>QGNH01000896.1_pt1 | contig 15435 bp, 15 predicted proteins | sample 1735481 | NCBI WGS metagenome assembly QGNH01 (sample SAMN09239004, study PRJNA386568) | Viral metagenome, whole genome shotgun sequencing project. | reverse complement strand
TGTAATTCTGATTCTGCTGTTGCACTTGTTCATTTGTTCTGATAATATTTGGGATGACAGTTGACGTAGCATCCTGTTTAGCTTTGCCTGCTTGCATCTGATTAGTAACATCAACGATATTCTGCCTTCCCGTAATATTTTTTAATGCCGTTTGTGAGGCTTGTGAATTATAAAAATCAGCTATATTCTGTTTTGCTTTGGCCACGTCTTTGGCATGGTCTACTTCATCAGGGTTAACTGCATTACTTGGGTTAAGATAAGGTTGATTTTGGTTTAATAGAAGGTCATTGAAGTCTATTGATTTAATCGGCGGTTGTGGTATTTTAGTTGCCGGGAAATATGTATTTGTAAAATCATCTGCACTTTTAGTGTAAAGCTGTAAATTGCTTAATTTATCGTGAAGCCATTGTACGTTTTTCGGGTCACTGAATTGAGTTTTGAAATCATTATAACTTTTGGTATAAAGTTGATTTTGGTTGAGGTAATTCCATAGTTTATAGTCAGGAGTGGTAGGTGTGTCAGTAGGATTTGGCTGACCTCCATTGTCTGACTGTTGATCGGTGTCAGGCTGTTGAATATCTTGTATGTTAGTGTCGTCTGCCATTTATTGATTTGGTGTGGATGTTGATGGTGGTGGTGGTGATGGAGGGGTATCTAATACCCCTATTGGGTGAGTGGTTGTTTTTACTGCTGGTGATGCCGTTGGTACAACTGCTCCATTTGATGGAGCAACTACTCTTGGTGTTAAGTCAGGATTATATCCAGTTGTAAAAGTTGCCTTGTCTTTTTGTGTCCCAACCCCATCCGCTTTTGCCTGATGCAACGCTGCCTCGTAATGAGTCATCGTTTTTTGTGTGCCATCAGAATAAAATACATTTGCTCCATTAGGTGTGTACTGAATTTTTTCTGCTGGCACTACTAACGGTTGCCCACTCTGATTTCCGTTTTGATCAGTTGGATAATATAACTTACCAAATTCCTTCGATTCACCTGTATTTAGTGATCTCTCTTTTATTGTAGAAACTCCTGTTGGGTCATATGGATTTAGAACATCACCTGAACTTTGCATTTTTTGAAAGTAATTACTTACTATCGGATTAGGTGTTGAACTCATTGAACTTTTAGGGTGCTTTCCTGTGTAATTATAAAATGCCAACTGCCTATTCAAAATTGCCTGTTGTGTTTCTTGTGGCGATACTGGTATATTTTCAACTTTAGCCTGGAAAGCTTTGTACCTATTTGGATTTTGGTCTAACAGATAGGCTGCTCCCACGTCAATTGGATTTGTAGGGTCAAGTGGTTTGCCTGTCTGCGTTTGCCATGTTTGATTAATTTNNAAAGTCTGGTGAATTTGGGGTTAGATTATCTACCTGATCTTTAAAACCTTCATCTGTATTTAGTAAATGAGAAGCTAAAGCACGGTGTCCATTAATATCATTATCTCCGAAAACAGTATGGACCGGAATAGTTTTCTTGCGTGTAGTCAAGTCTGTGGTGGCATTTTTAATGTCTTGTGTTGGCGTGCCTTGCGGAAGAAATGGAAGTATTTTATGAAAATCATTTTCATCAAAAGGTTTATTCTTAAATTGAATATCACCTTGATTCAATTCCCTGTAATTAGGATCAGTTACTGGTAAAGAACCAAGAGCAATATTATTTTTTGCATCATCAGTTAACAAATTATGTTTTTGCGGACTGTTGAGGACTGTTTTGGCATAGTTAAGCATCTGTGTTTTATATTGCCCTCTATCAATCAAATCCTGCATGGCATTAACTCTTTGCATATTCTCCATATAGGCTTGCCCACCATCAATATTTGGGTTTGCAATTTGTCTCTGGTTTTGAATTGAATGCTGCTGCCATTCATTTTTCATTTGTATTAACTTAGCCGCATCTTCGCTGGCAAGTCCTTTAGGTGTTATCCTTGTACCGAGTGTCCCAAGATATTTTCTTGTAGCATCTCTCATTGCCTGTTGGTGGGCAAGCATATTAAGATACTGCTGCGCATAAGCGTTTGGGTTTAGGTGTACTGCTGCCCCAGCGTAAATATTTGAAGGTATCTGATTAGCCATTTGATTTAATACCCATCTTGCGTAAATGGAGAATAACCTGAATTATTACTATTACCATTATAATAAGTAGGTATGCTAAGTGGTGAACCAGTCCCACTACTGCCGCCTCTACCATAATGAGGTTGCCCCCAAAAGGTGAGTCCATTCATTTGTTGAGATTGTGAAATATTAGCCGCTGCTCCCAATCCTCCTGCTATATTACCAATTCCAGCCTGTTCAACCTGTGCACCGCCGCTTGCCCTTGCAAGTGCCAACTGGAATTGTCTTTGAAATGGCTGGGCCGTATTGATATTATATGCTAATTGGTTTTGTTGCGCATTTGATCGTGCTGCCCCCCCAAGTACGTTGAAAGCCTGGTTCCTTTGGTTCTGTGCCACTCCTGCTGCTTTTAACAGACTATCATTACCTGATTGAACAACTGAAGATATGCCACCAATTGCATCGCGTCTGTTTTGAAGTCCCATCAATGCCGTATTCTGTGATCTGTTTACATTTTGCTGTTGCATTCCATAGAGTAATGAATTGTATGGACTGGTATTATACCTGTTCAATGCCTCCTGATAGAATTGTTGAATTCCACGGTCAGGCGCATACGGTGTTTGCTGCATGTTCTGTGCAGCTTTTCTTGCTTGCGCATTTCTGATTCCGCCACTAATTGCCTCATAGGCACCTATGGCGGCTGGTACGAGAGCGGCTACGATTGGCACTGGTCTTCAAGTTTAATTGATTTTGAATCTTGTTTCTTTTTGTTGGCTAAAACGGTAATATAATTCTGATTATCAACCATTATCGTTTCCATTTTCATTTCTTGCAGCCATTTTATTGCCCGGTGATTATTATTTAAAAGACTGCAACAAAAATATTCACCCAATAACCCTTTTATCAAATTCCATAATTGAGTTTTATTTTCTTTTGTCCTACTCTTGATGTTCAATGCAAAACTGTAAAGAAATTTTGGAAATATCGCAATATACCCAATGCATTTCTTTTCTGAAATGATTTTATAATATTCCATTGGGTACTGCTTTGATGTAGCATATATCATCTTCATGGTTTCCATTACGCATTGCTTCAAGGTCATATTAGGTGCAATATGAAATTTTTCAAACAAGGCATTATCTCCTCTGTAAGATTCCTCAATAGCTTCAGGTAGTTGATAAAATGATATTTTCTGTACTGTCATCATCTCATTAATACGGGGCTTAAAATATAACGGACAAGAGCATTCGCCAGGTACGAGAAAAAAGGCCCGTTAGTAACCTGTAATTGCATCACTAAATATGAACCTTTTAAATCATCACCATTGATTAAACTGCCTATTGAATTGGTATCTCTGTAAAACGAAGCAGAATATCCGCCTTCTAAATACTCAAAATCTTCATCTATAAGATTAGATTGCTGCTGCACCATACCATAGCTAAAGACTTCTGTATAAATTGAAGGACAATTCCAAATTACATTTGAAATAAGGTTTACACTTTTCCAGCTTTTCTTTATATTCGGTTGATCATTTTTTACGAGTGTTATGGTAGGCTGGAATTGTCTGCCATAATAGTTACAGTAGAAAGTTGAATTATTGTGAATATAAAGAACGCCATTGTTAAAGGTATAAATCTGGTTTTCACAACATACAATTCCATCACCTGCATAATCATAAAAAGAGGACCATTTATTTCCGTTCTCCACAAAAGCAAGTGATTCAGGATTTATGGTGTAATTGCTGAAATAAATAGAGGTAGTACCTGTCGCTGTCTGAAGTCCTGCGGTTGGTGAAATTTCCAGTCCTTGATTGCCTGATCCATCTGCTGCCGGTATGGCTTCAAAGGCCGAACCTGTATAGTTAATCAATGGCAGTAATGCAAGCTGAATACTTGTAGTAGTATCTCCCGGCTGGATCATATAATTTATTGATAGATAAGCCCCACCGGAAGATTGCATATTGACCTGAATGGAATAGCCAACTGTTGGTGTTCCTGTCATATAAAAAACATAAGAACCGGAGGGAGCAGGATTATAATAAGATAAAGTTGTTGTTTGGAAGGTTGAGGACGTTCCTCCCTGCATCATAAAAATAGCTTCGCTATCTCTGTCTTTGACAAAATTAAAAGCTCCTATGATTGCGGAGTTACCTCCCCATTCATAATTATAATCTTGTAAATATTCTGTTAGTGTCCCTGCATAGGTCTGAATCTTGTTTGTTTCACTTATTGGAACAATACCGTCAAGAGAGAGTCTACAAAAAAATCCTTTCACCGGATCAAAGAAGTAATCTACAAATCCAGAACTAATCAATGATGTTGGCTGATTTCCTATCCCATATTCGCCTTCATAATATTGTACATTATTAACCGTAATGATATTGTTTGTTACAACAAGTTGGTTTGTTCCTGAATTGTCTTTGATGAAACTATTGTAAACACCCATTACCCCACACCTTCGGTACTGAAATATTCTTAACTCTCTTTTTCTCTGCCTCAGTCTCATTATATCTCCATACGACTTGTCTAATTCATCCAAATCTTGTGGATAAAATCTATTGGTCTGGTTAATATTTGTTCCTACCTGTGCAGCTAACCCCCATCTTAAAAGAGTGGAAAAATACTGTTGTAAAGCATTTGGGTCATAAACGGAAGGCCGTGAATTAGAGTTTGTGATTATACTGTATTTGTCAGATAAGGAAGATTCTATTATAGGGATATAGATATTATTTAAAACCTGAAACTTCAACTGCGCTGCTCCATTTTTTACATTTGAACCAACGATATATATAATTACCCATATTCCTAAGTTGGCTGGAACCGTTAGATAGCCGTCAACTGGAAGGTCATAGGCTGCCAAGTTTTCGCCAAGGGCTATATAAAACGTTTTTATCAAATACTGGAAGTCTAAAGACCCATCCGCATTTAATGGCATATTGCTTGTATAGCCACATACCTGGATTGTTGAACTGCTGTTACCAGCACATTGAACAGTCATATCCCATGTTAACCTAAGCCTTATTGGAGTAGTTGTGCTGTTGGTAAACAATAGAGGTGGAGGAGGCCCAAATAAAGAAAATGGCTGCGAAGGTTGAAGCTGTAAAGTATATTGCGGATTGATAACGGTTCCATTGGGTGGTGTGATCCAAAATGTTTCCGGTGATGTCGGGAAAGATGTAGATACCAGATTTAGATAATATATCAGCCCTGACGGTACATTTCTTTGTCTCCAAAAAAAATCACCATCCGACGTAACTACTATTGCTGGTTGTGTCAATGCTGCCGTTTGAGATTGCAAGTTACCCATGTGGAAGGCTGTTGATGTCCCAGCATTACCTACCCCAAAGCATTTCCCGAACTCATAGTAAACTGTATTTTGTGCCGTGTTGGTTTGTTCGATTCCATAGATAAGACATTTATAATTCTGAAAATTATCTGTACCAAAGTTGAAGTTACCTGATATGCTTGCTGTTGGATATGGTATTTCAATGAAAGTGCCTATCTGAGTAACCCCATTTATCAATGGGTCGACAACAACGGAAGTGATTTGAAAGTCAAGTCCTGTGGTAAGGGTCACCGGATTAGCTCCGACCGGATATTGAATCTCAAATCTTACCCTGTCTCCATGCTGAAATTGGTAACTTACAACTGGTGTTGCCGCTTCAATATCTTCATCATAATCAACCATATTAGAAATACCAATATAAGCATACTCTAAATTTGTGTTCAGGTCAAGATTAGTGAATGTCTGGTTGCTTATCCATTCAAGTCTTTTTGAATAGGTAAGGTTCTGAGATCTTAATAGTTGCCAATAGGCTGCCCATGTAGGCGGACGGTTAAGAATATTAAATTGTAGCAATGGCATCAAAGTGCCTGTTAAGTCTTCAGGTATGACAATAGGATTGCCAACGAATGGTTGCGCTCCGTTAGTCCTTCCTTTTAAATCATAATACTGTATTGCGAAGTCATAAGCGCATTTTGTAACATAACAGAAGAAAGCAGAATTTTGTAAACTTTGTCCGGTTATCGGAGTGAATACAAGATAGGTTGATGTCAGAATAACATTTGAGGTATTAGCAATCGTTAGTTGATAGCCGCCTGTTGAATTAGAAGGAACCCCAAGAACAGTAAACCCCTGTGCTGCTGCGGCAGCACCAAGACCTGTAAGAACAGTTGGAATATTACTTGAACTTGAATTATAACTGAAACTAACGCTTGTGCCATTTGCCAGTTGGACATTAACGAAATACTGAATGGTGGCCCCTCCTGTTTCGTATTGAAGGGTAAGGGCTGCGCCGCTACCGTCATTTACTCCTACACCACTCATGTACATCGTTATTTGTGTACCCTCTCCTCCTGAATCAACACCATTACATGAAGCAAGAAACATCAATCCATTTACTACATACTGCGGTGGTGCAGCTACAAGAGATGCACTCCCATATGCAGTTATAGCTACGTTATTGTACCCTTCTGTTATACCTCCATAGATAGGTACATCACCATTTAATAGTGCTTGACAATTTGCGATTTGAGGGACATAATCAAAAAGCTGCAATTCTTCATTAATATCGCCATATGAATAAAGCCCATTGTTATAAAAAGAAAAACGGTAGATTGAATTATTAGGAATGTTAAGTTGAGATTTGTTCAATGAAGCGATCAGAAAATAATCAGGTGAAGGTTCTGCATTGTTATTCACTACAGCCGTAATATCTGTCACCTGTCGGCCCCATATTTCAAGATAGGTTACTGTCTCATCACCTGTCTGAATATAGATACCTATTCTTGCATTGGTATAAGTTGTTGCTGTTCCTGTCAAATCGTAATTCTGACTTTGCCACGGTAGAGGAACTTCACTCCCTGTCGAGTAAACCGATTTTTGGTTGTCATCGAAAACAAATCTTTCTTTGAATTGGAAAAGTGCGTTTTGTAAGTTGTTGACCGAAACGGTATAATCATTTTCATATGTGCATTTAGGCGGCATCTGCGGCGGTGCTTTGGCAACATCTATGAAACTTCTTTGTATGTTTATGTAAGTATTGTTTATGTACCGAGTTATGTTTAAATTGGTTGGCCTCCCAAGACAATCCACGTAAAATAAAATATCTCCAAGTCCTTCTTCCTGATAGTAAATGTCAATAGAAGTGAGGTATGAAGTAGTGAACCCTAAAACATCTCCGTTGGTGCTTGACCCATTAGCCAATACTATGGACCATGCCTGTGTTTGAGTATAATAAACATAAATAGCATGGTTGGCATTTGAGTTGTAATTAAAAACAAAAAGCCGGTAATAAACAGAATCGTAATGCCAGCCAATTGTCTTGTTAATACCTGATGAAGGCAAATAAGGATTAGTGACAGGAGTATTGCCAAGTGCTGATTCAAACCTTAAATTTCCTTCCTGCCCACGAAATATTCCGTTACGTGCTGTACGATGCCACCCACGCGGTATCTTGTGGTCTGGACTATCAAGGTCAATCTTGCCTAATAATGGATATTCATCTATCATGCCTTTACAGTTAGCCTTTGATTCCTCAAATTCGTTTCGTAGGCTTCTTCCAGATTAATTGGATTATACCTTGCCATTGCAATCCTTCTTTCATTATAAAACTCATGCCGTCTGTCTCTTTTATCTCCTAAATTTCCTCTGCGTGAGGTTGGCAAAGAAATAATATCCTTCCACCTTAAATAGGCAATAACGGCTTCTCTGAATTGTATGGGTACGAAATATGGCTGCCCTTCTTTTGGACTTGCTATATATTCTAAAACAAGGTATGGATAGGAAAATCCTTCATTTAAAAGAATAATGCCGTTTCCGTTATCTATTTTAAATTCCCCTACAAACGGTTGACCACTTGGAAGTCCATATAAGGGATAAAAATTAGATCCATCCCAAAAGTTATAGAATATAGGGGAGTTATCGCAATAGAAATTCCAAAGCGTGTCATCTTCCGTGTTCTGTGCGCGTGTGCTTTGCAGGTCATTGAAAAATGTTAACTTATTATTGTACTTCAATGGAATGACTTCGCTTTGATCATTGAAAACTCCAATTTTTGTATAATTAATATAATCTGCAGGTAGTGTTACCGTTAGATTGCCATTGATCGGAAGTTTAACTGATTTTACTGTATAAAAAAAATCAAGGCCAAGTTCATCCATAGCTCTACACGCAATGTTCCATAACTTATAATACTTATGAATGCCCTGTTCGCTTTCATTTAAGTAAGCCGTTACACAAGTTTCTAAATCTACCCATTGCTGATGTGAACCTACAGCCATGATTTGTTTTTTTATAGAATAGCCAAAACGTCTCTATCCGATATGATAAAATATTCTTCTTTTTCATATTCAATCAAAGTGCCTGCGCCCTTAACATGAAATACGACATCCCCTTTTTTTATCTCCATAGGTCTTTCTTTTAACCCATTTCCTACTGCTACTACCGTTGCCTTGCTCTGTCTTTCTTTAACCGAATCGGGTATTAAAATGCCACCTTCAGAAATATCTTCCGGTGGGAAAGGTTTGATGACTATTCTTTCGTGCATAGGCTTAATAGCTTGAGAAATATTCTTTTTGGACATAGTTGTATTTTGCATTTTGATTAATTAGGCTGTTTAATCCTTCCCCAGTCTGTGCCGCATATTTCATTTGTGATATTACTTCTTCTCCTGCACTTTGATTCGTATATGTATAACTGAATCCATCAATAAAATATACAGTTATCCCATCATCATAAAGATCATATCCAATCACATTTGAATCCCCTGATATGTTGTTATAGCTAACCATTGTCGGCCCCGTCATTACTCAAATCTTTTGGTGCTGAACGTTCTATCTGTAACATCTTCATAATATAACTTATCATAGTTGGGACGAAGTCATCAGGTACGTTTAGGATGCTATTTAAATTTGTGGAATCGCCACCGCTGACAAGTGTAACATTACAAGTAAAACCTGTATCCAGCGGTAATGTCGTTACGATATACAAATAAATCCCTTCATTATAGTAAAGTATTTTGTTGTAAATAGGCTTATTCATCAAAAAATACGTAACCTGATTTGCAGTTAATGGGACGCAATCCAGAGAAACATTATTACTGCTATCCTGAATTCTCAAAGAACGAACACCTTCATTTTGTCCAACGCCAATAGGTACCTGAGGAAGTATCAGTTGATAAGTATTTGGAACTGTAGCAAAGGCTACTGCATTTAACCCGGTGAATGTTGAATGAAAAGAATTGTTGATGTATGCTATCCCGTCAAGTTGCACCGATTCACGATAGTTCTGTTTGGCTGCTAACCCAATTGCATCATTTAGCCATTGGTTCACCAGATTAACAGTGATATTTGAACTGTCACTTGGCTGTTCCCCAAATGCCTGTCTTAAACAGCGTTCTATGAACATATACCTTGTCACTTACCCTCCATTTTTTTCAATCTCCAATCCTATTTGTGTCAATTCATTCAACTGAAGATTCACTCCTAAAATTTTTAATGCTCGTGATAATAGTTCTGAATTATCTGTTTCATAATATATTGGGTCCTGGCTTCCTGTCGGATTATAAACGGGCCTTCCGTTTCCATCAAGTGTGTAATTCCAGACTATTGTTGGTGGTGTGCTTACATAGCTTAACAATGCCCCGGTAAATGCTGTTCCATTATATGTCGTGTTAGGATAAAACCTAAAACCATTGGTTTCAATAGTGAATATTGGATTTGTATTTATGGGGTCAATCTGGCTATTTAGATAACTGTACAATTTATGTTGAGGGACATATCTTACCCTTGTTGCCATCCCGGGTTGCCACATGGCATCCACTTGTTGAAATCCAGATGGATAAGAGGCAAGACCTGTACCATCAGTAGTTAAAGCAACTGCTTGCCCTATTAATGGTGTTAGCCGTTGCCTAACTATTTCATTCATCCCCCATTGTACTTTTGCTATGGGTTTGCCATATTGGTAAGACTGAAAACTTCCGAGCAGATAATCCGAAAGATCGGTAGATGCCTGGTTAGCTATTAAATTGAATTGTGCAGGTGACAAATACCCCATTTGAGCCTTGTTAGAGGCCATTTGCAAGTAAGTATAAAAAAAATCAACGGTCAATTACAATTCTGTTTTTTGAAGTATCTCTAAAAATTGTTTGTTCTCCTCTCCTGATAAAGTGGCAAACTCCAATAGAAATTCAGCAGGTTGTCTTCCGGCAGGAATAGGAGTAATAAGGCCACCTCCTCCAGCCCATGATATTCTTCCTTTCTGGCTGATGTCAATTTTGTTTTCTTGGATGGATCTTTTTATTAACCAACTGATTTCAACTTCTTTTGAATCAAGTGTCGCCTTGAATCTCTTTGGGTCTTGCTTTGCCCTTCGGATATATAAAGTGCGAATACCTTTCTCTGTCCTTGGTTCTCCCATTTCGTCCAAAAAAGAAATTCCACCTAAGAAAGCGGCATGTCTTTTCAGTTTGTCATATGGTTGAGACATGGCAAGTTGTACCACTTCATTTTCCAGTTCTTCTATTTCCAGTGCCTCCTTTTCCTGCTCGGCAGGATTCCATTCAAAGAACATTCTTTTTTGTCCTGGTAGTTTATTTGGGTTTTCAATGAAACTGTTCATAAGCCTTGCAAACTCAATAGAGGTTGCATCTTTTATTGAATCCAAAATACAAACCGAGTTCACAAAATGAAGGCTGATTCTGTTTTTTAAAATGTATTCTTTATCCAGATCTTTCTGGTCCTTCATCCATATTTTCTCAACCCCTCTGATAAGCCTCATTCTTTCCTTCTTCTTTGTCTCTGGATTAATTACGTCTTGGATGCCATCAAGCCAAACTGATCGGCTTGCATTACTGATCAGTTTGAAAATTACTCTTTTGCCTATTAGGGCCTTATCGCTTTTGTTATATGCAATACTTTCTGGGAAATTCGGCATTACTACTGCATCTCCGTTGTTAGAGAGATTTGAATGTTCCAGCGTTGCACCTTTTGTTCTGGCCATAAAAATGATTATTGTTTGGTTAAAAGAAAACCAACGGATATATTTCAACCCGTTGGCCTATTGATTTTAAGAACCTTCTACCTGAATGAACTGGTTGCATGCAACAACTCTTGTGCCTCGGTATGTTATCATTTCAACGTAGTCTTCCATTGTCCCATCCGTTGGGTTCAAAGAACCACCACCATGTTGCCATACTCTGATTCCATTTCCTATTGTTCCGCCTTTCGGTGGAGATTGAAACATGATAGTCAGGTTTTTATAAACCTTAGTGGAGTCTTTGTAGTCCATAGCCGTTCCCTGCGGGAGGATCGTCCCATAGTTGCGGAAATAATCTACACTCGGAGTGTTGCCGGTTGTGAATTCGGTGTTGAATTGACGATACTTTTTTACTTTTAACAGGTAGTCATCAATCTTAATCATCTGGAATCCGTATGCTACGGCAGCATCTTCGGATTTTTCTCCATAACCCCAGACGAAAGCACCGGCTGGAAATGTCTGGAATAATCCATCAGAGAAATCTTGTCTCTGGAAAATATCCATCAGCCACATGCACTCATTAGCGCAACCATTTACGTCCATGATACGCGTGATTTCATGCAGTTTGGCGATGTCCAAAGAACCTGCTGAATACCCTACTGATTCCCCATCCGTATTCACTTTGGATATAACACCCTGAGAGCCAAGAGAACTGTTGATAGCTGTGTTGTTTTGAATATCACCACGCAGCAACTTAAATTCTACATCGTTCTTAAACCGGGTGTTGGTCTTTACCAGTCCTTTATAAGTGAATAGAGATACGCCGGCCTGTTGTGCAGGAGATTCACCACTCACACCAGAATCGTAATATACCTGTGTCATCTCTGCGAGATCTGTTGCTTCCCAAGTATCCCTCATCTGGGTGATGTTGTTTGAATACTTCTGGTCCAGATGAATCAAAGGGGCATTACTGGTAGAGGCTTCCCCTGCATCCATGATACCGCCAAATAGCAGCACTTCCCCTGAAAGCAGAGATGTAGCACCTGCCGAAGCAAAAGCCTGTGTGGTCTGTTTAGGAGCTACTGTGAATTGGAAGGCACCTGCTGTGGTGACGGGGATTGTCAAGATAACACCTTCCACATTGGAAGAAGCTACGCGAAGGGTTTCCCCTACACGAAGCGGTGTTTCTGTGCCACCATTGAAGTGGTCGCCGGGAGCTAGCGTTAGCTGGATGGTTGCACCTACCGCTGCTGCAACGGTTCCGACGGTAGTGATGCCCTGCATTAATTTACCTCTATTTTCAAACCAGAAATAGTTCTGATTAAAAACTTCTTCCATCCCTCCGTAAGTGGCAAGCCACCACGTGAAATCTTCATTGCCATATTTCTCCACATATGTTTTATAATACTGTGGAGTAAGTAATTGTAATAGCGATACGAGTGCCTGGTTTGCCCCTGTTGAGAGGCTTATCTGACCGGGCTGCAAGATATTCGCTGTTGGTATTCCTGCTGCCATTTTATTTAAAAATTAGATTGTTAGAAATTACCCATTCTTGAAGAGGTATTCTACCTGCTTATCAAGAGGATTGGGCTGTTGTGTCGAAATATTCGTCTTCCCACTTCCATTGACATTGATGTTAGCCGTTGTTTTCCTTATTGCTTTTTCTTTCTGATTGGCAGCTTCATTGACCATCTTAGTGAGTACCTTGCCCGGATTTTCCAGTAGGTACAAATCGCTTGCTATCTGATCCGTCTTGAACTTGCCTTCTTTGTCAAGCCAACGGTTCTGAAAGTAAGGGATGATGTCAAAGTTTCTCAGCGTGGCATCGAGTGCTTTTTTCTCATCATCTGAAATAGCATAGTTGAGAGGTACATCCGCATCTCCGTCTTTGAAGGTGGTATTGTACCCGGAAAAGGCTTTAAGCCCTGGTTCTATGGAATCAAAATATGCCTGTCGTGCTTGTTCGGCTGCCTGCAATTCTTCTTGCGAAGGCTGATTTTGCGGAACAGGAATATCGGGGAGAGAAATATTTTTCTTGTATTCGGCCAGTCTTGGCTTGGCCATCTTAGCGTCTATCACCAGTTCTTTCTGCGCTATATTTGACTGTTTTTCCCATGTGGCCGTAGCAGCATTAAATTCATCATCATCTGTGAAATCTACCTTCTTGGGCTTGTCAGGAACAGAATATTTTTTATCATAGAGATAGTCAATTTCATCTGTTGTGAGGTCTGGATTAGCATATTGGAGGGCCGTCCTTACGATTTGTGAAGCATTAACTGTATTTGTTGGATCTAGTTTTTCGGCCCTTTCCAGTTTTATTTTCTTGTCCAGAATGTTATAGTACTCCTCCTGTTTGTCATCAGGGATGCCATATTTGATCTCCGGTTTTTTATTCCTCAATTGTTCAAGTTCTTCCCTTGCTGCTTTTATCTCGTCAATGGATTTAAAACCTGCATTTTTTAGGTATTCGGTTTCGTCAAATACTTCTTCATCGTCCTTTGTGGTAATGGGCACTGATGGTGTGGCTGCTGGTGGTTCTGGTTCGGGTGTTCCACGTGGAACAGGATTGATGTTAATGGTGTCTGGTTGGTACGACTTTTCAATCGAATTGGCATCGTCAAATGGATTCTTAGCAGGAGTTAGTATTGTTGTCTGTTCTGGCATAACATGTTATTTATGATGAAATTCTTTGAAGTGATAAGATAAGTTTGCTTACTGTCGTCCCACTTGCTGCCACAAACTGCAAAAACCTCCCAACGGTACTGAATTTAAAAATCCCATTTGTGGAAGTTGAGGTTACATAGGTCTGAGTAGCTGTATTGAGAGCATCCGCCGGTTGGAAGTTTTGGGCCATTAAAGCATTCCCATCTGTAACTCCTGTTAATGCTCCTGCATCATTACTTGCATTGAAGTTTATTTGTGCCGATGGATTGACTACATGGAGTAAAGCATAATCATATCCTGAAATATCAACTCTTACATTTTGATTATTATTAGCGAAGGCCAATGACAAATCTATTGTACGTTGTGTCATAATTATTTTATTGTGATATAGTTATGATTTCACTTATATTTAATAAGCCTGGTGTCACACTTTCCAAAATACCATCGTCTTGTGCCGGTTTGAACTTAAAACTATTACCGTACACATCAATTTCCGATATGTATCCATAATACCCAGAACTGGATATGGTTGCTTTATTCCCTATTACCAGATAGGGGAGTTGCGAAATTTGGGACTGCGGTAAAGTAACGGTCGCATCCGTTCCTCTCAAAACCGCACAATAAGCTGTATTCGATAACTGGAACTGGCCCATGATTATGCTGCATTTTGTGTTTGTGGTAATTGGGATTGAGGTGATTGTGTTGGTTGTCCTCCCGGCGGTGGTAATTGCTGGGCTCCTTGCTGTTGCATCTGCTGTGCGTCTTGTAGGTTTTGATGCGCTGCTGCTATACTTGCCTGATTGATTTGGTTTTGGGCAAACAATGGCAACAGTATATTCTTAACAAGTTCATTTTCAACACCGGAGAGAGCCGGAGGCATCGGGACACCAGCCTGCCATATGGCAAAAAGACCTTGCAACGCTATCTCCTCCTTCTTACCCCTTGAAAGTTCAGCTTCTGATTGCTGCTTCATTTGGCCTCTCATCTGCTCTAATTGGAGATCGAATTGTCCTTTCTGTTGTAAGGATGCCTGCTGTGCCTGTGCGTTTTCCTGTGCATTCTGGCTTGCCTGCTGCTGCTTGGAGAGGATCATTTTTTTCATGCACTGGTTGTAATATATACCTGCCAGTTTGGTATCTTCTCTGGCAATCCTCAATAACTTGAAGGAATCGCAATAGACGGAGAAATCAGGGTTTCCTTGTATTGCTTGGGCTAAAAGAGCCTCAAATCGTTGGACATCCGCATCAGTAGGCAGCATCTGTGAATTGACCTCAAAAGCCCTCCCTTTTATGTCCTGTTCATTCATCAAATGCCGATATGCTTGTGCTCCGAAATCTACGCTGTCATGCAATAAGCAAGACATCACACGTCCTCCCTGTTCAAGACTATAAAGGAAGGCATCGTACATGTAATCGGTGGCATCATCGCCTGACTGAAGGGCCGTTTGGATATTGCCCTCTGCTACTCTTGGTTTCGTTGCACTTGTCACTAAAGAGGGATCTTCGCCGAGTTCATCCTTCAGGACTTTATAGTGAAATTCGTAGTTCTGAATATAGGCTTGTAGTTGAGGCAGAAAACCGGAATTAGTTAGCTCTGTGATTGGAACCGGGACAGGATTGCCTTCGGCATCTATGCCATTATAATAAATAAGTCCCGTTTGCTGTCTAAGTTGAACTGGATCAATTATTTTATTTTTATCCCCTACCCCATAGTCTATTTCACGTAAGGCAGTTGCATTAATGGC
>QGNH01000837.1_pt1 | contig 15452 bp, 21 predicted proteins | sample 1735481 | NCBI WGS metagenome assembly QGNH01 (sample SAMN09239004, study PRJNA386568) | Viral metagenome, whole genome shotgun sequencing project. | reverse complement strand
AGCGGCATCGGCACCAAGCGCCGCTCCGCCGCCCAATTCGGCCGCCGTGGCAAAACCAGTGCCGCTCGCCAATCCGCTTGCGCCGGCCGCGCCCAGATCGGCCGCCGTTGCAAAGCCACCAGTTAACCCAGCATCAGCCGCGCCGAATCCAGCGGCAGCCGCCTCTGGGGCAGCGGCGGCAGCCCCGCCGCCAAAAAGAGAACCTAGCCCTGCAAGCAGGCCGCCGTCTCCAGCGGCTTCGCCGCCAAGCGCCAAAGCCGGAAGTGTGACACCCATATCAAGGCTCCTGATCCAGTCGTTTCAGATATACCACATCCATAGGCTCGTAGCCTAGGCGCTCGAACAAGACGCCGTGGTTTGAGGCTACCTTGGTGCGCAAAGCCATGACTTTTACGCCCATTTCCCGCATTTTTTGCTCCGCAAACTTGAGCATCCGCAGCCCCGTGCCGCCTTTGCGCCAATCGGGATGCAAGAAATGAATGTCGTCGGTCGCCATTAGCACGTCCTTGTAATGAACGTGCTCCTTGACGATCAGACTGACATAACCGACGAGTTTGCCAGCACTACGAGCGGTGACGATGTACAAAATGCCAGTCGCTTGAAGCTTCATGTAGGTCGCAATATCAGGATTAAGCTTGAACAAATCCTGATAGGGCGCGATCTCGGCGTAATGCAGCCGTAAAAGTTCAGACGCCTCTACTACAGTGTCTGAAAACTTTTCAACGGCAAACTCCACGGCTTTGGAAGCCGGCGTCGGCCAACGTGGATTGACATCGCCATGAATCATCTCGTCGAACACTTACACACTTCCTTCAATCAAACTCTTGCAAACTGCTGCTGGCGCGTAAAAATTCGCCCGAGCTTTTCCTTGATCATGTCATGCGGCACGTCGGTATTTTCCTCGACGATGATGACCTCGACCGACTGCGCCTTGGCCCACTTGTAGAACTCAGTGTAAAAGTTGGCCGCGTGCTTGATCTGCTCCTTGTCATCCTTGTCCCGCACCCAAACGAATCGCTCATACACTATTGGTTTGGCATCGAGCGCGTGCGCCGACATGATCTGCGCCAGTGCCACGCCGTGCTCGTGGTAGAGAAACAGATATTCGTTATTGAACTCTATGTTTTGCAGGAACGAGGCGGCGGCGCGCTCGTTCATATTCTTGTAGGTCTGCAACATGCGCGGGAGAATCCACGCTCCGTGCGTCGATAGGTCGGCGCTGTTAAAGCGCCGGATGGTCGGCGCGGGCATTTCTTCGACTAGCTTGAGAGCTGTTTCGGCCATTGTGCTATCCTATTCCTAAAATATTTGCTGCGTCTAGGTGCTCATTAAAATTGGCGAATATCCAGCCGGCAAACTCGTTCTTGTCGGAAAGATTTACATCTAATAAATCAAACCCCTGAATTTCCAGGATTGCATCTTGTGCTTCGTGCATATCCTGATGCTGGTACAACCACGTCTGTGCGTTGTTGGGATCGAGCGGATCGAGAATGTAGCTGGCGAGTGTTAGCCCCGTTAACTGGAATATCACGCGGTTAATGTCCGCATGATGTGCCGCGTGAGCGAATGACCACGTATTTAATTCGTCGTCGGTCGAAGGCACGTTGGCTAATCCAGCTACCCCGCTCATTACGTAAATCCCATCGCGGTTGCGCGCACCGTCAGCGACGTCGCTGCTAAAGTCACGGTCGAGGGATTGACCAGCCTAAGATTGACAGTGCCAGCGGCAGCCATGAACCCGGTAAAGCCCGCGCCGGCCGGCGTGTTGGTTGGCAAGCCGATGGAAATCACGTCAGTTGCCAACGCCCCGGCAAGAGAAAAAGTTTGGTCCTGCGTCGCGTTGGCAGGCGTGATGGAGAAAGACAGCGTGCCGAGGCCCGATAGCAGCCTTGTCACCGACGATGCCGAAGCGCCCACCATCAATCGGGTGACACTCGCAAGCGTGCCCACCAACAAAGTGCTTGTCGCCGTCAAACTCGTGACATTGAGCGACGCGCCAACCGTGTTGGGGCCGGTCGTTATATGGAAGCCGCCACCACCCGAGTTCAAGGTCGAGTCATACAGCGCAGTGAACGCGCAAGCTGCAATCAACTCGCCGCCGGACAACGCGACAGGTCCCAACGCAGTGTCTTTGTAAGCAGGCAGCGCCGTCAGCGACCCAACCTGCAACGTCGTCACGCCGCTGTTGCTGATCGTCACGACGCCGGAAAACACCATGTAGTTCTGATAGGCCGTGATCGCGGGCGTAGCCGCCGCCGAGCCCGACAAAGGCGTGAGCGTCAAGGTGTTGGTGCCCGCGACTACGCACGGAATCATGGTTAGCGGCGTATAGGACGCAAAATTGCCGTCGAGTTCCGGCCCGGTCGGAGCCGTTTGGTTGGCAAAAAGGGTGATACTAGCGGCCATTAACTAACCTCGATACTGGAACAGTTCGTCGTGAATCATCGCCGAGATAATTGCCATGTCCGCACAGTTCGTAGAGGCCGTAAAGCCCGTTAAAACACCCTGCTGGCCGACCGCCAACGGCCCCGTTACGCCAAAGCCGATGCCTGCCGCCTGCCATAGCATAGGCTGCCCCCCGGCAGTCGTCCAGTTCATGGCTGCGCCCGAGGCCGTCACCCAGTCCATCTCGATCGGCGATGTGACCGTGTAGTCGTTGCTGTCGGAATTGATCTCGTTATCGATGCTGATCGTCAGGTTTGGGCTGGCTGGATTGTAATATTGCAGGATGCTCCAAAAGCGGTTTGGCGTCTTGTTAAACCGATAGTCGCCCGGCTTGTCCCATAGTTTGGTCTGCGCGATCTTGGTAAAGGCCGTCGAGGGCGTCGAGAACAACTGGTAAATCGACTTGCCATCGGTGCCGTAAGCCGTGATGACGGAATTGATCTCCTGGTGCTGCACAAACAGCAGCGGGATGTTCTGCGACGCGGCCCACCATATCTTGCCGTTCCACATCAGCAGCTTGTTGACCTGCTGGCCCGAGATCGGATCGATGATTGGCAGCAGCAGCATCCACACTTTTTTGCCGAAGATAATTGCCTTGGCCGCGCTGGGCTGGATTGAGCCAAAATTAGGCACCGTGTTGTAGATGCCGTCAAGCGGTTCGCTTATTTTGGTAACGGCAGCGCCATAGCTGACATGCGCGCCGAAGGCATTAGCAAACAGAATATTTCGACCGAACACGTCGAGCGTGCCGGGCCATGGCGTGCCCACTTCGGGGTCAGCATTATTATTGGTGAACGTCGTGACCGGCGGTGTGCCGGACGTTTGCACGCCCGAGATATAGTTCACCGACGAGTCGCCAATCAGATAAAGGAAGCCATTGGTCTGGATCAATCCAGTGTAGCCGACGCGCAGGAAGCTGTCGGATGACGTGAAGTTGCCGCCGCCGTCGCCCGAGGCAAAATCCTTGAACGATCCTGGCGAGGAGAACGTGATTGTTGCGCCGTTGGCAATCCACACCCGGCCCTCGTAAGTCTGGACCGCTGTGCCTTGAATGCCGGTTGGCAGCGTCCCGCCGCCGGGCGCCGCGCCTCCCGCTGTGTAGAACGTCGTGCCGTCCCACATCCAATAGCCGTTGGTCTGGTTGGCAACGATGATCACGTACTGCGATCCCCACTGTGTCAGGCCAACAGCGGCCCTCACAGGATTGGTGATTGTGCCGTCGGCAGCGATAGAGGTAACCGCGCCGGTACTGGTATTGACCGCGTAAATCTGCCCACTGCCCACGATGACAAGCGCGTAGGGCGTCGCGCCAATATTGAAGAAATCAAAAAACTGGATGGTGTCGCTGTCGGCAGGCGTGAACAGCGGCGTGCCGACGCCCCACATAGTTCGCAGGTTGCGCCGGGACAGGGGCATAAACGAGTCAAGCCAATAGGCTTGCTTGTCATCGACGCCAGGGCGCGTGGTCGCCGTGTTGATGCCCTCGAACTCCTCGAACAGCAGTGGCTCGGGAGGGCCGGGCGGCAGATAAGGACCGCCTTGTTCGCCAGCAGGCTGTTCAATTTTGAATTTTGGGTCGGCTATGGGCATCAAGGTCTGCCATAGGCATTCGCTGAACGGCCGACGCGAGTAGCTTGCGAGTACAGCAACAAATTCTGCGCGTACAGGTCTTTGTAGTAGCGGGCTGCATTCATGTTACCTAGCTCTTGCATGGCATATTGACAGGCCGCATAGGCTACAACGTCGCCCCAAGGATCAGGGATCGCCTCGACGCTTTGATCGTCGATCAAGTCCGAAGGCAAACACTGACAATCATACTCCGCCTGCAAACTTTGCGAAGGCAACGGATAAAAATACAAATTGCCGCCGGCACCCTGCGACAATTGTGAATAAAGGCTGGGAGTGTACTGATAACTATATGGGTACGCTCTGTAAATTTGGTAGCGGCTCCACGGCATGTACTCCACGGAGTAACGATAGCCAGAATAAATCAGAGCAACATCGCGCACGGCATAAACAGACTTGCAGCCGGGGTTAGCCGACAGATCGATGCCTGCGTAGGTGTAAACCTCCTGCCCCTGATTGAGCAGATTGATGCCAACGACATTGGCGCTTGCCTCCGCGCCCGTTCCGGTCGGATCAGTGATCGTCACGGTTGGCTGGAAATATCCTTGGCCGCCGACGATGGGATCAATCTGCACGATTTGGCCAGCGATCACCGTCGCGTTTGCCGTTGCCTGCAAACCGTTCGGGTAAGGCAAGACGCCGCTTGGGAAATCCGGCGCTGTCACGGTCACGGTCGGATTTGTGTAGCCGGACCCGCCAGCCGCGATTTTATAGCTGTTGATCGATCCGCTTGAAGGCGTAACGACGCGGATGCACTGCGTCTGCAACGCAATCAAAGTACGCGACCTGTTAACATACCTAATCAGGTCATCGACGTTCTCGAACTCTTGTTTTTGCTCGCGCAACCAGCGCTGCGTGTCCTGCAAATATTGAAAGAGGGCCATTACTGTCCACCGCCCGCCGTAATGCCGAACTTAGACGCCTGCGCTGGATCGTCCGCTTGGCTGAACTGCCAACGCTGCACCGACGAATTGGTTTGCTTGCGCGCTCGCGCCAAGAAAGTCTCGTAGTGATTGTACATGCGCTCGGCGTCCGCCTGTCGCGCCCCGGTCTGCGCGCCCAAATAGGCGTAGTAGGCCGCAAAGAACGGCACGCAGTCGGTCCACGGGTAGGGGATGGCCTCGGGCGTGGTGTCGTCGGCGAGAATTATCGGATAGCACACGCAATCGACGTTCAACTGGTACACGTCATCGGGCGTCGGGTTGACGTAGAACGTCCCCCCTTGGCCCGGCCCGGTATCGCCGGGCGATGCGCCCTGCCCAAACCGACTCCAGACGCGCGGCGTGCCCTGTTGCGGCACCGGATTGTTCAAATAATAAAGCTGAAACCACGGCCAAGGCCGCACGTTCAACCAGCGCTGCCCGCTGGCGATCGACAACTGGATGGTCTGGATATTGAACACGCCATCGATGCCGGTGATGGTCGGCGTGCCAATCACGATGTCACTGAATTTATAGGCGTTCTGGCCGACCACCGTATTGATGGTGCCAATTAAGCGGATACACTCAGCCTCGCCCGCCAACTGGCCGCGCGCTTTGTTAATATAGCTCGTAAGATCGACCGCCGAATAAAGGGCCGTGGGAGCGGCCGGGTTTTGGAGCAATCGCTGGGTGTCGAGTAAATAGGCGGCGAGCAAGGCAGATTCTCCTCTGCCAACTGTTCTAAGGCTAGACCGCCTTCATGACAATATTTGCTGGCGTACTGCGTTCGGCATCAATCGTGTAATAGGTCTGCGAACCATCCGGGTTCTTGCACAGAACACGGGTATTCTGCTGCATCGCGAGCTGCTGCGATCCCACCAGACCGGCCACATCGCCGATCTGGACGTTGCTCACCTCGAAAGGCGTCTCGTCAGCCCGTTTGCCAGTGGCTTTCAGGCTGTACGTCATGCGTTACGGCGCCGGCTGGATGGTCGCGATGTCGGCGCGGCTGCCCATCGTGAGCGCGATGGTCGCCGCGGTGACGCCAACCGTGCCAGCGATTGGCTGCGAAGCAATGACGAAGCCGGGTGCCGTCGAGCACAGGAACAGGCCACCATCGTAGATGGTTCCGACCTGCGCCGCGAGCGACCCAGTAGCGCCGGTCGTAGCCAAGGCGACTTGCGCCGGGCGAGGACGCCACGACAGGCCAAGACCTTCCGGGTTCTGAGAGATCGAGCCCGTCGAGGGCACGCCGCCAACCGTGGTGAGCAGCGCGTTGAGCGTGCCATAACCGAGGCCGAAGCCGGTCACTGAAGCAGCGGTGACGGTCTGCAATACGTTGGCCGTCAAGGTGGCATTGGCACCTGCGCCGGTAACGGTGAGCGTGATGTTCGCCGGGGTGATCGCAACGCCGGGATTGGTGCAAAGGACGCCCGTAATCGAGCCTGCGTTGACCAGCGAGAACGAGACGGTCGCATTGGTGATGCCGGACGCGAGATTCGGATCGGTCGGCGAGGGGATCAGCACCAGCGTAACGCCAGCCGGATAGCCCGCGCCGGGATTGGTGAAGGTGACGCCGCTGACAGTGCCCGACGAAATGAACGCTTGCGCCGAAGCCGGGATGCCGCCAACGCCGTTCGCGTTGTTGGACGCCGGTGGAGGCGCCGGGATGAACACTTCCGGGGCAACGCCGTAGCCAGCGCCCGCCGCGATGATGGACAGGCCGCCGAGCGCGCCGCCGACGATCGGCAGCCAGGTCGAAGTGCCGCCCGTCGCTGTAACGGTCGTGGTGGCTTGCACGTAGGAGCCATTGCCGGGGGCGGTCACGGTCGCGCTGACCGGGCAACCCGTGAGGTTGGCAATACGAACGGTGAAGCCGTCGCTGACCACAAACTGATGGCCACCGCCCCAAGCCGCGTTCGGGCCCATGTTCCAGACATTGGTGATTGGATCGAGGAACTGCATGACCAGGTACTGGCTGAGATTGATGTACCAGTCGCCGGCCGGGATCGGGAGCGTATCGCCGGGGGCGAGGCAAATCTTATTGGTCGCTGCATCCGGCGGCGCATTTTGAAGCTGCGACGGATAAAGATTCTGAGGATATGGGAGTCCAACGCCAGGACCCGAGATATATTGCGCCATTGTCTAGCTCCTCTAGGCCCTTGCCAAGTTAGCGATTTGTGGGTATGTGTTTAGAATGGAAAACAACCTCAAGTGCTTTATCTGCGACAAACCACTCACGGGTAAACAATTACGATACTGCTGCCACGCGCACGCACAGCGCTGGAACAACGCCAAATTCCACTGGAGGGAGAGGAAAGATCGCGCTGCTAGGAATGCAAAAAAACGCGCCGAATACAGAGCTGATCCTGAATACTGGAGAAATCGCCAAAAAGCTTGGCGTGAATCCCACCCGGAACAAGCCAAAATAATTGCGCGTCGCGCCAGTGCGAAACACCCGCGAAGCCCGTGGCGCAGAATGATAATATCCGCTAAACAGCGCGCCAAGGCCAAAAACATTCCGTTCGACCTGACCTTTGATTGGGGCAAAGCTACTTGGACGGGTTTTTGTGCGCTAACCAAAATACCGTTTGCGGATCGATCTGAAGCTACTTCTGGCATGTTTTCGCCCAGTCTTGACCGCGTGATCCCAGAAAAGGGATACGTGCAAGACAACTGCCGGTTTGTGTTGCTTTGTGTCAACACTTTCAAAAACGATGGTACGGATGCGGCCATGTATTTTATCGCTGAAGCACTCCTAAAGAATAGGGATGCTTCAATAAGCAGCGCCTCCTATCCCATAGAGCCAGGCGCCGCTGATCGACTTGGCGCAAATAATATCGTAGCCGACCACGACGACGCCCTGCTGACCGATCTGGCCTAACGGCACGAGCGAGTAGAACCCACTGAAGTCGAACGCCGCGTCCTCCGACAAGAACATCGATGTGTACTTGACATTGACAGCAAAGGCGCTACCGGCCGGGCAGAAGAAGTCTTGGAAAATCGGAATGCCCGATACGTTGAGGTTCGGGAAGCTCGACCGCGCCGAGGTATCCATCGTGTAGGTGGCGCCGGGATTGACGTAGATATTTTCCTGACCCACAAAATCGTTGTTGAGGGTCGTGTAGTCACCGGGCGACATGACGATGAAGGTCGGCGCTTCGCCACCGGCCTGATTGGTGATGTAGCTGATGACCGCCTGCATCGTCTTGCGAGTGAAGCCAACCGTGGCAACCGTGGCCCAAGAGCCGGCACCCATGTTGATGTACTGGCCTTTGAAGGCCGAGTTACCCGCCGCGTTGCGCGAGATGCCGCCGTAGGTCGGGAAGTTCGTGCCATTGTCGAAAGCCGACAGGAACGAGTCAGGCTGCAACGGGTTGCCCGAGTTGTTGGTAAACAACTTGGTCGCCATATTCTGCGTCGTGATGGCGCGCACATCGTTCATGCGGGCCTTGAGCAGAGAGATTTCGCGATCGGTCGCCTGGATGATCGTTTCGCCGAAGGGCAGCGGCACCGGGACAACCCAGTACGCCAGATTCCACTGGCCATTCTGGATGCCGGGAGTGATAACGGGCGAATTGAATCCGCCGCCGTAGCCGGTCCATTGGCCGGCTACCATCGACTGACCCTGCATTGGGATCGTCACTTGGTTCAGGCCGCCCGCTGCGCGCTGCGCGTTACCCATCATGTAAAACAAAGATGGGGACGAATAATAAATTTGGACGAACAAACGAGGAACGAATGCGCGTCTCGTGGTGGCTGCTAGTTCGCTGTAAAGTGAACCTTGAGCCGGCGCAACACCAAGACCTGGAAGTGGCACTGTCGTTAACTCCTTATGCTACGCGACGCTGTTGCGCGCCACGAAAATCTTTCAATGCCTTGTTCGCTTCGTTCATCGCAAGCTGCTCATTGTCGGCGGCACTTTTCGACGAGAGCAAAAGCTTGGTGTAGGAATCGTCTTCGGCCGGCGCCGAGGTAAAGTCCCAGCCGCCTACGCCGCCGCCAGGCGTTGCGGGCGCGGCAGGCGGATGCTGCTTCTCGTAATAAGCCGCAGCGATCTCGGGATCGAGAATGCCGCGCTCATCCATCAGCTTGCGGACTTCAACAAGCCCATCATCGGTCCAGCCGGCACGGCGCAGTTTTGACATGCCGCTTTCGACCGAGCCGTTGAGCGCGCTAAGACGCTCGTTCTTTTCGCGCTCGGCGTCCTTGGCGGCTACCTGATCGCGGAAATCCTTGAACTCTTTTTCCAAGGCTTCGACGGGCGCCTTGGCGGCGGCTTCCATCTCCAGCTCGGGAATGCGCGCGTCAGGCACAACGTCTTTGTATGCCTCAAAAATCTTGCGCTTGGCCTTGGGATTGGCCATCAAAGTTTGAACAGTGTGATCCTGCTTGCGCAGACGCATCAATTCGACTTCATCCAGCTCGACGGTGGCCATAATTATTTATTCCCCGGCATTGAGGAAGCGTTCGGCACATGCGAGATGCCCATCTTTTCGGACTTCATCTGCGACGGCAGATGGCTCTTGCGTCCGCCAATATCGGACTTTTCCATGTCGATGCGGACGATCTGCTCGTCGCTCTCGGGCACCGACTTGGACGAGTTCTGGAAAATATTCACGTTGGACATTGCATGTCCTCCTATTTCTCGCCGACGCGCGGCGACCGCGCATGAACTACGTTCTTGTCGTTCTTCTGCAAGCCGACCATCGGCTGGTTGGGAGTTTCTTCCTGCGTCATGTACACGGCGACGTTTTCATAACGTGCCGGCATCTTGGCGCTTGAATCAAAAATGTTGCGTTTGATTTCCATCACGCGGCCTTCGGCATCGGGGGCGCGGCTACGCCCGGTTGCCCGCCAGGCGCGCCACCTTGGCCTTGCGCCTTGAGCTGCTGCATCTGCTGGGCCTGCTGCGTATTCTTCATCGCCATCTGCTCGATATTGTTCTTCGCGGAAGCGGGAGTGACCGCGCCAGGAGGAACCATCTTGACGCCGATGTTGAGCATTTTCAAAGCGGCCTGGCCGATCTCTGAAGTGGCGCCAGCGGTGCCAATAATTTCTTCCAACTGCTTGATCACCATCCCCAGACGCTGCGCCGCTGCCGCCTCAAACCCCTTGTTCGGCGTCGGTCCCGTGGCGGGGCTTTGGCCGAAAGGGGCTTGCTGTTGCTGGGGTGCTGCGGCTGGGGGTGATTCAGGCATGTGCCGGGGGCGCTACTTGCGCTTGTGTTTCCGGCCGCGCTTGGAACGCTCGAAAGCGATGAAGGTCATAGTGCGGACCCTTCCTTTTCAAAGACCGGAGGGGTTAAAGGCAAAACTTAACTCCGGTTCAGAACCATCGGTTTTTATTAGCTAAAACACTATTGCGCGCGGTAGCCGTTTCCTATACTTTGCTGCCTTCAGAGGTGTTTGCATGAGCAAAGAGCCGACAACGATGCCAGCGAAGGTCAAAGGTGCCCTCTCAAATCATTTTTTCACCATCAAAGAGGCGGCGGCCTACATCGGCATCTCGCACAAAACTTTTCGCCGCTACTTAAAAAAACCATTTGAAAAAGGCGGGCCGCCTCGCCGACGTATCACCAGGCAGTGTGTAAGAATCCCCATCGAAGCTTTTATCGAGTGGGCCAACCCGAAAACAGGAAGCTAGAAAATGTTTGCAGTGAACCTTGCAATTGGAAATTCTGTTTGGCGCCTGCTTTTCAAGGATGAAGAAAAAGCGCAGGCCGCTTTTGAACTGACGCGCAAGCGCGACGGCGCTCTCACATTTCTCGAAGACGACTTCGGACAGAAATGCTATTTCCCACTTGCGGAATTACACGGCTCGATGTTCGAAGACCTCGACAAAGCCAAAATGGCGAACGTCGAACTGTTCCTGCATCAACAGCGTGTGCAGGCGATGGCCCAAAAAGCCGCTCAGTCCGATCCCGGCTTGCGCGCCAACGCTATTATGGGAAGCCCGCGAATGCTCGACCCGGTAAACGGCGGCTTTCCGCGTAACTAACGATGCAGGCCGACCTTCTTTTCCAGAAGCTTGTTACCAACATCGGGATTGCTCTGTAGCAATTCCTTTAATTGCCCCGCGTCATGCTCCTGCTTCTCGCGCAATTGAATCTTGGCTATCTCTTTGTTGGGGAACGGCATGTTGTCGAGCACGTATTCCGGCTGGACGATGCCCGCCTTGAGCCCCTGGAAGATCAATTGCGCGTTCTCATCGGCGAATATCGGGCTTGACGAGTGGCTGTCGATAACTACGCGCCAGTCATCCGGCAACTCCGCCAAAAGGAACGATGAATTGTCCACGTCGTCTATCGGCTTGTCGGCCTTGAGCCAATAACGCTCGGGGTCCTTGGCTTCCATCATCTGCAAAGTAAGATCGCCGCAGGTCGCGCACTGCCGCTCCACGAGTAGCGACCGATCGCGTAGCGACGGCGAGGCCGTTTTCATCAAAGTGTCGGCGTGAGAACCGGCGCGCACGCCAGGCTCGCCCTTGCCCTGAAGAATTTCAGGTCTTCCCCCGAGCGTGTTGATCATCTCAATGCAGAATTTAAGCATCGGAATCAATTCAGCAGGAAGTTTAGGCGTAATATCCTTGATGTCGGCGCCTTGCGGCAGGTTCATATAGCCCGAGACACGCATCTGGGCGTAAATCTCGTCGGTGATACCAGCGTCGCCGGAAATCCCGAGGATTTTATCAATCTGTAGTCCCATCAACCGCTTGGTATCGTCGCACCACGTGGCCAAAAGCTGTTGCGGCTCGATCAAATCGACCAGCTCAGACCGGCCCCAGAACCAGTTGGTCACTTCGTTGGGCTGAATCAGGCGATACGGATTGACGCCTTCCAAACCAAGCAGATTTGACTTCTTATGCAGCGGCGACAGGAGAATATCGGGCTCGATCACCTGGATCGTCACGTAATCAGTATCATCCTTGACCCACAATTCGTGCATCACAACGACGGCCGGCGCTATGACAGGCCCCATCGAGCCAAAATTGGCGTTCGACGTGACGTTGACGATGCCGCCAGGCACCGTCGTCCCTTCAACGCCGGACGTATTCAACGGATTGGCCGACAGCACCCAATGCTCGTTGCTATCGACGCCCGGTGCTGCCGTTCCGGTTTGCGCGTTGGACTTGATCTGCTCGTAAAGCTTCTTGGCTTCGGGAAGATGGCAGATGCGCCGCCATACTTCGGGCATCGTGAGCGTCACCGTCTCGCACATTGCCTCTTGGCGCTCTAGCCGGTTCTCGTCCTCGCGAAAGACGCCAAACTGCCAAGGCATCACCAGCTTGTCGTAATAAACCGGGTCTTCATTTGGGCCTTCGACTTGCGCCCACTGCTTGAGAATGCAGGCGCCGTATTTGACCGCCTCTTTGACACCGCGCCCGAACGTCATATCGGTATTATTGCGGTCCCAAGTGCGCGTGAGTTCCTTGGCGGCTGCCTTGGCGCGCTCGTAATCGATCTTGGGACGCGGCCGTCCGAAGTCGATCGAGAACATCAGCTCAACCGGACTGAAAAGATAATCCGAGATGAACGTGATCTGATTGTTGAGCATGTTGATGAGCGCTTTGGTGCCATCGTAACGCCCTGTCTCGGCAATCATGTTGAGCTGGCGGTAATAAGACGAGCGCATGGCAACGGATATGTTGCACTGGTCGATCAGTTCATTGGCGAACGACAGCAGTTCGCGCTTATTGGACGGAACGGGGATCATGTACTGGGCCAAGTGTACTGCCGCTGGATCGCGCCAAGCGTTTTAGCGCCCGCACGAGGGACCACGCCCTGCGTGATATGGCCATTGACGTTGACGGCGCCGGTTGCAATGCCGGCGGCGAACTCAGCGCCGTTACTACCTGAAAAACCGAACTGGCCGCCCCGCGCGTTGATGGCGTCCATCTGCTGCGTCACGGCGTTGACCACCGGCACGGCAGCGACCTCGCCCTGATGCTTGTGGTCCTTCATGTTGGTTATCTTCAAGGAAGACATCTCGGACACGTCGCATCCGGCTAACTCGGCAGCCTTCTCGGCGCGCACCACGGAAGCGTCCTCGGCCTGCCGGTACACGGTGTCGGCCGCCTTGGTCTTGGGGCTCAAGAACGCCGGCAGACTGATCACGTTATCGTCGGGCGGTTCGCCCAAGTCGGTGTCGCAAAGCGGGCAATAACGGGGTTCGGGGGCCGATGGCTCCCATTTGAAACTTTTGCGACATTCGGGACATCTCAAAGCGAACGCCATGCTATCTTCCTCGCCAGCTACGTCGGGTATTTGCCGCCTGCGCGTTGAGCCTAACACGCCTTTTCTGGGCAAAGAAATACTGCAATTGGTTACTTTGGTAAAGGTTCACTTGATCCGTGATGGTCAGGCGCTGGCGGGCCACCTCGGATTCGCGGGTTCTGCCAGCCGCCATAAGCTGGCGGCGGGGGCCTGTTTCCCAGCAATTGATCGCGAAGGCCGCAGCCAACACCCTATCGTCTTTCTTGGAACCGACCGCCTTGATTGTGTCACCGTCACGCTCGATCGACTTCATCTCGGTAACTAAGTCCATCGAGCGGACGCGGAACATGCCGTTGGAAACGAAATCACGCAGGCGTTCCATAAACGTGATCTTCAAAGCCGCCGTCGTTTTTATGTGCAGAGCCGCGCCGCCTTGCATCGAGTCAACTCGGCTGTAAACATACGTCCGCACATTTCGAAAAACATCTTTCAGCCCCTGTTCCTGAACCACGTTCTCCAAATAAGAATGCGACTCCAATTGGTGCCGCAGCGAGCGCAGCGATTGGAAAACCGCCGTGCCAGGGCCATTCAATTCAAGCGCATATTTAACTTGCGAGTTAGGCCCGCGTCCGTACCACCCCATCAGGGATGCAATCACATAGGCGAGCTGGTCGGTCTTGATCAGAGGCGACGCATATTCGGCAACTTGATCAATGCCGTTGGCGTAGCACCGTAAAATCTGAATTGAAGATCGATCATTGGTTTCATTCTCGCCGAACGCCGGATCGACACCCATGACATAAACGCCATCGGGGTCCGGCTCCTCCCAAACTTTTAGCTCCGACATCTTGACGGTGGGGGCTTTAAGAATAATTGTATTGCTAAACTCAGCGCCGCAAGAATACATGAACGCCTTGTAATTCGGGTTGACAAAACTGTTTGTCATCTCCGTCAGTTTTTCAGCGGAGAAAAATATAGAACCCGTTTGCTGGAAAGCTTCTTCCTCGGTCCACGGCTGCTCTTGGATTTTTAGGTTGGAACCCTCAAACTCGGGATCGGCGTCACCATCGCCTTGCGCCGCCGGGTTCATGCGGCGTCTTATCCATGCCAACTGCTCGACTGTGATCTCTACGCCATACAGGTCCCAGACCTGTTTGATCTTTTTGGTTTCAGCGGGGGTCGGCGGCGTGCGGCCATACAATTCAAAATCTGGATGCGTCTGCTCGATACGCTGCTTGGGATGTGACCACCACCCCAGAAAAAGGCACGAGCAGTGCGCGGGGTCCTTGCGCGCTTCGGTCCAAATGGTTTCCCACAGATTGAAGCCGCGCGCAGTCGATTCGTAGATGTAAAGCCGGTCGGGATTTTCATCCGACAGAGAGTTCTCAAACGATTCTAGCCCTTCAGGATCGCTGTATGAGCACAATTCCGATAGGTGCGCCATCGAGAGGCCGACCGAGCGCCCGAGACCGCCGGATTGCGCAGTCTTCTTGACGCCGGCCGACTTGAACAAGATACGGGACTTGTTGATGAGAGTAAGGCCCTGCCGATTGGTAGCTTTGACTGCCGGAAATTTAAGTTTCGCCGGCAGATCGTCGATCATCGCTTCGAGTTCGGCCCTCGCCGACTCACGATTTTCGGATGAATCAAACACAAGACAACCGCCAAGACCACGATGAATGCCAATATAAAAAATCGACAAAGCACGCGAAATAGTTGACAGCCCAAGCTGACGACTTTTGAGAACATAGAATTTATGAATGTCATTTTCGAGCCCGTCGAGGACAGTCGTGATGAACTTGCGCTGGCCATCGTACAGGTTCTCGCCGAGACAAGTGAAGCCCGTGTTTTTGGAATTTATGTAGCAGGAGTTCAAGAACGAATAAAAGTTACGTTCGAACGTCTCTCGCTTAGCTTTAGTCCAGCCTGACATGGGCCGACTCTATCGCCTTCCGAACCCTTGTCCAGAGCGCTGTTGCTGCTCAACGGCGGCTAACTCAAACTGGCACTTAGAGATCACCGAATTCCAGAAAAACGCTAAATCATGGCGTCGATCAAGAACCATTACGTCAACAGGTTCGCCTCCCCCCTCTGGAGGAATGACAACAAAACACCCCCCAAATGCTTCGTTGCCGTTGCGTTCGATGGAATCGGCTCTATCCCGTAAAATCTGTGGCGCTGTTTTAGGCGTAACGGTGTCCATAATACGGCTTGACCTCCGAGTTGAGCATCGATCCGACCGACGG
>QGNH01000052.1_pt2 | contig 15464 bp, 15 predicted proteins | sample 1735481 | NCBI WGS metagenome assembly QGNH01 (sample SAMN09239004, study PRJNA386568) | Viral metagenome, whole genome shotgun sequencing project. | reverse complement strand
TCAGATATTCCTCGTCAGTTCGGGGTCGCCCCCGAGTTCGTGCAACGATTTCGACGCCATTGTCTCAAATTTTGGTTGCTCGGATTGCGGCTTCGGCTTTGATACTTGAACTATGTTTTCCCAGGTGTCACCGGAATCTGTTGTATTGTGTGCTACTAAAACCCGGCAATTGTCGCCCACTAAATCAGCGACGTCAAACTTCATTGGAAGTTCGCCGGGTCGCAGGTCGGAAACTAACTTGAATAGTGCCGAACTTGGATTCCAGCTTTTGTTGTAGCGGCGTTTGATTAACTTCCCTTCGATGTTGAACGTCACGTAAATGACATTCTTGATTCCATATGCCGTTTCTACTGCGTCTACCGCTTCTACTGCTTCTATATTGGCTTCGTGAACACCCTCATCGATTTGAGCTTTATGGGGCTCACGTTCTACTATCGTTGAACTCATATTGATTCCCTCCGTTCTAAAAATTCTTTATCTGTCATCGTTCATTTGCTCTCACCTATTTAGTTCACGCTGCGGGGATTACTGTAAAAGTGTATGAGAGTGTAAGCGTTCCCTGCGGCAAGCCCATCGCATCGACGGTGACGGTGTGCGCTCCTAAGCTTAACGTGCTCGTATCCGGGCCTGATGAAGCATACGACGATGTTGGCATTCCTGTGTAATACTCACGGCCGTCGATATACCAGTGCGGCGTGTAGTTTGGGCCTTCGGTCATGTGCGAGTTGTAGTAGCACATAAACATCGGGTATGCGCCCTGCATAACCGGCGCTTGCGGAACTACTGACCATGTAAAGGTCGGCGCTTGTGTTGGTGTTGGTGTTGCAGCCGGAACATACTTGCTCTGATCCTCGCCGTGCAAATTGCGAATAGTCGGATATGCTGTCGGAGTAGGCGTTGCGACCGGCACGTTCGCGGGGGTCGGCGTTGCTACATAAGCGGGCGTCGGCGTCGCTGCGATTGGCGTCGCGGTCGGCGTAACTGTTTTGACCGTCTTGTTGACCTTGGCGATCGCTGTAGTGTTGTGGGTCACATTAGTTAGTGATGGCACGTTGCTGCTTGTCGGAGCCGTGCATCCACACATCCCGACAACGGCGGCCACAAGGACGCCTATCGTCAGGAGCTTCATATATTGGTTCATTTGTCTCACCTTTTCTTTTTAAGCTCGGCATTCTCGGCTAACATCCTTCTGATAATATCATTATAGGATTCTCCGAATTTGCCTTCCTTGGTAAGGTCAGCCTTCGTCTCGATCCATAGTGTGATCGTCGTGAGCTTTTTTACCATAGTGGTATAATAGGTGTCATAGGACTTATAGGTTATGCTTTTGGTGATGCTACTCGTTTTAAGCTCATTTTTCACCTTTTATCGACTGCTCGGAAGGCCCGGGCCTCTGCAAGAAGTTTCCTGTTCGCTATTACCTCGGGAACCATGCAGTCATGATACATAGGAGCCGCTCGGCCCGCTCGGATCTCTGTGTCAATGTCGACCGGATGAACGCAGAACCCGACCCGGTCGGTATAACCACAATCAAAACAAGCGTCAGGAATGCCGTGATTGCCAATCGGGCAACCGTCAGTTAAGTCCTCGGTGCGTGTGTGTGTGTATTCATTCTTTGTTGCGGCTATTTCGTCTCCGGTTGGCATGGTTCTTCTCCTTTGGGATACATTGTAATGAAGGTTGTTCCTTTGGCCATGTGTTCTCGTCTTTGGTGCGACGATAGTTTGGGCTTGTGACGCTGACGTATTTGGTCATCGTGGTTTGAAGGGATAGTGCGGATTTACACTCATTAATAACTGTATGATTTCCTTGTGTTCACCGTCAATATAATTTGGATAATCTTCTAATGAACAATACGCCACAGAATCATCCGGTTTACATAGGTTTTCATATTTTCCGCACACGTCTATTTCTGGGCATTTGAAACAATACGCGAGACGATTGCTTCGATATTCGTATTTGCATTCTTCTTTGTGGTCACAATCAAAACAAAAGTTTGGAAGTTCGCCATCATAGGAAATAATATATGCCCCATGATAGACAACGTATGGGTCATCTTTAGCCAATCCCTTAAACGCCCTATCTGTGGTTCTAAACGTTTTCTCTTGCATTGGACCCCCCCTATATCGTTGACGAAAGTCGCGGTATCCATGTGATTTAATCTCTAAAACCTGATAGTGCTCAACCACCCCTTCTATGTGGAGATTGATTTTATCAATGTCGTTGGATGATAACTCAAGAGCACGAGCGTCTAAATACCGACATCCTGCATGCCAATTATCAAATGGGTCAAACTTGTCGGGGTCAAATGCTTGCTTCGTCATTTGATATTCTCCCCTTCGCGGTCTTAAATCGGGTCTCGTCCTTTTCGATTCCCATTGCTTCATGACCTAACTTGGCCGCCGCTATTGGAATCGTTGCAGCGCCGCACATAGGGTCAAGAATCTTATATGCTCTTGATTTGTCGGGACAAAATGCCTTTATGATTATTTCGGCATGCACTTCCGGTTGCGACCATTCATGACGGTCTTTTGCTTCGGATTCCCCGATTTGAATAGCATCGTTGACCCATTCATGCTTTGCGCCTTCCCGGTCTCCTTTGACAAATACAAGCAACGGCTTCCAACCTCTCCAAAACTTATACTTCCAAAAACGGGCCTGACCATGTGTATGAACTATTGCGATTGTCCAATAATAGGTCAAGTGAGCCCCGATACTGTCTAACGTTAAAGGAAGCGTGTTCGGACTTGCGTAAGATATTAAGAATCCACCGGGCTTTAAGATTCGTTCGGATTCCCTCGCCAAGTCTTCCCATAAGTCTAACGATTGAAGGTCATAAGGTGGGTCGGTAAATACAAAGTCGTATGATTCGCTCGGAATTGCGGGCATTATATCTTTAAAGTCACCTTCGATAAGTTCTATGTCTTTTTCCTCAAGTTCCGGATTGTCGGGTTCTCGGTGCTCTTTTAAAAAGTTTAGAACATCTTTCTTAGTTGTCTTGATTCCTTTGATAAAACGCTCCTCAATCCAATCAATAGCAGCATCTTCGTATTTTGCGTTTTTTTCCTCAAATAACGGCTCTACCGCTGCCTTTTTACATAGGTCATAAATGACCGTGTCTTCAAACCCTTTTGATTCTATCTCAGGCACAAATTCATCAAAATAAGCGTCGTCTTTGCGAATTTGTCGTGGACTTTCACCACATTTGCTTTTGTCTTCAATTCTTGCCTGTCGTCGCTTCTTATAGGCTGCAATACAAAGTCCTGTTCCTACCATCCTTAACCTCCTGAATATAATTCCTCGACTTGTTCCTCAGTTATCCAATTGCGCTTTAACANNGATTGACGCAACGATTGTTCCCGCAGAGCGTCTCAAGTCTGCGTCTATCGGGAAGGAAGCCATAGGTCAACAAAAAGAGATAGCGGCGGATATAGACGTATCGGCCTTTTCCATCTGTCGTGACTTTTTTGCCGAGATACATTTTTCCAATATCCTTCTCGTCTTTGAGAACCCAACACTGAGGACGCATGCAGCCGTCGACGCGCTCTTTAATCTCGCGTTCTATGGCGACTATCTGCGTCTCATACTGCCCCCCCCGTCTTAGGCCGAATGAATCTGCCATAGGCTATACTACACGCTCATGCTATAAATATCTTAAATATCTTGGGTCAACAAAAAGAGAAGCAGAAAAATAGAGAGAATAACCAATCGAAAAATAGTTGACCTGCCTAAGTGCGCTTGATTATGTATTAAAACTGTTGGTCGGAATCATGGTGTTTTGTGGTGCGCGGTCAATCACAGAAGTAAGATATTTATTATTTACTTGCTCAAGTTGGTCACATGTGGCTCACACAATCAGGCTAATTCATTGGCCGGTCTGTGCTAGTCTTAACCGTGTTATTGTCCTTTAATGACAAATATAAAAAAAGGAGGAGTTGCCTCCTCAAAGCAGCTTGCCGTGCATCATCGCCGCCATGTCTTGCACAGTCGTACTGATCTGAATACCCATGCCGATAACATAACCGGCGATCACTGATCCCGCTGCGAGTGGGACGACAACGTTGCCACTTGCCGCGAGTGTTGCGATTCCGCCGATGACGGCTATAAGGATCACTACAATCTTGTGCGACGTTGCACTGAGATCCGCCACGTCACTGACGAGCGTGTGTAATACTACACCAATCGTAAGCCCCGCGACGAGGCAAAGAAAATTAACCGTGCTTTGATCTACTATCATTTGTTTCACCTCCTAGTCTTTTAACACCTGTTTCACTAACTCCTCGATAGCCTTTGATGTCGTCATATCCTCCCCTCGCTCCATTTGGAGTTTGCCCGCATAGCGCAAGAGTGCCACGTGTGCTTCGTTGGTGATGCGGAGAACTTTGTGTTCACTACACCAACGGGCCTGTGCATCTCGATCCTTTCGAGTTGACAACTGACGTCTCCTAGCTCCGTTTTAAACGTATCAAATCGGCCCGTAGGCTATGATGTCGTCTCCTATAATTGTCACAGCGTCCAACCCTTCGAGTTGCGCGTAAGCTACACCCTCGCCGTCGGTGCTCTGAACTAATACTCGGGCGTTATATGCCTTTGTGACGTCCGGCGAGAACGTTAAAGACAGCACACGCCAATGATCTATCTCATCGGGAAGCGTAACTTCTACCAGCGCCGAGTCGCCGAAGCCGTATAGCGGATCAAGTGCCGGGTCGATGATTTGGAACTTGGCCGTCCCGCCGAGGAACTCCTTTTTCATCACTATCGATACGTTGATCGTGTCGCCGAGTTTGCCGAGGAATGGCGTATCCCAATAGATCGGGAGGTTGGCTTGTTGGATTATGAATTGCCACGTAGGAAATCCGGCATAGGTCTCGAGCGTTTGCATGAACATATAGCCGCCAACGCACCATGTCCGGTGCATGCCGATGTTCCCGTTGTGGTCGTATGAGTCGTTTGAATACCACTGCTTGCTCGCGGCTGTCAGCGGAACTCCGAGAGTGAGTGGGTTCCCGAGAGTCAAGCCATAGCACACGGCCTCATACTCATTTATGAAGTCGACGACGTTGTTGTTGAATGTGCAATTGACATACGTGTTCGATCCGCCGTTTGACGCTCCGAGGCTTGCGCCTTGAAACATGCAGCCGTTGAACAGCGACGTGTTGATCTGATTCATGCACGCGACTTCCATGTTCTGTATTGTGACGTCCTTCCCTTGAATGCCGGTGATATTGTTAATCCCTGTATTCGCGCCGGAGATGACGCAGTCTTGCATAAAGACAGAGCCGGTCATCGTGTCGAGGAACGCGCCAAGCGTCGGAGCGGTAGTCGCGTTTACCGCTGTGCTGTTTAAGATGTCAATCCCGCCGGAGTTACCATAGAGCGCCGGAACGGTGTTGCCTTGGATCGTGAGTGCTGTGATCTCATAGTTGTCGGGGAGGTTGTGTGCGAGGTGAGCTCCGCCTGCAAGCCACAAGCCGATAAGTGAATCGAACGTGCTGACCTCAGTCGCAAACAGCGGGGCCGGGACGCCTACTGCGACGGGAGCGTTGACATAGATCGGCCGCGAGACGTGTGCGAGGATCTCGCCGACAAGCCGCGGCTCTCCAAGAGGTTCGGTGAGCGTGACGATATTCGTCGTTGGATCATACAACGCGACCTCGTAGATCCCGGCGTTGGCTTCGTCAAACATCCCCTGATCGATTGAGCTGCCGATCAGGATCGTGTCGCCGGTGTTAATCATTAGAGTGTCCGTGACGGTGACAGTCGTATCTCCGGCGTTCTGTGGCAATACCAGCGTCGTGTCGTTGATTAGGTCATACCATCCAAATATCGAACAGTTTGCGACGTTAATCAGTCCGCCCGGGGGCGTGTTGCCGAGGACGAGGATTGCGGCCCTGTGCGCCATGCCGATAGGAGCCGCGGCGATCGGGTCGGCTGTGGAGTTGCCTATAAAGAGTGAGCCTTCGCCGGTGATCTGTGTCGAGCCCATCAAGGCAAGCGTCGGCGTCAGTGTGAACGGAATGAGCGCCGTTCCGGTGATCGGTGAAGCCGTGGCAAAACATAGCGTGCCGTGGATCACGATCCCGTTGTGTCCTACGTTAAAAGCTGATTCGTCGAGGTCAAAGTGAACGATGTCTCCGGTCGCGATCGAGACGCCGTTGCCATCTCCGGGAACAACGCCCCCGATCCACGTTGCAGGATCGCTCCATAGCATATCGCCGCCGAAACCGCTCGAGGTGATTCCCGCGTCAGCGATGGCGGTCGTTGAGCCGACACTGAACTCGGCCTCGACCACTTCCGGGTAACAACCGGGGTCATATTGAACCGTCGGATCGACAACTTGGAATACTTCTGAGCAATCCGCGCCGTCGATTTGCGTCGCTCCGACGCAAGTGGTGATTATGGTGACATCAGTCATGGTATGAACCTCGACGAAATAATAAATAGCATCGCCATTATCACCGTCAGCATAACCCCAATTAACCACGTTTTATTTGCGGATGCAAAGTCGGTGAATTGTTGAGAGAGCCCCGAAAGGTTTTTTTCAAACTTCTCACCAAGCAGAGCCATCTCCTTCGTGAGCGCCTCGTCAATGTGGTTTATCTTCTCATCAAGACTTTCGTCAATGCGGCTCATTCGGTCGTTGAGCACCCTAAGCATCCCTTCGCGGCTGTCAGTGATCTTTTCGACCTCTGTGTCGGTGCGTTTGTGTTGTTGCTTGAGTGTCTCAAGCTGCTCTTTGACGAGTGCGTTGATTCCGTCCTGAGCCACTTTGTCGAGCCGGAGGCCGTCGAGGAGCTTCTCGTTCTCTTGGAGCGCGTGTTCCGCCTGCGACATCCTAAACGCCATGCTATTTTCATATCTGTAAGAATTGTGTCCGTTCCTCGGCGTCATGTTTTTTCCTCGCTCGCTTTTTTCTAAGTCTTTTCCGCCCGTTGTTAATTTTGTAGCCACGTCTTATCGTGTAATATACTCCATACATTTGCTTGAGTAACGTCGAACCGCTTAGCGATTGCACGTTGAGACAATCCGGTATCAGATAATCGTCGTATCTCAGTTACTTGCACCCAAGTCAGCTTGCTAAATTGACATGCTTCCCCGTTTTCAATGCACCACCGCCCTTTATTTACCGAATCAAATGCATTATCGCTTTTAGTTCCTAAGAACAAATGCTCGGGATTCACACACGCCGGATTGTCGCACGTATGACAAACGAGCATATCATTAGGAATCTTACCAACCGTCAATTCATACGCCGTTCTGTGTGCGCTTTGTAACCGTCCACCACCCCAAATTCTGCCGTAACCTTTGCGAGTATTGCCAGTCCACAACCAACATGAACCCCTATGTCCTGTCACTTCGACCTTAGACCAAAATCGTTCTTCTAAAGACATTTCAATCTCCGTTAGGCAATTAGACTGAGCGTTGATTTACTTTTCTATTTCTACGTCGGCGTTTCTTCTTTCGACGTTCTGTCCCTCGGTGCTTCTTATCATTGCCTGCCATGGTATTATGCGTCGTAACTCGAGCCGTTCGGTGCGGAGCATTGGCTCCGGTTAAACCTGATCCAATTTGGATTTACGTTTGATCCGCCTGCAAATGTACATTTGATGTTTAACGCCGAGTTGCGTGCGGCATACCATGCCTCGTTGTTGGTGACTATATTGGCGTTGACAAGGTTGTCCATGTAGATCCCATAGTCCGGTTTTTGAGCCACGCCGTTCTCAGTCCAAAAGTTATTTCCGGTGATAAAATTGCCCTGTGTCAACTGACCAAACATAAGGATATGTGCATGAGTGTTGTCGGCATCGATACCGTTTGAATTAAAGTGGTTATTTTGGATATTATTACGATACACCGTGAGGCTTCCCGTTGTCGAGCTGCTCAGTTGCAGTCCATCCCACCAATTAAACCCGATCGTGTTATTGTTGATGACGTTTGCCGACGCCCCGATCGATCCCGTCGCTCCGACGAGTTGCATCCCGATCTTATTGTATTTGATCTGATTCTTGGTGATGATTCCCTGTGAGCCGGACGTGCAAACTCCGACCGTACAGTTCCCGATATAGCACCGATCGATTCGATGGCCGAATGAGGTGTCGCCGGAGCTTATACTATTGATAAAGATCCCTGTGTCCGAGCAGTCATTGATATAGAGGTCTTTGAACGTGTTTAAGATCCCATCATTGACGGTGATTGCATTTGAGCCCGCGACAACTGCCGGGAATGAGCCCCGACCGGGAGCTGTCCCGCCGCCATCGATAAACATCTCGGCCACTGAGCACCAATTAACATGATCAAGCAGGATCGCCGGGTTTGCGCCTCCGGCCGAATAGATGCGCGTCCCCCAACCGAGCCCTTTGAGATTGGTCGACCCGGGCATATTGATCGGGCCGCCTGTGTAAAAGTCGCCCTCAGATAACGTAACCGTACCGCCTCCACGACCAAGACCACCATAGCTACCGCCCGGTGAGACTTCGACAAGAGCCGCGTTTATGATGTCCTCAGCATGCTTATATCCTGCCGGTATGACTGCGTCAGCGTTCGCACGGACAAGCGGAGATGCGTTGTCGGCGGCGATGGTGTAGGTCGTTGACTTGGCTGTTCCGCCGTTGACGAAGTTCCGCATGTCACGTATGTTCGCTTGCGTGAGCGTGGCGGCGTTATACGGAACTGTAACGCACGCGAGCGGGATTTGCCATTCCGACTGATACACTTGGGTCGGAGTCGGCGGCATTGGCGTCCCGCTGAGTGACCCGTTGCCTGCGGGATAAACAGAGCCCGCAGTTCCGGGCATAATCTTCACTGTGATGGCTGCGCCAACCCCCCATTTTAGGTCAAGGACGATCAGGTCGGCTCGAGAGCCGTCCAAGCTAGTGTTCACTCCCGGATTGAGCGACAACTGTGGAATCCCATCGTTTGAATAAAAGAACCCCTGAACCCACGCCGAACCGCTATCGATCAATATCTGTCGGTTTGCGCCTCCGGTCGTCGTAACTGCGAGTTGATTGACTACATCCTGCGGGATCGCCATGACGCCGGTCGGCATCCAATAACGAGCCATTTGAGCCCACATATCCTCGTTCATTGCCGTTATATCGAATGGAAAAGAACTTTCTGTCATTTTTAAGTGCCTCCTGTCGGCGGTGCTTTTTTATGGTCGCGAAGTACGACGCTGATCCCGGCAGGCATCGCCGTCGGAACCGGAGTTATAGGAACGAGCGTTAGGTCTTGCGGTGACGGCGGAGTTGTTATCGGCCCCCCGGGTGCGCCGCCCGTCCCGGTTGGGATAATCCCACCTGATTGCGCTGCCGGTTCGCTCGCGTCGATCGAATCCTTGCCGCCGAGGTTCTCCCAAGCATACCACACTGAGCCGTTGCCGTATGTGTGATAGACCTGTGCGTCCGTTCCGGTGACAAAGACATGATAGTTTGTCCCGTCGGAACACGCGCCCGGACCGGTTCCTGTTGCGAGCTGTCCACCTAACTCGAGCCATGCTGCGTCCCAAGCGCCGTCATTCCACTCGAGCATGTAGAGATGGCCGTTTGATCCCTGTGCAAAGACGGCGAGTTGCGTGCTTGACTGTGCGGCAGCTGCCGCCGATGCCGTCGTTTGGAATCCTCCGGCCGTGAGATCCTCCCATGTCGATGTCCAAACGCCGCCCGAGTAGGACTTATGGTAGACGGCCCCGTTTGTCCCCGTGACAAATACGTCGAATAGATTGGCTCCGCGTGAACACGCTGCCGGGCCGGTATTTGCGAGCATCCCTCCACCGAGGCTTATCCAATCGCCCCAAACGCTGCCATTCCATAGCTTATACCAACACGCGCCATCGCTGCCGCGTGCAAGCACCATGACATGATTTAATTGATCCGATACGGCACATACTGACGACGTGCTGATTGCGCCGATGCTTGTCCATATCCACCCGCTCGCGTTGTTGGCATAATATACCGTGTTGTTGTAGCCAGTGACAAACGCATCCATCCGACCCGCGCCCCATGATGCAACGCCAACTCCGGCCCCGGAGTATGCCAAACCGCCGATGCCCCTCCAAACGCCCCAAACGCCCTTTTCTTGTTGTTTGAAATAGATCTTGCTATCGGTTCCGCGTATAAAGACGGCGAGTTCGTTGGCGTCAGGAACGCAGGCCGCCGGAGTTGAACCTTCCCATCCTGCCGAGGTGAGGCTCACAATACCGCCCCAAGTTATAACGATGTCGTGTCCCCAATTGCCCGAGGCTCCTTTTGCGTTATAGTGATACACGCCGGTCTTTTTGGGACTTGGAATTGTGGCGCTGAAATTGCCCTTAGCATTCGGCTTGACCGTCCCGATTGTTGTGAGGTTCCCCGCCGGATCTTTTTGCACAATCGATATTGTGGTTGCGTCCGGTTTGTTTGCGATCCATCCTCCGGCTTGTGTGACCCACCCTTGCGCTCCGCTGATACTGACGGAATCGTTGACGTTGACTGTTTTCGAGTAGAGCGACGTTGTTGGTGCGCCCGTTACTCCACACCATATATGTTTACATGGACACTTTACGACCGCTGCGACGGCTGCGTTTGGAGTCGCAGGCACGGCGCTCCCCGTCCAAAGTCCGACGTCATCCGCCCAATTGCCGCCGTTTGCGAGGTTTAGAACGGTGTTGTCCTCCCTCCATGAATAAATATAAGCGCCGCACGGGAACCCACCACAATTTGATGCGTCGTTGCATCCCGGGCCTGTACAGTTCCCAATAACATAAGCGCCCGAAGTCGGCCCGTCGGAGGACACGGCGATCTGCATGTAGTAGTTAGTATTCAACTTTAAGCTCGCGTTGCTAAATCCCTGATACAATGCCCCCTCGTTGCCCGGAGAGTCGGGCTGTATCTTGACAGGTCGGTTCGCACCAACACCGAGGTAGAACTCAACATCCAAATAGCTCGCGCCTTGTATTTCAACGGTCAAAAAGTAGTAGCCAAGTTGAGTCAAGGTGCTTCCGTCCCAAGAACACCCCTCATGAATATAGCCATAAAATTGATCGTCAGCGGCCGACCAAAGCTTGCCATCGTTACCAACGAGCATACCGTCCACGACACCGTTGACCGGCCACCAACGGGCGATATTTAATCCAATTTGCCATGTGTGCTGATATGGATTGCTTATGCCGCTCGGAACGACTATCCCATCCTTTGCCCCGGTCATCGGCCCCCAAATAGGATGACCCTTTGAGTTCGTGCCGTATTGATTGCGAACGGCTTGTCCATCATACGAACCGGCAGCCGCCGCGCCATAGTTCTTTATCGTTGCCGAGTTTTGATTAAACAGGTAGTGAAGATACTGAGTCATGTGCCTCTCATCCCATATCTGACGCCGTAATGGTCAATAAGTCCCCGGAAGGTTATACCGAAATCGTTTTGCACAAGTGAGCAAATATCGTATCCAACTCCGCAGTAATAGAGGACGTTATCGCACGGAACGCCCTGCGATCTTGCCGTGTCGATTAGATTGATGTACCACGCGAGGCCGAGGTTCATGCACGACGTCATGTTAATAAGAATCCCGACTTCGTTCGCTCCCGCGTTATATGCATTTATCATTTGGTTAATCGTCGAGGCCGGTGTCGGATCACAGCCGTTGACACACGTTTGGATATAGTCAACGTGCTTCCCGTCTATCGGATGGCTCCAAGGTGCGGCGTACGCATTGATCTGACCGTTGCCAACGCCGTCGTAGTCGTCTCCGCCTATTCCGGCATAGTTACAAACCCACATATAGTTATTCAGCACGCGAGTTATGTCGCCGCTTAATCCTGCGCCTGCGATCAGATCCCATCCCAAGTTTTTAGCCGCAGCGATCACGCCGCCAAACTGATCGCCCGGTGTTAAGGCGCTGTTGCCTTCCGTGTTAAAAGGATTCCACGTTGCGGTCGTGATCCCTGCGTTGTGGATAAACGAGGGATCGGGGATTGTCGATGTGTCATACGTGACGACGCCCGCTTCATCAACTCCGTGGCTCGCAAGCCATCCTATGTCGCTGATCGTCCCGCCCATGCAGATTATACGAAGTTCTGACATTACTTTCACCTCGCGTTAAGCATAAGCTGTCGGATCAAATCGCCTTGCACTCCGATCTGTTGCATGACGCGGGTTTGTTGTCTCTTGCTAAATGCCAAGGCCGCCGATCCTGATGCGCTGCCGCTTCCGGCGGGAACTGAGTAATTGAGATTCGTGACGACCTGATTAATCGGTTCGTCTCCGATCATAACGCAAACAGTGTCGCCGACATAGAAGTCTCGCGGGAAGCGGATCTGATCGGTCTCTTGTATCGTGAGCGTGAGCTGTGCATTATACGCCTCTGATAAAAGAGCGATCTGATTCGTCGCTGCCATGTTCGTGTTGATCTCCGCCGGAGTGTCGCTTGCCTGTCCTGTGGTTGCGCTCTCCCATCCTTCAAACCGGCCGTATTGTTTAATTGAGATCGGGTCGGCCGAGGGGAGCATGATCTTATCGACCCCTGCATTCGGCCCGACGCCGATCACCATGTTCGCTGTCGGAAGCCCAATGGTGTATTCATATTCTGCGAGCGTGCCGGAGTCGGTCGAGAATATCACATCATTGGTAAGGTCGGCTCCGGTGTAAACTTCAAACTCGAGCTTCGTGCCGTTCTGTGTAACGTAGAAATAGACGCCGCCTGCGATCGCTGTGTCTTGTATCTGAGACAGTAAGTTCTCGCCCCGCGAGTTGACGACGACGTTGGCTCCCCGGCCGAAGTTCGTCTCGATGACAAGGTTTGGGATTGCCCGGGGGCCGAACTGATCCACGCATGCGCCCGCCGCGGCGTTGTAATTAACAAGCTCTTTCATGACGGTTTCGGCCGGGCCGCTCCGTGTATCGAATCCCAAGTATGCGGGATTGTCGACGATTGCGCCTTTCGTGTTGGTTTGCGTCACCAATGTTCCGGCGGGATGCGCCCTGCCGAAGTTTGTTGCCGCTATAAGTGTGTTGGTCGTGTAGTCAATCGCGGCGATCACGAATGACGTTCCGGCGATTGTGCCTGCGGTTGCGACCGTCGCCGTCGCCCCGGGCAAGAATCCGCTCGCATCGGTGACAATAAGGTTCGGTTGTGCGACGACTGCGGTCGTGTCGATCGTCGTCGTCAGTCCTTCGGCGACGACCTTGTCAGTGAACCGATAACAGCCGTCAGTGTCGAGGATCATTCCCGAAACTCGGGGATAGCACACTCTCGCGGCGAGATAGGCATTATCACAGCCTCCGAATATCGACGTCGTTCGCATCCCTGTGATATAGTGCGTCTTTGTGAGCATCACCGGCCCGGTCATTATCTGCACGTTGTCACGCAGGAACATAATGCCGTCGCCAAGGCTAAACGTGTGGCCGTTGGAGTTGAGCGCCATGTAGTCCTCAGTGTGCATATCAATTTGCCAGCTCGAGACGTCGTTGAGTGTGATTGTACAGGTGAAGTCGACAAGGTTACGGATCTCGCCGTTGTCCTCGAGGTTTATATCCCGCACGACTACTTGACAGTCAGCGTCGACGAGGTTGGAGATTCCCATTAGATGCCCTCAAACCGCTGCAAGAATGTAAATGTGACAAGTGCCTCGCCTGCGCCTCCATCCATCTCGAGGGAGATCTCGTTCGGCCCCGGAATGAGAGCCCACATATCGCGCTGATTTGCATCCATGAACTTGCGGAGGTTGGTCGTCGTGCCATCGGGCATAACTGACGTGACCGTGTGCGATGTCGCACCGTCCTCGCGCATATCGATCGTGACAACTTCGTCGACGGTGAGAGTGTAATTGAGTAGGAACGATTCGCCGGTCGTGACGTTCATAAGTGACGGGGCGACTCCCGGGCCTGCGATTGTCCAAACCGGGTATGCGTCGGCATCGCCATCATTAAAGACGACCCAATCCCGCGCAACCGCTGACGACGCGAGTCGCCACGGAGAACAGAACCACGGATTAGAATCAAAGAATAGATTGACCGGAGCCTCGTAAGCTGTCACATGCACGATTGCGTTCCCGGCGATGTCATAGAAGTAAGGATCGAACGCAACCATCTTTAACGGGATATTCATCGATTGGAAGCTGCGGTTCGCATCATCGGGAGAGAGCTCGAATCCACTCTCATACTTACAGAAGCAACTCCGCGTCTCACCGAGTTCATTGGTGATCTGTAACTCAATAACGCTCTGAGCATAGGAGAGTGACTTTCGGAGTAGTTGCTTGTTGAGTTCCCGCTCGGCTGCCGTGTATCCTTGAATCCGTATCGGCATGTAGAGCTCTCGCTTCCCGATAAGTTCCTCGCGGAGCTCCTCGCCTGCGATGTTTGGGATCACATCGGATGTATATGTCCGCGGCATCCCGTGGTGTCCGTATGCGCCTTTGAGCAGGTGATAGCGGGAATCGTAAGACCAATCGCCCGGCGTGTTCTCAGTGTTGAACATATATTCCTGCGAGTCCCACGCCGTTTTAAGTATCCATTGCTCCATCAAATCGCCCCGATGTGATTATAGTCCTCGAGATCTTGTATCGACTTGAAGATCTTGCGCGTGATGTTCTCCGAGTCGACTGAGACATACCACTTATGGTTATGCACTGTTTGAGGCTGTGACGACGTTGCGGCCGAGGTGTTGACCGACCCAACCGGAAGGTTCACGCCTGTCGGTGTCGAAACCGGGCCGACTGAGCTGACTCCGAACGCAGCCAATACCGACGGGTCAACGCTGCCGAAGTATTTTCGCGGCAAGACCAGCTCATCGCCTTCCTCTCCAATGTTTGCATAATAACCGCCGGGCCTTCCCGGGAAGTATCCACCCTCCGCGAGATGAACGACACCTATACCGGGAATATGTGTGTCAAATGAGACTTGACCAAGTGCGGCCTCAAATGCGCCCGGAATCCCTCCAAAGAATCCCTGTGCGCCGGTCATTAACCACGCACCAAGGCCGCTCACTGCGCCTTGAATTGCGCCGGGCAAGCCGCCGATAAACCCTTGCGCCGCGGTCATAAGCCACGCACCAAAGCCGCTTATTCCTGATTGTATCCAACTCCCGATCTGTGTCCCGATCGTGCTCAATCCGTTTATGAATCGGGCCGGGAGTCCGCTGATCCATCCCCAAATTGAATTTCCGATGCCGCTCAGTCCTGATATGAATTGACCCGGAACTCCCTGCAACCACCCCCAAACCGAGGAACCAATGCCGCTCAGTCCGTTTATGAACTGTCCGGGAACACCTTGCAGCCAGCTCCACACTTTCGAGCCGATTGTCTCGAGTCCGTTTATAAACTGCATTGGCAACGGCGACAGCTTTGACCAAATGAAGTCTCCGATCGTGGTGAGGAGGTTAATCCACTTTTGCGGCAGGTCTTTTATAAGATTCCAAATGAAGTCGCCGATCGTGGTGAGGAGGTTAATCCACTTTTGCGGCAGGTCTTTTATAAGATTCCAAATGAAGTCGCCGAT
>QGNH01000494.1_pt2 | contig 15477 bp, 18 predicted proteins | sample 1735481 | NCBI WGS metagenome assembly QGNH01 (sample SAMN09239004, study PRJNA386568) | Viral metagenome, whole genome shotgun sequencing project. | reverse complement strand
CGAATGTACTTAATATCAATCTCGTCCTCACCAACAGAGTAGTACACTGCTGTCATACTTTTCCAAGTTGAGTATATCTCGATCTTCCAAACTCGTACTCTTGAGATTGAAGATATTGGTATTCCACAACTAACACTATCGATCACTCCACGGTCACTAGGTCTGTCGTAGAGATCTCTTTGGCGAGTACCAACTGGGCCGATAAGTCTGTCTAAAATACTCTTCTTTCTTGGAAACGTTTCTGTCATTGATAATATGTTATAACGGTGTAATATACTACTTGATTAAGTTGAGTAAAATGCTACGGAAGTATAGGTCAAAGTATGTCAACATTAGAAATACAAAACCCAGAGTACCACAGTTTATGTTTTGATAAATAAAGTTATTGATGTCCATCTTCTTGTCGCTTGATATCCACGACTTGTTTATAACATTACGTTGAAGGAACCATTTAAGTTTCCGATCAACTATAGTACACCTTGCATCACTTAGGAGTGCGTAAAGAGTGATAAATGTCATTGCAGTAAGAGACTCCAGAGTGGCGATTAGTGACAGTGTGATGATTATTATTTTCATTGGTGGGAGATTAGATAAGGCAATGGCCGGACATACTTCCAACCATTACCATGTGTTTTAAACCAGAATATTATTTTCCTGACAGCAGTGCCCAGAGTTTTGCAAAGAACCCGGTAGGGGTTGCATCTGCCCAACTTACTGTAGTGCTAGGACTAGCAAGTTGTAACTCTTCCATAATGGTATGTTGGAATACTGCGAACCCGGCTTCTTTCAAAGCTGTTACAACTACATCACTAAGGTTGGATGCGAATGTCTTGGACAGTTTACCTGCCGTTGCTTCAACATTGATAGCCTCTAGTGCTGCATTAATCTCTGAGTTCTGTGATGTTTGTTGCGTTTGTAACGCTAGTGCTTTTGCTTCTTTTGCATTCATAATGATTGGTGTTTTGTATTTAATATTAAAGTAATTAGGATTATAATATGGTTCAGTTAATGTGATTGTTAGGAGTTCCCCACCTACAAATGCTTGTGGTGTTTTTGGCCAAGCAATATCCCCTCCTTCATGTTGTATTGGGCTTGACATAACTTACACAAGTTGTTTACCTTCAACATTTCTCTTCAGGCGATCAGCAGTCCGCTTATCCAACCACATCAGGGATTCCTCCATGTGTGTCAGGGCAAGTGCATTCTCACGACAGGGGAACTTTGCCTGTAGAGACTCCATACGATTGATTAAAACTTTCAGTACTTCCTCATTGGTAGTACCGTCATGGATTGTTACTAGTTCGGATGAACCGGGTGAAATTGGTTCCTTCTGAATGAACTGAAGGATCTGACCTTGTGCTTCTTTGTTTTCGAAGTTGGCCAACTCATAGTTATGGCCGGGAATGTTTACTTTCATGGTTTTACTTTAAGGAGTTTACGATTGATCTTGATAGCATGTCTTTAACTTGTTGGTACCTGGGTAGCATATTGTAAGAAACAATACAGGGATGTGTCTTACGTTCTGAATCCTTTGCTACACCGTAGGCCCAACCTTCCTTGACTTTGTGTTCGAGCCAAGCATTATGTTGAGCATCAACTGGAGCATCAGGATTGTTTAAAGTAAAGTTAACTCCCAATCTCATACTTTCCTTCTGCCACTCAGGGGCTTCCTCCCAAGGCAACTGGGAATTATCTCCATGTACTTCACAAAAAGATTTGTTTGCATCGTGGCAAACTTTGGCAATTCGATCAACGTATTCTTTGTGGGTATTGTTTCCTATCATTATATTTGATTATTAGTGATTTATATTGTTACAGTTACAACAGTTACATGTGCAACTACGTTGTGTCGGGGGCTTGCGGTGACCTACACAGTAGATTGCAGTCACCAACCACACTAGAAAAAGAAAGAAGATAAACGCTGACTTTAGTGTGTTCTTTGCTAACTTGGGAATTCTAATCATTTGTAAAACTGTTTAGTGTAAGTGGAAGTCCGCAACAGGACTGACTCATTGTGCAGTGTTCAACCTTATTTTCAGGGATCACCTTTATGCCCGATTCCTGCAACTCACATAGTTTTACAACTTCATCCTCAGGAAATTCATGTAAACACTCGACACAATAAGCGCTCATCCTCTCTGTGGGATTGGGTTAATGACCTTTACTCCAAGAGTCTCCATAATTTTATACGGAACCGGAGTGAAGCAGGGACGTAGTTTCCTTAACAGGTTCTCTAGGTTAGAGATGTCCTCTGCATTTGTGATCTCGGTGGATAGTTTCACATTGTCCAGACACATACCTTCGCAAGGGAAGTCCCTTGGATCATTAGTTTGGACACTAAGTTTTCGCTCCCCTTCTGAAGAAGCTTCAATGTAGACCTTTTTATTCTTGAGTGTTTTCATCTTTTGTTTGTTATTTAGTATAACTGGAAGATGAAATATTATAGTGTTCTTCGCTTATGTTCAGCTTGTTAAGTTGTAGTCACGTTACCCCTTGTGAAATTACTTTCGGTGGAAGCGTTTTATTGTTTGCAAATATATTAAAACTTTATTATATTACAATACAAATTCGTGTAAATAAAATTACAACAATCTAAACTTCTGAAACATGAACATCAGCGAACAGATTAAAAAGAGAGAAGAAAATCTAAAGTGCGGTGGTAAAAAGAAACCAATCCCCACTCACGCCACAGGTAAGAAGGTTTTTCCTTTGAAAAAAGGTATGCCCGATATGAAAAAGGGGATGCCAAATATGAAGAAGGAATGTTAACAGGGAGACTGGAAGTAGTACCCATCCGTGTTACTGAGAGAACTTTTCTTGAGCACTATTTAAAACTTAGAACTCGTGGATCTGTAACTCTAACAGAATGTCTGGTACTATCAGAGATCCTAAAAGCAGGGTTGTTAAATAGGGCGAATAGGCCGTCTGTAAGAGAGGCAACAGGTCTAGGGGTATATAGTTTCAATAACACGATAAACGCCCTTAAGAAGAAGTCTCTGTTAGAATACAACAGGGTTACTAGGTCCTACGCATCAAAGTTTCCATATCCGGAGAATTTAGGTTGTCTAGTTTTCAAATTTGATTTTATATAATGCATGAGATATGGATAAAGATAAATACTTTAAAGAAGGGGATGTTGTAATTCTACGACAGGAACTTCAGAATAGGCCGGTGATGATGGTGGATAAAATTGTTAGGTCTATGTTAAAGACTGGAACTACATCATTACTGGGCATTAGATGTTTTTGGTTCGATAAAAACGGATCAATTAACAAGAACCTTTACAGCTCGAAAGACCTCAGGTATGCAACTCCTGATGAAATAAAAAAGAAGAATATGGGTGTTTTTAAAGTCCCTAGCAGGATACACGAATTAATTGGTGTGTCTATTCCGAATGGAACTATTCATCATTCGGACAAGTTCTATTACTTCAAGTATATGAGCGAAGACGTTTTAAAAGGAAAGACCTACCTTGACTTGGTAGATCTTGTGTGTAATGAACTCGTTAAAAAGCGAGACTTCCCGGACTACGACTTCATCTTTGATTTTAGTTACCCATGGAGGGAGTCTAAAAAACCGATTACATTTGGTCGTATTGTGTTCACAAGACAGGGTGACATAGACCTTACTCTATCTACGAACTATACAAGGGATACTACTTCCTTCCTATGGAAGACAGGTGCCGACATAGTTAAGTTCCTTATTGAGAAGAGTATGTTACACGATGTAGAGTTGTCCGATTATACCGGACTAGTGCCTACACTCTCACCAATAAAACGATCCGTATGAGAGTGCACATCTTCATAATGGAGGATAATGAACTCATACTCAATAAACCAGAGGTACTCCTACATCCAGAGTTTGCGGATGTATGGAGTGACCCTAGGAATATTAGTAAGGATGATCCTTCAGGTATAAAGAAAGGTTGGGCATACAACGTGTTCAAATACATATACTTGTCTTCAGATTACAGGTGTGATTATTCAAATGAGCCTGACTTGATAAAGGAAAAGTATGCTAGGAATGACTCGGGATTACCAGAGTCTGACTTCATTGATCCTATAGTTCGAAATGCAAAGGCAAAGTACCAGAGTTTTGATTCAAGGATTATGAAACTACTGAACAGTTCTCATAAATTGGTTGACTCTCTCAGGGTGTATTTTGAAAGTGCCAACTTTACAGATGTCGATGATCATGGTAAACTTAAGTACAGTCCTAAAGAGGCCATGTCCAACATTGCCAATTTAGGTGATGCCGTTTCTGGGATACAGGATTTGGAATACCAGGTAAGTAAAGAACTCGAAAAAGAGTCTGCAATCCGTGGTGATTCTGAGCCAGGACTGTTTGATCAGAAGAGAAATTAAGTATTGTTTAATATCGTTTAAATATATAACCAACGTATGAAATTAGAAGACAATAAAATATCTATAACTTCCCTTGCACTTGAAGTGATGAAGACTCCAAGAGCAGTTAAGGATATTGTTATAGCGCACAAAAAGGAGTTTGAGTTCTATGGGGAACTAGGTACACTTACCGAAGATACTGAACTGACCAGGGACCAGATACTCTTAGCCCTTTCAAGAATGTACATATACCCACCGGCCAAAGTAAAGATGATCAATGATCTCTTCCCTACTCCTGAAGTAGATAAGTGTTTGACATGTAAGAGGATTGAGAACCTGAAGGATGGTATCCTATCTCTATTAGATACCCCTATCAAACCACTCTTTACCAACATCGTAATTACTGAGGCCGTCATTGAGACTCCTTCTGTAATAAGTGTAGACACAGACTTCGAACAAAAACTAACAAGTGTATGATAGTAGAAAGATGGCTAGTACTCCCAGACATACACTGCCCTGCATATAATGCTAAGTTTGTAAAGGCTGTCCTGCGGTACATAAGGCGTAACAGAATCAGAATTAAAGGTATAATCTTTACCGGAGATTTCATGGATCTGCCTTCAATCAGTGCCCATAACAAAGGGATGGTTGTTGGTATTAACCTTGGTAGTGAGTACGAAATGGCCAATAATCTATTGGATCTTTTTGATGAAGCTCTTGGAGAAGGTAAAGAAAAAATCTTCCTGTATGGTAATCACGAAGGAAGATTTAAACGTGAGAGCCTTAAGTTGGAAGTGTCAAAGTATGGCACTGCAATAAAGGACATCAGGGATGCGCTTGATCTGGATAAGAGAGGGTACACTGTTTATGATAACCCTAGAAAGAAAGCCTACCACATGTTAGGTGACCTTAAGTTAATCCACGGTGTTTATTATAATATTCATGCTGCAAAAAAACACTGCGAGGTATATAAATGCAATATCATGTTTGGCCATACGCACAGGCATCAGGTCTTTGATGAAGGTCTATACTGCGCTTATAACATAGGGTGGATGGGAGATCCGGAACATGATTTCTTTGATTATGCTGAAGAAGGTACAAAGTCTTACTGGGTAAATTCATTTGGATTAGTTGATGTGTTCAAAGGAAAGGCTTCTGTTCAAGTGATTAAATTCATAAACAATCAGTACTTTATAGTTGATAGAGAGGTGTGTGAATAATGGCATTAGATAAACCAATATACAGGGTCCTACAAAGAAATAGGGAGTTCATCAAGGAAGTTCAAGGACTGTCCTCATTTGAGGAGATGATGGACCTCAATAAGGATAAGTGGCACCTGTCAAAATACAAGCCAATATCAGACAGGTTTGACCCTAAATGGTTTGCTCCTGCGAAACTAGATGCAGAAAAGAACAAAGGGAGTTATACAACAGCTCCCTTTGGTTCTGCTGCATATAGAGAATACTGGACAGAACAACTTAGAAGGTGCCGTGATGGTTACACAGTTCACGGATATTTCTGTCCGGGAGACTTGTACAACTTCCTAAACTTTTACGTGTTGCCGGTTGTGGTGACTGTTAACGGTAGGAAGGATCGTGTTCTATCACATCCGCACTTCTGGGAAGCCCATTATTGTTTCGCTCATTACATCGAGTGGTGCAAGGCTTTAGAGAAGGATGCGGTATGTGTTAAACCCCGAGGTGTTGGGTGGTCCGAGTATGTGGCCAATATGGGATGCAACATGTACAACGCTGTTGCAAACTCCGTTACAATGTTCTGTGCATCTAAGGAACAGTATCTTATCAAAGATGGTATCCTCAATAAAGCATGGAGAAATCTTGACTGGGTAAATGAGAACACTCAAAAGGGGTTCAAGAGGTTACGTCAAAACATTAATTCTAAGTTTCATAAAAGAGCATCACTTCTTGATAGGGAGCGTGTAGAGTCCGGGTGGAGATCAGAGATCATCGGACAGGTAATTGACTCCCCTGATAAGCTCCGTGGTACTCGTACAAACTACCTTGTGTTTGAGGAACTTGGTTCCTTCAGAATGTCCAAGAAAACAGTAATGACTGCAAGGGCATTAACAGAAATTGGCGGTGAGAAGTTCGGGACCTTAATCGGATTTGGTACAGGTGGTGATGAGTCTTCAGGAGGTGAGGCACTCGAAGGTTTGATGGATATGTACTACAAACCAAGTGTGTTCAATATGCTCCCAATCAGACACAAGTTTACACAGGATGGGTCAATAGTCGAAACTGGTTTCTTCTTTCCGGTATATCTGTGTATGCAGAAGTACATGGACTCACATGGAGTTACGGACATTGAACTGGCCTACAATCACTATAAGGTTCATAGGGATAACTTTGAAAGTGAAGGTGCTGTAGAGGAACTTAGGAACTTAAAAGCAGAGTACCCATTCTGGGCAGAAGAGGCCTTCTTGAAATCTGGTACAAATATCTTTGACTCAATTAAAATCGCCAATCAGATGATCAGGTTGAAGCAAGATAAGACTATGCCAAAACCAAAGAGAGGTGAACTTCAATGGGTATATGCAAAAGGTACCAGGAAGATAACTGGTGTTGAGTTCATAGAGAACATCAATGGGCGTGTAGTTGTTCTGGAGGAACCGGAGAGAGATCCTAACGGTAAACTATTTAAGAACCTGTACATAGGAGGTATTGACGGTATTGATATGGGTGCGAATAACTCCCTTGTTGGTGCTGACGGTTCCAAGTTCTGTGCAGTAGTTAAGAAGAAATACCTGTCTGCTGAGAAGACTGGTAACTTGTACGTTGCTTACTATTTAGACAGGCCGGGTGATGAGAGGGATGCTTTCGAGATCTCCCTTAAACTTGCTATCTGGTATAACTGTAAGTTCAATGTTGAACGTACCAAGAAGGAAGTAATCAGTTATTTCCGGGACAAGGGTATGCTACAGTACATGGCCAAGCAACCGAGTATCTGGTCAGGTGGTGTGGATGCAAGTAAGATCCCAAACATTTACGGTTCTCCTGCTCACGAGAAGGTTGTGATTCACTACAACAATAAGATCAAGGAGTATGTATGTGACTTTAGTGAACTTATCTTCTTTGAGGAAATACTAAAACAGTTGGGTGAATACTCCATTGAGATGAAACGAAAGTTTGACATGATCGCTGCCATGGGTATGTGTGAGATGTTGGATGAGGAGTATGATGCATCCGGGTTGGTTGCTAAGAGTACTCAGAAGGCAACTAACAATATGAGACTCTTTGGTTACTACTATGATACTGATGGGTATAAACAGTTTGGAGCGTTACCTGAAAGGGAAAGTTTCGAAACCCAGTACACAAAACTAGGATATGAGGCCCCTAAGGATCTGGACTCATTTGCAGAAGTACCACCTCTCAATTTTGTAGATCCTTGTGAGACGAACACAATAGGAACAACAGCACCAAAATTATTATTTGAATTATCGTTTTAATATATTGCAAATGAATAAAACATTAGGTATTTTCGTACTTTCTAAATAGAACAACTAAACAACAACGTAATATGATTAATGCTAAAGAGAATGTAGGGTCTGTAAGACCTCTCAGAGATTATGTAAAAGTAAAGGTAGAACTACCAAAAGAGATCAAAACCACATCCGGTATTGTACTCGCAAACAGCACAAAACTAAGTGAGTACTTCACCGACATTGAGATATATGAAGGAGAAGTTTTAGAACTTAGTCCCAACGCAGAAAAGAAATGTAATGGGTTCTTCAAGGTAGGGGACAAGGTTATTTTTGATCGGTTGTCCGAAGTTACTATTTCAACAGAGGGGGATGATTTCATCAAACTAGTTGAAGTAGGTATGCTTATTTTAAAGAACTCTGGTGAGTTTTCGGAATTCAATATTGACTCTTTTAAACCTTACAAGGATAGAGTTATTGTTGAAGTAGAGCCTTTCAGTAATATGACAAAGGGAGGAATTATTATCCCGGACACTGCAAAACGAGATAGTGTCTTGGATCGCAGTCTTCGTAAAGGGATAATTAAATCAGTTTCAGATGATGTAGATGAAGTAGTTGCAGGAGATAAAGTTATCTTCCACGATGCTTGCGGTGTCCCCATATCAGTAGGGAAAAAAGAATACAGAGTACTTGTCCGCTACGACTTAGTTGCGACTATAACAGAATAGAATCCTGATCCTCAGGGTCATTAGTACCCTTATACGAATAGTTTGCAGTAAGTGCAGGGAATGTGTATATGGTCTCGAAGGAGAGATCGTTAAGCATCTCCTGCACTTTTGGGTCATTAGAATATATCCCCAGTCCGTGCTGATCGTACCATTCAATAGTCTTGTTTATATTTTCTCTGTTGCTCATACCCATAGTTCGAAATATTATACTACAAAAGTAGTAGTTTAAATACCACACTTCCAACAATTACCGTATACTTTTTTTATTACCTATTTTTGAAGTATCTTGCTTTCTCGTTATAATATATTTGCAAATAGTAAAATTTATGACTATATTATAACCTATAACCCGAAAGCCGATGTACAATATTAACTCCATAGCCCTTAGCGATTATACTACAACCGAAGAAGAAAAGAAGAACGTAGACTACCTTGTTGGGTACACTGACTGGATGATTGCTGACCTTGTTTCGACTAATAGTTCTGCCAGACAGAAGTTTGGAAAGATGAGGGATATGTATGAAGGGATAAGGGACGAGAAGGAATTTAAGTATCTTACAGACAATAAAGGTATTGGCAATCCAGCCGAACTAAAATTCCGTCCTATTATTAGGAACAGGATTGATGTGATGATTGGATTACTGGCCTCTGCCACATTTGATTACAAGGTTACTGTAATGGATCAGGATACCCTTAGTGCAATGATGCAAGAGAAGGTCTTTGCTCACTTACAGGAAGTATACGCAGCTATAGACGAACATATTAAATTGTCTAAAAGCATGATGCCATTAGATCCAACCGCACAACCTGGTAACCCAACAACTCCATTGAATATTAAAAACCTCATCGAGGAGACAAAAGAGAAAGTTGATAGGGAGTGGAGATCTGTATTCGTACATACCTGTAACAATATGCTCAAGTATTTTCAAGAGGATATTGATATCGACATGCACCAGAAAAGGAAACTCCTGTTCGAGGATCTTTGTGTTATCGGTATAGCTGCCTACAGGGTCAGAGCCATAGAGAAAGGTAAACTTCCAGAGGTAGAAATTCTTATTCCTGAGAACCTTTATTACCATACTCGTAGAGACCAGCAGTATCTTAAGAATGCTCAAAGAATTGTATACGTTAGGTATATGACAAAGACCGAGATACTTACAAGGTACGGCCATTTGATGAGTAAGGAAGATATGGAGGATCTGTTTACACTTCCTACTATTACCAGAGGGGCTGCGATAAACAGTGCAGCTTTACTTGAACGTACATCCAGAGAACAACAGTTTAAAGGAGACAGGAAGACAATGAGAGAAGCTGACATTCATACAGTTTATGAATGCGAGTGGATTGCAAATAACCCTTACGATATAGATCCTGAGGCTACTCAGTTAAATCAACTTGTAGATGGTCCGGGTAAAGTTAATAAGAAACGCTGGAGACAAGATAGGTATCAAAGTGTTAGAATAGAATCGGATATATACCTTGACATGGGTAAGAGTTCCTACATAGTAAGAAGTAAGAAGGACGAGAATGTTTGTCACACTACTTTTAACGGTATCCAGTATTCAGATAGGAGTGGAGATCCCTACTCATTATGTTGGAAAGCTAAGGATGTTCAGGATGATTCTGATATCCTAAGATACCATAGAGACAACCTTATCGCCAATAGTGGTGTGAAGGGATCCAACACAAACTACGATGCTATTCCTGAATTCCTAGATCCTGAACCAGTGGTAAGGATTATGAAATACATGGCATATAAAAAACAAGGTATTAGCCTTGTATCTGCTTCTCAGGACGGTGCGAAGGACTTTAATAACTACGGTGGTTTCGATGATTCTCTTGATGGGAATTCTTTAACCGCAATTAATGCAACACTTCAGATGCTTGATGATGATGCCTCTGCAATCACCGGGGTAACACCACAGATGATGGGTATGATTGAACAAAGGGAAGCTGTAAGCAATGCTAAAATGGGGGTAACCCAAGCATCCTTAGTTACTAAGAATCTTTTTGATCACCATGATATTCTCACGAAACATCTTATAACTGATCTTATTCAGGGATGTCAACTTACTTTGGATTCCGGATATACTGGATCATTTACGACTGCAAAGGGAGTGAACATGTTTAGTATTATGCCTAAGTACTTCTGTTACTCAGACTACAACATTCATGTAACCAGTTCTTCCAACGAATATGCAAAGAAAATGGAGATCCGGCAAATGATCCCAATACTTATCAATGCCAAGATTATTGCTCCGGACGTAGTGTTCAAGGTACTTATGCAAGACACTGTTAGTGACATGGTATACATTTTGGATCAGAGTATGAAGGAATCCAATAACTTCCAGAGTCAGATCCAGAACCTTAGTAGTCAGAACGCACAGTTGCAGAAAGACCACGCTGATGTAGTTCAACAACTTAAAAAGTTTGACCAGTTCAAACAGGAACTAGAGAGTAAGAAACTTGATCTTGACACTTTCAAAGCTAAGGCTACTTATGAGATTGCTAAAGATACCAATGATATAAACCGGGAACATAAAGAAAGAGATATCGAGTTGAAAATGGAAGGTATAAAACTGGAAAAAGATCAACTCTATTTAAGCACTGGACAAGCACGTAAAATAAACGAGGACAAGATATGAACATAGTATTGAATTCTGACCTATTAGTGGTTAAAGGGATTGACAGAGAAGGGAAGTTCTTTGTTGTCGAGGATAATATTGGGTTCTCCACTGGTGACGGTGTTCAAGGATTCAATAACTACAACACCTCATTTAATGATGGTCTGGCCGTACAGTACCCTAAAGTTGACGAGTTAGCATTAGTGCTTCTCGCATATTACAACTCCAGTTCAGGTATCAAGTTAGTTGTTCCTACAGGATCCCCTGTAGTGACTGCTTTGACTAAAGTATGTACAAACTACAACGATATAAGGAGAGTATTCACTTTCCCTATTGAGTTAGATGGATGGTACACTATCTACGCTATGGCAATCCCGACTGATAAAACTAAGTCTACCTATTACGATAAGGACACTAACCTCATCAAAAGTGATGGAGTAACTATAAGTCCTCAACAAGCACTCTCAATCTCCAGCATTCAGAATATCAGTATGGAGAACCTTTTTACTCCTCATATTGAACTTGAACTTGCAGACAGGATTGGAAAGTTAGCGGATCTGGGACTGATAAAGGGAAAGAACAGCCCTGAGTTCCACGACACGTTTAAAGCTATTTCTTATGTTGAGACTATGATTGTAGGTGCCAAGGTTAAGTTTGAAGATAGTGAAAAGAGTATCTCGCAAACATTAATAGAAAGTGTATTAAACTCTAACCCATACGAATTCTGTTAATTATGGCACAAGCACTAGTAACGGTAGTTATCACTCCTTCCGGGTCCGGGACTGTAACAGGTGCCGGGTTATATGACATAGGGGCTACATTCACGTTAACCCCTACCCCTAATTCCGAGTACATGTTCGTTGGGTGGGATTGGGGACCTACGGATCAACCAACAAAATCTGGATCTAAAGGGCAGAGTTTATTACAGGATGTATTGACCGGAGACACCCTTTGTACTGCAACATTTGTAGTGACACCTGTAATAACAGTAGTTGTGGATAGTTCCGGTGGTGGTACTGTAACTCCTTCAAATATACCTGTATATGGTTGGGGTAATTCTATTAACCTACTAGCCACACCAAACGCAGGTTGCAGTTTTGTGGCTTGGAAAAAAGCAGGTATAGTTGTTTCGACAACGGCAGCATATAGGGTTTACGTTGGTACCGTTGATGAAGAGTACGTTGCTTTCTTCAATACTCCTCATGTGGAGACTCCTCCCAGATTTCCGGGTGTGTACCCAACTGTTAAGGAAGTGAAGTTGGAGATATCCGAATTCTTGATAAGGGCAAGGTTGAGGTTGTCAGATCTTGCAGTTGAGATAAATGAGAAGTCCATGTTTGGTGGTGATGTAGACGAACTTATTAGGGATGCAACAGTACTACGATGGTATATTCTAGCGGTCAGTTCTGATTATAATAATTGGACCGACTTGGAAATGACCCATAGGATCGACTACATTACAGATCACTACAATCTTATGGAGAAACCCTTGTATGGGGTTGACTGGTTGGATAAGTTCAAGCCAATAACTCCACTGATAATGTCTGGTATTGATGGTCAGGGTTCCCAATCTACTAGAGTGTGGAGAGTAGACTCTTCCTCAGATAGTGATTTGAGTATAGGAAACTTTGAACAGTTTGTAAAGACGACTGGAAGTAATCAGGTTTATACAATGTCGAAACTTATTGAGGGCAAACAAGTAAGGTTGATTATAAAGGGTGGAAGTTTAAGTTCTAATCCTTTCCCTTCGTACTGTAGATTGGTTCAAGGCGACTTAAGTCTCTATAATCCACTTGCAGATAATGTGTTCGATCTATATGTAGATCGGGCTGTACCAGGTAGTGAGAGAGTATACGTCTCTTTTGTAAGTGGGGTAGGTCTCACAAAGAAAATAAAATCATTGATTTACGCAGCTTTTATATCCTAGCAATATGGCATTAAAATTTATAGTTGGAGTTGATGGAGAAAGCAGGTACCAGATAATAGATCAAAGGTCTATACTTGTTCTGGGTCTTCCCGGTAATGAGTTTACTCTTACCAATCTCCTTTATGTATTCAACAAGACTCAGGACGTAACATATTATATGCCGGTTGAAGGTGTAACATTATGTACTGTAGTAGGTGGTATTATAGCAATCAATCCATTGTTTGCACCAATAGATCCAAGGGACGAACTAATAATCTACTTGAATGCTCCTAGTAGTGGTTCCTCAGTATTAGGTACTTTGGATATAGCTACAATGGAAGGCACAGTAACCCTTCAAAAAGAAGGCATTGGTAATGCAACCAGTATAGAGTTACAGTTGGATTGGGAGGGAGTTAGCGCTCCTTACGATGTGGAAGTTATTGTGAAGACCAGATCTCAAAGAACGATGAAGTATGTACCACTTGATAAGACTATGAGAGGATTTCTTGAAACCGAAGAAGGTAGTTTCGTATTTAGTTTATGGAAATGGACTGCTGAGGACATTCAATTGGAGGTGAAGAAAAACACATGTACTTCTGGTATTATTACAGTTGGAATAAACACTAAAAAATAAACAGAATGAAAGGTAATATAGCGTACTATCCCCCTTTAGGGGCACAAGTCGGGGATGATGTCATTATCTCCTTAGATGAAAGAATAGGATTACTGGAAACCATTAATACCGATAGTTCATACACACATAGACAATATGAACCTAGTACTATTTGGATATGTACGCATGGTCTTAATGCATATCCAAAAGCCACACTGATACTTGATAAGGAAGGGATGGAACTAATTGTAGGAAAGGAACATGTTTCATCATCAGGAATTCCAGATAAGATAGATATAACAATTATAAGATTTAGGATGCCTCAAAGTGGGGTTGCTTTTTTTAAACTTTAACAAATAAACATTATGCAAAAACTAGGTAATGATTTAGATTTTTCGCAGTGTCAAGCGATTAACATCGTTTTACATCAATCAGCAACAGCTCCTGCAACTCCTGTTGAAGGGCAGTTGTATGAGAACACTACAGATCACTTGATTTACTACTACAATGGAACAGCATGGATAGATATTACAGGTGATGTTAAGAGTGTTGATAATGCAACAAATGGAGGTATAGTTGCCACAAATGCTTCAGGTCCTAATGTTACTCTCGCAATTAACGTAGACACGACTACGGTAGAAATTTCAGGTAACGTAGTTAGGATTAAAGATCTAGGAGTAGGCACTGCAAAATTAGCAGATAGTACCGTTACAACTCAGAAAATACTTGATGCAAACGTAACAAACGCAAAGATTGCAGACGGAGCAGTGAACGCCAATAAGCTCGCTTCTGATGCAGTCACTACTATAAAGGTGATAGATAAAGCTATCACATTCGCTAAGATCAATGATGTCGCCACAATGACTATTCTGGGACGTGTAACAGCCGGTTCCGGAAATGTAGAAGTGTTAACCTTTGACAATGATACCAACCTTACAGCAGACAGTGCTACAACAGTAGCTACCCAACATGCAATCAAAGTGTACGTTGATGGTAAGATAGCTTCAATTGGAACTCTTATTGGAGGGTTTGATGCCTCTGGCGTAAACTTCCCTGGTGTTGCCGGAACTAAGAAAGGTGATTACTGGTACGTAACTGTAGCAGGTACTTGTCAAGGAGTTAAGTTGAATGTTGGGGATGTTCTTATTGCAAATAAGGCTGCTGCTAGTGGTACTCTTGCAACTGACTATATTGCACTTGAGTCGAATAGAGATCAAGCAACTACAACTATCTTAGGTTTAGTGTATCTTGCCACAAGTGCAGAGGCCATTACAGGTACAGACACAAATAAGGCAATTACTCCTAAGGCATTAGCGGATTATTTTGTAAACAAACTTGTTCAAGCTACTGAGACTGTATTTGGATGGGTTAAGATTGCAACTCAAGCAATGGTCACTACTGGAACAGACGATACTGCTGCTATCACACCTCTCAAACTCCGTAATGAGTTTAACACTCAATTAGGGGCAAGAGGTTATTCAGCTAACCTACCTTCAACAGCAGCAGGGGTAGACATTGTTATAGCTCACGGTCTTGGTACTTCAAACCTAAATGTCTCAGTATACGACTACGCAGGAAATCCAATATTACCTAGTGTAGTTGTAGGTCAATCTACACCTTACAACGTAACCTTAAATTTCAAACGAATAGTTCCTGCTTTTGTAGCAAGTACTTCAGGTTATTACGTTGTAGTAAAAAAGTAAATTAAACTATTATTATTATGATTGTTTCTGCACCTTTAATTTTAGACGATAATATCTCTATTGGTAGAGTTGCATCAGGAAGTACCGGGGACACAAGTGCCTTGGTACTTTCTTCTAGTGG
>QGNH01000888.1_pt1 | contig 15489 bp, 23 predicted proteins | sample 1735481 | NCBI WGS metagenome assembly QGNH01 (sample SAMN09239004, study PRJNA386568) | Viral metagenome, whole genome shotgun sequencing project. | reverse complement strand
TCGCTCACACAATCTAACCTTATTCGTTAGGTCTTTGCCTTTTTAGCCACGATGGTAAAACCCGCTGTGCCTTGATAAAAGTCAAACTGGTCAAGGATGACCGAATAAGTCTTACCATCTGCGGACGAAGAAATAGAGCCACCGACCGAGAGATTCCTTTCTACATTGTTAACGACTACTATTACTTCGTAGACCTTAACGTCCTTCACACCAACAACCAAACCATATCCGGCAAAGCTTTTGGAGGTGTCCTTCTTGAGAGTGAATGTTTCTGACTCAAGGTAGAAGTCTTTGAGTCGTTGCTCAACATCAGCAAGTCGGGTTCTGATCTCCCCCGAGTCTTTTTGAGCTTCGTCCAATGCCTGGGTAACGCTTTTCAAATGCACTTTCAGATTATTATTCTCTTTTTCGAGGGTATCTATACGGTTGAATGTTACTAGCTGTGCTTTCAACTCCTCCGTTGCGCCTCTAAGCGAAGTCAACAGCTCCGGCATTCCCGCTTTTTGAGAAAGCTCGAGAGTTTCTATCTCTCTCTCCAATGAGGAGATGCGACTGCCCGCTATTGTATATCCTGCCGTAAGTGCTATACCAGCTGTCGTAATAACGAACGTAGTAATAAATATTGCTGGGTGATCTTTAAATTCCATTGATGGCGTGTCAGATGCCTAACAGTTTAATTTTTAGGTAAAGATATCTTACAATCTATCACTCTCAATTGACAAGAATAACTTTCAAACCTAGTTTTTCATAACTGGATAACATGCAAATTCGCACAAAACACAGTTTCTGGATAACATAAAAAGATAACTTAGCATCAATTTTGAATGGCTGGTTTTGGCCGTTTTCAGTCATTAATCAATATATTTCATCCCGTAAAAAAAAGAAAATTAATTCCGATCGTTAAGGTCAAGGTTTACAAAAAGTCAGCTACCAATGATGCACATTTAGTTTTTTGAATGCACTGCACACCTTTTGCCTTTATCTAATCAACGATCATTTTAGTCCAACCTGCCCAACTTGTTGAACGATTTCTGTTTTTACTTTATCTGTTTTGTCTTCAATGTAGGTAGAGTAGACCCACAGACTACCAACTATAGCAATTACGATGGGAGTACCGTTTTTCAATATATTATCCCAAGTTGAACTTTTTGTTGTCACTTGAGCGATGAATACCTCAATCTTTGTATCGATACTTGAAACACCATTGGTTAGACGTTCAAACGCCTCTTCAAACCGACTTTCGTGTCGTTCTTGACGGTTACTAATCGTTTCAATAGTCGTTTTCATGTTGGTAATATCGTTTTCGTTTGTACTGATTCTTCTTTCCAATTCATATCCACGGGCATCCATATCGTTATCGTTCTCTCTTGTCATGTTTTAATCCAATCATATATGACTATTTATACCGTATGGTCACTATAGGATTTGAGTCTGTGTTTAACGTTTTTCGAATAATCGTGCTTACGGTTTTTGAACACCGCTGAACGATTAAACTTACCAGCGTGTTTTGAGATTAAACTTACTTTGTTGATTGGCTTTGTAGCCACAACACACCAAGTTCGATTGCCATACTCAAAAGTACGGAACCGACTTCACCAAATATTAAAATCAAGTCTGCTTTCACTTTTGCTTTTTTGTCTGGTCCAGTTAAACCTGACTGTCCATCAACATCTTGAACAAAGTATTTCACATCTGACCATAATTGGTGGTCCATCAATAACTTCCCTGCTCCGTCTATTGCTTCTGCTTTTATATCCATTTTTTAATTCCTTTTAATTTATTAACCAATATATTCTGGTGGTACTAATCCGTTTAGTACCATAATTTGTCTATCTGCTCTATTACGAACTTGACCATAGTATCTACTGCCTTTTAACGATCTGATTGCTAGTTGAGTGTCACCAGCTCTTAATGCACCTAAAAAAGTTTTGAACTTTAAAAGATCCCCAATGCCCATGTTGAAGCATAGGTTTTGAAGAACAACTTTATATTCATCTGACATCGTGGCATAGCCAGTGATGTTATGGTGTAAATCGTCATTGACTCGTGCCAAATCTTTATTCAATAAAGCAGTCACTTCAGTATTTGTTATCGTGTCACCGACTTTTATATGACGGTGTAATATTTCCAATGCTGGATCAGACTGACAATTGTGACCAGTACCGCAAGTTACAATATCCATTGTGTCTAAATAAGCGTGGTACTTTACTCCCTCGTCATATTGTAAGGTTGTGACAATATCTATCATTTCTTCAACACAATGCCAGCATTTGGATTAGCAGCAGTGTGAATGAAGCCAGCGACAGTCATACCAACAACAGATATACCTGAAGCAACCTGCCCTATTTCAACATCACCTAAATGAATATCAATTCCGAACTGTTTGAGTACCATTACATTACCAGAAACTTTTAGCCATTCAAGATATTCGACATAATCACGATTACCCTCAAAAACGGGAATATTGGCTTGATCTGCTAGTCTTATGATTGTTTCGTAGTTTGTTAATTTATACATTTGTAAATTCCTTTTATAGTTCTGCTTGTGCAGACCATTGCCAAGTTGCTGCGTTATCAATCCCTGTACCCAACTTACCTTCCAGACTGTCAAAAACACTTAATTTACTAACCTTGTCAAATATTGATTGGGACAGGTTGGTAAGGTGTGGAGTCAGTCTTCTAAAAGCATCCGTGATATTTACTGTGGCCGGTTTGATGGCTTTTTCCCACCATCCGGTCTTACGGACCATGTCATCCATTCCACGCGAAAACGCACTGGTCATTGTTGACCACTTCGCTTCAAAAGTTTCACCTTGCATTTCACCAAGCTCTCTGAAGTATTTTTCAGCGATAGAGGTAAAGGCTTTATTTACATTGTCTGTGTAGTTTTTGGCTCCTGGTGCTCCAAGGTTGTAACGTGTTCCATCTTTTTCAAAGAATGCTTCGTGAGTCTTCTTATCAATATGACCTTTAACACCTGGAATATTGTCAGCGGTAGCCATTTCACCACGATAGATCGATTTCATCGTGTCTAAAAACTGACCTGCTTTATCGTCTGTGGATGGCATAGCTGCTGACAATGCACCAAACGAATCCATAAGACGTTTATCAGTACAGTTTATGACAGGTTTAATTCCATTCCCATACGAAAAATATGAAAAGTTTTGTGATGCTAAATGGAACTGTCGTGGATGGGAATCTATTGATCCAAATAAAGACGCCAACGCAAACAGTTTGAATTTGTTACTAGGAACTAAAACTAGAACAGAAATTTGTGCTGAATCAGGTAAAGATTACAGTGAAGTGTTACACGAGCAAGTTCGTGAAGAAACTTTACGTCAAGAATTGTACAAAGCAGCGGGTTTAGAGGTACCTGTAAATCAACCACAACTCGTACCACTGTATGTTGCTGAAGAAATGTCAGAACCTGAAGAAGATGATGTAGTGGTTAAACCAACCAAGAAAACACCCGTTAAAAGTAATCATAAATAAAACCATAAGAAAAGGAATTTCTAATATGGATGAAAAATTACAATATCGCACAATGACTTTTGATAGGTCAAGCGTAAATGAAGACGAAAGGACAGTTGATCTTTCTTTCAGTAGTGAAGCACCAGTAATGCGTAGGGACGGTTGGGAAGTTCTCAGTCATCGTGCAGAAGATGCTGATTTTAGTTTTATTAGTAGTGGTCAAGCACCATTGCTGTTAGGTCACGATGCTTCAACACAGATTGGTTCAGTCCAATCTGCCAGTATAGTTGATGGTCGTGGTCAAGCCACAGTGCGTTTTAGTCGTAGTGCATTAGGGCAAGAGATTTACCAAGACGTTTTGGATGGAATCCGAAGTTCAGTCAGTGTTGGGTACAGTTCCCATTCTCGAAAATTAGACGGCAAACAAGATGATGTAAACGTATACAGATACGCCTGGACACCTTACGAGGTATCAATAGTATCACTACCCTTAACACCAAATTTTACTTCAATGTTCATTTTCTCATTATGGATCAGGGCCTTCATTTTCTCGTAATCCGTTTTATCAATTTTTGACTCATCGAAGAATACAACTGCTTTACCAAGCATTTCACCATTAAAACCATCTAATACGTTGCTACACGATGTAGATAGTACTTGTTCAGAACCAAATATCACTCCCATTGTTTTGACTAGAATTTGGTTCTTCAGTACACCACCTTCACCGCTAATAGCGAACATTGGTAGTTTATATTCTTCTGGGTGTAAGTATTTCCAGGCGATTGTGTGTTCTAAACTATCTTGAGCTTGTTGGTTCTCACCACAAAGAGCTTTAAATCCTAATCTAAAAGCATCATGAACAACACCTGGAATTGGTTTAAGCCAATGTTGTCTTGTACAGAAGTTCAATTGATAATCTGTAACTGGTTTAAAAGTATTAACAGCTTCTTCTTTAATGTGTCCAGTTTCTTCCATAGCTATTTTAAATGCTGATGATTGTTCTTTATCAACAATTTTAAAGAATGTATATAGACCTTTATCATTCTTATAATGAATCCATCTTCTTGTATTTTCATCATAGCGAAGGTATTTGTCGTCATTGGACACATAAAATATTTTATTGTCTTCAATAAGTTTAATGTATTTCTTTTTTAGAGCAACTTGTAATTGTTCTTTTACTGCACTTTCAGATACTTTTGGGTCGGTAACTCTAGCCAATTGTTCTAAAAGACTATCTAGTGTATTTGTTATTGTTCGTCCATTAACAGATTTCAATTGATTTTCCTCCTTGTAAGCCAACCACAACCCATTTAAGAATTGTTCATTTTTTTCTGATTTGTTAAGGTCTTTAACCGTCAACAATCTATAAGTACCACCGTGTGATGAAATATAATAATCTTCTTTGTTCCAATCGTTGAATTTTTCATTAAATTCTTGTATTGTTATTGCTTGTGTATTAGTTTCCATATATAAATACCTTATGCTTTCTTGCTTTTTTGTTTAAGTTGTTTTAACTGTTTATATAGTGATGCGATTTCCCGATCATCTTCACTATATGTTGTCTTATTTACATTGTTTTTCTGTCTCCAACCTGAACCTAATCTTCTGTTTAGTACGTTAATTAGATACTTCCAGTTAATTGGTGTTTGTTTACTGGATGACCACTGTGCACCAGAATCATAAGGTCTATGACTTCTTAAACTTCTGGACACCATATCAAACTCATATTCAGAAAATCCACCATCAACCATAGCTGATCCAATTTTCCACCAACTATCCACACCTTCATAATCAACATTTCCAATTTGTTGAAGACCTTCTAATATTGCTTGTCTTAGCTCATCATCTAGTTCATCATTGTCTAAAGTTGACTCATCCCAATCTTGTTCTTTTTTTATTGGTTCAAAGTCCCAAATGTTTAAAGCCTTACCTTTGTTATGGTAGAAAAGGGACTCTGAATACATATTTTGTTTGCATGCCGGTTCATAGAATCCTCTTGATCTGGATAGTGAACATTGGTCCATCACACCAATAAAGTTTTTCAAACTGTCTGTTCTTGGGTAAAAGTCATCTGTATGAATTGGCTTATCTAACAAAATAAACATTCTAAATCTATCGCAAGGTGGTTCACAGTCTTCTTTCCATTGTTGGTGATTCCAAGATGTATATAGAACAAACTCAAACTCTTTAAATTTTTCAATCGTTTGTAGTATTGTTACATCTTTATCAATATCAATAGGAAGTATGTACCAATGTACAACATTCTCTTTTACTCTACGAACAAACTTACCATCATCTGTAAACTTTTCAGCTTCATAAAACATTTTAAATGAGACTGGAATAATGAATCTGCCTTCTTCTTTATCTTCAATTTGTTTATGATCAGAAAGTAGTGCCACAAATTGTCCCCATGTCATTTCTTTTCTATAACAATCTCTAATTTTGTTATCCCTAGCATGTTCAACATATTGGAACTTAATTGTCTTATTTTGATTGTCCATTTTTAAATTCCCCTATCAATTCCATTGCTCGTTTTTTAGAATCAGGAACCTCTTTACAACCTAGTGCTATTAAATAGCTTAATTGTTTATCAGTTGCTGGTTTAGTACTTGTATCTTTATGTGTTTTAAATTGTTCATTGTGGTACTTTTCTAAAAACATTAATCTGTAACACTCAACCACATTATCCATCATATCTGGGTAGTGTACAAAGTATTTGAACACATTTTGTAATCTTGTAAGTTTCTCGTAATTATACCAATTTGATTTTTTACCCTCTTTAATTTCTTTGGTAAATTTTAAAGTAACCTGGTCAAATACTTCATCTGATGAGTGTAATTGATCAATAGTTAATCCAAGCATTTTTTGATAGATGTAGTTAGCCACAACCCCTCTAATACTTCTGTCAAAATTTGATAAGAACTGTTTTTTGATTGTAGATAATTTTTCGTAATTGTCTTCCATGATATTTCTTCCTTATTTTAATTGTTCTAATGTTGTGTAAAAATCGTTTAGTTTTCCTTGTAAAGTCTTAGCTTTTCTAGTTTCTAATGGTGACTTACCAATACTACCTTCCAATTCAGCCACAATATAATTAATATTTTCAACCATTGTATTAGCCCTGAATAATAATTCCTCTGTATTAGGTTGATTTGATAACCAAGATTTTACGCCTCTTTTTTTCTGTTCCATGTTCAGTTTCCTATTTTAGTTAATAATTAAATATAATATCTAATACTATTTATAAAAGATCAACTGACGGTCACCATTAAAAACAATAAACAATAAAAAACCCGCAATTGGTGCGGGTTCTAGTTGTTTTTAAATTTCTTGTTTTGTTTAATGTTCGCTGGGTAAAAGTATGACTCTTACTGGATTACCACCACATTCACCATCCTCAATCCACAATCGCCAATCACCATCGCTCATATCGGTATAGGGGATGGTGCTTTTATAGAGTTGTTTATCATTTCCATCTTGTGCTCTGATAGTAGTTTTATTATCTTTCACATCCAGTTCAATGACTATGAACTGTTCTTTACGGCATTTGGGTAGAATTGAAAACATTATGTAGTCAAGAAGCCAATAAGCACCAGAGTCACCACCATTTTTGAATAGGAATTGGGCGCCATCTGTATAGACAACATTTTTGCTCATTGTTTTGAAGTAGTTTTCGGTACATCTAAATTCAAGTAGGTCATCTGGGACTATGTTCATATCGTTTACTCATTAAGTTATTGAATTGAAAAAGATATTTTCAACTATTAATATTTACAAGACAACGATTCATATATAGTGTTTAAAGGCAAATCTACGATGTATAAACTTCCCTTTGTGATTTACCGCATCAATTATACTTAAATAGAAAAGGGAGTTTAAAACACGAAAATTGTTAGTGGTCTCAATCAGAGTTATCCGCTACTTCTTCTGCTACTTCATCATATTGTTCTGGTTCATAGAATTCAGTTAATACTAATGCCCATAACCCAACATATATATCATTTTTAATAGCAGATATTGAAATATGTAGTATTAATTTATCTATATCAGGTGGTGATATAATATCTAGCTCTTCTTTGATATAAGTGTCTAGGTCATCATTCCAAGAATCAGCATTCTCATCATACATCTTACTTAGTTCATGACCCATAATTCTTAGATCATCCTCTGTTTCTTGACCTTGTTTAACTCTATTACACATCGGAATGTATTGTTTTATACGATTTATCAGATCTTCTGTAATCCAAGTACTGTTAGTAAAATGTTGTAGAATAGATAACAATTCTCGGTGTTTAATTAATGGACATATTTGACCAGCAAATACACTAAGTGCAGGCCGATCTTGTGCATCCATAAATTGTTTAGTTTCATTGTGTAATTGGTATTTTTGGTTATCAGGAGTGAATATTATATAAATGGGATCTGTGTTAGCATAATGTCTAAATACTGATGGATCTTTAGTAGTAGTACACCATTTTGTACCAGATCCAATAGCACAATTTGCAGCATGAGTTTTAGTCAATACGATTAAAAATCCGTTTTTATTATAAACCATTTCTGCTTCTCCTGAATCAACCCAGTTCTGGATACTGGTTTCTTTATTCAAAGTAGATTGTTTTTTACCCAATTGTGATTTGTTTTGTTCTAAGGTATCTCTTAATTCAGTTACAGAAGAGTATTGACCAATATCCTTCTTCTGTAATACAGGTTTCAATTTGTTGAATAAATCAAAATCTTGTTTAATTATTCCTACATCTTCTAGTGAAAAGGTACCTTTTAAATACTGAGTAGCTGTCCATATAATCAATTTAGGATTAGTGTTAGAGGAGATATATTGAATAATTTCCAATGGGGTGGTGAAGTTTTTGGGTGCTCCTGGGTGTCTTTTTATATCGGCAGCATATCTTTGTAGGATTCTATCACCGTTTTTAGTAGCCATATCATTTACTCTATGTTATTGAATTAAAATGATATTATCACGACAACTTACGCTCAAGACAACGATTATAAAACGGTGTTTAAAGGCAAGAATATCGTGTTTAAGCGTGACTTATCGTTTTGACTTATCATTGTATGGCAAACGATAAGTTGAATTAATGTGCTATCATTTTATTTTGTAAAATTAACTAGGGGAATTGTATGAATGAACCATCAGAAGAAACCATTACATCAGTTGAGAAGAAACCAGTTAAAAGGTTTACTGAGACTGATAAAAAAGAAGCAGTAAATGAGTTGAAGAATAGTACTGTAAAAGTAGTAGCTGAAAAATATGGCTGTAGTGCCAATTCGTTAGCTATTTGGAAGAAGAAGTATTCAAGTAAAACAGTTAGTACTAAAGAGAAAAAAGAACAAAATCAGCCAATAGAAAAAGTTAAGAAGAATGTTGAGTTTAGAGAAATCATCCTGGAACAAGCATTAAAGAATCCACAGATCAAAAATATGCTTATTGATTATCTATTAGAGCAGTTGAAGTAGTAGACAATAAAAAAGGGCCATAAAGGCAAGCCCCTCCGAGAGNNTGTTGATTTTTAGTTGGAACTGACCGTTAGTTAACGGCCAATTTCTGTCAGTCATTTGTTTTACTACAAAGACTACAGAGCCGGGCGAATCATGTGAATTAGGCAGCATATATCAAGATCTGTATATTATCCTGTTTTTGATGATATACAGTTAGCAAATAGGGCTAATGTCACAAGTTTGTTGTAATAAAGCCTTAAAATAGGGATCATATACGGAAACCGTATAACTACTTGTTAGCCACTTGAGATTAAAATGATAGAACTTTTACGTGACCCAGCTTGGCAGTTTATTGGCGCTGTAATTACACTAGTTGCCTTGACAGCTACAATCATAATCTACTGGTTACAGAGACAGCGTAAAGCAATATCATATGAAGTTGTCTCTAAAAATCAGTTACTAACAGTTCGCGAGGAACTTGAAGGAAAACTGCAGGTACTATATGAAGGGCAACCTGCTCGCGACATTTGCTTATTAATCATTAAATTATTCAATTCTGGGAATGTCGCTGTTTCATCTACAGATTATGAACGACAAATATCCTTTAATACTGGTGCCTCTTCCAAGATACTTTCCGCAGTAGTAACCGATGTAGAACCTCAAAATATATTTGTCGAAATTGACGTTGAAGAGAGCAGAGTAAAGGTTAGGCCAGTTCTTCTTAATCCGAAAGACTCTATAACCTTAAAACTTTTGGTAAGTGATTTTAGTGGAGCTGTATCGCCTGATGGCAGAGTTATTGGCGTTAAATAATTATAGATGCAGGGAAAACAACCGGTTATCACGCACTGCTAATGGCCGTCCCTTTAGTGATAATTGCAGCTGGAGTATATCTGTGGATAGCTTACAACCCGGAGCCAAAAATAACTACGCCAACCCCCATTGAAGTGAAAATTGGCATCGGCTTGTTTGTAATTGGATACATGTCCTTAACCGTAATAACGCTAAAAAGTAAAAATTTAATTAAACTTATTCATAACACTTTGCCTACGCTCTTCGACTAACAAGTCATTCAAGCGGACGGCTTGCGTCCGCCGCTTAATTTCAACGTTATCTCAATTTAAAAATAAATCTTGTTGCATCTCACCGTCTGTTTGGGGTCGAGTTTTGCCTGTCGCAACCGACAATCAACGGCCAGGAGCAGTCAGTGAAAAATATATCTATAACTGGATATATATTGCATGACTAACCGGCAACTAAGTACAGTATAATCGGGTACGCTTTGTACCAATGTTGATAGAAGTTGACCATAAAAAGCATTATGTGAAGTTATTAGGTCTGTAAAATAGTGTTCATCGTTAACTCGCTATTACTTTATGATTGTGATGAAAAGTATCACTCATGAGACAAAAGGACAGTACCACTTACCCCTGTCCTTGCGTTTATTGCGAATCGTTCTTAATGAGATGAAAAAGCAACAGCAAAATAAAAGCTATTTAACATGCACAATTTACATGTTATCCAAATCAAAATAATAACTCACTAAACCTCAAATCGGAGTTAAATCGACATGACACCTGAAGATATAAAAAACGCTTTCGCTGCAGTGTCCGCTATCGCCGCTATCGCCACTTGCATTGGTGTAATTTATAAAGTACGAGAGCACTACATCGAAAAAGCCCGGTCGCGACCAAACTTTACATTCCTCAAATTCGGATTTGAAAGACCAACAGCTACAAGCGCTCTATCTTCAACAACAGAAATTCTTGACTGGAATGCCGCCAAAATTTTAGGCAACCTAATAAATATTGGGCTAAGACCAGCAAAAAATGTTCGCATTGTAATAATGATCTTTAAAAAAATAAACCGAACAACATGGGAAACAACTCTATTTCCAACAACCATCGCAGATGATATACAGCCAAACATGGAATGGGAAATAGAATCCCCGCCCTTTGAAATAATTAATCCAGCAATCTTCAAAGAAATCGACAGTAAAGACTACTGCAACCCTGGTTTCTACATCTTCATTGGTACCGCATACGATGATGCAACAACACATAAACACCATAAACAACAAAGTTGGCTACGATGGCGCGGAATACATAACCGTATAATCTCAAGTAACTTCATTGCAGCTAGTGAGGAAGAAAAGAAAAACCTCCTAAAAGACCTGCTAATTCTACAAGAGTATCTATAAAATAATAAAAAGACCTCGCATAATGCGCCCTATGCAAAAAAGCCCCTGTGTTATTTCATTTTACAACTGGGCTTTTCTATATAAGGCCGGTGTATTATGCGAAGTCTTATGATGATCGACTAGTCCTTGCTTTATTAGATCGTTTACTGCATTTAATATTTTTGCTTCTATTGTGCACATTTTAATTCTCCTGTTTATTAGTATTTAGTTGATTTTTCAACGGCGTATAAAAAGTATTAATAATATCTTGATCTGTAATTGTGTATTTTTCAGCTATATGATTATATTTTTGTAATAACTCCATTTTGTCTACCCATTTACCGGCTCCCACATTAACTTGTTCAATAGCGTATGTTGGTGATACTTGAAAAAATCTAACAGGTCCTAATAAGCTATCGTGAATATATGCCCACAATATTGGGTCTAGTTTAAATTTAGATGCAGTATGGTGTTTTTCTCTACTTGTTCTAATCTGGTTGATAATATCGTCAACTTTCTTTTGTTCCTCTTCTTCTGATGGTTCTTCTGTAAAGAAATCAAACCCAAACTTTGCAAGGAATGATTTTCTTGTGTAGTTGTTAATGAACCTATGTACATCTATAGTAGATTGGTCATCATCAGTAAATTCTTTTGGTTGTGTGTTCATTGTTATCTCCTAATTAGTATTTGTTGTTTATTGTTACTATTACCCAAGTAATAGCTAGTGTTAAAAATATGAATATTGCTGTGTCCATTTCTATTTCCTTTTGGTTAATAATATTTATTACTGATCGTAAAAAACCGGAATAAATTTAAATAAAAGTGGAATATACTCTTATAAACAATATGTTATGTGTTGCTTAATATTCTGTGTTTCTGGGAGAGTAGACAAAAAAAGACCTACAGGATTGGTGGAGATGTACCAATTGTAGGTCTAGGTTTAGGTAGGAGATACCAATGATGAGCAGTTGTAACAACTGTCAACAATATTTATATTCTATTAATTGTGGCACACCAAACAACTATAAATATTGGGTGCTTTTACAAGGAAATAATATGTACCCGAAGCACAGAATATATGGAATTTATGTTGAAGATGAGTTGTTCTACATTGGATATAGTGATCGTGATTTAGACCAACGTTTGAAGGAGCATGCGTATAGTTCTTTGAACCCTACAACTGATCAATTATTGAATGATGTTATTACTGGTGAAGAGAATGGGAAGCGTAAGATCATCAGAACTGCTACTGAAGAGGGTTTTGAATTGACTATTAAATGCTTGAAAGAATCGTATACCTATGAACCATTAGACGAGGAGGCGTTCATTCAACACTACAAACAGGAAGGTTACATTCTAACTAATATAGCTACTGGTGGAGTATTTCAGAAACACTCTCTCATTGATGGTGAGTTGGTAGATGTTGCGAAGATGACAAGTGCAGAAGCCAAACAGCATGTACAAGATTTCAAATACAGGCAGAAGAATAAGCCAAAAAAGGTCAAGACAGTTCCCAAACCGGAACCGCGAACTCTTACTGATGACGAGAAAAGGGAATATTTAACAAAGGAATTAGGTGAAGAACAGGCTAATTACTTGATGTCTATGAAGCGCGGCACAATGACAGAATGGCAAAAGGGATTATAATTATCTACTCTAACGTATTTTTTCATGCTAAGTGCATGTTTTTCAACAAACTATAGCGTTTAAACATTATTTGTATAGACAGCGGCTAAAAAATGAACACTTAAGTGATTACTTTGTTTTTTTGGGTTCTCTTGTTACATTTACTCACCAACTCAAAACGTACTAACTGCCTCGACCAAGATTGGTTAGTACGCTTTGAAGCGGTGTAATTCTAACTTCAACTTAAACAGGTCTAAAGAGACCCAAGGAAATTATATGTCAACTATTAAAAAACTCAACAAATTATTAAAAAAAGCCGTGTTTGTTGAAAATACGGGATTTGTTTTCCCAACAAATAAAAAATACAATAAAAAATTAAACAAATTATTAAAAACTATTATGTCTGAAGCCGGTGAAGCCAATGAGGCCAATGAGGCCGATGAGTCCAATGACAATTCTTTTGATGATAATGGTCTAAGTTTTAGTGTTTATCCTAAATGGGAAGGTTTTGAATCGACTCCAAACCTTAATCTTATGGATGTAGAAGTGATTGGTAAAATTGGATACTGTGATTACCCAGAATGGGTAATTGATTTTGCTGAACACGATGACTTGGTTGAATTGTGTGTTGAAGGGGAGAACTCCAAGGGTGAAACCCATTTCATGTTGGTCGATGAAGTAATTAGATCAATGCTTCCATCCCTGTCAACTATTGACCGTATTGTGATCAGTGATCCGTGTACTCATAATACTGACAATTTTAAGAACGTATCTGTTCAACACCAGTGGGTTATTACTCCAACGGTTTAATCAATCAACATAATGAGGGTGTTATGAGCACCCTCCTTTAACCCAAATTCAATTAAAAAATATAAGGTAAATAAAATGTCTAAAAGAAATTCGGTCCGCAACGCATCTGCAAAATTAAACAAAAATCAACGTCTCACACAGTTGATAGAACAAGATATTGTGAAAATTGCCATCCGGCCAGTCAGAAATACCGTTGATGAGTTCGAAACAAGTGTTTTTTCAGGTGAGTACAACTGTGCAATACATATACCGTATGTTTTGATTTTTGATGATAACACTAAAGAAGCTGGTGCTGTTGAGCTTATAGGTTATGAATCTCAAGATAAGAACTTCCATTTTGGTATGTATGCAGAAGAAGACTTATTAAATTTTTTAGCTCACAACATAGCTGAACATCCCACTGATAGGACTGTAATGGTGGTCGATTTTATTTCAGTTCACATTTCCCACCATCTGAAAAAACCATTAATACCAGTAGTACGTGGGCAAAGGTTTACGTTTTTGCCGATACCACCGCATGTTGAGCGTCAACAGGCAACTGCATAACTGTATATTTGGGGGTGTTATAAGCACCCCCCTTTTTTAGAGGTAATAATGAATCATTATGACTATTTTATTGGTGATGAGTTCTTCTACAAATTAGCGGAGCTTATGAAGCAATGGGATTTTCCAGGTAAACCAGTTTTTGGTGGTCCTACTTGGGCAAAAAACAGCAGATTAACAGATAGGAAGACGGGTAGAAGGTACAGGAAGATTATATTATCATCTCAAACATACAATTTCATGACACATGATCATCGGCCATTAATAACCGAAATACTAAAACATTTTCACAAATACCAGATTAGATGGGAGATTCTGCAATACGATTATATTAACTTCCCTGAGATTCTTGAATTTCAAATTTACTTCTTCACAGACCCAAGAATGAAAGGCAAAGATGTTGATGAAAATACTGGTTTAGTTAAATGGAGGAGGGATTATTGCCATCCGATTAACTTGCCTCTTGAAGTAATAGCATCAACTCCAAATAATCGACCAAGTATTACACTATCAAATGATACTAAAGAGTGGTTAAAAGACTCACCTGACGCTGACCGAGAAACGAATCTGAAACAGCTAATTGCTTTCTATAGCATAATGTGTTGGAGTGGACAAAATTATTAGTTTTTATGTTGATCCGCAGTAAAGTTACGGACCCATTCTATTTTAAGGGTATGTTTATGGTTTTCTTTTTCCAGTGCGTGTCTTTCACGAATATTTCTTACTGCTGTTCGACAAATATCTAATTGTTTTTCAATCTCATCAATAGGGATATATCCATCTTTAGCCAACCTATTAAGAGTTGTTTTGGTTATCTGGTTGATGTGGTGGTGCCCTTAGTCGTTCATACCAAAATGTTACTTATGTGTTCAACAAATCCCTAAACTGGTCTAGTACATCGCTACTTTGTAAATGGTTGTACCGTTGCAAACTTTGTAAGTCCTTATGACCGCTAATACTTTGCACTTGTGCTACAGACATTCCAGCAACAAGACATCTAGTAATTCTGGAATGGCGTAGTGAATGGAACGTCACACCTTCAATACCAGCACGAGCACACGCTCCTTTAAAAGCTTCAATGTTGTATCCTCTTGGACCATCTAATGTTAAGTTCGGAAACAACCAATCACACTTAACTTTTTTATTGAACAGAATGTCATAAACTCTATCAGACATCGGTAATACAGCTGCTGAACTTGTCTTACTGCGCCACAATGTAATAATTTTGTTATCAAAATCTAATTGATCGTATTTTAGACCTGATGCTTCACTCCATCTACATCCAAGGTCTAATAATATAATAGTCAAATCGTGTAGGTCTTCATGAGTGTTTCCCTTAAAGCCAAGGATAACAAGGAAATGCTCAGACCAACAGCTCTCTAAAGAGTGCAGTGAAGCTTTTCT
>QGNH01000894.1_pt1 | contig 15518 bp, 20 predicted proteins | sample 1735481 | NCBI WGS metagenome assembly QGNH01 (sample SAMN09239004, study PRJNA386568) | Viral metagenome, whole genome shotgun sequencing project. | reverse complement strand
GCGCCGTTTCGCATGCCCGGCGCGCCGCTCGCGAACTGGGTGGTGCTCGCTTTCCTTGCCTGCGTGACGCTGCTGTTGTGGCCCGATCCGGACACACGTGTGGCGCTTTATGTGGCGCCAGTGTGGTTCGCCGTGCTCTGGCTCGGCTACCTGCGGCTCAGGCCCGCGGGCTGATTTGCACCGGCGCCTGGTTTCTTGAGTAAGATCGCAGCGCTGCGCCCGTAGCTCAGTTGGATAGAGCATCAGGCTTCGAACCTGAGGGTCGGGAGTTCGAATCTCTCCGGGCGCGCAGGGTTTTCAGCACTTCCGGAAATCGCTGAGTCACCACTGAGTCACCAGACGGCGTAAACCCAGCGCTGCCCGCCCCGGCTCGCACCGAGGCGGACGAACTACCCAAGGTCGCATGATGTGCCGCAGGAAAAACCAGCAAATGAGGGCGTCCACATGAGTCATATCGTCGTGATGTTCGGCATGTATCTCTGCAGCCCCGCGGCCGGAGCATGCGACATGGTCTTCAATGAAGGCGAGCCGGCGTTCTATGAACGCGAGCAGGACTGCCTCAACTTCATCAAACGAATAGAGCGGCCGAATGAGAAGGCCGCCTGGTATGAGTGTCGGAAGTTCGACTACGACGATTCCGTCGGGGCAGGTGCGCTACCCGAGCACGTTCCGCTGAAACCCCCGATAAGCTGAGTGGGCGGTCGCGCCTGACTCAACTACGAAGCGGCGCCCGCCGATGTGTTCAGCACCGACGGACGCCTTCACCACAGAGACCGATAGGAGGTCACCATGGCTACCAGAAGTCTACCGAAACCAGCCCGCGCCACAGCGCCCGCCAGCCCGCCCCCCGAGACGGGCTACACCGAGGACACCGGACCGCGCATCCGCGCATTTTTGTCGGCCGTGCGCCCGATGAGGGGCGTCGCAGACATAGCCGAGGGCGAGGCTTATCAGAACGGCCGAGGGTTGATTGAGCGCCTGGCGGCGTGCTCGCTCGGGACCGATTATCCCCACGTCACGCTGATGCTGAATCAGTGCGCCGACGTTCTGAGCTTCCTCGCGAATAGTGAGCCGCTTGAGCCTCGCGGCTGGTGGAAGGAACCGAAGGACGGGCCGAGCCATCTTGTGGGCTTACAGTTTGTGCTCGAGACGCTTGAGGAGAGCGTGCGCCGCAGGGGTGTGTCATGAGCAGCGCTAATAACAAGGTCACGCCGATCCGATCCCCCGAGGCAATCGAGCGGGAGGATCAGCTCGTGCTCGCCGGCCACCTCATGCGCCAGGCCGCCCAGGCGGCGATCCTGCTGATCGAGGAGAACCAGCCGCACCTGGCCGCTGACGTCCTGCGCCTTGCGCGTGACCGCTGGGATAGCGTCGCAGGGGGTGCGCCATGAGCGCCGACAGCGTCCCGCCCGGGGGTCGTGCCCGGGCTGCGAGTATCTGGTTAGTGCCCGGGGAGTCACTTGTCCGGAATGCGGGCATCCTTGCCCTAGCCTGCCGAAGGTGCCCGCCAGGCACACGCCGATAATGTCGAAGCTCTTTGCAGCGCTGGGAGGACTAGCGCCCCGCCGGAGAGCGGAACCTGACCGACGCGCGTAGCGCGATCACAACTAAGCGCCGCCTTCGATCGGCCGTTTACATTTCGCGGGGCGCAACTTGGGGAGCGCAATAGCGCTGTGCAAGCCGACGTGGACCCGGAGTCATTGATCCACGTCGGCCCTCGCCCTAACGATCCCTGTTTTTATGGCAACCTGAAGCCGATCCGAAGAGCGAGGCTGGCGCACTCCGGTTTCCGCGCTAAGCGGTTAGGACATCAAGTCGCAGCACGTCCTCAAAAGCGAAAGCTCTGTCCTCCTCTAACTCGGGTCCGAGCGAGATTTCTTATCGACCTCACCGGCGGACGCTTCGGGCGATGGCGCCCATGGCGCCGCCTTCTTCATGGCTTCGCTGAGTCGGCGCATGTCATCAAGCGAGCGCTTTTTTCCGCCTACAGAGGCCCTCGTGGGCTCAACGCGGTTATAAGGATCCGCGGGGTCTAAGGGTTTCCGTTGCTTGAGGAGCGCACGTTGCCACTCGCCCGTAGCGTCACCGGTGTTTCTCGGCGTTCGACTGGCCATGGCTGCAAAAACTAGCACTCCTACAACCAGGCCAGCTGCGTGCTAGATCACGCGGCGAGGCAGCAAACAGACTGCCTGAGGGCTTTATGTGTCAGGAGAGTCGCACGCGCGTAGGATTTGTTCGAGAGTATGTTCTTTTTGTAAGCGACTGTTGCCTGAAAGTTTAACGTGCCTGTTGCTCAGCTTGATCAAACAGAGCTGCGGCGTAATAGCGCTGGTCGCGGCGTACCACGGGCCGCCACCGCCGCCACCGCCCGAGTTGATCGCCGACCCGCCGCCGGCGCCACCGCCGCCACCGTAGGCCGTGAGGTAGGGCGTCGTGCCGAAGCTCGAGCTGCCGCCGATGCCGCCGGGGTTGCCCGCGCCAGTGGAAGTGACCGCTGCACCAGCCGTGCCGGCCGCGCCGACCGTCACGGTCTCCGTCGCACCGAGCTGCGCGGTATTGAAGCTCGCCTCCATGCAAGCCGCGCCGCCCCCTCCGCCGCCGCCCGAGCCAGCCGTGGTTGCCGCCAGGTCCGCGCCACTGCCGCCGCCACCGCCGCCGGCACAGATGAAGACGCGCGTGATCGCCGGCGCGCCGACGGGATTGGTCCAGGTGAACGTGCCGGGCGTCGTGAACGATTGGACGTTGGTCCACGACAACGATCCGGTGTTTGCGGGCTGCTGCTGCTGCGCGAACGCGCCGCCGCAGGCGAGCATCATCAGCAGCCAATTACTCAAGAGCCTATGCATCACACACTCCTAGCTGGCGTCCGGTGCGGTGTCGCTCACGGTCAGAACCCTCGCGCGCGCCGCGTGCTTTCTCGATTCACGCTGCGCCCTTCTTCGCGCGGCCCGCCGCGAGATTGGCTGCATAATCGCGGGCCGTGTTGACGCGTGCAGGTGCGGTCGAAGCTTGAGTCTCACGGCCTTTCCTCAGTGTTGCCGCGTAATCCTGCGTCCTCGCGGATCCGAAGAGAGCACTGCGCGAGTCTTTCGTCTTTTCGCTCGACGGGTGTGCGATCAGATCTGCCGGCGTTGTACCTGGCAGCCCGCTGGGGCGCCCGTTGTCCTTCGCGCGGGCGCGGGACATACTGTCTCTGTTTCTTAACTTGTCTTGCACCCCCTCCAGTCCCGCGGTGTAAACCTTTGCCAGGCTGATCGCATTTTCAAGGGATTCGGCATGCAAAACCTGGCCGGCTGCAAAGCATCCCTCACCGAGCACTTGAGTTAGGTAGTTCGCCTGCGCCACGAGCGGCTCGTCGTCCTCATTGACACCGGTCCAAGTCTTGCCGAGCGAAATGCGCGTGACCGGCTCGGGACCGGTGAGCAGATCGTCGCGCGTGCGCGAAGTGCGCACGTGTTGGTTGCGCTCGCGACCGAACAAGGTAGCCGAGTCGCGTGTTTGAATCGGCCGCCGCGGCGTCAGCGTGACGCCACCACACCCATCCGGCGCGGCAGTGTAAAGTTTTTCAGCGTTAGTCATGTCGAGTAACTCCTAACAATGTTGAGTCAAAAACAAAAGGGCGCGCGCCGGGCTGAGTGTCATCACAAGACCCGGCACGCCGCCGGCCACCGAGAATGAATTCAACTAAAATCCCCGCGCCGGCCTTGACGGTTTTTCGCGCACACTCGCCACTTGTGCCCGCCGATCCACATGGGCTCGTGATCGGCCGCGCGAGCCACTTGCCCAAGGTGCTCGCCAAATCATGCTGCGGCCTCCTGCGCTTCGCGCGCTGTTTCCGCCGCGTGCAACTCGTTTAGGGGTACATACACCTCGTCCCTGGCCTCCAGGCGCTGCAGGCGCTCGAGCACACGCTGCACCAGCAGCGACGCGACGGCCGGCTGATTGAGCCGATTGAGCGGAGTGTTGAGAGCGTCGGGCTGGTACTTGCGCAGCATGGCGCCCACGCGCACAGCCTCGCCCAGGTGGTACTCGACCCGCTTGGCCAAAACTTCAGCCTCGGCATCCGCGACTGCCTCAGCCGCCGTCGCCCGCCGCCGCTGAGCCACGGCCAACTCCTCCCGCACAGCCTGCTCATCAGCTGCGCTCTGCTCGCGCGCCGCTGCACGGGCACGCACATTCACCTGCGCCGAAAGCCGCGCCTGCTGCGCTTTCTGATCAGCGACCAGCGCTGGCGGTGCGGTGTGTCCGTTCGCGTAGGCTTCCTGCAGGCGCTGAGCTTCGCGCTCGATCAACTCGCGCTCGGCGGCCTCGAGCCGGGAATCCTTGGCAACAGCAGCATCGTGCGCCTGCCTGGCGCGCTCATGCGCTGCGACTGCAGCTTCGAGCTTCGCAGCCGCCTCGGCCTCTCGCGCTCGCTCCTGCTTCAGCGTCGCGCGCGCGGCCGCAAGCGCAGCCTCCTCGGAGGTCGGTGCAGAATCTTGTGCAACGGCGGCGTTCATGCGGAATTTCCTTGGTTGTTTGCGTTAGAAGCGGCAAGCACGCGACGGATCATGTCAACGGAAAGCCCGGTCGCGTGCGCGATGGTGTGCTCGCCCTGGCCGGCGGCGGCGAGCCGCCTGATTGCGGCGGTCTGCTCGGTCGGCGCTAATGCATGGAAGTGGAAGCGGGCGAGTGCTTCGGTGCTGAGCGCGCCGCCGATGCGCTCCTGGCGCCGTTCATGCGCCTCGGGACCGAGCGTGAGAGTGGGGCGGCGGATCATAGCGCTCCCGCCTCGCGCAACCTGCGCTCTCTCTCGGCGAATGCCGCACGAGCCTGAGTGTGCTCGCGTTCGAGTTGCGCTTCGGTCTCGCGGCGTTGACGCACGAGGGTCTCCGCGCGGGCCAGGTTCGCAGCCGCCTGCGCAGGCGTGCCGGCATAGAACGTTGCAGCCACCCGCGCAACCTCAGGCGACGACGGCAGCGGCCCCTGCGCCGCGGGAGCTGGCGCCGGCGCAGTTTTGAAGATGTCCGCAAGCGGGCCGGGCTCGAGGGGTGTCGAACTTACCAGCGCGCGCCAGACGTTGAGGTGATGCTTGCCGCCGAGCGTCTCGAGCGCCCCCGTCGCAAACGCCGCGAGCAGCGGGCCCACGCCCGCCTTCTTGTCGCTCAGCGTGAACGCAGCAAGCTCGCCGGTGAGGTGATTGCGATGGACACCCTTGAACGTGGTGAGCTTCTCATAGGCCGCGCGCGCGAGCTTGATCGTGCCGGCCGCCACGTAGTTACCCACTTCGATGACGCGGACGGTCAAGTCTTTGGCGAGAAGCTCCTCGTCGACGAGCGGCATGACGCCGTAGCGCCGCAGACGCCCCTGCTCTAGCAGCATTGCTCCGAGGCCTGTGGGCTCGACGATCAACGGCGCGTGTTTGTTGCAGCTGGCGGTGAGCTCGACGAGTTCCTTGAGCCGTGCGGCCACGGCGGGGAAGAACGCGTCGAGCGTCTGCTGCTCGAGCGGCTGCACGTCCCAGTCAAGTACCACCAGCGGTGAGGCGCCGTCTCTGAGTGCGAAAAACACCACGCCCAACGCATCCGGCTCAGATTCGGTGATGGCGGCGAACGCGAAGACGCGCTCGGCTTTTCCGGGCATATCAACCGGTCTAACGGTGCCGCTCGAATCGGCGCGCAGCAGCGCCTCGGCCCGAATGAAGCGGCCGGGCGGCTCGCCCAGCATCAACGCGGTAAGCCCCCACACCAGCGCGTCGAGGCGGTCCGGGCTGACACCCGAGCGGCTCCCGTCGTACGAGCTGAGCTGATCTTCGAGCGGACCGAAGATGCCGACATGGTGCACGCGGCCCTGCTCGTAAAGCGCGCTCACTGGCTCGGCGCGCGTCAGCTTGCCGCGCGAGGCATGCACTGCCGTGTAGGGAATCGTCGGGTCGACGGAACGAAGCGTGCTCTCGACCATCGCGCCGCCGTTGTTTACCTCAGCGACGATCCGATCCGCCGAGTACGTGCGGTACGCTCCGATCGCCTTGCGTGCCCACTCTTCGGGCGGAAACCGGCCCGAGAGATCGTCCAACACGTACCCGCAGCCGTCGGCACCCAGACCGACCACGAGGATCCCCGTCTCATCGCTGTCGGGCCCATGCGTCGTCGCGGGATCGATCGCGACCACGACGCGCTCGAGCGGCTGCGGCGCGACCCTGACGCGCAGCTCCTCGATCCGCTCCAGGTGCCACAGCGCGCCGGGCGTGTCGGTCAGCAGCTCCGCCTCCAGCTCCTGGCGCCCGAGCCTCGTGCCGGCGTACTTCGCAGTGATCTGCGAGAAGAAGGCCGGCGCCAGGTTATCGCGGTTGGCGAACGAGCTGCTGCGCGTCACGATGACGTCCTGGCCGTCGCGCGCGAGCAGCGCCTTGAAGCACCTCAAAGGCCTTGGCGTCGTCGTGATCAAACACCGCGGGTCTTTCCCGACGCGCAGGCCAAAGTACATGTTGTCGAGCACTTCCTGCGCCTGGCGCATCGCGCACAGCTCGTCGACCCAACACGTGTCGCACTGCGGCCCGCGCAGCCGGTCGGGCTCATCTGAGCTGAACAGCAAGCCTTGCGCGCCGGATGGCCAAACGAGTTTGCGCAATGACGGCTGATAGACCGGCCGCATGTGCGGCGCGGCAATCGACAAAATGCCCGCCGGACCCTCAAGCAGTACGTCCCGACAATCCGCCGCCGTCGGCGCGATCAAGTGAATGTAGCGGGCGCCCGAGGCCACGCGCTCCTGTATCCACTCGGCACCACTGCGCGTCTTGCCCGCTCCACGCCCGCCGCAGAAAATCCACGTTGTCCAGGCGCCAGCCGGCGCCACCTGCTCGGGTCGCGCCACCGTGCGCCAGGCGCTGCGCAGCGCTTCGGTGAACGCGCGATGGAGCTTCGAGTCACGCGGCGACATGGTGCTCCAATGCGGGCAGCTGGACGGGGGCTGCAGCCTCGAGGCGCTCAAACTCCTGCAGCACCGACGCACGGGCTTCTGGGAAACGAGACAGCACGCGGATCAGGTCCGCCTGAAAGGAAGCGAACGCGGGCTCGAGGAAGAAATTGTTGATCGTGTTGTTTTGGACGAGCGGGCTTTGGGCCAACTGCCCCGTGAGCCGCGCCATGCTGTCCAGACATCTCAGAAGCCGCCCCGCCATCAGCGCCACACCGTTACGATCGTTTACTTCGTCGGCGGCGTTGAACTGCTTGTAGAGCCCGGCACGCACGGCGCGGTAGTGATCGATGAGGCTCACGGCTTCCTCCGAGACGTGCGTCTCGAGTGCCATGCGCTGCACCGGCCCGAACATCAGAGCCGCTCGGCGCTCCTCGGAGACGTGATCGCGCCAATGACGATGCACGCTGTCCTTCGAGAGGCCGTACTTGCGAGCGATCGCGGACTGGCCGGCGCCATCGGCCAAGAGAAGCTCGATGCGCGTGCGGTCCGTGTGTGCGCATACCCTGCATCCGCCCGGATGTCCCTTATGCGCCGGCATCAAGCCTCCGAATGCCAAGCCGCGAAAACCGTCGCGGCGATCTCGGACATATTGTGGGACGTCGTAATCACGCGATGAATTGCGCCGAACGCAAGCTATTGGTTGCCGCGGCTCGAATCGCCTGCAGGTGCCACTGCACCGTGCGCAGCGAAGGCGCCGGCAGGATGGTGAGGCGCGCGCGAATGTCCTTGGCAGCGAGCGGCCGGGCCAGCGGGGAGTGCTGCTCGAGGAGCGTGCGGATCTCGGCGCGCAGCGCCTTGCCACGCGCCACAGCGCGAGGATTGCGCGGCGCCGTCATGTCGGCCGCTCCGCAAGCGCTATGACTAAAGGCACTGTCGCGCCTGCCGGTCTTCGGACAAAGTTCCTCCCGAGCATGTGCTCAACCACACACAAACTTTTAGGAGTACTGAACATGTTGACCATCAATGATCTGAGCCGGAATGAGGAGCTGTCGGCCTCGCGCATGGGCGCGGTTGTCGGCGGAGAGGACGACGTGGGATGTGGCAGCGGATCTAGATCGGGGGCTGGTCCGGAAGGCCCGGATCCGGGGGGCGCCTTCATCGGCGGACTTCTCCTCGTGACCGCGTCAATTGCAGGGGCAGTTATGTCTTGCGCCCCCATCATCTCGGTCTTGTAGATGTGTGACCGAGGTTTGAGGCGCAATCCGCAAGCTGACGCCTTGAAGCACACACAACCGTTTAGGAGTACTGACATGTTGAACATCACTGATCTGCAACAGGTAGAAGCTCTCTCGTCCGCTCGCATGGGCGAAGTTGTCGGCGGCAACGTCATTAGCCAGATTTTTGCGGGTGCAGCGTCGGGGTCTGGCTCTGGTTCGGGATCGGGAAGCGGAGCAAGCGGGGGAGTTACTTTGAGCGACTTATCTATAGTGAAGTATTTGGATGCTGCCTCGCCTAAGCTTTACTAGTGCATGGGCGTGCAGCAGATGTTGTGGCCTCCGGCTCATGTCTTGGCGCTGCCAAGCTGCGCGAGCCCTCATGACGCGCGCGCCTTCTAATGGGTAGGGGCGCTGGTCTTCCCGATGGTGGGAAGACCAAGGCTGATGCACTGGAGCGCTTCAGTGCTGAGCGCGCCGCCGATGCGGGAGTCGGTCATGCCCGGTGCTCCCGGGCAGTTGCCGCGTACCGACCGGCGGCGTAGGTTGGGCGTGAGAACAGGAGCCGGGAGTGGTCGTGAACTACTTGCGCTATGTCATATGGCTCATTGCCGCCTGTCTTGCGGGCGCAGCGACCGTCGCGATCGTCGCTGAAACCATAATCCGCCGCTGCCGGTCGTCGGTTACGTAGGACCATGAATAAAAAGCTGTTTCGCAAGCTTGTGGAAAGCGTGCAAGAGATGACCGCTATCGACCGCGGTGAGCGGCAGCCCTCGCGGCGGTTCGTCGTGAAGCCGATCAGCGCCCGATGCACCCCCGCGCGCAAGCGGGCGAGGGTGTGAGCGTTTACTTGAGCGGCTGACGCATTAGGAACGCCGTGCCGCCACCCATCGGGGCGCCGCGGTGATGGGAAGGTATAAGCGAGATCGCGGCAGCCGCAACAGACCCTACGCGGCGGCGAGTACTCGCTGTACGGTCGAGACGCCGCAGCCAAGCGTGCGGGCGATCTTGAGCTTGCCGAGGCCCTTGCCGCGCAACTCGCGAATGCGCTCCTCGGTCCTCGAGCTGACGGGCTTGCGACCAAGCGTCTTGCCCTGGGCGCGCGCGCGGGCAAGTCCTGAGTGAATGCGCTCGCGGATGATCTCGCGCTCGAGCTCAGCGAACACTGAGCACATGCCGAGCATGGCGCGGCCGGTCGGTGTCTCTGAGTCGAGGCCTTGCTTGAGCAGGAAGAGCCCGATGCCCGCACCGCGCATGTCCTCGACGAACTGCGCCAGGTGCAGCACCGAGCGGCCCAGGCGATCAACCGACCAGGCGGCGATGATGTCGAACTTGCCGGCGATCGCGTCCTTGCACATGCGGTCGAACGCTGGGCGCTTGTCGCGGCCCTTGGCACCGCTGAAGCCGTTGTCCGAGTACAGCTCGACCACGGTCCAGCCGCGCTGCTCGGCAGCCTTGGCCAGCTCCTGGCGCTGGTTCTCGACGGTCTGCCCGCCGGTGCTGACGCGGAGGTAGAACGCGACTCGCTTGCCTTTGCCCATGACGATTTCCTGCGGGAATTCCAGCATGAATCGTACTCCTCTGATATACGACAATCAACTGATAGCGTATGCGTGAGAAGCCTTGTTATAAGCCACTGAATTGCTTGCACAAGCGTAACGCGATTCCAGCATGGTTTTCCGTATAGACACCGGGTGAGAAAGGGAGAGGTTTCCGACCTGCCAGCAGGGGACATGCAGGGGGCTGCTGGTGCTGCTCGACGGCTGCGTGACAACCTGCAAATTTGCAGGTTGGTCTGAGCGGCAGCACCGGCGCGCCACCGCCGAACCCGCGGCGCGGACAGCCGGGCGCTGCGTTCTCTCGATTTCTCACCATTGGTTCCCTGCGCATGTAGGGTAGTGCAGGCAGCGCCCGTTTTTCCCCATGGCGCGCGCGCATAGAAAATAATACGGCGGACCCTACATGTGCCTACATGCCTCACCGGTCACTCCAGTGCGGCTCGGAAGCCGAGGTGAGTTCCAGCCCGTAGTACATGCTGCCGCTCAAGGTGCGCTTCCATTCGAAGCCGCGCCGTTGCATTTCGGCGGGCAAGTCCTTGGATGCCAGCCACCGCTCGCCGCCGTGCTCGCAGAACTTCTGGTAGGCGGTAAACAGCGCCGAGGACTTCACCTGCGCGAGCTTGCGGACCTCGCAGTGATCGGCGATGAAGCGACCGAGGGTGTCTGATTCGGCCCTGTAATCGCGTACGGCGTCGGCTATGACGTCGGGCGGGTTGAGGCCTACCTCACGCCACAGCCTGCAGCCCTCGACCGCCCAGCGCAGGATGCCGGGCAATTCCTGGCGTAGTTTCAGCAACAGTTCCCGGTCTCGTTCCTCGCTCGGGATGGTGACGCCGAAGGGCACGAGTCGCAGCCGGCGCCAGATGCCCTCGTCGGTGCCGTTGATGACGGGCTTGTGATTGCCGCGGATGACGAGCTTGTGCGTCGGCGGGAAGTCGAAGAACTCGGCGTGTAGGAACCGGCCCGTGAGGGAGTCGGAGCCGGTCAGGTCCTTGAGCTTCGCCTCATCGAATCGCGAGCCCTGCGAGGTTTCGTTCATGATCGCGACACGCACGCCGCGCAGGCGCGCGATGTCGTTCGGGATGCCGCTGTGCCGGCGCACCATGACGAGCTCGGGGGAGACGACGATCGCGTAGTCGCCGAGCAGTGCCTCGATCACCTCGCAAAACACGCTCTTGCCGTTGTTGCCGAGGCCGTAGAGGAAATGCAGCACCTGCTCGCTGGTGACTCCCGTCAGCATGTAGCCGACGAGGCGCTGCAGGTACTTGTAGAGCTCACCGCCCGATCCGGTTACACGCCGCAGGAATGCCTCCCACAGCGGGCACTCGGCCTGCGGCTCGTAAGCCACATCTACCAGCCGTGTCAGCAAATCCTCTCGCCGGTGTGCTCGCAACCCTCCGCTGCGCAGATCGAGCGCGCCGTTCGCGACGTTGAGCAGCCACGGGTCGGCGTCGAAGAGGGTGAGCCTTGTCGGGATGCCCGGCTCGGAGCGAGCAAGCCAGATCATTGCCTCGACTGCACGCTTCTGCTGCGAGCGCTTGGCGTGCTTGAAGAGCGCATCCCGGTCGGCGCTGTCCTTCACCTCATCGAAGATCGCAATCGCGGTGCTTTTCGCGCGCGCCTGCACTGCCACGTCCTTCTCGTCGGTCGCCCAGCGCTTGCCGTCCCACACTAGCCAGCCGCGCTCGGGCGTGAAATGAAGATCCGCTCCATGTTGCTCGGCGAGACGCCGGCCGTTGGCGATGTCCGTGTCGGTGAAGCCTTCAGGAGCACTTCCCGGTTTGCCAGCTGCGCGCCGCTCCGCGCGCGCGTCCTCGAGGTGAGTGACGTCAGGCACGGCGTGCTTGCTCCCCGAGCCCGAGGAGTCGCGCAGCCGCCCGCGTTGCCGCCCGATAGTCGCCGGCATGATCGAGGATGCGGTAGAGATCGAATGCGTCGAGTCCGTGCTTGCAAGCGAGCGCGACGTCGCTCTCGTGGTGGCAATAGATCTTGCCGTTTGGCAGTTGCACGACGCCGGCGATGCCGTGCCCGTTGGGACTTTTCCAGCGGCGCTTGCCGGCTTGCACGTAGCCATGCGCCTGGAGGATCGCCCGCACATCGTGCGCCGCGTTGAACTCCGCGATCACACTCGCAGCGCCCGGCGGCCGTGGAGCGCGCGGCGCTCGTGGTGTTGGCTCCGGCTCAGGCGCCGCCCAGGGGCAGCGGTTGCGCGCCCGCCGCGCGAACGCGTCGGCGTCGAGCCACAAATTCAGTAGCGATTGCGGGAGCGGCGGGAAGTCGCTCTTAGGCGGTGTGAACCAGGTGTAAGGTCTGCGTGTGTCCGGATGAATCGACGGCGGCAGCACATCCTGCACCCGGCCGGCGCGCAGCTCGAGTACCGTCACCGGCTTCTCGCCCGGCACACGTGCCGGCCAGACGACGCTCCTCTTGCCGAGGGGCACGCCGCTGGGCGCTTTGAATTCAAGCCGCGGCGCGCGCCCGACGATCGTAGGCGTCTCGCCGATCAGCGCCTCGAGGTCGATCCCTTCCGCGCCGAGCACCGCTCGCGCGCCCTCTGGATAATCAGCATCGAGCGATGCCAGCCCACTCGGCTCGAGGCACGCGCCCATGTTGTTGCGGGGGTGCTCGCTCCAGTACGCACGCGCTTGCGCTGGGCTGCGGATCAAATTCTCATCGAGGTTCCAGCCCTCGAAAATCGGTCTCTTCCCCTCAAGCGGTGTCAGCGCCAGCTTGAAGCGCCGGACGTAGCGCTCGGCCCAATCCGCGCGCGCAGTGCGAGCAGCTCGGAAGAAGGGTACAGGTGTACCTTTCCCAACGGTGCTCACGATTTCCCCCCGAACCGCTGGCGCAATATTCGCAGCGCTGGGTCGACGTGTGTTTCGTGGTCGTGCAGCGCCTGTCGGATCTGGGCACGGACCAGCGCCGCGCGCTGCTCGAGCTGATCCAACTCGCACAACAGCTCGCGGATGCGCTCGAGGGCGGTGGCGTTCACGGCGCGCCCCGCAACGCCCGCGCTGCGCAGGTGATGTGCCAGCACGCCATGCGCCAGGACTAACAGGTGCGGCAGTATTGCTGCCATTCGTGGCCACGAAAGTGCGAGCGGCAGGCAGCGCACCGACGGATGGCGATCGCACTCACGGCACTTGCCTCGCAAGCGCATCGATCGTCGCCGCCATGCGGCGGGTAACGCCCCAGAGCGCGAAGCGCTTGGCGCCCAGGCGGCGCCAGTCGGAGAGGCTGTGTACCTCGTGCTCGGCGAGCCGCTCGGTAATCGTCGGCGGCAGTTGAGCGAAGTCAGTCGGCGCTTGTTGCGGCCTTAGCCGCGATGGTGTAACTGTACGCATTACGGCGTTCTCCAGCAGCGTCGTGTTCGTCCAAGACGGCCCCAGGAAGTTGAGCTCCCGGGGCCGTCGTCGTTTGTGGAGTAAGTAAATTCACGCGGCGACGCTCGGGCCGTTATCGCTGGTGCTGATCCGCCGTCGGGCTTCTAGCCATGTATCAACCTCGCCGTCGTCGTAAACGACCTTACTGCCGAGCTTGAAGTACGGTGGCCCGACGCCCAGCGAGCGCCAGTTGTCGAGGGTCTTCGGTTTGAGGCCGATTCGCGCCGCGGCCTCTCGGGTATCACGCTTCATGGCGGGAAGCGTAGGGCGCTGCGGGGTATGGATGCGCGAGGTTTGGGGTTAACTAATCAGGGGGCAATTAGTTAGCACCAATTGTTCTTGACAACGAAGCGCGAGGCTATTCCTCAAAATTCTTAAACTTATCGGCCATCATGGCAAACATGTCTTCAGTAACTTGCGTAACGAGGCGCCGCCCCTCGTTCGTTTTCCACGCTTCTTGAGCCATCTTGTCCGCAACGAACTGCTGAGCGAACGCTTTATAGTCGGCCCGAACCTTGTGCACCGTTGCCTCAGAGCATATCCACTGCTTGGCTATTGCTAACTCCGCGGCGGAGGCCTTCCATTCCAATGCAGTGTGAAGCCACCAGAATCGGCAGGCCATCATCTGGTGAACGCCCTGCATAATTTTCGGAGCGCCTGCCGAACGCCGCTCTCGGGTAAGCGCTTCCTTCTCACGCGGGGACAACTCGGCATTTGGGTCGAGCCTAAATCGCGCAGCGACGTGCTGGCGTATGCGCTTAACTTCTGCCTGTTCGCGCGCAGCAAACCTCCGCCAGATTTCCGTGAATCGCTTGCGCAGGTTCACGCGCGCCGCTTTCGCGCCCGGGGCAGCTTGGCCACAGCGGCTGGCTTACCCTGCATCAGTCGCTCGATCGCATCCGCGGCCGCCTGCTTACTCTCGTCACCGAGCGCCATGTACACGCGGCTCGTGATGTCAGACTTGTGTCCGAGCGCCGTGCCGATCTGCTTACTGGTGAAACCTGCATCGCCGAGCCAGCTCCCGAACGTTCGGCGCAAATCATGGATGCGTAGGTGCGGAAGGCTTGCGGCCTTTCGAATCCGCTGCCAGGCCTTACTGGGCTCCGCCAAGCGCTTGCCATGCTGGCGACTGACGAACACGTAAGGGTTGCCGCCAAGACGTTCCAGCCCGCTCAAGAGTTGCGCGGCACGAGCTGACAGCGCGACCGTGTGATCGCCCCCGCCCTTCGTGTCTCGAAACGTGACGGTTCGCTCCCCGACGTCGCTCCACTTCAGTCTGAGCGCTTCACTGCGCCGGCAACCTGTCAGGAGAATGAAGCGGAAGTACGCACGCAGGTAGGGATCATCGGTCTGGGAGTCGATCGCTGCCTCCAGGTGCGGCAGCTCGGCGAGCTCGAGGCGCACCTGGCGCGGAGTCTCCGGCCGCAGATCAATCCCGGCGCACGGGTTTCGTGTATCGCTCTCACGCCGCCGGCGCCCCGGCGCATCATCCTCCTGCCAAAGCCGCCAGTAGTACGCAGCGCGCAACGCCTGCAGTGCTCTGTTCGCGTTGTAGGGCTTGACGATGCTGGCATGCCAGTCGCGCACCTCGGACCGGCGCACATCGCGCCAGGGCCGCGAGCCGAACCGCGGATAGATGAACTTCGTGCCGTACCACAGGACCGCATCCGGCCGCTTCATAGGCTCGTTTGGGTCCTTGGTGCGCGCCTCGACGTATTCGAGGAACAACGCCTTGACCGTCCCCGCCTTCGCCTCGAGGCGCTGACGCCGATCATCTGCGACCGGGTCGCCCTTCCTGCCCACATCGACCAGAAGCTCCCTGCAGTCTTTGCGGGCCCTGTCGAGCGTGAGCACCCCGAAGTCGCCGAGCGTCTTCATGCGCTTCACGCCGTTCGCATTGCGGTAGCTCACGACGAAAGCCTTGCGGCCGCTCGGGTACACCCGCAGGCCCAGGCCGCGCGGGTCGTCGTCCCACCGGATATCGCGCGCGTTCGCGGTTCCGGAGTACCGTAAGGCGTCGATGGCGCGCTTCGTGAGGCGGGACATCAGGTTGCTTCGCCTAATGGCCGGGATTGAGTCACCACTGAGTCACCACGCGGCGCAGAATACGCGGGAAGTGACGGGAAGGCTAGGGAGGCGTAATATGCAGGGGTTCAGTGACTTAGGGCGGCACAGGGATCTGGCGGGAAGCTGAAAATCAAGGCTTCGAACCTGAGGGTCGGGAGTNNCTCTCCGGGCGCGCAAATCGATCAATAAGTTGCCACTGATCGGCAATGCTCAATTGACCGAACGTAGCGAAAACGTAGCGTTCTCTGCTACGTTTTTGTCACGCGGCGCGACCTTGAGACTCACCCACGCCATTCCGAATCCCTCAACATAGGCACAGATCGCTTACACTGCCAACAATAGTGCGATTCCGCCATTATCAATTACCCAAGCTGACCCGATTCAGACGTTGGCGGATG
>QGNH01000858.1_pt1 | contig 15535 bp, 33 predicted proteins | sample 1735481 | NCBI WGS metagenome assembly QGNH01 (sample SAMN09239004, study PRJNA386568) | Viral metagenome, whole genome shotgun sequencing project. | reverse complement strand
AAGCTTAGGACTAGATATTAGTATTTCAGTCATAATAACTTGATTTTAAGTCCTTGGTCTCTCAAATACAATAATGCTTCAGCGTTTCCTAGGGCGTCCGCAACAGGATGGTGCGTGTGTTTAGTTACTCTATGCTTTTTCCATTGGTAACTAGCATCCTTGTAGAATCCACAGAATAGATCTCCTATTCTCCTTGCTGACCATCCAAATATATTTTTACCACAATAAACATNNCATATAGTAGTTTATATAGGCAAAATCAAATGCAGGATTGTCTGTAATTAGAGTAGCCCTACCAGTAGTATTTACTGCTAGTACCCACTCCTGAAAGTTCTGCATAGTAACCTTAGGATCTTCAAATTTCTTATGCTGTTCCCTAGTAAATCCTGAAATAGCTAGTGCAGATTCTTCATATACAGTACTTATAGGCTTAGTCTGACCATAAAATGTATCTCTTATTCCATCTCTAACTACAACTGCTCCAAAGCATACCATACTATTAATTCCAGGTATCTGGCCATCTGCTTCCACATCTACTACTATGTAACTCATATGATATTTTTAGATTTAAAGTAATTAATAAGTGTCTCCATTCCTTTCTCTTTTACTAAGTCAGCCCAGTCCTTGATCTTAGGAAGGGATTCTTTTGGAGGATTTATCCACTTAAATCCAAAGTTATCTGTGTAAAACTTAGAAGAACTTACTCCCACACCATCATTATCAAAGGATATAAATACCTCTTTACAATTATTCTGTAAGATCTTGATATTCTTAGTGTTAATAGCAATAGTGGATTCATTTTGCACAGCAGCTACTGAAGGAAGTAACTTTTGAATGATCATTAGCTCCTTAAGTGACTTAACTATTACAGACTTATTACATCCTGGCTTAATATCATCCATACCCCACATTCTATCAATTGGTACATTAGTTCTCCACTTATCTTTTTTAGTCTTAGCATGTGGCCAGTATATCTTCCATTTATCATCTAGGAGGTAGCCAAAGCACAGATCATGAGGATCAGTATAATAGAGCTTCCTGTTAATATATAACTTTCCCACTGAATATACCCCATTTCTAGTAAGGTCCTCATGTGTAATATGATAACTATTCCAATAAGATAAATCAGAAGGGTCATACTTTTTAGATTTAACTTGTATAAATGTATCAGCTTTCTCTAGTTTAGGTTCTTTAAATAAGGATGTCTTAGTTTTATAATCAACTTTGCCCCCTCCAATACCTAGTCCTAGATCAGAGTCTATCTTCCTTAGTCCCTCATGGAAGCCAAGTGAAAAGAGCTGCATAACAAGATCAAAACAAGTACCTCTAAACTCACTCTTAGCAAAATCAGTATAGTATAGCCTTCCTCCAGAAGTAGACATTATACTAAATGAAGGATTGTCATCCCTCCTAAAAGGAGAACTAATAGTATGGTTAAGCTTAAAATCCCTACCCATATAGTACCTAAATATCTGATACTCAGAGACTAATGATAGAATACTATCAGGAGTTAGCTCAGTTTTCTTACTTGCAGAGATCATAGGTTAAATATTAGGCATAAAAATGGAGGGTAGTAAGGCTTAAGACTACCCTACCCCCTCCTCAATGAACAAAAAACACCGCCCTACTAAGCTCTTTTAATAAGTAGCATCATTATCAGCCACTAAAGCTTTATCTCCAGCAGGAACATTCTCTCCAGAGTTATAAGGCTTCATTTCTCCTAAGTAATAGGCATCCTTACAACCATACTGAGGATCTGTAATATCTATAGCAAACCTTTCATAGCCTTTAAGCCAATTCTTGGTTTCCTTAGCATTCCTATTCTGTTCCCTCATAGCTTCCAGCTCAACAGCTGTAAACTTATGATTCCTAAAGAACCTCATATTATAGCCTGGAAGGATATAGCGGTTATAGATCTTCTGATACTCTCTTACTTCCTTGTCTCCCATATCATTAGTCTTCTCAACTATATTTACAATAGCCATAGCACAAATGGTCTGTGGAATTCCTCCAGAACTCATAGCCAGCTCACTCTTTAGCATATCTTTAAGTTCTTTAACTGAACCCTTCATTAGCTGATCCCACTCCAGTACCATATCATGAGACTTCTTACGATCAATGTTTAACCAAGCATCCTGGAAGCCTAAGAGCTCTACTTCCCCTACTCTGGCTTTATGGTAAGAAAAAGCAGTGAATTTAGCTGGTAGGTTCTCTACAGAATCTGAGTAGAAGCTTCTACATTGAGAATTAACATACTGATGAGAAGTACCTTCCTTATTCATAACTTCCTTATTCTCAAGGAAGAATACTAAAGGGAATATTCTATTAGTTCCTCTTTGTTTCAAGCTAACTACTACCCTGAAAGTAGTATTACCATCTTTGGATTCTCCCAGATACTTAATGGGTTTACCATCCTGATCTAACTCCTTGTTAAAGTCTACTACTTCAAATTCTCCCATTCCAATCATCTTAGAATCATCGAATGTCTGTTCTCTTTTACTACCTGTTATCATTTTATTTAATGTTTAAAGATTTATGAAATAAACTAAAGTTTATGAATAATACTGTTCTACTGCAGTGAATATATAATTTGCATCATTAGGAATTTCTAGTAGATTATCTCCAGAAGTTCCGGAAGGAAATAGGCCTTCTGGGCACTTAGTTGAGGTATCTTCCTCAAAGGTTCTAAGGAAGTATGTTGGTCTTTCTTTAACCAGTCTACTTCCTGTATATAGAACAATAGTATAATGCTCCTCAATCTTACCATCATGCTCCTTATTATGTACTACCATCCTTCTCTGCTTACCAGATTCTCCTATTCTAATTAGCTCATCATGAGAGAATATAAGAATGTCCTTCTGAATATCCTTCAAAAGTACTTCATATTCCCTAACTTTCCTATTATAATTCTTAGCTATATCCCAGTTACTGAAGTTCCTAACAGATTCCTGGTTAAGGATATTAAATGCTTCAGTCTGAGAATCTATGATTATCCTATGGACCTCAGGATTCTTACCATAATCAGCTAAGCAGGTCATAAAACCTACCCAAGTTTTAGGAAGTCCCATATTCTTAAAAGGTTCACCCTTATAAGGAAGTGGCTTGTTTTCTGTATTTATATAGCCTGTAGTTTCCTTATTAGCTGTTTTAGTCATATAAGACTTTCCAGACCCTGAAGGACCAACGATAGCTACTTTTGCATAAAATACTCTTGGTTTTTCCATATTAATTTTTGGAGAATATCCTGGTTTTGTTAAATCTTCTTTTACCATATATATTGCTTATTTAGAAAATATTTATTAGCTGCATCCGTTCCTGAATTATAGAGTTTTAGCTTATCTACATCCGAGAGTCCAAAATTAGTAGCTGAAATCCCTAAGCTATCGATTAAGATGGTCTGTTTCACATACTTAGAGTTATTAAAGAACTCTGCGTTGCCAGAAGCTAATGTTGCTTCAAAATTAGCCTTAGCAAAATCTACCATACTATCTATAATTAAAGGAGGTTGCACATTTTGAATATCATGCAGAAATAGTCCTATTGTGTCTTCATCAGGGTAACCATTAAATAATGATATAGGATAGTTCAGTATTTCTCCACCATCCACAAAGGCTTGAGTAGAGTTAAATCCTTTAGTGAATATAAATCTATCAAAGAACAAAGGAATGGACATTGAAGCTCTAACAGCCTCTGATACTATTACATCAGGAGTACTCTGGTAATTACATATTATTACATCTCCCTCATTTAAGTAGGTAGTCACAGTTGAAAGAGTAGGATAACTTAGATCATGTAAATCCTTAAAGGTGGAAAAAGGAACCTTAGTTTTATCAAATATAAGTTTCTCTATCCATTGCTCAAAGAATTTGCCCCTATGTAGTCCATGTCTAGAGGAAAGAACTCCTTCAACCTCCCCAATTAGATTACCATCCTCAAATGATTTGAAGTTCAAGCCTGACATAATGTCATCTAGTTCATCTGGTGAATATCCTACAGTAAGAAGTGTTGCGAATATTGCACCAGCACTGGTACCAGCTATCCTTTCAACAGAATTTAATAATCCCTTTTCTGAAAGAACCTTCAAAGCTCCTACATAGGCTATACCTAGTACTCCTCCTCCTTTAAAGACAATATTCTTATACATACCTATTTTATACTTTGTTCTAGGAAATAAGAACCATCAAAGAGTTTCTCATAAGAGAAACCTTTCTCTCTCATATCCTTTGGCTTTGGCAATTCAGAAAAGGTCCCACTGAACCCTTGGAATGCCATTCCTACTCTAATATGATCCTCACCATAGGTATTCTTCAAGATCTTTACACTTCTAAAGTAGTTGGCTCCGGTAGCCCCATCTACAAACTTCTTAACATCATACCCAGATGTATCATTAGTCTTATGTCTTCCTGGATCAAAGATACTGATTATTACATCAGCAGCCTCACCTGGAGTTCCTGATTCTTTAATCTGATCTACACTTGGTTCAAAGCTATCCTGCTTCTGGTATAAGGGATTAGAGAGATCTCTGGTAAGCTGAGCTACCAGAACTGGAGAATACCCATAGAAATCTCTTGCTCTCTGTAGATATTCTGATAGTTTATCAATAGCTTCCTTCTTAGTATTCATTTTGCCCTCTTGTTTAGTAAGACCCATATGATCTACCACAGGAATTACTATAAGATTCTCATCATTTGGTATATAAACTGGATGATACTCATCTATTTGTTCAACCCTACCATTGCTGTCTGCAAAGGCTTTTAAGTACTTATAAATTCCAGTAGGGTTTTGAGCCCCCTCTATTATATCTACTACTTCCAGGAGCTCATTAATATAATCTGAATAGGTAAGAACTATATCATGTTCATCTTTAGTAAGTTTAGTATCCCACCAACCTAGCATCTTAGCTATGGGTATCTGTATACCCTCATTTAAGAATATCTTTCTTGCAGTCCACTTGGCAATAGTATAAACTCTGGATCTCTCCATAGAGAACAGGGGAATCTTCATCTTCACTCCCTTCTTTCTACCTTCAGAAATCCACCAATCAAATGGATTTAGTATATAACAGGAGTGAACCCATGCACTTTTCCCCCCTCCAGTTTGTCCAAATATCAAGCTATATATCTTCTTACGAATACCTATATACTTAGAAAGTCTCTTGAAACCCATAGGAATCTCAGAATTCTTACCTAAAATCCCACGGGCTATTTCCTGCTCCAAAACATCAAATCCACTCATGTAAAATATTTATCAGGTTTTCCTAATATCACATGTCTAAACCAATGATACCAAATATCTCCTAGTGCCCATAGGCCTGGAGCCATTACAATTAATACTACTACTATCTCTATAATTTTCATATATCAACAGTTGTATCAAAATTAGAATTGGTTTCCTCCTGCACTTCATCTTCCTTACCCCTCCTGGAAGCAATATCTGCTATCCATGCCTCATAGTCCTTATTACGAAGATAGGTTTCACTATTATGTACAAAGCTTAGCTTATTCTTTCTTTCTCTACCAGATATTACCTTAGTCTTCCATATATGGGTAGAGGTAGCAGCTATAATTTGCTCAGCAGTAAAAGGACCTTCATTTACATTCTTAGTAAATAGCCTGGCACAGTCCTCCTTCTTTGTCCGTAAAGTCCTTGTTTTCTCAAATGAGTAACCTCCATAGTCAAAGCCATCATGCAGAGGAAAAGCTGCCCACCATCTCTCAAAGTCAGTGGAAATAGCCTTCTGCACTCTTTTAACTGTAGTTTTAATAGGAAGAGTACCACACCTAAGATCTGAATGAAGCTGTCTACCTAAAACTGTTACCTCCAGCTTCTCAGAAAGGTAAAACTTGCGAATAAGGAATTGCTCTATTGCTTCTATTTTCTGACCCTTTATGTGAGCTCTTGGGTCTGTACCTTGAATTAGACACTCTAGCACATATAATGCCTCCAGAGGAATGTTTAATTCTATTATTTGAGCGAACTGCTGAATTGGGAAGGTGAATAAATCTTGGCATTTTGCCTCTTCTACTATTATCTGACTGTCCATATACCGTAAATTTAGGATTTTCTAACCTAACTACCAAATCTTTTTTAAGGATTTCTTCTTGCCCATACTGATCTGCATTGATTATCAACTGTTCATGCAGATATTCATATTCATAATCTTCTATTATTTCCATATATTATCTTGGTTTAAAATCAGGATATAAGCTCCTGGTAGTAGATGACTGTACATAGGTGCCATCTTCTACATTCATTATGGTAAGTTTACCCTTTCCTTCACCAGCTCCTGTATCCAGGTTAATTATTCCTCCTTTCATGATAGGTTTATCAGTTCCCCAGATAGTAGTTGAGGTATGACCTAGGTAAACCTGTGTAAAATTATCCTTTAACTTAAGCTTTTGGTCACCTGTACAACTCATTGCCTCCTGGAGTAGTTCTCTATTCCAGTATAGCTCTGAAGGATGAATCTTAGCCTGCTCTGCTATAAACTGTTGTCTATCAAAGCCTCCATGTACAAAGCATCTATCCTTATCATCTACATAATATAGCCTCTGGGAAGCAAAGAACTTCCAGTGAGTTAATGGTATATCACTAGGAAGAAGAGCAGTTAGATAACCAAAGTACTTCAGGTCTTCCTTTCCTATTATTTTTAAGTAAGATCTGGCTGTAGTATACCCTCCTTGTATCCAGTTATCAGGATGGGTACCCGAATTTAACCACCTTAGGAACCATTCATCATGATTACCCTTAATTGGTATTAGATTTTTAATCTTAAGAAGCTCCTCTACACATTCATAGGTTCCTTCTACACCTCCATCTACTATATCACCTAAACTTATTAGAGTATCATTCTCATAATCAAACTTAGCCTTTTTAAGTACTTGTTTTAAGGCTCTGTAGTTATTATGAATATCACCAAGGGCATATATTTTACTTATCATCTTTTAGTTCTTTTATGATTATACTCTTATCTATCCTCCTACGAGCTTTGGAAGTGTACTTCTTCCACCATTTCCTTACATGTTTACCCCATTCCCCATTTAGTAGGGCATTTGATTTATTACCTATCTGGGCCATATACTGCATTTTTAAGATCCTTTTTTAGGTCTCCAATATCATACTGGCTAGTAAGTACTGTTAGATATATCATTATCTCCATAAAGGAGGGCTTCTCATGAAAACCAAATACAGCTATGAGGATAGCTACTAGTGTAAATAGAGCAGCTAGCATTAGATTTTTAAACATATGATAATTTAATTAATTTTAAAAAAGACTCTGCTGTTGAGGATTTGTGTATACTTTAGCAGAAACCTTCCTTGTTCTACCTTCAACCTTCTCTATAACTTCTACTGCTCTGTCTATATAGTACTGGCGGTCAATCTCTTGCAGGTTCCCTTCTTCTATCCTATTGCATATCCTAACTGGATAGTCTCTAAAGAACTCAGTAATATCATTGCCAGGAGCATCTGAACCTTCATTCTTTACCTTAATAAGCTTATCTCCAGTCTTAGATATATAAAACCTTATAAGTCTTTGGTACTGAGTCCTTTTACCATTATTAATGGTCTCCCCCCGGTAGTCTCTACTAGCCTTTTTACCTATACAAAACATGTATATATCCTGGCAATTGTTTACAGTTTCTTTAGGTTCTATACCACTTTTTACCCATTCCTGGATAGCTAGTCTGGTTATACGCTCAATCTTATCAGTATTATTCTTATGTAGTTCACTATATATATCAAACCTACCCTTTATTTTAAGTTCACCATCAGGTTTTACTGCTATATAGTGGTTTACAGATTCTTGCCAGAGCTTTGTATAGTCCTGGAACTCAAGCTTTCCCATCTCAGAATTGCCTACTATTTCCTCCCAGGAGGAGCAAGTAGAGGTATACACAGCCTCAAGTTCCTTACCAAACAGGCAAGTAATACCATCAGTATTAGCAGAAACTACTCTAATCCCCTCACTTTCAAGCATCTCAATAAGTAAGAGGATCTCAAACTGGTTGCCTATAGTGCAATAGTACAGGACTCTGGGATCATCTTGCCAGTTCTGACGCTCACCAGTCTTACCAAATCCTCCTCCATTGAGAGCTAGTTTAAGCTGTTCTGAGAGGCCCTTATACTTAGGCTCACTAGATCTTGCTTTATAGCCTATACGCCTAGCAATAGTAGCCTTGTAGTTCACAAGCCATTCCTTACCTAAATGTGAAGGATATAGCTCCCTTTTGACTATGGCATTGGGATACTGGCTACCTATATCTGCATCCCTTAGTATCTCTCCACTTCCCTTAGTAATAACTCTATTAGATTCCTGGGAATGTATCCCTCCTCTTGCAATAAGATAATCCGTTGAATTGTAGCTGAAAGGGAATTCCTGGTCACCCTTCTTGCCTTCCTCCAGGCTGACCACAATGTTCCTAACAGTGTTAAGGAGAGCTTTGAACTCAGGAGTGGAGAACTTAACATATGAAGGAATACAGTCACCAAAAGTAAACTTTTTAGTTCCCCCTCTCTTTTTCTTGAGATCATATAGCTCGTTTGAAGTTTTCCCTGTCAGTTTACAATATCCCATCTTATTAAGCTCATCACCCATCTTTACATCAGAGAAATTTATAGCCCTACCAGGAAGGGAGAATTCAGCTATAGTATCTAATCTATCCTGAACTTTATTTCTTCCAGAATATTCTTTATGCTCAACTTCTCCTGTAAGATACTTATACCACTGAACAGTAGATAAAATATCATTCCTACAGTATAATTTTATACTCTCAATTTCAGTAGGGCTTATAACTACCTGATTATGAGGGATTGGCATCTCCTCAATATTAGGCATATTCATCATGAACTCTAGCCACTTTAGTGAGCATCTCCTTGCCTTATTAGCAAAATGAGGTATTTGGTAGGTATCTATCTGCCTAAAGCTTATTTCATCCTCCCAATAGGTAGGTGGTAGCTCAAAGCGAGCATTTTCTATGGTATCTTGTGCCTTACGATATATAAGACCCACAATATCACTAGAGCTATAGTCATACCATTCATTAGATACCCTGAGAACATACTCAATAACTTGGCTATCAAAGCTTATTCCATTGAAAAATATGAAATAATGCTCCTTACTCATTTCCTCCATAAACTTCCTAAAGGAGTATAAATCATTTTTGTATTGTGAGATTTCAAACTCAAACCATCTCTCATTAGCTTCCTGGTAGAAGGAGAATAGAGATAACCCAGCTAGGGTTTCAATATCTGCATAGATCACATTCATTATTTCCTAGGTTTTGACCTGTTATTTATTAATGGATAACTTTCATACATAACAATTACACCTCTTATTAATTTTACATTGAAGGCTGCAGCTCTTATCCAAGAATGGGATACCTCTAGATATTCTGAGCATTCTTTTGAATCCTTGCATATTTTAAGAATATTGTAATCCTCATCACAAATAAGCACTTTTCTCTTATTCTTAAAACTCATTCCTCTTAATTTTTTTGCTGTAAGCTCTGCACTTTCCTTTGATACCTTCCTCCCTTTTAAGGCCTTAGACAACTTTGCTCTCTCTTCTGGACTTGCTTTTCTACCTATATTAGCTTTTCTATTTGCTGCTACCGTATTAGGATGAGCAGGCTTACCCTTCTTAGCAACTGACATCTTAATCTTACTTTCATCACTATGCTCACATCCTAAGTTTGATCCTGCAATAGGTCGTGAGTTATATTTATCTGTAAAGGTATCAAGGTAATGTTGTTCTATTTCCAGCATTTTAATACTTAGATCTCTCCTGCTAAGATTTGGGAAATCATCCATTGAAAAAGATTCAATTGCTATAAATTCAAAGGAATCTTCCCCATATTTATTCCACGCTCTTTGTAAATGTTGACAGTGATGAACACCTTTTCTGAGCTCATATATATGAAATCCCCATCTTTTATAGAATGATCTAGTAGTACTTCCTATGTAGGACGTATTATTAATCTTATTGGTTATTCTATATACACCAAATGTGTTCACAATCAATTAATTATGACACAAAGATAGTATATTAGTTCATATCAGCCAAATTTATCTTGTTTCTATATCGAAGAAGAGAAGTTTCATAGTTCTATCCTCCCTTTATAAGGTCCTGTATAAGAATATGGATTATAAGGCCTTGTACTAATAGGAAATATTCTCCTTAGTGAATAGTTAGGCCATTTAGTCATTATTCTGTCTGGAGAATATTCTAGATTTCCAGGTACTATGCAGAATACAAATCTAGTAATATCAGTAACAGTCTTATCTTCTACTATATTAGGTATCTTAATGTTTATTGCTGTATTCATAGTATCTATTTAACAGGAGAGTAGGAGGGGATCGGACCCTCTTGTGGTAAACAGTACTTGTACTTTTACCTTCTACTCTACACTCTTATTTAACTTTATGTGATAACATTTGCCTATAGCTCCTTGAGGGACCATAGGAATAGTGACCATTTCTTATGACAATTCTTGCTTTAGCTTCAGAATTATCACTCATGTTGGCTAATCTTTCAAAGAACCCTGGTTGCCAAACCTTGTCCTTTGAGTTTCTTATCCTACTCCTGGAGCCAGAGTATTCAAGTGTATACATAGAAGTAAGATTTTAGTTAGTAAATATAGTTATTTTATAGTATTATATAGTAACCTCCTGCATAAGAATCTAGTTTTGTAATGCCTGCGATTCTAAATAGATTATCTATAATGAAACCTACAGTCATACCAGGATTATCTTTATGTTGATCAGGTATAATACACCACAGGGAGAAAGCTACATTATTCATAAGTCATTAATTTATAGTATTATAACACCTGACCAATAATTATCACTACTAGATTTCCCTATAGGTATAAAAGGCATAGTAGCAAAGAGCATGGGAAACTCCCAAATAGCAATATGTTGATCCTCCATAATCTTCCATAATAAGACAGATATTTCTCTCATAATCTATTGGTTTACAGTATTATATAGTCTCCAGCTGCACTATGGAATTTACCAGCTATATTAGCATAAAGAAAATAAGTGGTAGGAAGAACCTCTTTAAAAGGATTTGTATGACCATTTGTAGAATGCTGATTAGGTATAATCTCATATACTATGGAAGCTACACTGTTCATTTTACCTTAGTTTTAGCTAGTTCAATAACCTTCTTAGGAAATGCTCTTACCAGGGCTACATCTCCAAATAAGCTCCTGTATAGGTCAAGTACTTCCTTTACAGTAAGGGTAATAGTGTTATAATCCACTACTTTCTCCCATTCGCAAGCACACTGTAATACCCATTCAGGTAGTACACTAAGTTCTCCCCTTATCTTATAGTACTCAGTCCCATCTTCTGTGTGACTAGGAGTAGCTATCTTTCCTGTTGGTTTATGTCTGTATTCCATGATATGTGTTAATTTTTTGTTAAAGTATTATATAGAATGAAGCTGTTTTTGCAAGACCTGTAGCATTATATCCTACAAAGGCCTCACTTTGATTTCCAAGGACAAGCATCCTCATTATCCCAGTTGTCAAGAGAGGACTCTGATTATGCTCTTCACTATGAGGCATAACCTTTCTAATTTCTTCTGCTATATTTTTCATAACTCCTAGTATTTAGTTATTTCTATCCTATAGTTCTGGTTAGTAAGCATTTGTTTATCCAGTATAAACATTCGGCTATTCCTTTGGAAGACCTGTATGGAGTCTCTGTATACCATTATAGTGTACAAGGGTTGCTCCCTAGGAGGAAGAAGGTTAGCGAGTGCTATTCCTACACAAGTAAGGAGCACTATGGCTAGTAGTATAATAATTTTGTGTTTCATAATGTGTTAGTTAGTTTATAGTATAAAGTATACACCATCAGCTCCTGGTCCTATATCATATGTAATACCTTTCTCCATAATACTTATTCTAAGATCACTCCAGGTAGGTAGACCCACTATATTATCCCTATAAGGGTATGCCCCCAGCCCATGTGAATAATTTAGGGAAAAGGCTATATTCCTATTCTCTTGTTTCATATAGTAAATTTTTATAATATATGAGAGGTTCCATCAAACTCATGTATACCTATAATCCATCCATAATTAGGGCTAGGAAGTTGTTCCCCCATTGGATTAGCACTTGCAAATGGATTATTAGCAAACTGTATTAGTATAAAAGCACGAATTGCAGAATCTATCTCAGGTGCCATATTATTCATATAATGAATTTTTATAATATATGAGAGGTTCCTCTCCCTTTACCATTTCCTTCTGGAATTAAATACGCATCTGTTAGCTTTACTAGCCTCTTAATAGTTGGCTGAAATAACTTAGGCCATATTTCTATATCAACATATGCTATGAGAATCCTATCTATTTGAATATTAACATTATTCATAGTTACTTATTTAAAAATAAGGGAAGGAGGCAATGAAAAGCTACAAACCTCCATTCCTCCCCCCTTATTAGAAATTTACCTACTTACTTAGATAATAATTAATCCCTTGTTTCGCGGATCTTATCTTCGTATGGGTCTTTTTCAATCTGCTGAATGTACTTGTACTTGTTGTCAGTACCAGGCACCTTATCCAGCATAACATCTCCATGACGCACCTGGCCAGGAAGCACAGAAAGATCAATATCTTCGTGCTCTTCAGTCCAAACTTCGGTACCAGCCATCCAGCTATCTTCTTTCAGATGGCGAAGGACTGCACCTTTTGGTCCAATAGTCACAAATGTTTCACTCTTTTCCTGACTTACCTGGGCATCACCAGTGATAATGTGGGCATGACCACTGATTTCTCCACGCGCAATAATGCGAGATTTCAACTCTTGTTTGTTCATAATCCTAGTTTTTAATTATAATTAAAGATAAAAATACTAAATTTTTGATAAAAAATACAACTTTACTTAGCTCTTGTTAACTCTCAACTTCTGGATGGAAATCTGCCTCTGATTTACCAAAAGTGCTAGCTTTCGCATCCCACACGTTCCTTGATTCTCTAGTAGGATATATATCATACTTTCTACCAGTTGAGGGACATTCTACCTGCAGAATCTGAATCTTTCTTTTGATAAATTCATCCTCTACCTTGGTTTCCAGTAATCTCATAGTATTCCCCTGATGATCCTTATCTTCATCCTTTATGATAAGAGCATCCTTACCATAAATCTTGGTAAAATACTCTTCTCCTCCAAGGATCTCACGCAGAACTCTCCTCATTTCAATATTCTTTTCAGCCAGCATTTCCTTCTTGGTAATAGAACTCTTATCCATGATCCAATGCTTAGGGATCTTTACTCCATGCCACAAATATACTTCAAAATCATCTCTGAAGTGAACTGCAGGGCCATCTTCTCCATGAAGTCTTAATTGATTATCCCTTTTAAGAACATCAGGCAGATTGGAAACTATACAATAGTCTTCCAGCTGAACCATATCATATGGGCCTGCAAGCAGCAGATTCTTATAATTGTGGAAGTCAGGAGATTGTTTCTCTCCTATCTTTTCACAGAAATCATAATATGCTACCCAATAGTAATCCCATATATTTCCTGAGATAGCAAAGCTAACCTTGAAATCATCAGGAATCTTACCAGCTTTATCCAGTTTCCCAGACAGTCTGGCTACTTCATATTTGCAACCCATTGGAGACTCTGCAAATATAACCTTAGGCTTCTTTAGGTTGGCTTTTCCATATAACCACTCTACACCAGCCTTACAATCAGCTTTATGTATAGTGTTTGTGCAGGAAAATAGGAAATCCAGCCAAAAGTCTTTCACAGCTTCCATTTTCTCCAGCTGATCGAGAGTTAAATCTTTGATGTTCATTTGTTTGATTTTTAAATTATTAAATAGATTATAAGACATAATAACCCCATACTATAGAACCACTATCAGGTTCACTAGTTTCTATACTACCTATTGGCATAGTTGGTATATACTGACGTAGTATATATTTATGCTCTCTCCAATAGTATTGCATATAAACATCTCCTAACTTGAGAGTAGAGACTATATGCAGGTTACAGTTATTCATACTTGCAAAGATAAGGTAATTAAAACAAAATAGGGCACGGATTAAGGTGCTTGATTACTAACTATTAGTTAAGAAATTTAAACAGTATAGGAGATTCATGGGCAATAACCTTCGTGTCATCTGTAAAACTATAGAACTCCAGGAATATAGCTCTTCTATTCTTTGAACCACTTCTGGTTAATGCCATACCTCCTGTTAAGGGAGTAAGCCTGATTAGGAACTTGCTATCTTCTACCAGATCTGAAGTTATCTCTATATTGTTATTCATATAGTTACAGTTTAAAGTGTTCTTCTTACCCATCTACCCGTATTAGTATCCTCTCCCAGTAGGAAGAATAGGTGCTCGAAGAATGGTATAACTTTTTGTATCCCTTCTTTAGTTTTCTTCATATCATAGAATTGCTCCTTGTAGGGAGATACTAGTAGGAACTGTACATTTTTCATAACCATTGATTTATAGGGTTCTTACTACCCAAGTATTAGTAGTTCCTGAAATAGAGACTTTACCTCCTCTTACACTAGAAAGAAAGAAGAGTGAATCAAAGAAAGGTATAACTGCCTTAGGATGAGGATTTACATTCCTACTACTATTAAACCATGCAACTTTTAGCTCAAAGTTAGCTATTCTTTCATGAACCTCTTTCATAGCTAATGCCTTTGGTCTGTTTCTAAATCATCCATTCCATCCAGGGCAGCTTCCTCCACATCTAGTGATTCATCACTTTCTTCCTCTTCTCCCTCTTGGAAGAAGTCTATTATTTCCTCCCTGGAGGCTATATTATTGTGCTCAAACTGCCTTATAATATGCTCCCTGATACTTATAATCATCTGACTGGTATCTACAGTTATTTCATTAGGACTAAGGAAGTAGATGAGGCTTTCTATTTCCTCATCTATATTTTCCATAGCAATGAATTCCCTGGATAATACCACTTCCTTTGGTTCCCCTTTCTTAACAGTAGGCTCCCGCATAAAGTTCTTCTTTTTAAGTTAATTAATGATAAAGACTAAGGTTCCAAGTCCATAAACATCTTTCCTGCCTCAAAGGTAATGGAAAGTTTGGTTAATGGGACTCTCATTCTCCTAGAGGTAGGAGTATTGTTTTGGTGAGTAGCTGGACGACCTCTCTTAGCTTTAGGTACAAGATCAATAGCTGTGGCTGTAGTACCCATATCCTTTCTAAGCTGCCATAGCTTGTAATAGATACACTTCTTGGTTCTTATAACACCAGAAGCTGCTCTAAGGCTCTTTTTTAAAGATAAGGGAACCTTAAGCTTGTTAGGACCTAATACTCTTACATGATTTTTAAGAAGAACTGTTTCTTCAGAAGTAAACCTCTTGAATTTTGATGCCATTTTAATTTGAATTTTTAATGAAAAGTTAATAATAAAATAAAACCCCCAGATATTGCTATCCAGGGGCTAATCAACACCACACCTATGAAAAACTAACGTTTGAAAAACTAAGTTTATTGACTAACTAAATTAGGTTCTGAATCAGGAACTATAGG
>QGNH01000650.1_pt1 | contig 15555 bp, 13 predicted proteins | sample 1735481 | NCBI WGS metagenome assembly QGNH01 (sample SAMN09239004, study PRJNA386568) | Viral metagenome, whole genome shotgun sequencing project. | reverse complement strand
GAGAAGAATATCCAGGCCAATCCCCCCTCGGCGCGACCGTCCGCTATGGCAGTCAATGCCGGCCAACCACCCGCGGGCCCCACTATGGCGGCGGCGAAATCTGCCCCATCAGCGAATGCAGCGAGCAGTGCGGCAACGGCTGCTGGCGCAGGCACGGCTGCTGGCGGCGCGATGGCGGCGGCAACGGCGATGATTCCAGTTGTAGGGGCGATAATCGCGGCAGTGGAATTAACAAAACAGGTCATTGCCGAAGTCGGAGAGGGCGGCCGGAAAATTGTACGAGGAGGCGTTGACGCATCCAAGGCCGTCGTCAGCGGCGACATTGACCAACGCATGGCTGTGCTCGTGGGAGGCTTCGATGCTGTCGCAGACGGTGCCGCTAAGGTAGTCCCAGTGCTGGGCCTCGTCACGCCGGCGGCGAAGGAATTTGTCCGCGGCATCGACGAAATGCGAGGTACAGTCAAGCAGACCACGGAAAGGCTTTCGCAGTACAACGGGAAATTGGCCAGCCAAGTTGCCATGCAGGAAGTTACGGAGATGATTCGAGATATTAACCGGGCCAATCGTATGGGCGGGCAATTGGCGGCGACGAACGATGCGAGGTTCCGGATGGAGCAAAAGATGCAGGACATTGCGGACAAGCTCATGCCTACAATGCTGAGCGTTACCGAAGACATATTTAAGACGATTGAAGGTCTTATGACCATGACGGAAAAGATGGTTGAATACACGGGAATAACGGCAGGGAAAGTTAGTGATGTAGCGAAAGTCGCTATCCCTGGATGGGCGGTGATGGCTATTCTCTTGAGAAAAATCCAGGAACAAGCTGAACAGAATAATAATGCCACCATTACTGAAGATGCCGGTTGGAATCAGTTCCTCGCGCTACGCAATCCTGGGGCGCTCAGCACGGTTGTGCCGCCGCCACCAATGCCAGGGCCTGTTGTCGGCATGCCTTGATTTTTCGATCGCTCAGACATAGGATGCGTTGGGGAGGGATAGGCCCGTACAGCCGAAAAGCAGCTTCCTGACTGCCTGCCCTTCGTTTTAATTTCAGGATAACCGTTCACAGGAAGGCGGCATCTCATGTCTTCGTCGAAAACCACGATCTGGATTGCCACGGTCTTTTGCGCTGCATGTGTGGCGATGACGGCGGCGTCACAGACGAGTCAGCCGACGCGAAAGCATCATCCCGAATCGGCCTACATCCCATTGATGTCCCCGCAAGAAAAAGCCTACGTCGCCAACGTAATTCAGTTGGTTCTCTTGAACGACCTGAACCCTGGTCCAGGTCCCAACAACAAAGAGCAATTTCAGCGCGCGTTCAACGGCCTCGGCCCGGAGGCTCTTCCGCTCATGATCGAATGGATGAATTACTCGACGGCGCACGGATGGACATGCCCATGCAACATCCTTGACAGAAAGCTCTGTCACTTCATGGATTACGCCAGGCGAAAACTTGATGTTGACACGCTCGAATTCATGGAACGTGAGCTTTGGAAAGGAATGAAGGTTGATCCTCCTCAACCGTTGATGGGTATCCGATCGATGGTTAGTGGAGGCGCAAAGAATGCGCGAATGGGGAAGGAATTTCATTTGAGCAAGCTCGGATTCGTGGACCTGATGAAAATGGCTAGGGGAGAAACGCTAAATCATCAAGCCTTGAAAAACGCAAACTTCGACACATCGGCAAAGCTCGCCGACTGGCGTATGATGATAAAGTCAATCGGCACGAAGAAGGACAAGGAAGAGGCTTTCGATTTGCTCCTGAAAGCGATTGAGAAGCCCGAAACACCCCTGCAACGATCAACCATTCATAACGCGATGAGAAATTGGTCCGGAGCCAATAGCGAGCCGACAGCCGAGAAATGGCAAGAATGGCGCAAGAAGAAGAATACGCTCATGGCACCGTTGCAGAATCCGATTGTGGGGAAGTGAAAGGATATTAGCTGACGATATTACAGGCACACCCTGTCATTTTGTGCCGCTGAGGTGCAAGAGGTGCGGGAAAGAATTTTACATGTGACCGTGACGAACCACTGCCTTGTTGGTGAGTGGAAACAATGCGTCGTTTTGATTGCCCACTGGGACGGGCAGTCAAAACGGCCATTTGCAATTCTACCCCAACGGATTTTGCAGTGGCGGAATTGGCGGCGTTGGCGGACTTTCAATCGGGTTTTGAAACGGCGATCCGCTCGACGCATCGCTGCCATCGCTGCCAAGTACAGGGTTTGCCATTACCGGCACGCCATCGCTTGGGCCGGCTATCAAATACGTCAAGTCCCAATCGGTGCGGTACATGGTCACGCTGGACGATACGCCCATCGTTGATTCGCTCACAATTTCCTTGTCGAGATGCGCATCGAGACCTTGGTAGCTGATGAGCATCGGCGGGTTGATCCGATAGCCGGCGCGCACGGCGAAGCCAACGAGCCGAAGTTTTAACGATGGGTGCGCAATCTGCTGTATGATGTCCGGCGTATCGCTCTCCCAACTGCTTTGGGGACCATCGATATCGGCCGCGACGGAAGCAACGTCGCCGAATGGATCGCTTCCACTTTGCACGGGGCTGGTCGTGCCCATTAGTGGCTTGTGACGAATAAGATGATGGTCGATGATCCGCGATGGCGTGCATTCCCAGGCCACCCAGGATATTTCCGGTGGGAATTGTTCGTTGTTCGGAATCTCGATAGGCGTGAGTTCGGAATCGTAGAAGTCCTGATCGGTAACCAACTCCTCATCGGCAATCACATCGTCAGGGGCTACAACCTCATCGAATGCACCGGCAACGGTAACGCGAGGACCGATCGTTCCATTGCATATGTCGATAATCACGTCCTTGGTCTTATCGTACGTCACGCCGAGATATCCCTTGAATTTCTGCGCGTTGCTGGCCAGCGACGCCGACCATGTTTGTGCATTCCACCCTTCTGCAAGGGGTGGAACTGCGTCCGTAAAGATCGGCCTCCACAGCCCTGAAACGCTTACTACTTTATCCAACCGCGCACCGAGCATTCGATAGTTAACGGTGAAACGCGATTCATTTTTGAACAAGTCCTCTTCCATTTCCGTCGTGCCAAGCACGATGCCGCGGTTGACGAGACCGATGCCGATACTGCTGAAAATCCCACTGCCAATCGTCGCATTTCGCCGCGCGAATGCCATGCGTTGCGCGGCGATATTGAAGAACCGCCGTTCGGCCAGAAACTTGTTCGCTGTCGGCGACAATCGCACCGTTCCGCTGATCGTGCAGGACCAAACCGGAGAGTAAGGTCTTTCCTGCCGAATTCGATGTTTCATGTCGATCGATATCACGTCATCGGGAAATGGAACTTCCACTTGCCGATCCGTAATGGCGAACGTGCATGATCCACGATCAGCGCTGATTTGCCGCGAGTGCTTGCGCAGGAATCCCGCTGATGGGGGCCTGATAACGAACGAAATGGAATCATCGATGGTCCGATCCAGCGTCAAATCGGATCGTAGCGAGAGTGGAATTTGCGCGGAACCGTTCGTCGTGATGGTGACCAATCCGGCCTCGTCGCAATCGTAATTGACCGTGGAGGAAATTTCCAGGAACTGCCTAGGCCCTGGATTCTGCGGAAAATCTTCGCATTCCACGACGCACGTTGAAACCTCCCATTCAAAGCCGGCGGCATGACATCCGGTCGGTGCGCCACCCATCGGCCACCACGATAGTGTTCCGGCCTTCGGACCCATTGCAACATCGCGGATTGACGCCGAGACGGGGGGAACGCTATTTGGATTGGCCGCGATATCGGCGGGAGGATTTACGTTCAAATCTTTGCCGTAACCCTTATTGACGTAGATCAGGTTCTTGCCGTGGACCTGCAACGTGCGGCGCATGGTCTGCATGAAATCATCGAGTGTGTTGTAGCTGAGAACGCCAAAACTCAGGTTGAATGTTGCGTCTTCTCCGGTTCCTCCCGAAGCGGACGCGGGATTGGCTAGTTGCGAGCTGTATGATCCGCCGCTGATGATTGAGATGCCAGTGATGGCACCGCCGCCATCGACCGTAACGACAATGATGGTTGCTTCCACGGAAGATACGCCACCATCTATCGTCAGCGCATCTCCGACGGTATAGTCGGCACCTCCAGAGGCGATGGTAATGGATTTGGCGGTATGGATGGTGCCGGCATCGTCAATGGTGATATATCCCGCGACATGGATGCCGATCTTGGAATATTTGACAACGCGATTATCGCCTGACTGGACAGGGTCTTCCTTGACTTTGGTACGGACATTGGAGGGAAAAACGAAGCCGTTGTAGCTAAATACAACGCCGGCGGGAATTGGAAGACCCATGATTACATCCGTGGGAAACCGTTATGGGAAGTTTGATAGCCTACCGTTGTACTTGTTACAGTGGCGAGGATCCTTTTCCACTCACGGAGATTTAGCGTGCCAATCGAGATAAAAATCGACTCGACTGCAATTTTCAAACTGACAGGCGAGCGAAAATTCCTTCTTGACTTGTATGTTTTCAATGACGAATTCGTGTCAGCGATGTTTGCCCAAAAGGGCAAGGTGGTGGATGGCAAAGAGCCTGTCATGACGATGAAAGATGTCATAGATGAAGTCACGAAATATGTGCTGGAACAGACGGGGGTAGCGCTTCGTCCCTATGAGGCGGAAGCGATGTTTGAGAACCGCTTTGAGAACTGGGAGAAAGTCGCAAAAAACTGGCAATCGCCCATCGCGGCCTCGCCGACCTCGCCGGTTTCTATGGACCCCAGGTTTGCGGACTGAGTTCGGGCGAAAAAGCCGTCCTGATGGCGAGCATGCCGCGCCTGAAAGCGCAGCGATTGCTAGACGAGTATCACGCGGGGAAGGCCAGCCCGCACGCCGACGACCTTTACGACGCGGCTATGCTGACGACCGGGAGTGAACAAGTGGCGAATGCTTGTAGGGTTGCTGCGTTACGGGCCAACCAAAAATCACCGGGGTAATCCGTGTCCATAACCAACGGAAAAGCTGTCGCTCCCGTATCTCCATTCGCGGGACGGCGCATCCACAACTATCAGCGGCCATTCGCGCACTGGGTATTCCACCCCGCGCTGCGTGAAGGGACTTTTAACGCTCGCTACGACGTTCCAGCGATGTTGCAGGATCATGCCGTACAGATGGGAATGTGGGCGATTTACGGTTCGCTTGACAATGCGCAATTCGAGGTGCGAGCCAACAACAAAGACGGCAAGCGGTTCATCGAGAACACTATCTATCGGTTTTGGAATCATGACCGCGCCAAGGTCGTGCAGCACTACGTACCCTACGGCACATGCGCGGGGGAACCTATGTACGAGAAGGATGCCGATACCGGCCTGTGGAATTACGCCGGTCTGGATGATTTCGACATTGGCGATGTGCAGCCGTGGAAACGCGGCCGGCAGATGACCAAGATGCGCGTATCGTCAGCGGGCATGGGATTGGGAGGCGATTTCCAGGAAGAGAACCTATCCGAGTGGAACGTGCTTCGTCATCCGAAGATATTTTGGTGTGCGCACAAAGGCCTGTGCGGTAACCTACGCGGCCATTCGAGTTTGGAAGCAAGTTGGAATCCATGGATGGAAAAATGCGGATCGCATGGCGCAAAATCAAATCGAAAACTTTGGGCGTTCTCTAATTCGTTCCGCGGTTGCATCGTGAAGTATCCCGTTGGCAGCACGCTACGCGCGGATGGAATGACACGGATCGACAACCGGGACATTGCCCAGGAAATCGCGGAGAACTACAGCACCGGCGGAGTGTCCTACCTGCCGAGCGGCGTTGACGAAAATGGTACGCCTCTATGGGAAATCATCGACCCAAAAATAAACGGCGATTTTTCCGAACTACTCAATTACCCTACGCAGCTTGATCGCGAGATATGGCAGGGCATGGGAGTGCCCGACGAAATCTTGCACGCTCCCGAAACGGGCGGCATCGGCCCGGTATCGCGTGAAGGTCCCTACTCCATCTTCATTTCTATCAGTGACTTTAGGGTGCGTGAACTCATCACGGCGTTTGACGTTGGCCCATCGGGGTACACCACGCGCAGCGAACAGGCAGGTGGAGTATTGCGGCCACTGTGCATGGAGAATTTCGGCCCCAAGTTCAAGTATGAAATCAGGCCAATTTCGCTTGCGCCGAAGCCGGCCGAGCCTGGCGCGGGCGGTAGTCCGCAATCGGCACCGGCGGCGGCCACGGGCAATCCTGGCATGCCACCGAAACAAAGCGGTGCGCCGCCCGTGCAGTTGTCGTCCGCGAACGCCGGTGAGGTGGAGTTGCCGGACGATGAAGTTGCGGACATTCTTGACGAGGATGTGCAGTTGTCGGCTATCCACGTCAAGCAGCTTGCACCGAAGCCTCCTAATCAACAAGCCAAACCAGTCGCCAAGCACGACATCGCCCCTTGCGATACGGAAGACCTGGCCAACCTGTACGCGCACCTCTGGCAGGGCCAGCATCCCGATAAAATCGGGCAAGACGAACTCGCCACGGTTCACGAAGAACTAGGGCACGGCGAGCACCATCTGTGCTGGGACGACGAACACGGTTGGAGCGTGCGGCACACGTCCGAAAGCGACGACGTACAATTATCGACCCATCATGCGCCCAAGGGCGGCATCGTCATCAATGGGAAGGCATTCAAGGGCGGCATGTTCATCCCGTCGGCTGACTACCAGGCCGCGACGCCCGAAGAAAAAGCGGCGATCGACAACCCGAAGCAAGCCAGCGAAGACGCGCGGCGGGCGCGCGGCTCTGTCGATCATGACGCGCTCAAGGAAAAACTTGAACCGCATGCGCACCACGAAATGACGGCGCAAGAGAAGACCTCGGCCAAGCGGTCGTTCAACGCCCTGTATCGTCACCACGGCGACTTGACGCTGCACCGTCTGGAAGAGATCGCGGACCAGTTGCAAGCGGCACACGACCGCGAGGGGAACACGGAAGGGCAGACGGAGCAGTATTCGCGGCGATTGCGCGCAGTGCAGCATCAGATCGAATTGGCGAAGGCGAATGGCGTGACGGGCGACGTTACGAAACCGGAGAGTTTCTTCAAAGCTCCGGCCGAGCAGCAAGGGCTTTATTCGTGGAACACGCCGGAATTGAAGTCGGACGCCACTTCTGCGCCTACAATGACAGAGCAACCAAATGAGCAACCAAATGCCGAAACAGCCGAAGAACGAACCTCTGGACGAACTCCCGCAGCCGACCGGGGAGGAGATTCTGACCGGAGCGCTGGCGGAGATGATGGAGGACGCGGGAATCGACCCGATGTCCCGCGCATCATCACGGTCCGAGAGCAGCATACAAAACCAAGTAATCCCGCCTTGGTTCCACAAGCTCTCCGAGGACATCTAAACGAAGCCCAACAGCACGGCACGTCACTCGCCATTGAATCGATGGAAAAGCACGGCGGTTTTCTCTTAGCCGATGGCACGGGCGTAGGCAAGACGCGCCAGGAACTAGCGGTTGCCAAGCATTTCGCGGACAAAGGTAAAAAGGTCATCGTTGTTAGCCCATCCGAAGTCATCAAGCCAAATTGGAAAAAAGGCACGATGGCAGGATCGTTCGCTCACGACTCGGCAACGATGGGCGTTGATGCCAAGCTTATCAAGGGGGATGGCGACATTGCATCGGGAGGCATCCATCTCACGACTTACAACGAACTCGGCAAACTGAAAGACAAGATCGATAAGGATACCGTCGTCATATTCGACGAATCGCATTTCATGAAAAACCGTTCTTCCGCGCGATACAAGCACGGTAAGGACATTATCGACAAGGCCGGTTCCGTCATGTACGCGACGGCGACGCCAGCCGATAAACCACTGCACATTGCGCATCTTGCGAAAGCCAACGTGTTCGGCAATGCTGGACAATCCGAGACGTATCAAAAACTCGGCATGAAGCTTGTTGACCAGCATATCGGCGGCGGCCAAACCGTGAAATGCTGGCAAATCGATCCGAAGGTAGGATTCAAAGAAGCCGCACGTCGCCTATCCGGTTTGTTCGATCAGATGACCAAAGACGGGTTGATGATTAAGCGCGAACTGTCGATGGATCGCGTTAATGTCGGCATGGATCGGCTGGAACTGGACGACTCTCAGCACGCAGAGATTCAAAAAGTATTCGATGACAAGATGAGCGAAACGAACGGCAACAAGGCCGTATCGCTTATGGCTGCACGCCTTCATCAAGAGCCGTTCAAGATTCCCCATACGGTCAAGGCGATTCAAGAAGAACTTGCGGCTGGGCGCATGCCAGTGGTGTTCGTTGGCCGAGTGAACGACATCGGCGAGGAAAACGACGAAGGGGAAACTGAAGTCGAATCGGTTGGAACTGCACCGGCGTTGAAAGCGGCATTGATCGCGGCTGGCGTGCCGGAATCGGATATCGGCGAATTGCATGGCGGCGCAACGAAAACAGCCGAGCAAAAGAAAAAAGCGATGGAGGATTTTCAGAGCGGCAAACGCAAGGTGATGATTGCCACGATCCAAAGCGGAGGCACAGGGATCAACCTGGACGACACCACGGGCAAGAATCCGCGTTCGCTAATCATGATGACACCGCCCTTCACGGCAAACGATATGGCGCAGGCGCTCGGGCGGGTAAATCGCCTGAACACCAAGAGCGATGTTCGTGTGCGTGGCATTCTCGCTAACACGTCAATCGACGATTGGAATGCTGGCATCTTGGAGAACAAGTTCAAGACGTTGGGCGCGGTTGTCGGCGGCAACGCGAAACGCGGCATGGAAGCGATTCGACCCGATGCTGCGGTTGCTAACGATGAAGGCGAGGCATTCGACTGGGGAGAATCTCTGCATCCGATTCCGAAGGTCTACCACAACACGCCATTTTCCCACAACGATATTGTCGGTCAATTTGGCGGCCGTCGCACGCAGAAAAATGGCGAATGGACGACGCAATTTCCGAGTCAAGAAAAGCTCGATGCGTATAAGGCCCACGTCGCTCCGAAAGAGCAATCGAAGGCGCAGGAAGGTTCAACGCCAACGGTAGCACCGAAAGCAACTCCTGCCGAGCTAATCAGCGTTAGCGGCAACACCTATGCCCACAAGGACAAGATAAAATCGGCTGGCGGCAAATGGGATTCCGGACGCGGCGTCTGGACTATATCGCCAGACGCAAAAGAGAAAATCGCTCATTTGAACGGACTGCGTTTTTCGGGTGGTGAGTCGAAACCGGAAGAAGCAAAACCGAAGATCAGCGACGATCAACGCAAGGCCATTCATGAAGCAGTGCGCATCTTGGCGGGCAACGATCCAGACCGAGCGCGCGAACGGAACGGCGTGGGCTTCAATCAAATGGATGCGAATTTCGGCGCATCGCTCGCTGAGGCATCCACGTTGACCGATAAGCAGGCAGAAGCGGCGGCCAAGATGCTTGCCAAATATCACCGGCAACTGCCGGAAGACCTGCACAAAAAGGCTACGGAGTCCATCAGCCTTTCGTCGGCAGACGCCCCTAAACTCGGCGGCAGTTCCAAAGACCGCCGCAAGGCCCGCCGCGCAGCAGAACGAGGTGAAGCATGATCATCCCCGCACCGCAAAAACTTCCCGTCCGCATTGACTGGCGAACCGACAAGAACGCCCAGAATGGAGGCGTCGTCGATCTAGACACGATGCAACCTATCAGCGGGCCGGATGGATTTTGCTGCTTTGTCGATGAGGCAACCGGCGAATGGAAGCGTTACGTATGCTGCGACGGCAAGCCCGTGCGCGGACCTGATGGCATGCTGCTGGTTGAAAGCGGAGTCGGCCGCGTCAAGTTCTTCCCGTTCCAAGGAACCCTGGATCAATTTAAGGCTTTCCTGCGCAGCTACATTCGCGAACAGGAGACGCCATCGTGAAAGCCTATATCCTCCCCGACGGCATCATCCGACTCGGCACGCGCACGATCCTGCCGACGCACGCAGGCTACGCATCGCTCGCCGCGATGATTCACGAGCGAATCGGCATCGCGACAAAAACCCCCGCAAGTTGCGGGAGTATCGAAAAACCCCTATATGTTTCTGAACCAGAGTTTCGGCTGAGCAGTGGATATGGAGGCCATCCGTGGATGGGCGGCGTGCCCGACTACGGCGAAACCTACGATATCCCCTTGGAGCATCTTCATGTTGACCCCGACCGCTTCCAATTCAAGCACGGATCGCACGAAGACACCGGCGTTACGACTGATCTTGATCCCGACGCTTTCGATGCCGACACCTGCGACGAGTTGGGAGTATGGAAAGACCCCGACGATGGGAAAACCTACGTGGTGGACGGGCACCACCGGCGTGAGTTAGGCGAGCGTGACGGCGTCGAATCGATGCGGTGCAAGTACATCAAGGCCGACACCGCGGAAGAGGCACGCAAGATCGGCGGCGAGATGAATGGGGTAAGGCTGTCGGCGGCGGACGCTTCGGGGCATTTGCACAAGGATAAGGGGCCTGGCGGCGGACAGTTTACAGGACAAGGGAAACCAGGAGGGGCCAAACAAGGGAAACCAGCTAAACCGCTGGATACTGCAAAACCCGTATCACGTTCGGCAGCGCTGAATGCCAAGCATGCCGACTTAAGGAAAGCTCTCGCTGGAATGAAGCAAGAGCGTATCGACACCTTTAACGCAATCAAGGCGGACGCTGAATCGGAGATGAAAAAAGTTGGCAAGAGTTTTTCGGCGATATCAAAATCATCCGACAACATAGCGTCAATGGAAGGCGATTTGCAAAACGCCTATATCGAATTGGATTCTCTCAAAACCGACTTCGATGATGATTGGAATCCATCCCAGAAGTTCACGGCGTTCAAGGAAATCGAACAGGCGGCAAAAGCAACCTTGGCGGCAAATGAGGTTGAACCGCTTCAAAATGAATTTAGCGATGAAGACAAAAAGAGCAACAAGGCAGGACTGACAAAAATAATCTCGTTTGCCATCGCCGCCCGCCAGCACTTGAAAGCCTACGTCGGACACCGCAAGGAAATGCAAGCGATAAAGAGCGGCGAGGACGTGAAACTATCGATGGACGACGACTTAACCATCGATCCCTATGACGACCTGAATGGGGTGCGGTTGTCGGCGGCGAATCCGGCTGAGAATCAGCCCACGAATCCTGCGCCAACGCAACCTTCGGACGATGACGAACCGGAACCGGAATTCCCTGATGCCGACCGCAGTCCTGACCTCTCTCCCGAAGACGAAGAAATCCTCCGACGCATCTGGAATGAGCCGAAACAAAGTGTATCCCTATCGGCAACGCACGCGCCATCTGGATACACGCACCAAAAGCCGCTGGCGATTCAGGGCAAAAACTACGTCGGCGGCGAATTCGTTCCCGGCGATGTCGTCGCACGCGCTACACCGGAAGAGAAGGCGCGACTAGGCATCAAGCAAGACGAAACCAAGGTCGGCGATCAGAAGAATCCGAAGGAGCAATCGCCGAATGTTCCGGTCAAGAAGAAGCCGAAGAGACCGCCAGTTACGAAGTATTTCAAGTTTGGCGTTATTCTCGACGCAGATAGAAAAATGATAGGAGGAGCCAAGCCAGCGATTGACAAAGTATTCGGCAAGGACGTTACCGAGCAGGATATTCGCTACTTGATTGGAGTTAGTGACGGCTCTGTGTACGCGACAACGAGCTTGAACGACAACGGCCGAGATCGCGATGTTTTAATCATCGCTAATAGCGACCGCATCAAGGATATGCGGCGAACCATCAGTAAGAATGCCGATGGCGATCTTGAGATTCATAATGACCTATTTTTCATGCACAAGGACTCTCAAGGAGGCGGCTACGGCACGCAAGTATTCGCCGATGAAGTGCGCTCTGCTGCCAACATGGGCGTCAAGAAAATCGTCACCGTCGGCGGGCGCGGTCGCTGGATGAACGGCTACACGACATGGCCTAAGCTTGGCTATGATGCAAAGTTGCCTAACTACATGCCAGCGATGCCGAAGAATATCAAGGAAGCTAAGCCGAAGACAATTCAAGACCTACTGACGATTCCCGGTGGGTCGGAGTATTGGAAAAAGCACGGACAGCAAATGGAGATGACATTCGACCTGACGCCTGGGAGCAAGTCGCTATCGATTTTGAATAAGTATCTCGTGGCGAAAGGAAAACCGCCGATTGAGGTTGATGCGGAAGAAGCCAATCAGACGCGAGCGGAATTCATGGATCGTAGGACAGCCGAAATTCAGGCTAATAGGGAGGCCAGTGAAAAGTCCGCGACTGTTTCCCTCTCCTCCGTTTCCGCCGAGGTGCAGGAGGAGGCTATCAGGTCATTGCGGGCGAGATTTCCTCTGTCTGACTACACGGATGAGGCGGTGAAGTTGTCGGCGCATTACGTCAACAACTGTTGACAAAAGCGCGCACGGTGGCGATAATAAGGTCATGAACAAAAACGAAAATAATTTACCGACAAAGCAGACGATAATAGACGATTTTTTGCGTTGGGTAAAACGCCAGCCCGTCACTGGTGAATTGCTCGCGTCAACTATGGTCGCTCGGTATACCAAGGAAGTTTATGGACCTTTGCTCGATACCAGAGGCCGGGAGACCATTGCGGCAGACGTTGAGCATATTCTCAGACGATACTACATCGACAACATCGGGCATATTTACTGGATGAATAAGTTATGTCAATTAAAGAGTTGATAGAGCATTTACAACAGTTTCCGCAAGACGCCACTGCTGTTTGCGTCTACATGATGTGCAGCGATTGGCACATCTTAGAAGCGGACCAAATAAAATTTTATCCGGTTTCATCAGGCAAAGACAAAAATGAAGCAAAGATACGTTATCCGCAATGGCCAAATCATGGAATACAACGAAAAGCAATGGGACTCAGCGGAAAAACCTGTGTTTTTGCCGATAGTTACGTTTCCAGGAAACTAATGTGAGACACGGAACCTTAAGTAATCGTCTCCGCTCGCTCCGTAAATCCGCTGGCCTGACCATCCAGCAACTAGCGGAACTTGCTGGCCTATCTCGCCAAGCCGTGCAACACATCGAGAGCGGTAAGCGGACGAATCCAGGCATTGAGACGATACGATCTATCTGCAAGGTATTGGGCATTAGCTTGAAGGAGTTTGACTGATGCAGACATGCAAAAACTGTCGTTTTTTCGGTCCCCTTAACTCAGAACGTCTTGTATCTCAGGTAATGGGATTTATTCCGTTGGGCTGGGGAGAATGCCATAAGCATGCACCATTAATAGAAAGTTCCGCAAATTTTGGTGGTTTTCCACCAATTTCAGACCAAGATTATTGTGGAGACTTTGAAGACAGTTATCTCGCATCCACCATGACCGAGGGCGTTTAATGACCGCCATGCGTGCCCCGCCGGGATACACCAAGCAAAAGCCCCTGATTGTTCAGGGACAAACCTATGTCGGCGGCGAATGGATTCCCGGCAACGTCATCGCCGCAGCTACGCCGCAAGAGAAGGCCGCGATCCAGGGTCGGCATCCGGCGCAAGCCCGCGCACCGCAGATACAAGCGCCCAAGGCGGCGGAGATGTTCCCCACGAGCGGCGGTTCCACGAGCACGATAAAGGTCCGGCCCGTCGCGCCAACCAAACCACCAGCACAGAATCCTCAACAGCCGAACACGGGCAGCACGGCCACGGTACAGGTGCGCAACGTAGCGCCGGAGCGGACGCACGCACCGCTGATCGGTCCGTCGGTTCCCATCGTCAAAACGGCCGTCGAGGCCCAGCAAGTGGCGGCGGCTCATGTCCATGTCACCGGGCAATTGCAATCGCATGAGTTGCAAGCGATCTCCGATTATCGCAAGACGAATCAGGTTTATCAGATAAACGACTACCTGCGAGGACGTAGCGGCATCGTCGCCAAAGTGATAGGCCTGGGCGAGAACGTCAAGCAGACGGCGAGGGCGCTCGATTCGGCCCTCGCTAAATCCGTTGTCACGGCCAACATCAAGGTCATGCGTGGGTTCCGATTAGAAACGCATGTGGACCCGTTGAAGGCATTCAAGCCCGGATCGACCTTCACCGATCAAGGATTCGTGTCGACGACGTTGGCGAGTGACGTAGCTGATCGTTTTGCCGTCAGTACGTCGCAACATCGCGTGGTTATGGAAATCGACGTTGCCAAAGGATCGAACGGCTACTCGATGCCGCGCGCTGCTGGCGAATACGATGAAGCGGAAGTCGTGTTGCCAAGGGGCGCGCAATTCCAGGTTCACAGCGTCGAGAAGGAAGCGGACGGCCGCTTTCGCGTCAAACTTCGCTATACCGGCACGTCGAGCAAGAGCGTGAAGCTATCGACCGCCAGCGCCAACCCGACATCGGGAACCGAAGATCGCTCCGGGCGATTCATGTGGTCAATGGACGATATCACATTCGATCCGGTGGCTATGTCGTCCGCCTTGACCGAGCAAGCCGAGGACGTTTCCGAACATCAGCAAGCCGCGTCGAAACTGGCCGCGCAAGTCATCGATCGCGCAGAGGCTGGCGGCTTCGTCATTTCGTCGGAAATCCGCCGCGCGTCATTGACGATGATGCGGGGACTTCTCAAGCGAAACCTGATGCCCGCGGAGTTCTTGTACAATTTCCTGCGCGAGTTCCGCGCCATCCTGCACCGATATGAGCCGGTCATGGCCAAGCTTGCGAGCGATGCGCACCTGGCCGCATGGATCAAGGGCGGGCAAGGAGTCGCCGAATTATTGCCGGTGACAGGCCAACCGCCTGCCGAGCCGCCGCGATGGATCATGTACCGCATGCCGAGTGATGATGCCGAGCCGATTGTGCATTTTGTTATTATAGACGAAGCTGCGGCGGACCTTGCGCATCGTCAGCTCCTGATGCCGGAAGAGATGTACGCTGAATCGCAACAAGGGCGTATGCAGGGGTTCTCCATCGCGAATATTGCGTCTCTGGATGCGTTGGAACGGGTGCGAGACGGTCTGGTTGAGGCGGTCGTAAAGGGGCAGTCGTTTCGCACGTTCAAGCGGGCATTCACGGAGGAGTTCGACGCCAGCGGGCTTTCACCGGCGCGAATGGAACTTGTTTTCAGGAACGCGATATTGACTAGCTATTCGCGCGGGCAAAAATTTATTGCTGAGCAGCCACTCGTGCAAAGTGTCGCGACGTTTGCGATTCGCGCAGAAATTGACGACTCACGCTTGACTCCTCTATGCAAGCACCTTTCTCATAGTGGGCTTCAAGGCACGGCGATTTATTGCACGGCAGATCCGGTTTGGAGAAAAGTCGCTCCAATTTCTCACCATTTTTGCCGGTGTTCTAGCATTATTATCTCAACCGAACGCGCAGCCGAAAAGGGCATCGAAGTGGCCAAGAAATGGATTATGGACGGCCAACGACCGAGCGAAGACGAACTGTTTGTGCCTCCAATCGTTATCCCTGATGGGATGTTAACACCGTCGGCTTTTGCGGCCTGGGAAGCATGGGTTTCGCCGTGGATGATTTGACACCCTTCCCCAGTATTTATTACCATCAAGGCCATGATTGACCATTCCATCCATGCCGACTTGAGTATCGCCGAAATCCTGCGCGATTTGGTC
>QGNH01000893.1_pt1 | contig 15557 bp, 7 predicted proteins | sample 1735481 | NCBI WGS metagenome assembly QGNH01 (sample SAMN09239004, study PRJNA386568) | Viral metagenome, whole genome shotgun sequencing project. | reverse complement strand
GCGAGGTGAATGAGATCGAGGCGCTTGCGGGTTCGTTGTCGGGGAGGATCTGGCAGAAGATTCGGTTGCTCGAGCCGACGCTTCAGGAGAGCTAGCTCGCTGGGGGCTTAGCAATTTCTGATCGATCCCGGGACCATGATGAAGGAGCAGGCCCTTCCCTCCCAGGCGATGCATACCCGAGATTAAGCTCGGCTCTACGCCCCGGGAGACATCGTGAAACCGTATATCAAGCTTGGTTACCTCGCGGTCCTTCTCAGTTCCGCGACCGCTCCGGTGGTGCTAGCCGCCCAGCAGACTGCCGCGGATCCATTCATCTGGCTCGAGGACGTTGACGGCCAGAGATCGATGGACTGGGTTAACGCGCACAACGCGTCGACGGTGGCCGAGCTCAGCGCCTTGCCGATCTATCAGTCGATTTACGATCGCACGAAGGCGATCCTCGACTCGAAGGACAGGATCGCGTACCCGCGCATCGTCGGCGACATGCTCTACAACTTCTGGCAGGACGCCGATCACAAGCGCGGGATCTGGCGGCGCACGAGCTGGAGCGACTACACGTCGGGCAATCCGAAGTGGGTGACGGTGCTCGACGTCGACGCTCTGGCCAAGGCGGAGAACGTGACCTGGTCGTGGGGCGGCGCCGATTGCTTCGATCCGGAGGAGTACCTCTGCATGGTGTCGCTCTCGCGCGGCGGATCGGACGCGAATGAGGCGCGGGAGTTCGATCTCAGGACCGGCCAGTTCGTGAAGGATGGATTCCGGTTGCCGGAGGCGAAGATGTCAACGGCGTGGGTGGACGCGAACACGCTCCTCGTCGGCACGGACTACGGCCCGGGCTCGATGACGACGTCCGGCTACGCGCGCATCGTCAAGCTGTGGAAGCGCGGGACGCCGCTGTTGTCGGCGACGACGGTGTACGAGACGCCGGCCGAGCACATGGGAGTGTTTACGGGGGCGAGCGACGCGGGTGATCGGCGTTACGTCGTGGTCTACGACAACGAGACATTCTACAAGGGCACGAAGTCGCTGTATCGGAATGGCCGTCTGGTCAAACTCGACATTCCGGGTGACGCGGATCTGCATCTGGTTCGAGATCAGATGCTGGTGTACGTGCGGGATCCGTGGGAGGTCGGTGGCAAGACCTGGGGGACCGGCTCTCTGGTGGCAATTCCGGTCGAGGACTTTCTCGCCGGCAAGCGTGACCTCAAGCTCGTGATGCAGCCCGGGCCGCGCGAGACCATCAACAGCATGGAGGCGACGCACGACTATCTGCTGATCGACGTGCTGAACAACGTGCGTGGCGAGCTGCGGAAGTATCGCCACCAGAACGGCGCCTGGTCGTTCGAGAAAGTGCCGGCGCCCGACCTCGGCCACCTCGGCGTGGTCGCGAGCTCTCCGCGGTCAAATCGCTTTTTCTTTTTCTACACGAACTTCATCCAGCCCACGACGCTCTACGTCGTGAACGAGGCCGAGAAGATTTCCGAGGTGAAGCGACTGCCGGCGCAGTTCGACGCGAAGGGACTCACCGTCGAGCAGATGGAAGCGACCTCGAAGGACGGGACGAAGATTCCCTACTTCATCGTTCATCGTGAAGGCATGAAGCGCGATGGGAATAACCCCACCCTATTGTATGCCTACGGCGGGTTCGAGGTATCGAGCACGCCCGGGTACAGCGCGAACGTGGGCGCGAACTGGCTCGAGCGCGGCGGGACCTATGTGCTGGCGAACATCCGCGGCGGCGGAGAATTCGGCCCGGCGTGGCATCGCGCCGGTCTCAAGGAGAATCGCCAGCGCATCTATGACGACTTCGCCGCGGTGGCCGAGGAGCTGATACGCCAGCGGATAACATCACCGGAGCATTTGGGGATCGAGGGCGGGAGCAACGGTGGATTGCTCATGGGCGTTGCGTTCACCGAGAGGCCGGAGCTGTACAAGGCGGTGGTGATCCAGTCGCCGCTGCTCGACATGCAGCGGTATAGCCATCTGCTGGCGGGTGCGAGCTGGATGGCGGAGTACGGGGATCCGGACAAACCGGATGAGTGGGCGTACATCTCGAAGTATTCGCCTTATCAGAATCTCAGGCCGAACACGAAGTATCCGAAGGTGATGTTCACCACTACTACCCGCGACGACCGGGTGCATCCTGCGCATGCGAGGAAGATGGCCGCACGTATGGAATCAATGGGGCTGCCATTTTACTACTTCGAGAATACCGAGGGCGGGCATGGGGCGGGGGTGACGAACGAGCAGAGGGCGAAGAGTTTGGCGCTTACGTATGCTTATTTGTGGCGGCAGTTGGGTGGTCGGGCGAGCAACTAGAACTCAATTGCAGCTGAACTAGGACGTTGGGCAATAACCAACAGAATGTGTTATGGACGAGATTAGACCAACCAAGCTCCTCATACTTGCTCGTGAGTGACGAATCCCTGCTGGCTCAAGGCGAGCCGCCGTTACCTCAGGTCACGGCGAGGAATACCACATCACGCTGGCTTCCGGAACTTGAGGACCACTTCATTTCGCATCCGGGCCCCTAGCGCGGTGCCTGCCCCTTGCCGCCCGGGCGGGGGAAGATAGCGCCGATTCGCAGGAAGCTCGCGCGTCGTCGACGACGTGAGCTCGAGCCCGCACGCCTGCCCGAGCGCGGCGATCATGCCCGAATTACTTACGAAAACATTGCGCACGGTCGAGTCGCCGACAACGAGTAGCGCGTGCCCGGCCGGCACGAGAACGCGCGTAAGCTCGCGCATTACACAATCCATGTCTCCGACATAACGCTGCAGCATTCGGGCGGTCCGGGACGAGTGGTTGCCCAGCTCGCCCATCGCCTGCATGGCGCTCCGAATATGCGGCGCTGGGAGCTCGTCTCGCGCGAGCACATTGCTTCCCACGTTTGTCGATCGTACTCGCCGGAGGGCGACGAGCTTGTGTCCCATCCACACTAGGGAAAGGCGATGCCCTCGCATGTAGTCGATTGCATTCAAGTATGGCGGCGACGTCACGACCCAGTCCACGCTTTTAGAAGCAACCTTCAACGCGCGCGCGTCGCCGGATCGGACAGTCGCACGCGGGTGCGCACTGTCGCTTGCAAATGGGGAACGCCCCGCGATGTACCTTGCGGCGTTGAAGAAGACGTCGAACGGCTTGCGAGGTGCTTTCTCGTAACTCCGGTGCGGCCGACTGTGCGAGACGTCCATCGCGAGCGAGACGCCAGCCTCCTTGGTGATGATCAACCGCGAGAACGCGCACCAAAGCAGATTGCGCGCTGGCGCTTGGGCGACCATCCGAATGCTGTGTACGAGCGCGGCCAGCTGCGCGCGAACCTGCGGGTCGAACCAGTAGCGAATAAACTCTTTAGTCTCCTCATCGGCATCGTCCGGATACGCTTCAGCCTGTGTAATGTCTCCTGCTATTCCGCGCGCGTTCGAGAGCACCATGGCTGCATTCTCGAGGAGCTGCTCGCCATCTACGTTCTTTGACCAGGCGCGCGCGATCATCACTGCCAGCGGATCCGTATCGAATCCTAGGGCCCGATGCCCCAAGAGCCGCGCGGTCGCAACGGTAGTACCGGATCCGGCCATCGGGTCCAATACCGACAGAACTCCGGCCTTTGCTGCGGTAGGGACCCCGGACCAGACAATCTCTGGCGCCATGCGGGCAGGGAATGGATGAATAGGTCGCAGCATCGCTTGGCGTCAGGAGGTAGTGTAGTCGGCCAGAGCCGCTCTGAATGACTTGAGCACGCGCACTGCACCGCTGTTGATCGCAACCGATTTTCGCGTCCACGAGACGAGCTCGGGAACGATTCGTGACAGCATCTGGCACGTTGCACTGATCTCCTCATTCTCTAATTGGAGCTCGCGATCCTTTCTCAGGACGACACGGATCGCGGACCACTCGATAGGTGAGCCAAAGTCGGTCTTCGCTTCTGCCTCGATTGCCTCGAGAATTTCTTGCACGTGGGAAGGCTTCGGCTTTGATTTTTCTACTGCTTCAACCCACGAGGCCGCATCCTCGGGCACACGACACTGGAAAAGTTCGCGAATCCGATCGAGTCCCAAGCGCTTGACCGGCGCGGTCCTGACCAATCGTGCGAGGTCTGCGATCCGGATGAGAGTGATTGTCCGATCCGACTTCTTGCGTTCCTGATCGATCTCCTTCCGCAGCGCCGACAGTTCACCCTTTGAGGTTGGAAAATCCGGTCCGGCGACGATGGCATGTTCGCAGGAGTAATCGTCCCGTTGCCGCGCGATAGCTGAAACGCCAACTGTCTTTGCGGAAACCTTGGTCCCGAGCCTCACCTTGCTCTTCGCTTCGAGGCTGACGGAGTAGCGCCGCTGCTCCCCGTCCTTCGCTGAGAGGTGAGCCGTCGCAATGCCATCCGGTCTCCCCTTACCACCTTTCGGAACCGCGTCAAATCCCAGGCTGTTAAAGGCCGCAACGACCTCGAGCTCTAGCTTCGCCTTGTCTGTCGACGCGTCCTCAAGCGCCCTCGCAATGAGTCGCGCCGGTCGCTTCCCGGTCGAACTCGCTAGATTTCGTAGAAGCTCGTCACGACGCGTCAGGACTTCGTTGATGTCATCCTCGCCGATGCCCTCCTCAACCATCTGTGCCTCAATGAGCACCTCGGCCATCGCGAAGAGCTCGAGCGGAAGGCTCACTGCGGGGTCCTGAAACTCGTTGAAGAAGTACGCGACGAACGGATGGAAGGAGTTGATGCGAAGGATTCCAGCTGCGGTGTCGAACACGGCTAGCCCTTGATCAGGAGACAGGTCGACCAGCTGCGTAGAACGGACGAGCTCTTCGCCATCTACTGCAGCGCCTAGCCGCTCAACAAACTCCTCCTGCGCCTCTTCGTCCAAGCCGACAGGAAGCGTGATGTAACGGGAATCATGCCTTCCCGCGAACATAGCGGCCGCGACAGCGGCCAAGGGCCGGCGCGTAAGCGCAGCGGGAGCCGCCGCAACGCGCAGAGCTACCCGCGAGCTCGTGCTTGCCCCGGCCTCCGCTACCTGCAACTTGAGGCGCGCGAAGTTGAAACCAGCATGGGCGATGTTCCGGGCGATCTTGAACAGGGGTCCCGATCGCAAGCGCTCGCGCGAGGATCTTAACTCCGCATCCAACCCGTCGGCGTGGATCACCATCCGGAAGCGGGAGAACGTGCCGTGTCGCAGCTTGTTCCTATCGATTCCGAATCCAGGATCATCCGCGTTCACCAAGCGACCGCGCACGAACACAAAAAAGCCGTTGCTCCGTCCGATATCCTCCGATTTGCCCACATCGATCGGATCTTCGAAGATCTCGATGACGCCGCTAACACGGCCCAAGCTGGGCACTTGAATACCGATCCGCTGCGCCGGATTCCCCGCGTCTTGGTCTTCGTATACCGTCGCATCATCCGGAGCCGGAGATTGTAGCTCAATGTCCTTTGTCCCTAGCACGTAGGTTCCGAGCTTCTTCGCGTGTTCTTTACGTGAGACAATGCGCTTGCCGTCGAGATAGAGATTGAAGTCCTCACGGAGGGGCATCGCGTGCTCGAGCAACCACTCCAGCCGACCTCGCTGGATCTCCTGCGCCATCTCTCTGAGTGAAGAAAGGATAGCCACCGTCCAAGTGGGCGGGGCCTTGTTCCCGAAAAGCTGAATTTCGTCGTAGCCAGGCGCTCCCTTCTTGAGCCAAGGCGCCAGCGCCGCGCGCGCCTCTGCTTGCGTGAGCTTGCGAAAGGGAAGCGTGATCTTCTTACGAGAGGCGACCCCTTTTGAGATCGGCACTCGTTTGAAATCCATGCTTGTCGCGTAATATTCCCCATCACGACGCGAGACGTGCGTTAGCTCCTCCGCTAACACGTATGTAGCAAGCTTGCCGATGCCGAACTTTCCGATCGGTGCACGCCCTCGAAGCGGCTTGTACCCTTTCTTCCTCTTGTTGCTTTCCCCTATGAGCCAGTGCTGCTTAAACTCCTTAAGTCCCATCCCCTCGCCATCGTCAATCACGGCAATGGTCGCCCCATCGACCTGCAGATCCGGCGACAGAATAACGTGGACTCGCGTGGCCCCTGCGTCGAAGGCGTTCGATACCAGCTCTTCGACGGCTTTGTGTGGACTGGAGTAGAGTCCCTCCGAGAAGAGCTCTATGATACGGTAGGTAATTTCGACGTCGATCTCAGACGTCTTCTTCCCTGCGGTTAGGAAGTCGGAGTCAGGCATCAGGCCGATCGGGAGGACAGGGCGGTGGGCACGGCGAGCAATATGAACCGCTCGCCGGCACGACGCCATTGGTCATCCATCATCTTTCGAGTGCGGGACCAGGCAGAAGTGTGCGATTGCCGGCATCCGCTCGTCCGCGCCGATCGAGACAAGTCGTCTGCGCCTACATCAAAGCTCGCGGGTTGTAGCTAGCGGGACCTGTCCGGCTTTCGCGTAGCCGGGCTGTATCGACGGGTTTTTGCGGGCTACTTTCTAGCTCATGTGGACTCTCCGCAACGAACTATCACTGTCTGCCACCGACCTCTCCAACTTCCTGAGCTGTCGGCACCTCGCGAGGGCGCCATGAACGAGAATGACGTGATTGCGGGCATCTGCGGATATCTGGAAGAACACGGTTACGAGATACGGCAGCGACTCCACACAACCCAACAAGGGGTCGACATCATCGCGCGCGAACTCGTGAGCGGGCGCGACCTGGTCATCGAAGCGAAAGGTGCGACTAGTTCGAGGGAAGGCAGCCCGCGGTTTGGGAAAGAATTTACTGGGACGCAGGTTTTTGATAGAGTTGCGAAGGGGGTTTTTACCACCCTTGAACTTCGGGCTGAGTATCCGGATAGAGCACAGACGGACGTTGCGCTCGCTGTACCAGATTCTTCAGGCTTTCGGAGGTACCTAGAACCAGTGAAGCATGAGCTCAGCGCCGCAGGACTGCGCGTTTTCTTGGTTGGCCACGATCTCACGGTTAGCGAGCTTGATCGTTAAAGTAGCGCTCAGGAGTCTCACCTCTCTTCAGCGAATGGCCCAGTGAGGACCACCAACAATCTCGGAGAGAGTACGTGATGATATAGCTATGCAGCTACTCTCCCTCGAGTTTATCCTTGAGACCCAACTCGCGTAGCGCCACCTTGGTTTCATCAACTTTCTGCGATGACACGCCGCCCGCCGGAGTTACTTCCACTCGTAGCGTGAGCTTCAACCCCGCGCCTGCAGAAAACTTAGAGAGTACCTTCGTGTAGAAGTTCATCCACTTTTGGTGGGGAACGTCTCCATTCCACACGATGCTCGGAACGTTTGCGTTCATAGCGGCACTGCTAGCTCCCTCGGAGCTTCCAGATATGGGCAGCCCGCCGCCTGCAGTTGCCGGCAGCACCGGGTTCGTGCCGACTTGGCCTCCCCCCACCGCGATCGGTGGGTACTGTACTGTCCCGGCAGCGTAAGCTTCTGCCACCTCACGCTGTATGAGAAACACGTCGTCCGAGATTTCGATGTCCTGCAAGAGCAGTGAGCTATTCCAATGGAACGGCACGTAAGTACCATCTGCTTTCTTGCCGACGTAGCCGAGCATTCCGTTCTCAACCCCGCGCGCGATTGTGTCCCTAATCGAGTCAGGGGCGAGCAAGCGCGGGAATTTCGGGGAGGCGAAGAAAGCATCGCGCACCGCCTTAGTGCTCCACTCCTTGAACGCGGGAGACCAGTTGCGGACGAGGAAGTTTGGACTCACGCCCTTCTCCTCGATGTCGCCAGCCTGGGCCAATCGCTCGGTTATTAACTGGCAGATTGAACGTGCCGCGCTCGAATGGACCAATCCCAAATCAACGGTCTTCCACTCGCCCTCCTTCCCAAGGAGCATGACGTTCTTGTACGTGCGCCAAACGGACTCTTTGATATCACGCTGCGCTTTCTTCAGGCTTTCGGAGAGCTGCCGTTTCTGAGCGTCGTCCAGGCGAAGTTCCGTTTCTTCATCATTTATGTCTTCCCAAGCAAGGACCTTGCGTGCATCGTCGCGCAGCGCATCGACTCCTTCTGGCACTGCCCAAACGAGCGCGCTCTTGAACGTACGCGCTGATGATCCATTTTCCTTCGTCGCCGCGTCGATGAAGGATTTCGTCGTTTTGTCGGCGGCGGCTCGATCTGGTGGCAGCACTATCAGCCTCAGTCGTGCCACGTCGGGTATCTGACCGCTCTTCTCTGGGAAGTAGAGCCGTTCGATCCCGTTTTTTTCCTCGGCAAAGACCTTTTGCACCTCGCCTCGGATACGCTCCTCGACACGCGGTGACTGGACGCTCGCACGTCGATCGGCGAGCAGCTTGTTCAGGTTTGGCGCCAGGCTAAACCGGTAGCGGTTCTTCTCAGACGATAGGTAGTAGCAGGACGTCGACAATTCTTCGAGGGCCGTATCGACGTTTCCTACGTCGAGATCGGGCTCCGCGACTGCCAGACGAATTTCCGGCAGGGTAGCTTCGGCTTTTGCCTGGCCGCCGTTCGACTCAAAGAAAATGGTTGTAGCAACTTTCTGGTGGAGGCGCGCTTTGCGGATTGTATCAACCGCCTCTTTGTCGAGCCGCAGAGCATGCGAATCCTTCTTGCCACAGATATCGGTCGTCACCGCCCCCTCCAGTTTCGCGCCACCAAGCTGCTCAAAGATGGCCGACCGGAACAGCGGGTCGTCTAGCGGCGCGGTTCCGGTGCCAATGAGCGGATCCTTGTGCGCACCTGTGAAGCCGGCTTGATAAGCGTTCGAGACCCAGAGGGCGAGCAAGCGGAGGATTCCGCGGGTTTGCTGGAATCTGGGCAACGTCTGCCACTTCCGCTCAAACACGGAAAGCAGCGCCGGATGGAACGGATAGGTTGCCGCGAACGCATCCTTTGCCTGGTCGACCGGGAACCAGTTCGGAATCTGAGCCCGATGATCTTGCACCCAGTCTGCGTACGCTTCGGCGGTCTTTTTGGCATCATCTGGCAGGCCGCCCCATTCGAAAAGACGGCGCCTAATGATCTCTGATGTCTCCGATTCGGCGGACATAATCATGGCCTTACCAAGTCGATCGAGAAGCTTTTCGAACCGTTGAAAGTCGGCCTCGTCCTCGGGCGTCATCTCGTCAACAACGGAGGGTAGCGACACGACCAGCACGACGCGGTCCTGCGCTCGCGCTTCCTCCGACAAATTCTGAACGAACGAGTAGAGTTGTCCACCCAGCCCGCCCTTTCGGGTACGTTCCCGGTTCAGGTAATTGAGCAACTCGTCCATTAGGATGAGCGCCGGCTTGTCCCTTGGTAAAAACTTCCGGATTACCTCTGTCGACGGCGCGATGCCTTCGTCGTCGTGCTTCGCGACGACAGCGAACGCGTCCTTGCCGCCGAGCTGAAACGCAATTTCGCCCCATGGAGTGCGACGGAGCGGCGTTCCGTCCTTTCCACCCCGGCCTGCGAGGGAGTCGAACTCCGTCCCGACAAAAACTGCGGTGGCTGCTTTGGGCACGGTTTTGACGCCCGCCTTGTCTAGAAGAGTCTGGACTCCTTTCCATTTCGCGGACGGCGGGCCGGCCTTGGCGAGATGGTAAAGGAGCGTGAGGGCGTGCGTCTTGCCACCGCCGAACTGCGTCGTGAGGTTGTAAACGGCCGAGGTTTCCAGCTTAATGCCCGAGAGCCGCCGGACCACGCCGGCACCAAGCTCGCGGAGACTGGAAGTCAGAAACGTGCGGTCAAAGAAGCGATCCGGCTTTTGATAATCGTCAGGAGCCCGGCCGTCCCGAACGTGATCGAGGTGAACAGCGAACTCGGAAGCATCAAGTGGCCGGCCGTCACGCAAATCCTCTCGTGGAGTAATGACTTTATACCAGGGTTTGAGCGCCATGCTCGGTCTCCGATCAGTTGCGGCGGAAGCGCGCCGTATTGGCGTCGAGCGTCCAGTCTTTGAAAAAGCCGTAAGGGAAGGTAGCGGTTTCGCTGCGCGAGCCGACGATGACGAGTGTTTCGCCACCGAGGCCCGCGCGTGTTGGTATTTCCATTGACGGGATAACCTCGTCGGAAAGATGCCGCATCAACGCTGCTCCCTGGTGTGCGTCGCTCACGGTAACAGACCACGACTCGTAGGCACGCACGCAGAGGACCTTCCAAAGCGAGTAAGCATCTAGATCGTCGATAGGGCTGTTCTCCAGTTCAAACACGCTAACAGGGATGAGGCTTCGTGCGTCTTCACCGTCTGCATGAATGCATTTAGCCAGCTCTGGGCGACTGATACCATCGCTCAGAACCCGAGGCCTTTCTTTCGTGCCAGCACGCCATCGACCCAGCGCTTCTCATCCGTCGCAGCAGGGTAAAGCGCGGAGAAAGCTTGGGCGAGGCGCCAGAAACGATCATCGCGGCCGACGCCGTCTTCAACAAGGAAGCGTTTGAGCGCTTCGCCGCGACCCGCTCCGAAGAGAATCATCGATTGATGAACGCGGTCGAGGACGGTTTCGCCCCTTTGTGGGGCTCCTGCTCCGCCCCATCCACCGCTCTCCTCCGCCTCCTCGAGATCGGCTACGAACCCCAACGAGAGCTGGCCGGTCTTCTTCTTGGATTTGCTGCGGCCCGTTCGTGTGGGCGCCTCTCCTTTTTGAAACAGCGAGCGAGTACGCTCCGCGACGGGCAGCAGGCGCGCGGTCGCTCCTTTCACCTCGATTAGAGACGCGAGCTGTTCGAGATGCGCACCGAGGCCCTGGGCGATCTTCCGCGCAGCATCGTATTCGAGCACGAAGCCGCCGACATTGCTCTTGGCGTTTGCGCTCTCGTCCTCCTCGTCTACGCCGGACCCCTCGTCTTCTGCCCTGCTCGCGCCGTTGCCGTTGGAAGCAGCTGTCGAGAGCGTCCAAAGCCACATCGCAGTTAGCCGCGCGTCTTCCTCGAAACCTGTCGCGTCGGCGCCCGTGAAGATCATGGCGAGCGCTTCCTTCGACACGGCGGCCCAGACCTGCTCCAGGTATTCCTTGAGCGAGACAGTCTCGCCGCTCGCCTTCTCCACGCGCGAATGGCGCGAAAAGATTTCGAGGGCCGGGCCGAGACAGGCGAAGATGGCGTCCGCACCCACGACGCCTTCGTCGGCGAGGCGCGGCATCCATTCGTGGATGCGTTGAGGCAACTCTTGCAACACGTCGCGCCAATCGCCGATTTCGTCGGTGCGCATCGAGCCGTCGGGATTCTCCCGCGGGCGGCAAACCAGATGGACGGAAGAAGCGAGCCGCGCTTGGCCCGCCGCGGCAATCCGTGCTTCCATTTCTGTATCGATAGGCCATGAGCCCGTGACAATCCAACCCGCGTCGACAACGGCTTTCAAAATTGCTTCCCAACTCGCCGTGGTCTTGCTAGCGAAAACGATGGTGCCAATACCATCGGGGCGAAGCACGCGGCGTCCTTCTCCGAAAGCCTTCGTCAACTCGCGTTCGTAATACGCTATGTCGTGTGTTGAGTTGCTCAACTCGTGCCGACGGTCAACGACGATTTCGGCATCCTTCGGAACAACGTCGCCCTTGAGCAAGTCTGGATGGACATTGAGCAGATTACGCCGAAGCCAGACGTAGAAGAAATCCGAGAGAAATGCGTAGGGAACCGCGTCGTAATAGGGCGGATCGGTTACAATGGCGTTAGCAGAATCATCCGGCAACGGGTGGGCGGTAGCAGAGGCAACTTGCGCCTGGCCAACGTGAAGAGAGGCGGCGGCCTCGCGGTTCAAAACAGCCACAATCCAGTCGCACGCGCCCGGAAATCCGCCTGTCGAATCAGAACCTGGATACACTTCACAAAAGTCCCACATCATGGGCAAAGCCTGGCGACCAAAGGTGTTCCCGATAAACTCCCCAGAGGCCACCCAGCGACACAGGCTTGAGCTGTAGTCAGCCAATCGACCAACAGCGAGGGCAAGTACAGTCTGAATCGCGGAAACGAAAGCAGCGTCGGCGCTCTTTCCAATCTGCTCGTCAAGCCGTCGAATCAGCCTTACGAATGTGCCAAGCGCGAGAGCTTGCCGAGCCGTGAAGCAGTCACCCCATTCAGCTATTCCATAAATCATCGCCCAAGTATGCCGAATACCTCGCACATCTAGCTTTTCATCTGGCACGAAACTCAGAGGCCCTTCGTGCGCGTCTCTTTGCCGTTTCAGCTCGCTGCGAGCTTTCTTCACGGCCCGCGCGTCTGACTCGGTTGGAAGTCGATAGTGTCTCCCATTCTCCAGGACTCGCGTTGTGACCACGCACAAGAGTCGTGCGTCATTCGCCCCGCCCCGCCGTGACTTGAGTTGTTCGCGCACACGCGCCACCGGCGTTGTATAGCCGCAGCACGGACACGTTGCGGAACCGCGCTTCACCGTGCCATCAAATTTCGGGTTGTCGATTTTTGCCTTCGGATTCGCTTGATCCACCCAACCTTCACGTTGTTTGACGATGATTTGGAAGTGCACGCACTTTGCCTTGGGATTCGGCACAAGCTGAAGTGCTGTGGAGCGATTCTTCCTTTTGGAGAGCCAGAGAGACCGAATGAACGGCACTTCTGCGCCGCAGCCGGGGCCTTCGCATTGAATCGTACGCGCCCACAAATACGCGATCGGTGTCGCGCCGTCCGCGTCTTTGGGATAGAACTGGGCCAGCTCCTTTTCGGCTTCCCGCCTAATCCAGTCGCCCCATTTGCGAACTTCGCCGGTAAGGCGCTGCCCGTATTTTGGGATGTACTCAAGGACGACCTTGTTCAGGAGCACTGGAACGGGATTCAGGTCGCTGGCAAACGCATCCGCACCCACCCGCAAAGCTTCGAGCGGAATGGATCCACCGCCGGCAAATGGGTCAACGACGAGCGGGCGGGTGCCAGGCGCGCCGCCCAGCGCCTCGTGCGCGGCTTGAGTGAGTGCCCGACCCGTGTCGAGGTATTCGCGGACCGTTGAGTTGTCCCAGTTGGCGAAGTCGGCGATGAAGTCCAGCATCGTCTTGCGAAGTTCAATATCGTCGTCGAGCTTGCTGGGAGCCTTCTGAATCGCCACTAGGCGCGCAAGACTCTCGGCTCCTGCTCTGCCTGCGTGGTCATTGGCCCAATCCAACATCCGCGTTCGGGCTTCGTCCTTGAACTTCTTCGGACAGTGTGGGTCAGCAGGGTCCGGCCACAAGGCCGCGCAAAGAACAGCGCGACACGCCGCCAACGGCCGCCGGGCCCACCAGATGTGAAGCGTCGAAATGTGCCCGTGCCGGATCGATTTCTCGCGTCGCGCGTGCACAGAAATCCGCTTGATGGGCAGGTCTACCTCGATGAGACGCTTCGGGTAAGTCTCTCGCGAACTCATCGTGTCTCCCCTTTGAGGATCGCGTCGGGTCCCACGTGATAGTGCGCGACCTGAACCACCGGTTTCCAGCCGAGACGCGACGGATCCTGGATAAGATGCAGCTCGGGCGTTGTTCCGCAGTTGAAGACTACGTAAAGCCAGTAGTCGTTCTTCAGGCGATCGGCCGTTTTGTATTCATTATCACTAACTGCGATCTCGCCGACGGCGACGCGCCCCTTGACCTCGATGAATCGCACATCGGTAAATGTTTTGTTGTCGTGCGGGTGAGGTTTACGCGAGATCAGGTCAAAACCGCGGTTGTCCTTCTCCACGCTCTCAACCAACCAGCCGCGCTCCGTTTCGTGGCGAATCACTTGCTCGACAGCGATGCGCTCTATCTCTTCGTCGCGAACCATGGGTGCAATGCCGGGGGACGCACGCTCCGGATGGGGCAGCACCCAAGCCGATCCGAGGTGTTCAATGTCACCGATGGCAAGCTGGCGTTCCATTGCGAGCTCGGCGCGCCTCCCTTCGAGGCGGTTGTTCAACTCGTCTAGGTGAGACTCGGCTTGAGCGATGTTGCCTTCCAGCCCGGGAACGTTCTCTCCTTGAACGCGGCGGTTTTCCAGATCTGCAAGTGACATGTTGGACCGATGGATCAGCTCACCGAGCGAGATTTCGAGATGCTTGGCAACCGTGGCCACTTCGCGCTCACGCTGAGCGCCGATCTCCTTCAGGAACGGGTTGAGAGCTTTCTCAACGAGGGCCTGCTCCAGGCGACCGCGATCAGGCATGCCGCTTTCGCTCGGGACTGGTGTGCCGGCAGGGGCTAAAGCTAGCTCGGCCAAATATGTAGGCTGGCGAACGGTAAGCTCGCTGGCTTCGTCGGCCACAACAATAAATAGCCGTCGACTTACGGTGTTGCCTCGACCATCCTTCACCGACCCGCCGAACGCGTCGAGTCGCACCGGCGTTTTCGCTTGGAGGTCGTAAAAAACCGCGCCGCGCTTGAGGTCGTCGCGGACTCGCTCGGCCACCTCATCACGCACTGCCTCGAACAGGGGATGGCCGGGCGTCACCCACTCAAGCGTAGGATCCGTCGGCAATAGCGCTTTGTCGAAGACAACCTTCTGATACTCGCGGCCGAGTCGGCCGAATCGCGGCTCCAGCCGTTCACCAACGGCCTGGAGCGTGCGCGGCACCTTCCCGACGCGGTAGATGTGGCCGTCCTTTTGGACGAGCTTTGCGTGGATGCCCGCGATGGGGCCAGCGACGACGAAGAAGTCCTCGATCACCTCTGGAACAAGACGGCGTTCCCGGGCCTCAGCGGACTTGCCGAGCAGAGCGCCAAGGTTCAGTTCGCGTTTCGCCAGACCCTCTAGCGTTGACGATGTGATCTTGCGAAAACGTTCTGGGTCGACGTCGCGCACGATTCGCGCTTCGATGTTGGGTAGGTCCATTCGCCGCGCGTACATTTCCCGGAAGAGCTTGTCCAGCAGGTTTGCGGGAAACACCTCGCCGACGACGTCGAACACCTGGTCCGTGCCAAGCTCGCTACGGATCGCGAGGAGCCGTTCGAGGAGTTTGGCCAACACGCGGCCTTCACGCGTGTTGACGGCGACGAAGTTGAAGATGAGGCAATCATGCTCCTGGCCATATCTATGGATGCGCCCCATGCGCTGCTCGAGGCGCACCGGGTTCCATGGAATGTCATAGTTGACCATGAACCAGCAGAATTGAAGGTTGATCCCTTCGCCAGCGGCCTCCGTGGCGACGAGCACCTGCGCATCGTCGCGGAACTCGCGCTCAGCATAGATGCGACTGCCCGGCGTGTCGCGGTCGCCGATCTTCATGGCACCGTGAATCTGCGTGGTCTTCAGGTTCCACTGTCTCAGCTTCCCCAGCGGGCGACCATCCTTGCCGTCGCCCGCGAGGTAGTCGAGAGTGTCCTTGTGTTCTGTAAAAATCAGGAGCTTCATGTTCGGATCGTCGAAGACGCGGTTATCTGAGAGCACCTTCCTCAGCTTCACCAACTTCGATTCGATTTCGCGCCCTTCTAGCGTGCGCGCAAGCTCGATAAGCTTGCCGAGCCGCTGGATCTCCTCTCGGAGGGCGATTGGATCGACGGAGGCGACCACTCCTTCGAGCCTCGCCTCAATCTCCATCTGCTCATCTTCGGGCAGATCGTCGAAGTCATCGGGCAACCGATCTTCGATCTGCTCCTTCCGGTACTTTTCTGGGTCAGCAAGAATCTTCTGGCGCTTGTCGCGCATGCGCTCAAGGCTGCGGCG
>QGNH01001120.1_pt1 | contig 15567 bp, 8 predicted proteins | sample 1735481 | NCBI WGS metagenome assembly QGNH01 (sample SAMN09239004, study PRJNA386568) | Viral metagenome, whole genome shotgun sequencing project. | reverse complement strand
GCGCCAGTTCCCAAGCCCTCACGCTCAGCGGCAGCATAACGCTCGGCTCGAACAGTTCCGGCCAGTCGCTGACCGTGGCCGCCGCGAGCAGCACCAACGCGATTCTTGCCGGCGTGGTCAAGGATCCGGTCGGGCTCAGCGGCGCGGCAGGCTCGCTCGTTCTCGGCCGCACGGGAGACACCGGAACCGTCAATTTGAACGCCGCCAACACCTACACCGGTCCCACGATCATCAACGCCGGCACGGCAAAGCTCGGTATCGCCAACGCGATCCCCGGCAGCAGCGTGCTCTCGGTCAATTCGGGTGCCACGCTCAGTCGCAACGGATTCACCGACACCATCGCCGGGCTGAGCATCACCGCCGGCACGATCAGCGGCACGGGCACGCTCAATCTGGGCGGCGACGTCAGCGCGACCGGTGTCGCGACCAACGACGCGACGATCACCGGCGGGACGCTGGGCCTCGCCGCGGTCGCCGGCACGACCAACCGCAACTTCACTGTGACCCGCGGCGCGACCGGCAGCACGGCCGATCTGACGATCGCCGATGCGATCACCGACGGCTTTTTGGCAAACGCCTCGCTGACGCTCGCCAGCGGCAGCACCGGCATCATGTCTCTTACGAACACCGCCAACACCTATACGGGCGGGACCTTCATCAAGGCAGGGACCTTGATCCTCGGCAGTGCGGCGAGCAATGGGCTGGGAACGGGGTTGATCACGATTGGCGACACGACCGGATCGGCGGACGCCACGTTCTCGACTCCGCATCAATTGACCCTCGCGCACGATATCGTCGCCCAAGCCGGCACATCGGGCACGTTGACGGTCGTCGAGACCGGCGCCAGTTCCCAAGCCCTCACGCTCGGCGGCAGCATAACGCTCGGCTCCAACGGTTCAGGCCAGTCGCTGACGCTGGCCGCCACCAGCGGCGCCAGCGTCACGGTTGCCGGCATCGTCCGAGATCCAGCCGGTCTTGCCGGCAGCCCAGGCTCCCTCATTCTCGGCAGCCCGGGAAACACCGGCACGATTATTCTCAGTGCAATGAACAACTATAATAACTACGCCGGTGGAACAATTCTCAACGCCGGCACTGTGAACATAAGTTCCGACGCGAATCTGGGAAATAGCGCCGGCCGCTTGACGTTCAACGGCGGCACGCTCAGAACCACGGCCGGAATCACCACGTCCCGCCCGGTCACTCTCAACTCACTCGGCGGCACGATCAACACCAACGGCTTCAACTCCACGTTCAGCGGCGTTATCGGCGGCGGCGGTTCGCTCACCAAGACCGGCGGCGGAACGCTGACGCTTGCCGGCGCAAACGCCTACGCGGGAAGCACGATCGTTAGCGGCGGTACTCTGCAGTACGGCGCCGACGGAGCGCTCCCCGGCACCGATGTCGGCCTGTCGAGCGGCACGACTTTGGACCTGAACAACCACGCGGGAACCATCGGAACATTGCTCGGTTCAGGCAACGTCACGCTTGGCAGCGGCGCACTAAACCTCGCCGGCGACGGTTCGATCACGACGTACAGCGGCATCATCAGCGGCTCCGGCAGCTTGACCATCGGCGCCAATTGCGCGCTCGTTCTTTCGGGCGCTAACACGTTTACGGGCAATACGGTGATCAATAACGGAACCGTTGTGCTGGCAAACAAGCTCGCGCTCCAAGGCAGCACCGTGCAAAGCTACGGCTATTCTGGCTTGTTGAGCTTCGGCACTCTGACGAGTGCAACCTTGGGTGGCTTGACCGGAAATCAGAGTATGGTTCTCACCAACGACAACTCTGTGGACATCGCTCTGACCGTGGGCGCGAATAACCAAAGCACGGCCTACTACGGCGAACTCCTCGACTACAATCACAAGGGTTCGTTGATCAAGGCGGGCAGCGGCACGTTCGTCTTCGCCGGATACTGCGGCTATGGCGGCGGCACGACGGTGAGCGGTGGGACTCTGACCACCGACACGTACGCTCTTCAGGGAAACATCTCGACGGCTTCCGGCACGGTCGTGAATTTCGATCAAAGTTATACTATCTACTATAGCTATGGCACCTACGCCGGCAATATCTCCGGTTCCGGCAGCGTGGCGATCTCCTTCGGCTCGGTGACGTTCACCGGTCACAACACGTACAGCGGCGGCACTGTTATCACCTCGGCGACGTTTGCGGAGGCTGTTGGCGACACCAACAGTTTGCAAGGGAACATCAGCGTTGATTCCAATTCCGACGTGCAGTTCAACCAGGGCTTTTCGGGAACCTATTCCGGCGTTGTCAGCGGTAGCGGCTCCATTAACCTCACTGTTACTAATAATGCCACGTTGACGCTGTCGAAATCGCAAACGACGACGGGCTTTGTGTACGTCAATAGCGACGGCATCGTTGGCGACGGCACCGTGACTATTCCCAGTGGTGGCGGCCTCAAATCATCCGCGTCGATCGGTATCGACAACGGAGGTACGTTGGATCTCAAGGCCAGCAACCTACTGAATCCCGCTGGCGAAGTCTTTATCGGCTTCAACCCATCTGTTTTGTCTTTGAACGGCAATTCCGAAACAGTCGGAACGGTGGACTTGGTAGGCGGCTCGATTACTGGCACGGGCACGCTGACGGCTTCCAGCTTCGACCTGCAATCAGGCACGATTAGCGTGAACCTCGCAGGCACGGGCGCCGCACTGAACGCAGGGACGCACTACCCCGGTGCCTTCCCCAGTGACACCGTCACACTGTCCGGCGTCAACAGCTACACGGGCGCCACCTTGATCAACAACACATTGGTGCTGACCAGCACCGGCAGCATCAAGTCGAGCAGCGCCGTAACCATCACCGAATACGGCACTCTCAATCTCCAAGGGAGCAATCAGCTCGGAAGCGCCGCGCCAGTTACCATCGGCAGCTTTTTTGACGGCTACGGCCCTGGGGGCGCTCTGGCGTTGAATGGCAATTCCCTGCAGGTCGGAGCGGTGACACTCGCATACGGCTCAATCAATGGCCCCGGCACATTGACCGCCTCCAGCTACAACCTGCAAAGCGGAGCGGTCTCTGCAAATCTCGCCGGCGCAGGCGCCACACTGACGAAGAATGCGGCGAACAACTCCCGCGCCGACTCCGTCACGCTTTCCGGCGCGAACAGTTATACGGGCGCTACCGCAATCAACTCAGGCTCGCTGATGCTGGCCAATCCGGGTTCGCTGGGGGCCACGGCGATCACTGTCTCCAGCGGGACGGCGCTGGCCACCTCGGGCGTCGTATCCGCCGGACCGAGCGGCGTGAGCGCCACGTTTGCCTCGCTGACGCTCAACAATGGCTCGACGCTCGCCATGACCAGCGGCAACACAATGACTCTGAACGCCAACACCACCGGCTCGCCCGGCACGGTTCTTTCGATCGGCAACGCCAGCGGCGGGGCCTCTCTGAGCTTCAATCTAACCGGCACGCCTGGCAGCAACGACGAGCTGGTCGTGGCCAACGGAACGGCCACGGTCGCCGGCGCGAACACGGTCAACGTCTCGGACCTCAGCGCCACCTTGAGCACGTCTTCCCCGTACACGCTGATCAGCGTGCCAGGTGGCGGGTTGAATGGCGGCACATTCCAGTTCGCCAACGGCAGCGCGACCGAAAACTTCGTGACCGGCAGCGGCCGCAACTACAACCTGTCGCTGGCCAATTCCAGCACGTCCCTCGCCGTTACCGCCGTCCAAGGGACTGACTACTGGATCGGCAATAACGGCAATCACAACTGGGACACCGCCTCGCGCAACTGGTCGACCGCCTCGGGGGGAGGACGTAACGTCGTCTTTGGCACTGGCGACGCAGTTGTCTTCGACAACAACGCCAACGGCAGTGCGTTTACCGTGACGGTGAACCAACCGGGGAATGTCTCACCTGCGTCGATGACATTCAGCAACTCGTCTCATGTATACACGGTGAGCAACACGATGGGGGTGATCGCGGGAATGGGAACGCTGGCGATCTCCGGCGCGGGAGTGACCATCTCAGGCGCCAACACATTCAGCGGCGGGTCCAGTGTCACCAATTACGGCGCGCTGTATCTGGCCAGTTCCACGATCGGCTCGGCGGGCTCGGTCACCAGTGGTCCGGTCGGGACGGGAACCATCGCGCTGGGCACTCCCGGAGGAAACGATATTTGCGTGCTGGCCTTCGCCGGCGGCACCAGTGGCTTGAGCGTGGCCAACGCGATCGCCACCGCCAGCGGCAACACGAGCTTCGAGTTGACCATCGCGAACGATGCCACCAGCGGGACGAACACGTTCACCGGGAACGTGACGGTGAACTCGCCAGTCGTTCTGACCACCGGCGGCGGCGAACTCGACTTGACCGGTGCGATCAGCGGCGGCGGCGGGATCACCGTGACGGGGAGCGGTCCATTCGGGATCGGGCCCGGCACGGTCAAGCTTTCTGGCGCAAACACTTACACTGGCGGAACGGCCATCATCAGCGGGACGCTGCAGCTCGGCGACGGCACGACGAGCAACGGCTCAGTCACCGGCAACATCATCGATAACGCCACGCTGGCCTTTGCTAATCCGAGTTCCCAGACCTATTCCGGCGCCATCGGCGGCAATGGCGCCGTGATTAAATCGGCGGCTGGGGCCTTGATTCTGAGCGGGTCCAGCAGCTACGCCGGCGGCACGACCGTCAACGGCGGCTCGCTCGCCGTGCAATCGGGAGGCATCCTGTCGGCGCAGGGGAATCTTAGTGTCGGGACCAGCGGCGTCACCGGGCAAAGCGGCGTCTTCTCTGTCGATGGAGCGTCCAGTTTCACGCAATCCAGCGCCGCGACGGTCACGATCGGCGCCGCCGCGGTCAGCACCGGAACACTCAATGTCGGCACGTCCACCAGCGGCGCGGTCTTCACCAGCGGCAGCGGCGCGATCACAATCAACGCCACGGGCACGGTCAACATCGGCAGCGGCACGAGCATCACCGGCACGTTCAACGCCAACGGCAACGTGACGATCAACGGGGGGGTGTTGCAGCGCGTTAATAACGCCAGCGCCTTTAATCTGGCCAGCGGCAAGATGATGACCATTACTGGCGGCGGCCGCGCCAGCTTCACTGGCAGCGGCGGCATCGGCGGCTACTTCACGGCCCCTAATGTCATCTATAACGTCGCGGGCGCGAATTCGAGATTGGAAACGCTCGGCAACTGCACCTTCGACATCAACAGCGCCTCACAAGTCAATGTATCCTCGGGCGGCGCGCTCGCGTCTCAATATGAAATCGACATCGGCGCAGGCGCCGGCACGAGCGGCACGTTGAGCGTCGACGGCGCCGGTTCCTCGGCTTCCGCCACCGCGAGCGGCGGCAACAACTGGGGCGAGGAAGGCGGGGCGGCCAATGTGACATTCAGCAACGGGGCGACGGGCACGTTCTCCGCGTTGTACCTCGGCCACGGCTTCGCCGCCGGATCCGTCGGCACACTGAACATTCAATCGGGGGCCAGCGCCTCATTCAGCAGCATGTACCTCGGCGACCTCACAGGCGCCGGCCAATCCGCGACGATCAACATCACGGGCGCCGGTTCTCAGTTGACCATGAATGGCGGCAGCACCTTGACTCTCGGCAACGCCTCGACCGGAGCGTCCGCCATCAATGTCGGAACAACGGTCAGCGGCGGCACGTTCAACACCGGCACCGGCGCGATCGCGATCAACTCCACCGGCACGGTCGGCATCGGGAGCGGCGCCAATACCGGCACGTTCAACGCCAACGGCAACGTGACGCTCAACGGCGGCGTCTTGAATCTCGGCAACGCCGGCAGCACGTTCAATTTGGCCGGCGGAAAATCGTTGACAATTCAAAGCGGTGGCAAGCTGACCGGCACTGGTTTCGTCTCAGGTTCCATCGACGTTGGCGCCGGCGGCATCATCGCGCCAGGCAGCGGTTCCCCGGGTGCAATCCATTTAGGCGCAACCACCTGCGACGATGGCGGCGACTACCAATGGGAAATCAACAACTGGACTGGAAGCCAGGGAACCAACTACGACTTCCAGAGCATCACCGGCAATCTGACGATCAACGCCACTTCGGGATCTCCCTTTCCGACTCACACATTCAAGATCGACATCAGGGGCCTCACCGCGAGCAACGTGCTCGGAAACATTCCCAATTTTGACAATACCCAAACTCGTTCATGGACCATTGCCGAGGCTTCGAGCGGCATAAGCGGCTTCGCGGCGAACAAGTTCACGATTGATCCCAGCGGCATCTCCAACAATCTCAATGGCGGCACATTCAGCCTTTCGACGGCCAACGCCGCCGGCAGCGTTCAAGATTTGGTTTTGACGTTCACTCCCGGGTTCGCGGCGACCACGTACAACCTCGTGGCCAGTGCTGCTGCGGCCAACATCCACGTCGCCGGGGCCGGCGGCGTAACGACCAGCACGATCACCTCAACGATCACTAACGCCAGCACGGGAACCGCTGACGCGCTCGACTACACGGCGCTTGGCGCCTCAACGAACGGTGGCGCGCTCGGCAATCCGTCCACGCTGCCAAAAAGTGGCGGTCCCTTGGCCAACAGCGGAGGGAGCGACTCCGGAACCGTCACCTTCAGCTCCACTTCGGCCGGCAGTTTCACGATCACGCCCACGGTCGCCACGGCGACGAACCACAATCTCGGCGGCAACGCCACGCTCGGCACAACGACTCCCGCCAGCGTCAACGTCTGGCGTTTGGCGTCCGCCAACGCGATCGCTTCACCGGGCAACCTAGGCAACTTTCATCTCGGCGACTCGGCGCAGGCGGCATTGGTCGTCACGAATACTGCGGCCGGCGATGGCTATTCGGAAAACCTGGACGCCACGCTCGGCGGCCCGACCGGCCTCACGCATTCCGGCTCGATCAGCGGCTTGGCGCCGCAGGCCAGCGACAACCACAGCTTGCTCGTTGGGATCGACACAACGACGGCTGGAGCCAAAAGCGGCTCGATTGCGGTGAACCTGGTCTCCAACGGTTTGGGAACCAGTGGTCTCGGGACTACTCCAATCGCTACGCAGCTTATCAGCGCTAGCGGCACAGTCTATCGTCTGGCGGCGCCGAGCGGTCACTCGCCCGAGCCGGTCAATTTAGGGGTCGTTCACGTTGGCGAGAGTTTTGGCACCCAGTCCCTGACGATCTCGAACACGGCGGCCAACGACGGCTACTCGGAAAAGCTCGACGTGGGGTTCGGCCCGGTCACGGGCGCGGCCACCGCGAGTGGCTCGGTGTTTCTCTTAGCTCCCCAGGCGACCGATAGTTCCAGCCTCTCGGTCGGTCTGGGCGGCAATGCCCATACCGGCGTCCCTGGCGCCGTCACGGGAAGCACTTATTTGGCACAAATCTCCGACGGCTTCGGCACGAGCGGCCTGTTAACGGCGATCGGGGCACAGGGGGTCTCCGTCACGGGTCAGGTGAATTATTTTGCGCAGCCGCAATTCACGAAGTCCGGCGGCGCGGGAACACTTACCGGCGGCGGCGGTGCGTACACCCTCGATTTCGGCCCCGTCGCACAAAACAGCGGGACATACACCGCCAACTTGAGCGTGTTGAACAATCTGCTCGATGGGACTTACCAGGACAATCTGAGCGGCACGTTCGGCACCGGCGGCGCGCCGCATTTCTCGACGAGCGGGTTTGGCGCTTTCTCCGGAGTCGTCTCTGGCGGCTCGCAGGGGAACCTGCAAGTCAGCTTCGATTCAAGCGTGAATCACGCGCCCTTTAACGAATCGCTCACGCTGCATCCCGCCAGCGTTAACGCGAGCGGCTCGTCCTCCCGTCCGTATATCACGCTCAACCTTGTTGTCTCGCAACTGGCGTTGAGTTGGACGGGACAGAACGGCGGCACGGGGGGTTCCAACAGAAACTGGACCACCGGCAGCTCCGACACCAATTGGTACAACGGCTTATCGCCCGCCGCCTATCAGGACGGTAGCGCCGTCACCTTCGGCGACACCAACGCCGCCGCGGGCGGTGCCCGCATTTACGATGGCACGGTGAATATTCAGTCTGCTGGCGTCAGGCCCGCGTCGTTGACATTCGCCAACTCGAACGTCGATTATTATTTGCTGCATGGCGGGGCGATTACGGGTTCGACGGGAATCCTGAAGAGCGGCAGCGCCCGTTTACTCCTGTTTGATCCAAACAGCTTCACTGGCCTGGTGCAGATTGCCGGGGGAACGATCAGCGTGAACAACGGCGGCGCGTTGGGAAATTCGTCGGGAGTGACGGTCGCCTCCGGCGCAACACTTGAGCTGTACGACTCGTCGAGCACTCCGGTTTCCATCGGCAATATCCCCCTAAGTCTTGCCGGCGCTTTGACCAATGGTTACGGCGCCTACAACTACTATAACGGCCCGATCACCATTCAGGGCAACACGGCGACAATCTACTCGAATCCGGGCATCTTGCACATTACAGGAGGCATCGACACGGCCGGCAACCAACTGATGTTTGACGGTCGCAACGGCAACGCCAATATCATCGTCTCGACCGGCGCGATTCGTGGTAGCGGCGGTTTGGCCAAGATCGGTAATGGCACGTTGACCCTCTCCGTGGCGAACACCTACAGTGGCGGCACGGCCGTCAACTCCGGCGTACTAGCGACCACCGCCGACGGAGCGTTGGGGAGTGGGCCGCTGGCGGTCAATTCCACTGGCGACGCCTCGATCGTCAACCTCGGCGGAAGCGAGTCGGTGAGTGGGCTGTCCGGAACAGTGTCTGGCGGCTCGGCAACGATCAACGTGGCGGCCGGCAAGACGCTCACGGTCAACCAGGCCTCCGGCAGCACGACGTTCGCTGGCAATCTGGTCCTCGCGGCTGGCAACTCGCCCGCCACGGGTGCTGTGCTGGCCAAATCAGGCGAGGGCACGGAGATTCTTGCCGCCCCTCCACAGTTCGGCGCCCATAGCGCGCTTGCGGTCGATGGCGGCACACTGCGGATCAACGTCAGCTCCGACTCATTCAGCGTTGGCAGCGGAGTATCAGCCACGGTGAGCGACTCCGGAACGCTCGAATTGGCTGGGGCCGTCTCGGCATTGGCGGCTGGATCAAGTCGGGTGAACATCATCAACGGCAGCGATGCTCCTGGACTTCTGGTTTCGGGCAACAATCAGCAAGTCGGCGGCATCGATGGCACCGGCACGACGCAGATCAACGCGGGTAGCGATCTGACAGCCAATCACATTGTCCAAGGAGCATTAGTCATCAGCGGGTTGTCCGGATCGCTGGGTTATGTGACGATCGATGCCAGCGACGCATCGGGCAACCCGCTGAATCTGTCGAGCGGATTTGCCGTGGCTGGCTCGCTGACGCCGAGCGGCCCCTTCGGAGCGGGCGGCATCAGTTCCGCCAACTTGAGCAGCGGCGGCAGCGGCGATCCGGCAGCCCTGTCACTGGGTAATTCTGCTGGCGGCGCCAATCCATCGTCGGTTCCCGAACCGTCCACGCTGCTGCTGGTTCTCGTCGCCATCGCGGGCTTGGCTGGCAAGGGGATCGCTTCTCGGCGCCGTGCTCGCCGTGACAGTCTATTGACGCGAAGCCGAATCCGAAGCCGATGAGCGCCCATCCGCGGCGAACCGAAAAACCGCCGATTCTTTGAAATGGTGGTGGACCAATTTGGGTGCGTCGGTTTGCTCGACCGCCGCAGTTTCAATAGGGGGGTATTTCCGGGCAAACGCGCGCAAAATCACGCCCTTTGTTGGGCCGAGAACGGCTCAGGTTGGGAGAGAATCTTGAACGCCGACTTGGCTGTGTGCTCGACCGCCGCGTCGAACGGCGCGTTGAGCCGCACTACATCAAGATTCCCCAGGTCGGTTCGACGGAGGGTCTCTCCCGCGATTCCCACCGCCATGATCGTCCCCACGCTCCCTTCGATCCGCACGCTATCGGTACTCGATCGGAATGTAGATCGGCCCAGTAAGAGTCTCTTCTTCGATGCGGCTCAGTTGCTCGCAGGCTAGGCGAAATCCAACCTCCAGCGCGTCCGGGCCGTCTTCGTGTTCCCCGCACGGGAAGTCCCGGAGCTGTTCGACCAAGAGCTTCGCTCCCTTCGACCCGGCCTTGAAACGCAACCGCCTCTGCGACAAGAGCGGAGTGAGTCGCCGAATCCGGACGACCTTCGGCACCATGTTCTCGACCGTGAACAGCGGCAGGAAGATGCCGCGCTCCCGCGCCCTGCGAATCATGTCGTCCGCCAGCAATTCCTGAAACTGGTTCGTCTCGACGCCAAAGAAGTCGGGGCGAAAGGCTAGCTGAATGTCGAGCGCCGTCTCGGTGATGATCGACGTGTTCCGCCGTTCCAGGTCGGCATCGACGTAGAGCGTGTCGTCCGGCGCCCAGGCGAGCATGACAAAGGCCGAGTAGTCCCCGTGCTTCGAGTCGCGTCCCTTGCTGGGATCGAGGGCCACGGCTCGGCAGAGATGGGAGCTGGGCCACTCGTCGAACCAGACGTTGTCGCCGAAGAACGACTCGGGCCATTCCAATCCGCCTTCGGCTAAGGGGTCCTGCTGATACAGGGCCCGCCAGTAGTAGGTCGTGTGTGCCGCACGAACCTTTTCCAGCCGCTCGGCTGTGTAGACCTCCGGCCAGAGCGCTTCGCCCGGCTGGCGGCCCAGAGGATCGTTGGCCTCGGCCAGTGCCGGCAGCGTCACGACCCGCCATTTCTGTCCATTGTCCTGAGCTTCTTTGATCAGTCGCCCTGTCAGATCGTCCCGGTGCCAGCGGGTTTGAATGACAATCACCAGTCCGCCGGGGCGCATCCGGGTGCTGGCCGTGGATTGCCACCAGTCCCATTGCTTCTGGCGGATCATCGAGCTGCGGGCCTCTTCGTCGTTCTTGATCGGGTCGTCGATCACCAGCAGATGCGCCCCCTTGCCGGTAATCGGCCCCATGACGCCAGCCGTAGTCATCCCGCCTTCGTGTCCCTCGAGGTCCCAGCGGTTGACGGCCTTCGAGCGCTTCGAGACCTGCACGCCGAACAGCGAGCCGTGCTGCTCGAGGAGGTCGCGGGCTTTGCGTCCCCAGACGCCGGCGAAGTCGGCCTCGTAGCTCGTGAGAATCACCCGCCGATCGGGAAACGTCCCCAGATACCAGGCCGGGAGATACTTGCTACACAGTTCGCTCTTGCCGTGCTGCGGCGGCATCGAGACGATCAGCCCGTCAAGCTGGCCGGCGGCCGCCTCGTTGATCGCGTCAGTCAGCTTGCGGTCCAGGTAAGCCAGGTGCCGGGCCATCCGCCACTTCCCTTGGCTCGTCGCCGCGGCGAACATCGCCGGGGAGAGCAGGGGCAAGTCCCGCTCCATCTGTCGCAGCTCGCTCTCGCTCGCGTAGCGCAGCAGTGATGGTAATGAGTCGAGCATGTCGTCCTTCCAAGGTGATACTGACATCGGCCCCTTGCTCCGTCAGAGAGGGAAGCGCGTCCAATCCGAGGATCGCCCGCCGCTGGGCGATACACTTGTTGACTTGATCCAAGAACCGGGGATCGCCAACTTGGTTGCGCATGGTCTTCTTGGTCCGCGAGCCGGCTCCTTCGCCGTCAACCGTGGCCGACTGCGTCGGTTTCTTCGAGCGCTGCCAGGCGTCCCAAGCCTCACGTTCCACGAGATCGATCTTTTGCAGTTCCTGTTCGCGGGCTTCGTTGAAGTCCCGCACTCCCGATTCCCGCCATTGCTCGCGGATCTGCTTCAGGTCGGCGGAGACCGTCGGCTGCCGCACGGCGAGATGCTCGGCGATCTGGGCCTGCGTCCAGTTTTGCAGGTATAGGTGCGCGACCTGATGGCGGCGATTGAGGATGTCGAGATTCTTGTTGGGCTTGACGGGCATGGCTCTGTTCGGCGTTATCAATTGGTCGCTACACTGGAAACACAGGTATGGGCCGAGTGATCGTATCGACTTGGTGTCGTTTCGGAAATCAATTCCATCACCGGGCCGAATCGTCCGTTCTTCAACCACACAACGACATTTTGTGGCGGCGTTCAGAAGGAGACTCTGACATGTTCGACTGGTCCGGAGCGATGGATGGTTTCAAGGCCCTCGGCGCGATCGGTGGTGTCGGCGTTGCACTTCTTCAGTTCCGGGCGACTTCCCTTCGCGGAAAGATCAAAGCGGATCTTGATATTCTGCAATCGGCAAGAACTTTGTTCGGGGCGGAGGATACGCGTTGTAAACGAATCGAGGCCAAATCTACAAAGATGATGAGCTACTTGTACAAAGACTTAGAAGGAGTGCCTCGCCGCCGCGTACCCTGGTCTGATTTGTTCTTGTTTCTCTTTTGCGTTGTGGGGGCTGTGGGATTTGGCTGGACCCCGATGAATACTGGCATCGGCGGCTTCGGCAATGTAGTGCAGTTATTGGTTGCAGTGGTATTTTCTTTCGTTGCGCTCGGAGCGATTCTTAACGCCCTCGAAAAGCTGATTGGCTCTGACGTATACGGCCGGGTCTAATGCGGGCCGTCAACCGCGAATCGTTTCACTACACGTAAAATCCCCACGGTGTTTCTTCGGTGTCCGGATTGTTTTGCGCCATCCCCAAGCCCATGATCAGGCCCACGATCCCATCGATCCGCTCCCGACTCCGCTTCTTAGAGGGCTTCCAGTTATCAGCGGAATCTGTTTCGAGCGATACGTTGTTCGCCATCCATCGCAGGACGGGATTGCCGCCGTGCGCCAGTTGTTCGGAGAAGCGCGAGAAGAAGTTCCGGACCCGCCGGGCCGCCGCGAGGTCGAACGTGCAGTCCTCTAATAGCGCCTGCTCATCGGCCTCGCTGCGAATCCATTCGGCCCACCCTTCCTTCTTCGCATTGGCAAACTTCTGAGCCAGCTTCGTCATGTTCCCTCCATCAGCCGAACTCCAACCCATGCGATTCATAAAAGATGCTCCACTTCGGCGGCGGATCGAGCATCGCCAGCCCGACGGCCATGATGGCGGCCACGATCCCATCGATCCGCTCGGTGCTCTTTTTCTTGGAAGGCTTCCAGTTGTCGGCGGCGTCGGTTTCCAGACTGACGTTGCCCGCCATCCAGCGCAGCACGGGATGCCCCCCGTGGGCCAACCGCTTCGAGAGCAACAACTCGTCCAGCTTCTTCGTGGGCGCATTCATGCTGGCGTAGCCCTGTCCGAAGGGCACCACTTCAAATCCGTCCCCTTCCAGTTGCGTGGCCAACTGGGTCGCGTTCCAGCGGTCGATCGCGATCTGGCGAATCCGGTAGCGATCGCCCAGCTCGTTGATCCGCCGGCGGATGACGTCGTAGTCGATCACTTGGCCAGAGGTCGCCTCGATGTGTCCCTCTCTGATCCACTGCGTGTAAGGCGCTCGGTCCCGTCGCTCGCGCGTTCGAGCGCCGTCCTCGGGAACCCAAAAGAACGGCAGCACGTCATAGCGCCCCTCATTGGGGAACGCCAGCACCAGCGCCGTGATATCGGTCGTCGAGGAAAGGTCCAGACCGCCGAAGCATTCCCGGCCGTCCAATCCGGAGACCGCCGCATTGCAGGCGTCCCATTTCTCGAGATTGAGCCACCGCACGTCTTGCTCCGTCCATTGGTTGAGCCGGTAGCGGCGGAACGAGTTCTCTTTCGCAGGTGACTCACGGGCTTCGCCGCAATCTTCCGCAAATTGGTCCTCGCTCACCGTGACGCCGAAGCCGGGATTCGCTTTCTTCCAGACCTCTGGATCGGTCCAGTCGTCGTCGAACGAGGCCGCCGCGATGAAGGCGAAGAACGCGCTGTCGTGAATGGTTCCCGACAGCACCTGCTCCGCATATGCGTGCTGCTCCCAACAGATCGAATGCCGATCGTATCCGGCGGTCGTGATGCTGAGCAGCAAGGGTTGGCGCCGCGAGGCCCCGGCATAACGGAGCGTGTCCCACATCTCGCGGGTCCGCTGGGCGTGCAGCTCGTCCATGAGCACGGCGTGGGCGTTGAGCCCCTCTTTGGCCGGCACGTCAGCCGACAACGCCCTATAAAAGGCCTGCTTCTGCGGGAATGTGATCCGCTTGGTCGAGCGCACGACCGTGAGCCGTCCGCCCAGCACAGGCGAGGCCTCGACCATGTTCGCCGCCTCGTTGAATACGATCGAGGCTTGGTCTCTGTCCACCGCGGCGCTATAGACCTCTGCCCCCGGCTCATGGTCGCCGGCCAAAAGATACAAGCTGAACCCCGAGAACAACGTGCTCTTGCCGTTCTTCTTTGGGACCTCGATGTACCCGCGCCGGTAACGACGGGTCCCGTCTTTCCTCTTCCAGCCGAACAACGGCGCGACGACCGACTGCCATTGCCAATCGAGAAGCTCAAACGGCTGCTTGGCCCACTGCCCCTTCGAGTGCCTGAGGAACTTCTTGAAGAACGTCCTGACCCTCTCCGCTGCTGCAATATCGAACGTGCAGCCTTCCATCACCGCCCGTTCGTCGGCCTCGCTGCGAATCCATTCGCTCCAACCGGCAGTGCGGGCGTCGGAAAGCTTCTGCATCAGTTCCGTCATCTCAGCCGGTCTCCAAGAACCTATCGAACTCGTCGGCCGCGTCGCCGGACGCCGGCAGGCGAATCCGGCTGCGGCTGGAAGGGGTCAATCCGAACTCGACCAGGAACTTCCGCATCGCCTCGAGCGACTGGTTGGCCACGGTCAGATAGGGACTCGTCATCGGGAAGCCTTTGTCGGGCGATTTAACGATCGACCCGTACTTGCAGACCTGGGCCTCGGCGTTTCGCCAACGGCTCCAAGAGGTGCAATATCCGGTCAGAGCAGCCCGATCGGCCCGGCACAACAGCCCCATCTCGCGAAGTTCGGGAACGATGCGGTTCCATTCGGCCTTGGCCTCGTCATCGAGGTCCTCGGGCATCTCGGGGATGCCCGGAATGGACGCCGGTTCGCGGTCGTTAAGTGGCCGCTTGCCAGGGTTTCCGTCAAGCAGCCTGAGCACGGTCGGCTTCGGTTTTCTGCCCCTCATGGATTACTCCATCATCCCCCAGAACCCCCCCTGCCCAATTTCGCGGAATAGCGCGTTTCGGGGGGGCGTTTGGTATCACGCCTATCCTCGTAGAGATAATCGCTCCCCCCACCGGTCCTTGGCGCACGTTCATACTTCGTTTCCTCGCGGCGGCTGTGCGAGTTGGTTTGCTTGCTCGCGGTTGACGATCTGCTCCGGTGTGAGCGGTCCTTCACGATGTCCGTAGCGCCGGATGTCGGCTGAAGTCTTTCGTCTGTGGCAGTCACCGCAGAGCACCTGGGTATTGCCCAGCTCCAAGCGCCATTCTGGACGGACGTAGATCGGGACGATGTGGTCAACGATCTTCGAGAGCGTAAGGTAGTTCTGTTTGCGGCAGTCTTGGCAGAGCCCGAAGTCCAGTCGCCGTCGCAGGGCCGCGAGTTTGCGCCACGCTGCGTCGTAGCCGCGCTCGACTGGCGTGCCGCGACGAGCGTCAGCCGTGCGCCAGGCTGTAGCGGCGTGTGCTTCGCAGTAGCGATTACGAGTTGCGCGTCCGCAGCCGGGGTATCGGCAGAGGGTCTTGAGGCGTTGGGGCATGGGGGATTTAAGGAACTTGACTCTGTGTTGACGAATCGCCAGGGATTAC
>QGNH01001340.1_pt2 | contig 15615 bp, 27 predicted proteins | sample 1735481 | NCBI WGS metagenome assembly QGNH01 (sample SAMN09239004, study PRJNA386568) | Viral metagenome, whole genome shotgun sequencing project. | reverse complement strand
CCAAAAGTGTGGGTGAAAGGGCTGCCGATGTAGGTGAGAGTACCAACAGTTTGATGCCTGTGATAATGCCCCGAGATGAGCGTGTAGTCATTAAGTGCTCCTGCCTCGATACTTGTTTTATCTTGAACATAATCTCCTAAATGAGCGCCCTGGACGCCCTGATGGCAAACGATTAAAGATCCTTTTGGAGCCTTAGCTAAAGCTGTTTTGAACTTCTGCACGGTATTCTGATACGGTATAAACATCACTTCTCGGTCTTCAATTGTCAAAGACACTGGTGAAGAAATAACCCAAGCGTGTGAGCTGAGGTAGTTGAGTCCATGCTCCTCTCCCTTTTCGTTAATCAAGTCATGATTACCAACTAAGATGTATACTTTTTCCATCTTGGCTTTATTAAGAATATTAAGAAGTCTGTTAGCAACCTCAGCCCTGATGATCGCCTTGGTGTCGTGTAAGTCCCCAGCTATAACAAGCGGGATATCTAATTCCTCAGACTTATCTAAAGCTGCTTGAAGTGCTGTAGAAGCAAGCTCTAGGTTATTAACATTAAAGTGTATGTCTGATATTGCTACAAATAGCGGTTTACTCATCTAATCCCCCACCATCAGCATACACCACAACCTCTTCTACTTCAACATCAATATCTACACCCTTACACTTTAGAAATCCACTATATTCTTCAACAAACAATACATATAACTCTTTATGACTAAAGGCGAATCTAGCAGCAATCTCGATGCGCATCCGTTCGATCTCTTTTCTAGTCACAATAAGTTTAATCATTGTTCCTCAATTCCCATAACTTAGAGCGTATTTCTTGATAAAGCACGGTGTGGTCTTCAGGTTGTGAATCTGGAGCATACTTAATCTTCTGCCTCAAATAATCATCCAAATCCTCAAGAGCCCGTCTATAGTCATTGGCGTGTGACATCATCTCATATTCTTCTTGTTCTTCTGGTAATGTAAACGTAAATGAAGCTTTCATATTCTCTCCTTTAATACTTGCAGTTAGAGCCCAACCACGTAGCACCTAGTCTCCAGATATTGAAGAATATGCAATTACATATCTCATCTTTAGAGGCACCCACTATGCCCATGCCTTGCATAGATCTTTTGATTATGTATATTTCAAATCTTCCTATCTTAATCATTATTCCTCATCCTCTACAGAATCAACAATTTGTGTGCCTTTGGCGTTAATCTGAAAGTCCAGCTGATGAATCGAGGTCTCATCTTGACTTAAGTGATTCTTGGTCACTGTTGCCCTAGATATGATCCCTGATTTCATCGTCACCCCTTTTACAACTTTAGTCAATACTTTGATTCGCTTTAACATAACTATTAAAGAGGAATGATACTCGATTTTTGTGCCCCCAGATGCGGCATCGCCGTGCTGCATGAAGCCAATCTTGGCATAAGTCTGATTGGCAAGATATACTGCAATAGTGTCGGGGTACTTGTTAATGAGAGCTACAACGGTCTTCATCACCGACCCATTCTCTTTAGCATCTTGACCTGGTTGAGCATGTTTCTCATTATCCAGTTCACGCTCAGCATGAGACCGACTTTGAGAGCCTCCTACTGAATCCCAGACAAAGAGGATCTTCTGATCTTCATCTTGATCCTTAATGGCGGTGATATACCGCCTTACAAGCTCTGCTCCCTTTAGAATCTCATTGGTCTTAACTAGGAGTATTTGTGAAGGATCACCTCCCATCATAGTAAGGCGTGAAGCATCGAATTTATCTTCTGAATCCCATAGGATAACTTGTACATCACCCTTTTGTGCTGAAGCCATAGCCTCAGCAGCAAAGGTGGACTTACCGCAGTCAGGCTTACCCGCTACCTGTAGTATCTTATTGTATGGTATCCCAGAGAGTCCCATAAGGCTTGCCAAGGGATGTCCCGTTGGTAAAGGAACAAGGTCCTTAGCAGTGTACTTTGTCTTTACACTATCACCGGTAGTTATAATGCTTTGGATCTTCTTATCCTTAGCATAAAGCTTCTGCATATCACTAACAATCTTACCTATGTTTATATTAGCCACCGAAAGCCCCTTTCGCTATAGATCTAAAATGAATATGTGCATTTTGAAAGATAGACATGTAGCTATCTAATGATAACTTTAGGACTTCTGCATCATCTACAACAAGTTGNNTGCTGGCTTAACACAACCTCATCGGTATCAACCATAGCATTAAGCAGAACATCAGATGGTTTCTTTTCTGACTTAGACGCATGATCTAAATACACTGTGGCTTTAATTGCCTTAAGCCCTGATTTCTTCATTCTGGCATCTAAATCAACACGCCTTAGCTCCTCAGCTACTAGTAGTTGAGCATAAAGAAACTTACCGGCTAGCCGCTCAGCCCCTTCAATTGTTATTCCAACTTCATAGCTATCTTTGATCTCTTTGGTGAGCTCTTCACATAGTTTAATAAAACTCATATCATTTTCCTTTTAGAATTAATGAATGGATATTAGCCCTAGATACAATCAAAGTTCCTTTGTACCCGCTGTCACAAGTCGCATCAACTTCATACTCTTGCATAGGGCTCGGGCGTTGTGAATAGCTGACCTCTACAACACCGGTGCAGATGCCATAGAAAGAGTCATGAAACCCAACTATGCTGTGGTAATGAATTATAACAACTAATCCTAATGTGGTTAACATATTATTCACCTTTCTCTTCGATTAAGTGTAAGCAGTATGTAACTACAGCATTTTGTCTTTTTCTCACTTCACGCAGCCCCTCAGACAAAGCTTTAAGACTTTCTTTCAATTCTTCATACTTAGGGTTAGCTTCTAGTTCATCTTGAGTTGATTTAATAGAACCATCAGCTTGAGCAATCCGAGATTTAAGATCTTCTAAAGACAACGCCTCTAGATCTACTAAAACTTCTGTTCCTAAAGCCTTTTCAATTCTCTCATGTTTCTTTGAACTTAACATACATCTCTCCCTTTGTTAGAACGTTATACCAACACTACACCCTGCAGTTCCATTATTCAAGCCCCAAATTCCAATATTTAAAGGCCCTAAGATATCCTTGCTAATATGTACGCCATATAGCATACCATTTCCTGGATTTGTTACATTAGTGCCGGCTAAAGCACTAATATTTAACTTTCCTGTACCCTCAGTAATTGTTTTACTCTCTGCCTTAGTTGCGGTGATTACTGCTGTGTTATCTACATCAGTTTTGTCAGATTCTGTTACTGTTGTTACTGTAATCTTTTCACCACCGGGCTTTATGTCTTCGGTCTTCTTATACGTCTTTGCTTTAGTGGTATCCTTTACTTTTACTTCTTTAATAACTTCCACTGTCTTAGTTTCAATCTTGATCTTCTCCGGAGCAGTATAGCGACCTATTGCGGCTGATATTATCACTACTGATACTGCTACTATCACTTTATATTTAGTTGTCATCTTATTGTACCACACAGTTTGGGAGGACCTGAAAGTCACACTGAAGGCCTGTTGCAGTGCTCATATACTCTCCAGGAACTATCTGAGAAAGCCATGCATTATGACCATCATAGTATACGCCATATAGCATATTTGAGATGCACAATCCATACTCTGGGAAGTTATTAGGGTAAGAAGTTGGACCTTGATTGCTACAAAACTGTACTGAATATGTAGCAGTCGGGTTTATACCTGGTGTACCTTGAGGGCCTGTAGCTCCATTGACCCCATCAGTACCATTGGTACCATTCGCTCCGGTTATCCCTGGTATGCCTTGGGCTCCGGCTACGCCCGCATTACCTTGTATACCGGGGGCGCCTGTAGCTCCTTGAATGCCTTGTGTGCCAGTAGCACCAGTAGCACCAACTGCCCCGTTCGACCCACCTGCGCCGGTAGCCCCAACTGCTCCGCTTGCACCAGCAGGGCCTTGTGCTCCAGCAGGACCCACAATTTCATGAATGGATGGCTGTTGACCACACCCCCCTAGAACTAAACAAGCTACTAATAATCTTTTCATTGTATTATTCCTGTTTCTACAGCTTTTTCTCGCTGCTCTACTTCTTTTGCTACTAACTCTTTAACTATATCACCTATAGTTTTATTTAGCAACGGTGTCATTAAAGATCTGAGATTAGAAGCAAATCGGTAAAATGCTCTAGACTCAACTACACCGGTTGAGTACCTAGTCTTTTCTTCTCTGCTTATAAGATTAATAGGGTCGAGAGCATCAAATATATCCTTTATAGTAATGTCTGGCTTGCTTAGCTCATATCCACCAGCTCTTCCTCTGAAAGAAATAAGAACTTTGGCTTTTACCAACTTTCTAGAAATCTGTTGTAAAAATGAAAGGGATAATGAAAGCTGAGCAGCAGCATCAGGTAGTTGGGCTCTGCCTGCTCTTTGTAAATACAATGCTAACAGTACAGCATATTGAATTTCTACATTTATTCTCATGTTAGTTATCCTTTGTCTTATCGCGCTTAGGGACTTGTTTAATCGCACAGGTGTATTCTACTGGTTGATTAGCAAACTCTCTAACCGCTTTAGTAAAAGATAATCCTATTTGCTCTTCTATGTCTTTTCTAGTTTTGATATATTGATCTTTAAGATAAGCATTTAAATCTGCATCTTCATACTTTAGGGGTTTATCATTAAGCACATCTTTTATAACCAATCTTACTAGTTCACCGATTAAGAGGGCTGCAGACTTATAATCTAAAGCAGGTTCATCATTAAGAGGTTTTTCTGGATTAGTAAATAACTTTAGAGTTTCCCTAGCTAATAGTTCAACAATTATGTTCTTACCATATACTACAAGTAGCTGATCTAAGTCCCGTTCGCTCATTTTATCTCCCTTTCAGCGTTAATGATTAGAGCTATTGCATTCACTATGACCATAAATAAAGTTAGATATGAGAATTCTCCTGCTACAAGAATAACCACACCATATACAAAGAAAAAGGCATTAAATATCAGTATTAGTTTCATTGTTTAAACCCTCATTTAAAGCATAGCAAAGTAGTATGATATAGTCAAAGAAAAAGAGGCCTAAGCTTATTTGGAGGTAAGAACTTACCAGCTTAGGCCTCTTTGGGGAGGAGGGAGAGTAGATAATCAAAGACTACACCCCTACGTCTAAAAAGTCAACAATAAAGTGTAAATATAATTGCCAATAAGGACCTTTGTGGAAGCTACACCATCCATTACAAAATAAAAGACTTGACAAGCTTTTTGAGCTTTGGTATCATTAGATTATTAGTAAAGCTCGCTGCTGCTCGGCCCTAACGCGCAGGGCCAGCGCATCCTCGGTTCGCTTCGCTCACTCCGGGTCTAACTTAGTACTTTGTTTTATTCTTTAGTTTTAATATAGAGATTTAAATCTTAAAGTCTATTGACTCATACTATAGACTATAGTATACTAAGAGACAGGAGAATAGAGATTATGTCAAATTCAAGATACTCAGGTCCCTTAGCCACAGATAGAGCAATAGCCGCTGCAGTGACGGGCACTCAAAACCACATATCAGGTCCTACCTATATATGTAAGATATACAAGTGCGGAATGCTGTCAGTACCAACCACTTGCTACTGTGAAGGCCACACTTCCCCCCTTAGAACAGGGTTAGACTTATTCATGCCTGGCTCAGCTCCGGTGAAGAAACTTCATCCTTGGAGACAACATAGACCTAAATATAGATAATAGTTGACACACCTTTAATTTTATGTCATTATAACACTAGGAGATCAAAATGATTAAGACTGTACTTAAAATAAGTATCAAAATGATTGCGATATTGGTTCTAACAAACTTAGCATTAAACCTTTTAATAACTCATATTAATACTTCTAATCAGCATTTTGCAAACAACACCGTCTCTGTGATCAATAACCATGGAGGAGGCACGGGAGTTATCCTAAATAGCAATCCTATATCAAGTTCAGTTCTCACCAATAAGCATGTCTGTCAGCACATCATGTATGGTGGGGTAGTTATGGATGATGGTAATACCCCTTATGCTATTCTTAACTTTAGAATGTCTAATATTCATGATCTCTGCCAGATCTGGGTATCAGGAGATCTTCATGGACACACTAACTTAGCTGAATCTGCTCCTCGTCCCTATGATACTTCGGTTGTAGTTGGGCATCCTTTATTACTTCCTACTACTATTACTACCGGTCATTTTGGACAAAAGGTAATGATCACAGTCAGTGGCGGGTCTGCATTTCCCGTAGAAGCTCAAGCCGTTAGCAATGTAATCAGCCCCGGGTCTTCCGGTTCTGCAGTCTATAATGACAAAGGAGAGCTATCCGGAATGGTGTTTGCTGGATCTGGTATGCTAAGCTGGGGAATGATTGTTCCTTATGAATATGTAAAGCTTTTCTTAGAAACTGAGTTGCAAGGGTTAGATGTGCAAGTAATAACCGCACCTCCAATACCCGTATTTGACCCACTGGCAGGGTTAGGTGATATTGTTACTAAAAAGAAAGTAAAGCCTTCTCTATGATAAAGTTGATCAATATCAGCTTCTCTATACTGGTTTCAGTTGGTGTTACCCTTCTGCTTAACTTAATAATGGGGTCTAAATGATCACTCTTCAAGAATTAAATAGACATGACTACCACACTACACCAGAGATTGATGACAATCTTTTAGAGCTTCAAAGAAGGCTTAACATTGTAAGACTTCAGTACAACCAGCCCATGTTGGTGACTAGTGGTCTTAGATCTGAGTATCAACAACAGCAATTGATAGCAGATGGTAAAAGCACTGCTACAAAAAGTAAGCATTTAACGGGACAAGCAGCCGATATATCCGATGATGGTGCTATTAAGCCCTGGGTATTAGCCAATGTCCCTTTAATGGAGGAAGTAGGCCTTTGGATGGAAACATTTGATGCTACTCCAAATTGGGTTCACTTTCAAACAGTAGCCCCTAATTCAGGAAACAGATTCTTTAACCCTTAGGAGATAATATGAAACAGAAACTAATAAGATTAGCAAAGCAGATAGCCGGAAGATTCCCCACAAAGCTTCCCACCGGTGTTACTGAGTTTAATGCTTGGGCAGAGTCTTTCTCAGAGACTTATGACCTTCCTACTCAGGACCGAGACTCCATTAAGATCGTATTAGCTTCTACAGTGATCAATCTAGGCTCTATCACTACACATAAACCTAAAGCTCACTTTCTTAAAACCATTATCGCAGCTTCTGCTAAACAAGTAGCAGGCTCGGTATTCCAAGAGATCCAACAAGCGAAATTCGCCGCTGATAGAGTTGCAAGACGCGACGCCTCAGCATTTACTCAAGCCAAGGAAGTCCCCAATGACAAAACCCCCGAAGCAGTTACAAAATAAGTGGAGTAAGATCCTGAAAGATTCAGGATTTGTAGACATAGAGAACAATAAAGGCAATATAAAAGAATGGTCTCGCAGTCTCTTCCAAAAGAAGGGGCAGTATCTTACAGAACTTACTAAACAAAGTGCTAAACAAGACTACTACCGCCTAGCTGGGCATTTTCTATATGAATTCACTAACTTCACTGAGGCTAATAAACCTCTGTGGGATATGCACTCTCAAGGCATGAGCATTAGAGAAATCTCAAAAGTAACTGGTGTTGGTAAGAGCACCGTTGGTTCTATGTTAAAATCTCTTTCAAATGAAATGATTCGAATGTACTCGGTGCAACATGAACAAGGATGAGTTAGTCATCGTAAGGCCTACTGTTGAGGCAGATAAGAACTTTATCATGGCTACGATCCTAAGGGGGTTGTTCTATGGTGAAAGTTGGTTCAGTGAGATCGATAAGTCGGTGTTCATGGAGAACTATCACCGAGTGATTGACTTCTTGCTAGCTAAAGATACCACTGAGGTTAGGATTGCATGTCTTAAAGAAGATCCCGAAGTGATATTGGGGTATTCCATTGTCTCTCCTTCCTCAAATCTAATACACTTTGTATTTGTAAAGAAAGCTTGGCGGGGTATTGGCATAGCTTCTATGCTAGTCCCTACCACTACCACCACGGCTACTCAATTAACCAAAACCGGATTAGCCATTATACGCAAGAAGTCTATTGACTTCAATCCCTTTCTGTTGTAATATCTTTCTAAGGAGACAATAACATGTCAAAAAGAACTGTATCTGAGATTCAAACTGAGTACACAACCCTTTGCACTCGTGCGGGGCACTTGAATTATTCTATCTTTGCATTAGGCTTAGACCTTGCATTAGTTCAAGAACAATTAAAAGAACTTAACTTAGAAGGCGCTGCAGCACAAAAAGCTGAGGCAGATGCTAAAGCTGAGTCAGAAACACCGGTGGCATAATGTCACGTAAAGTAACTTACGCTAAACTTCATCATCCCTTGTTTATACCAGGGATTGGGGAATTAGGGAGTGTTTTTCCTCCACAAGCTAAGACTCTTGTTGGTTTGTCAATGGAAGTTGATGAAAACATGAATCTTACTCTTAGCTTTAAACACACCGGTGTTGAAAGAGAGGCTGGAGTTCCTGCAGCAACTGTTGCTGGAGTTCTGTATGCTCCAAAGCCTGTAACGCCGTTAGTATCTAAAGGTAAATAATGTCAAAGATTTGGGCAGATAATAAACGTACGGTCGTCATCAAGGAGATAGTGGAAGTTCCCACTATCAAAGAAGAAGGCTTAACTACGGATATTGACTCCCTACTTAATCAAGGTCTCAAGAATATATCACGGATGATGAATGTAATCAGCACACAAGCTGGTCTTGAGACCTTTGACAGGTCCACAGTGCAGAACCTAAAAGACTTAATGGCAATGTTGGGTGATCTTAAACAGAAAGAGACAGATCTTTTAGCTGAAATGTCAGATGAAGAACTTCTTTCAAGGATAACCAAAGAATGAGTGTTCTTAATATCAAAGCAGTCAAACGAGCGCTTAGTCGTCGTAAGAAAGTTGCTGATGAGAATAAGCAGTTCAGGCTTGAAGGCCATTTGTTCAAAGAACAGCTAGCTTTTGTCATGGACCCATCGCCTAATAAAGTAGCGGTATGTTCTAGAAGAGCAGGAAAGACCACAGCTTGTGCCGCTGATCTGGTATATACCGCGATTAACAGCCCAGGTACGGTATGTCTCTATATTACACTTAGCAGAAACAATGCTAAGAAGATTATATGGAAAGAGATTAAAGATTTAAATAGAGATTACAAACTAAACGGTGTCTTGAGCATAGCAGAACTATCTATAACATTTCCAAATGCATCTACCATCTACCTATCCGGTGCCAAAGATGAGACCGAGATTGAGAAGTTCCGTGGTCTTGCCCTTAAACTAGTTTACATCGATGAGTGCCAATCTTTTCGTTCTTATATCAAAGAGCTTATCAATGAAGTACTTGCACCAAGCCTAATGGATTATGCCGGTACTTTGAATATCATTGGAACACCATCCCCTCTTCCTACAGGCTTCTTTCACGATGCTTACATCTCAGACAATGGATGGGCTAAGTTTCACTGGACCTTTTGGGATAACCCTTTTATCATTCAAAAGTCTAAAGTAACTCATCAACAGATGCTAGACAGAGAGCTTAAGCGACGCGGTGTTCCTGCTTCAGACCCTTCAGTACAGAGGGAGTGGTTTGGGCGCTTCACGCTGGATTCAAATTCATTGTTATTACATTACAATCCTCAACTTAATCACTTTGATGCAATGCCTGCAATCAGCCCTAAGCGGCTCAACTATATAATGGGCATCGATTTGGGGTTCGATGACGCTGATGCCATCGCGGTGTTAGCCTGGTCTGAGGATACTGCTGCAACTTACCTAGTTGAAGAATTAGTTGTGAGGCAACAAGGATTAACTGAGTTGGTTGAACAAATTGAACTTTTACGCAAGAAGTATGATATCACTAAGATAATGATTGATCAAGGTGGTCTTGGTAAGAAACTAGCTGAGGAAATGAGGCGTCGTCATGGCATACCTGTACAAGCTGCAGATAAAGCTCGTAAGATGGAGCACATTGCATTTCTTAACGATGCTCTCCGCACTGGACGATTCAAAGCTAAAACTGATTCTAAGTTTGCACAAGATTCTTATCTAGTTGAAATTGATAGAGATAAGTCTACACCGGATAGAATTAAAGTATCCTCAGCCTACCACTCAGATATAATCGATGCGGTGTTATACGCTTTCGTAGAATCCCCAGCATTTACATATACTCCCCCAGTTGCAAAGCCTAAATGGGGCACCCAAGCCTGGGCTGATGCTCAAAACGATGAGATGTTTCAAGCTGAGCTTGAGGGCATCACCAAAGAATACGAGCAGCTAAAAGATCCATATGCTGATAATTACTAATAATGGGTAATATTTAGTACAAATTCGATATAAACAGGGGTATTTGGACATATTATCATAAGAGAGGTCCATTGAACTATGCTCCCATTTCTCAAACCAAAAGCCCAAGCAGCCGGTATCATGACAATAGAACGAAAGCCTGATAGCACAGATGGTGAATCCCATGATGATGGTATTGATGCTTGTTCTCATGACCTTATCGAAGCCGTACACTCAAAGAATATTAAAGCTGTAAGTGCAGCCATTAAGGCAGCATTCGAATTACTAGACAGTGAGCCACACGAAGAAGGCCCTCACACTAACGAAGAAGAAGAAGGATAAGTAAATGCCATTGATCAAAGGGAAATCCCCTAAAGCTTTTAGCAAGAACGTTGAAACTGAAATGCATGCTGGGAAACCTCAGAAAACAGCATTAGCGATTGCCTACTCTGTAAAACGTAAGGCCCCTAAGAAAATGGCTGAAGGCGGAATGATCTCTCCTGGTGATGCTAGAGGTCCTAAGTCTGAAAGCCCAATGCCTGAATCTACTCATGAAGATGCAATGAGATTTGCAACTGACAAACGTGACGCTGCAATCATGAAAGCTCATGAAGAATTCCGAAAGATGTCAGAAGGCGGGATGATCTCAGCCGGTGATGATCGTGGCGAAAGTTCAGAGCCTTCTGCCCATGAGCCTACATATGAAGATCAAATCCTTGAATCTAAAGATGAAATGACTGCTAGACACCTCCATGAGATGGAAAGTCTCGCACACGGTGGATCTATTGCTGAACACATCATGTCACGTAAGGCATATGCTGACGGCGGTGAAGTTGATCTTGATACCAATGAAGAAGAGCAACCAAATGGATTCTATGAACGCAATGAGCATGAAGCATTAGAAGAAGACAGAGACTCTACGATGGATGGAATACATCAGCCTAAAGATTCTAATGAACATGACCCTGGAGACGAACTTCTCGAAGAGTCTGATGAACATGATATGGTCGGTAAGATCATGAAGAAAAACAAGTCTAAGAAATAACCTAGGAGTTTCCATGATGGATGCCAAGGCCCTTAAGAAATTAGTAGCCACCTGCCGAAAGTTAGGCGTCAAGGAATTCACATCTCCTGATGTAAGCTTTAAGCTTGCTGATGAGACACCAAGAACTAAAGCTCCCAAAGTTGCTATACACCACACTGGTGATGATGTTGAGTCTGAACCAGAACTCTCGGCAGATGATCTTCTGTTCTGGAGCGCGACGGGACAAGATCCCTTAGCACAAGGAAACTAATATGAAAGTCACCGCATCTGAAGGCCCAAAGAAAACCATCATAGCCAAGACGGTGGCTCAAAAAGATTCCAAAACCCAGTACAAATGGTGGAAGGCCCCTACACAAGCTGAGGCCGCCGCTCAGCTCTTAAGCACCGCTGCTTTCTTAAAAGAGACCCAGAACTACCGCCAAAGACAAACAGCCATCTACGCTCGTCTATATGGCAACATGCCACTCATGTCCTTCATCGGCTCTAACATGTCAAAGATGGACCAGAACCAAGGGCTTCCGACTGACCGCCCTACGTTCAACATAGTGCAATCAGTTATCGACACTAAAGTAGCCCGCATTGCACAATCTAGGCCAGCACCGGTGTTTCTCACCGACAATGGCAACTATAAAGAGCGTAACTTAGCACAAAAGCTAAATAGCTTCATACTCGGTGAATTCTATCAGACTAAAACCTATGAGAAGGCAGCTAAGATCCTAAGAGATGCGTCTGTAACTGGTACTGGTTGTATTAAAGTCTATGAGTCAGAAGATAACAAAGTCTCTTTAGAACGAGTGCTTTTGACTGAACTCCTCATCGACCCGAATGAGGCCATCTATGGTGACCCAAGACAGCTATACCAATTAAAGCTAGTTGACCGAACGGTGTTGATAGAACAAATGGGCTCTAAATATCGATCTATCATTGAACGTGCTGAGAATGCATATCCTGATAATTCCTCTGATTCTTCTAAAACTGTTGCTGACTTAGTTATGGTTGTTGAAGGATGGCATTTAAGATCCGGTAAGAATTCTAAAGACGGCCGCCATACGATAGCCTGTAGCGCCGGTATTATATTGGATGAAGATTATGACAAAGATAAGTTCCCATTTGTATTTCTACATGATTCTGATCGCTTGCTTGGCTTCTGGTCTCAAGGCGCTGCTGAGAGGCTCATGGGCACCCAACTTGAAATCAATAGCATCTTATTCACTATATCAAAAGCCATCAAACTAGTCGGTGTACCTAGAGTATTCGTTGAAGATGGCTCTAAGGTTGTCTCAACATCATTCAATAACGATGTTGGCTCTATAGTTAAATACCGAGGCACAAAGCCTATCTATGAAGTTGCCCCATGTGTACCAGAAGAGATGTATGCTCAATTACAAAGGTTGATTCAATATGGCTATCAGCAAGAAGGTGTTTCAGAAATGTCGGCGTCAAGCCAGAAACCTGCCGGTCTTAATTCTGGTGAAGCTATACGCTCTTACGATGATATTAGCACTGATCGTATGGCTACACTCAGCCGCAAATACGATAACTTCTTTATTGATCTCGCATATGCAATAATTGATAAAGCTATTGATATTGCTAAAGAACAAGGCTCTTATCAAACGGTGTTTCCTAATAAAGATTCTACTAAAACTATTGATCTTCCAAACATAGAGATGCTTAAAGATCCTTTTGTTATCCAATGCTTCAACTCCTCATCCCTCCCGCGTGATCCAGCAGGACGTATGGAAAAGGTCACTGAGATGATGCAATCAGGCATGATCTCTCTTAAAGAAGGCCGAAGGCTCTTAGATTTCAGTGACTTAAGTCAGATTGAGAAGCTAGCTAATGCTTCAGAAGAACGTATCTTTCAGATATTAGATAAGATTATTGATGATGGTGATTATACACCGCCAGATCCATTTCTTGACTTAGCCCTTGCACAAGACCTTACAACACAGTATATCAACCTTTACGGTAGCTCTAAGCTTGAAGAAGAGAAGATGCAGATGCTCAGGGACTTCTTTACTCAGATCCAAGCTCTTAAACAAGCAGCTATGCCCCCTGCTGCACCTCCAGGCGCTCCAGGACAGGCACCAGGAGCAAACGCCCCACAAGCAGTAGCTGCACCCCCAGCTGTAAGCCCAATGCTCCCTAATGCCCCTCAAGGTTAATATGAACCTAGCCTGCATCAGTAAAGAACACTGTTCTCTTTGCAAGAACGTAACTCAAATTAAACGAGTTAAAGAAATTGATTGGAAAGCCATTTCCATAGCCCTTGGTACACTGGTGCTGCTGCTAGTCACCGGTATAATTCTCAAGAAATAGACTGTAAGTCTATATCCCTAAGTAGCGACAAACCAAACCGCATTCTTGACTGAATGCTTATAGTAATGAAAGAAGACCTTATGAAGATCGAATCTATGTCCGCGCCTATTACCCAACAAAATCAACCATCTAGTGCTAGAGATAAAGCTGTAGCCTTCCTAAATGGACGGATGCAAGCTGCTCTCACACCAGTGGCTAACCCAAACAACGTCTCTCCTGAGGAGCTGTCTGCTGTAAAGACTGGACAAAATACCATCAGTGAGACATTATCTACTCCAGTTGCTCCGCCTGCAGATACGAAGGCGCCCACGGAAGATCCTATCTCAACTCAATATGCGACATTAGCGCGTAAAGAGAAGGCCCTCCGAGCCAAGGCTGTTCAACAAGAACAAGCACTTAAAGCCAAAGAAGCTGCTTTTACCGCAAGGGAAGAAGCCTTCAAGGCCAAGGAAACAGAATACCAATCCAAATACATTTCGAAGGATCGCCTTTCACAGGACACACTCAGTGCCCTAGCTGAGGCCGGTCTTACATATGACCAAATCACTGAGCTGATGCTGACGCAGAATAGCCCAGAGCGTCAGGCCCAATCCCAGTACGAAAAGAAGTTGGATGCAAAGATATTAGAGTTTGAGAAGAAACAAGCCGAAGCCAGCAAGTCTGTAGAACAACAGCAGACAGTTGCATACCAGAATGCAATCAAACAGATTAAAGCAGATACTACGGCGCTTGTGACTTCTAACCCAGAATTCGAGACGATCAGAGAAACTAGTTCAGTTGATGATGTAGTGGAATTGATCGAGCGAACGTTTAAACAGGACGGTGTCCTTCTCAGTGTTGAGGATGCCGCTAAACAAGTTGAGGACTACTTAGTTGAAGAAGCTTTCAAGCTAACTAAGTTAAAGAAGATTCAACAGAGGCTAGCTCCCGCCCAGAAGCCGGTGGAAGCAAAGTTAGAGCCGCAAAAGCAGCCACAAACATTGAAAACTTTAACCAATGCCGTATCTAGCTCAGGCCGAGTGAGTGTCAGAGAAAGAGCGATTGCAGCGTTTAAAGGTCAGCTTAAGTAGTTTAGAAAAAGTCTTAAATGTAAACTTATAGTTTACATTTACGGTTAAATCTAAACTAATGACACAAAACCAAAACACATGTCACAAAAAGTAATACTAATTTATGACATTGTACCCCCATAAGGGGTCATAACATAGTGCTATGACACCCTATAAGGGTACATAAAGACTAAGGACCATGGTGTGCTAATCCACATTATCACCGAAGTCAAATGAAAGAAGATATAACATGTCTGCAGTTTACGCAAATAGTTCAAATCAGATCGCAGCTCTTAAAGAGCTTTATACAGATGACAAAGATTACATGAGGGATCTCGTGTACAAGGAGAATCCATTACTAGCTCTCGTCCCTAAGAACGAAAGTCCAGATGGATTCGCCGGTAAGTATATTCCAGTTCCTTTGGAATATGGCAACCCACAGGGACGTGCCCACACGTTCGCTAACGCTCAGAACCAACAGACGGCTACAAGCCTTGTTTCGTTCTTCGTTTATGTTATCTCGGATTATCAATTGGTTACAATCACTAACCTTTTGATGGAACAGACTAAGTCCAATGCTGGCGCTTTCGTTGATTCTGCTAAATTGCAGATCGACGGCGGTATCCGCAACTTAACCAACAACATTGCATTCGAATTATTCGGATCAGGAACCTCTACTCGTGGTATCTCTTCCGCTTCTTCGAGCCAAGTTGGCGTTACGGTTGGTGGAACAGTGTTACCTCTTACCAACAGCAACAGCATCATAGCTTTCGAAGTTGGCATGTTGTTAGTGGCTTCTGCTACTGACGGCGGCGCTCCTTCCACCGATACGGTTATGATCACCTCTGTAGACAGAGATTCCGGTATTGTTACTGGAACAGCATCAGCTTCCACGCTGTCCAGCAACTGGGCAATCGGAACTGGC
>QGNH01001541.1_pt2 | contig 15624 bp, 24 predicted proteins | sample 1735481 | NCBI WGS metagenome assembly QGNH01 (sample SAMN09239004, study PRJNA386568) | Viral metagenome, whole genome shotgun sequencing project. | reverse complement strand
ATAACCCCATCACCCACAACAGGAATGGTAGAGATTAAAATGGTCAGAGCGTTAAAGTCGTAGAAATTACGGAAGCAAGGCCGTAAACCTAATGGGGAATGTTGTGTAAATCAACACCTGACCGCCAATTTAAACGAGCAACAACAGGAAGGTTATATGTTCCTAGAACTTCTTCAGTGTCCAAATTGGATTATATTTTTTACATGTTTTGGAATTGGGTCTATGTCTGTAATAGTTGTGCATACGGGAGTTTTGATATATCTATATTTGAATTTCAGAACGCTATTAGGGAAAGAGGGGGAGAAATGAAATACCCAGATAAAAAAGAAATGGTTGGAAATGAAATCGAGCTATCGTTTCAATCGGGATGGAACGCTTGTCGAAAAGAATTTATGCGATTAAATGAATGTGAACATCTTTATAAAGATACAAAGAAAACAGACGCAGGAAGAAGAATTGGCAAATGTGTTAAATGTGGTTTTATATTAGTTGGGTTATTAGATAGTGATTTTGTTGTTCCTCAAAATGATATAAGCGTACATGGAGTTTACATAGAAAAAGATGGCAAGAGAATTGACCCTAAAGATTTTTATAAACCAGTTAGCGTTAATGTCAATTAGCCATTAGAAAACCTATTGGCCACGACAGGGAAAGAGGGGCAGGGATGAAAATAAAAATTATTTTTGGAATAATTATCATTATTTTTGGATATGGATTATATCAATGGGGATATCACAAATGCAAAGATGAATACAGATGGAAACGCACTGCTTGTTATGAGCCTGACGGCAGTTTAGACGCTAATTGTGTTGATGAGAATTTTAGATAATATTAACAGGGAAAGAGAGGCGGGGATGAAATTAAAAACAATTAGTGAAATCTTAACTTGGTTTTATGGAGAAACACAGATCATAAAAAATTCTATGTTATCTGGTGAAATATCTCAGATTCAATCTGATGATAGGACACTAAATGCTATTAATAAAGCACATGCTGAAATTTTGAAATTGAAAGGCTAACCTATATGCCCATACCAAATTCAATAAGAATAAAACATTGCCCAGTATGTAAATATGGTTGGTTAAAATTTCTCACATTGGTTACTGATTGGGGATATGAAAATTTCTTAGAATGCCCTGAATGCGGAGTTATTCTTAGGGATAAATCTGAACCATCAGAAGGGAAATTATCATGAGCAATTCAAGAAGGTGGAAAGAATTCATAACCTGGTGGAATAGCGTAAAGAAAGATATTGCTGATGAAGGAACGATCTTAATGATAGATGAAAAAATTGCATCAATATGTAGAGGGGATAAAACTTGTCAAAAATATAGAGACAAAGCAAATTTAATCATCTGCGCCATCGACAATGGGGATATTTTGGAGAAGGAGGGATATGAACAAGATACTTATTGAAATGCCAGAAAGAGAAAAAGGTGTAAATGACATCATTGAAATTATGTATAAATTTAATGAAAGACCACACAGATACATGCCGATAGAATATTTCCATGACTGTGCCCAGAAAATATTTGATTATTTTAAAATTCAAGAGATTAAGTGAAGGAGTAAGAAAAAATTAACTTTTATTTGACATAACGCAACGGTTGTGCTATATTTAAAAAGAGGTCAACTATGAATAATGAATACCTTAAACAATTAAAGAATGCGGCCAGGATAAGAAGGGAACAACTAGCATTGCTTGAATTGGTTATCCATAACATTGAAGATCAAGTACAAAAGGAGAATGAAACATGATCCAGCCTATTAGAAACTGGGTACTTATCAAAATAATACATGAGGATGTAAAAACCAGGGCCGGTATATACCTTCCGGAAAACCGTAACCACAAGTCTTTTGGATGGGGAAAAGTATTAAATGTGGGAAATAAAGTACATCAAGCGCGTATTGGTGACAAAGTATATTTGAACCGGGCGTGCCTTAAAAGAGAGGTAGAACCGGACGTATTCTTAATTGAAGAAGACGCCCTATTATGCCGGGAAGCGTCATGAAAGACAGGCGGAACAAATGGCGCAAGGAGCACACCACTTTTAGAAATAAATGCCGTAAACGTAATTATGCGAAGTCACGTCCTATCATAATAAACGGACATTGGGAAAATTATGAATTAGAATTAATAGTGTTTACGCATCACCCATATACCGACCATCAATTATCAATGTTGTTAACAAGATCCGTGCAGGCAATTCAGCAGAAAAGATATCTACTCAAAAAGGAAAATCCATGAGAGCGACGTTAATGCAACACCAACAAGACGGGGTTAAGTTTGCTATTAATAATAATGGTATAGCTGCATTACATTATGAAGTTGGCTGCGGAAAAACTTTAACGGCATTGGGTATATACGAAGCATTTAAGAAGAATGAACCGGGTTTAAAACTATTGGTCATTTGCCCAATCAGCCTGATACACGGGGCGTGGGTGAAGGAGATCGAGAAGTTTACGGATTTTAAATGGTTTGACCTCCACAGACATAATCCTAAAAACTCAATAATCTGCGACTACGTCTGGGATATTCATATCTTAAACTTTGAATACCTGATAAGCAAGCCCAAGTTTATCGAAATTCGGGGATTCCTGGAAAAAAATAAATTCATGTGCGTAATCGACGAATCATCCAAAATGAAGAACCACTCTTCAGTCACCGTGGATCGGCTAAACGGATGTTGGGAGAAGGGAAAATACATCCAAGGAATCAAAGACCTCTGCAAATACCGCATAGAATTAACCGGTACCCCGGCCCCTAACGACTTCCACGAGTACTGGGCCCAGATGTATTTCCTAAATCCTTCCATATTAGGAAACAATTTCTATAAGTTCCGTAACCAATATTACAGTATGCAGCGCGGTAAAGAAATAGTCAAAGGTGCGGTATACAGCAAAGAGGCGCTGCGTGAGATGTTTTCCAAAGGATACAAATATCAGTTTGATGAAAGTAAACGGGAAGAATTTTTCAATCGCCTAAAACCATGGTGCCATGTAGTGAAGGCCAAGGATTGTTTGGACTTGCCTGAATCAATTGACGAATACCGCATGGTTGAAATGACTTCAGAACAGAATAGGGTTTATAAAGAGATGAAGACGCAGTTTGTGGCGGAGATTAAAGCGTATAAAGCAGAATTGGTAGGAACAGCATTAGCAGATTGTCCTAAAGATGGTTATGTGAGTGTAACTACAGAAAATAATCCTTTTATTATTGCCAACCTTGTCCTCACCAAAATGATCAAGCTTCACCAAATAACATCCAACTTCGCTATCGACGAGAACGGCGTAGCGCATACCATAGGTCCCAAGAACCCTAAGATGGACGCGTTACTTGAAATTATAGAGGAATGCCCGGATAAACAAATAATCATATGGGCACAGTTTAAACACGAAATAGCGTACATAACCCAAGCTTTAAAACAACTAGGAGGTGTCAGTGAACTACATGGTGGGATTGATGAAAAATATCGTATTGAACAAATTGACCGTTTTCTTGATGGTACTAACCGTTTCATGGTATGTCACCCTCGTAGTGCTGCTCATGGCCTCACATTTATTAATTCTAGTGTCTGTATTTACTTTTCATTGTCTTACAGCTATGAAGAATATATTCAGTCAAGGGGACGCATTATGCGTCATGGCCAGAAAAATAACTGCCTCTATTTCCACATTCTAGCGCAAGGCACAGTCGATGAGGATATTCTAGCCATATGCCAAAAAAAACAAGATAAGCAAGATATTGCGGAAAGGTTCCTTAAAAATGTGTAATGTAAAACTTAAATATTATATAGGACGGATCACCGATTCAAGTTATTGGCGCATGAAGGGCCATCATTCTATTGATTCAGATTATAGAGGAAATGATATTTTTATATTTAATGGAAAGAAAGTGAGTATACATGAATATCAAAAAATGTGCAGATTCTACCAAGACGAAAGTATTTACTAAAGAAAGCCAGTTACAAAAAAAATTAAAAGAAACTATCATTGCCAGATTTAAAAAAGATGTGTGGTATTACCACCCGTGTGACCGCACCCGCGTTGGTGTGCCTGACATTATTATGTGCTTAAAGGGAAGTTTCGTCGCTATAGAAGTCAAGAAAAATATCCATATCTACGGCGCCACCCAAATACAAAAACATAATTGCATGTTAATACATCAAAGCGGCGGACATGCTATCATCGACGATGATATTGGACATATCATGCGCGAGTTAGAATGGATATATCATGCTAAAGGTTAATATTAACTATTGACATAACGCAACGGTTGAGGTAGAATAAAAACATGAAAATAATAAATTTAAAACAATTTTTAGACATGCCAAAAGGTACCGTATTTTCTAAGTATGAACCATGTTGCTTTACCGGCCTCATGATTAAAGACATGAATTGCGGGGATATAGATTTTTACTATATGACATTGCTAGGAAACGTGGACAGCAACGATACCGGAGATTTCTTTGATAAATGCGAAGAAGCCCAAAAAACAGGGAAAAGCCTTAAATTAGATTTTGATGTTATCGGCAGGGATGCCGCGTATAACAAAGATCAATTATTTGCAATTTATGAAGAAGAAGACATCAAAGGATTGGTTAAGTCTTTAACTAATTACGAATCAAAATACTAAAAAAAGGAAAATCCCATGACAGAACAAGATGAAGAATTAAACGCATCCCCCACCCACACAGCCAACGTAGATGAAAAAATACTCATAGCACAATTCATGGACGCCAAGTCCGCTGTTGATCAGTATAACAACGCTTTGAAGATAGCCACTGAAAAACTAGATCACATCGAAGCGCAATTGATTAGCCTGCTTGAGGACGACGGAAAGACCGCGTCAGCACGGTATGAGGGGTTAGGGCATGTTTGTATTGTTGATGGCGCGGCCTTTGCATCTATTGAAAAGGGACGCCAGGAAGAAGTTATGGACTTTGTGAAATCTATAGGGCGCGAGGACATGATAAAGACATCTATTCATAGTAGCACGCTATCCACCTTTGTACGGGAATGTTTAAAACGTAATGACCCTTTGCCTCCGGGCGTAACATTCTACAAGCCAAAAACCCTCCGCCTATACAAGGACAACTCATGATTAAATATTTAATAGGTTTTATATTGGTAGCTGTGATTGTCGTCGATCATATTGCTTTAGAATCTCAAATAATGAATTTAAGAACATTAGAAATATCCCAGTCATTGGATAATCAGGAATTCCGTAATTCGGTGACAAGGGCTATTATTCAATATTTTGTTAAATAGACGTTGACAAATGCTATCATCAGCGTGCCGTCGCTACCTGCGTAGGTACTAACTGAATGAAGTAAGAGGGAGATCAAAATGAGTGAAGCAACAGAAGTGGTCAATCCACAAATAAGAACAGTTTCAATTTTTCAAGATGTAGGGTTTGGAGAGGACTTTGATCAATCGGATATAGAAATCCCGAGGGGTAAACTGATCACATTCACTTCCAATGAAACAAAAGACCCTGATCCTTCCAAAAGAATTCCAGCGGGGACATTTATTAATTCAGTCAGCAAACAAATAATTTCAACAGAATTTTGTCCAATTTTAGCTTACAAAAACTACGTCAGATTTAATCCAATGAAATCAACGGACCGAGGATTTGATCCTAACTTTGAACCAGGGAAATTAATATTTTCTACTAGAGATAGACATGATCAAAGGGTAGTGGAAGGGTTGGGTTGGGGAGATAATCAAGAAAGGCCAATTGTCACTAAAGTATTTAATTATTTAGTGTATATTAAAGGGGAAAATTTCCCTTTGGTTATTTCTTTTAAATCCACGTCTTACAAAGGCGCTCGACGTCTGAATACTCTTCTTTTATCCGCCGGCGGTAAGATGTACACGAATAAGTATAACCTGAAATTCAACATGGAAACAAAAGCGGGCAATTCATATTATGTGATGGATGTGATAGCCGCAGGTAAATCTACTCCTGAAGAAATTGCTTTATGCGCCCAATTTGAAAAACAATTTGGCAATAAAGATGTAGAATCCATGGCCCACCAAGAAGAAGCAATAGTTACCGCAGAATCAACAGAAACAGAATGGTAATAAATACAGGGATGGGGTATAATATGCCTCATCCCTTTTTTATTTCAAGGAATTCCACCTCATGACATGCCCTCATTGTTTGTCCTGTTTTCAAATTTACAAAGAATATAAGTTCTTAAACGCCGCTCAAAAATACATGCTAAAGGCATCATGTCCCGTATGTAATAAATACATCAAGTTCTTAGCATTTTCAGAATCAAAGACATTATCATCCGAGGAGATTAAAGACATGTATGATCATAATTACCAAAAGGAGAGGGGAGGATTTTAGATGAATGAATACATCAAACGTTATTGTGAGCTAGGATTTAAGGTTTTCCCGGTTGTGTTGTATTTAGACAAAGATAATAAAGTTGTAAAAGCACCATTAATAGAGGGATGGCAGTCTAAGGCTACATCTAATTATCAAGATGCTTTACAAATGTTTGAAGAAAAAAATGCCAAGGCCATTGGAGTTGTTACCGGGAAGGTTTCAGGTATTAGTGTTCTTGATATAGATGTAAAAAATGGAGAGAACGGATTCCTATCGCTCGATGAAGCCGGAATAGACCTACCCACAACAGCATGCTCCCTGACTCCCTCCGGAGGCCGTCATTATATTTTTAAGTACACCGATAAAATGAAAACATCAGTAAAAACATTACCTGGGATTGACTGCCGGAACGACCGTGGATTTATTGTGGTAGCACCATCAGCATACCCGCATGGGACTCTTTATGAATGGATAATAGATCAGGAGCCATGGAATATCACCGCAATAGAAGCTCCTGAAAATATTACCGATTTATTCAAAGCAAAAAATAAAGAATCAACAGTCCCGCGCCAGGTACCCGAACTGATCAAGGCAGGGGAGCGCAATGACAAGCTATTTAAAGAAGCCTGTAGTATGCGCGAGCGCGGGTACAACGAAGAAGAGATCATGGGGGGTCTTAAAATTTTTAATAAAACCCGGTGCCAAACACCCCTGCCAGAAGATGAGCTCTCCAATATTTGTGCCAGCTCCGCTAAATATAAACAAGGTGATCAAAAAACAGGTAAAACCAGAAAACGCTTATTATTAACACTTCTTCAAGTCATGGCAAAAGATGACCAAACCAACAAGTTGTTTGGATATAACGAGTTTACCGATGACGTAGAGTTCATCAAAGCCCCCCCCTGGGACCCGCTATTGCAGCCCGGGAAAATCATAAGCGATGTTGATATGATAAGCCTGAAGGTGTATTTAAGCACCAAACACGCCTTTGAGCCTCCTACGGGCACGATCGGGGAGGCCATAGCCTACGAGGCACAGAACCTGAAATACCACCCTGTAAGGGCATTTGTGCACAGTTTAACGTGGGATGGCAAGCCGCGCCTGGACACATGGCTAAACATTGGAGCCGGTGTAGAACAAAACGCCTATACCAAGGCCGTTGCAAGGAAAGTCATGGTGGCGGCCGTGGCAAGAGTATTCCAACCAGGATGTATGTTTCAGTACATGTTGGTTCTGGAAGGGGACCAGGGGATAGGAAAAAGCCGACTTGTGTCAATATTGGGTGGATCTTGGTTTACTGAACTTAACATAACGGAGGAGGATAAAGATGTCGTTGAATACATGCGAGGGCGATGGATTATCGAAGTTCCTGAAATGGTGTGTGCAAGAAAGACCGAAGTTGACCATCTTAAAGCATTTATCACCAAAACTAAAGATAGAGTTAGACTTGCATACAGGAGAAACGCGACTGATTTTCCTAGACAAAGTATCCTTATCGGTACAATCAACCCCTCAGGAGATAATACATATCTTAGGGACGACACCGGTGGACGCAGATTTTGGCCCGTCATGTGCACTAATATCAACATTGCTTGGCTCCAGAATAATAGAGATCAACTGATCGCAGAGGCTTATGACGTATTTAAGAAAGGACAGGAAGAACTACACCTGACAGATCCGGAAGTGCAGGAAATTGCTAAAAGACAGCAAGAAGATAGGCAAGAAGAAGATGTGTGGATGCCTTATATTACAGAATATCTCAATAAACTACCTCCTGGTAGTAGTTTCACAATAGGAGAAATAGCAGATTACGCTGTTAATATTAAAAAAGACAAATTGGACAAGGCAATACCAATTAGAATTGGGAAAATTCTAAAGAAGTTAAACATACCAAACAAGAGAATGGGACATGATAACATTAGAACCTATTTTCCTGTTAAAAAACAGGTAGAAATGCTGCCGGAAAATGATAAAAATAATTGGTAAAAAAAAGTACGACCGAGTCGCAAAATTTGCGACCATAGGAATCAACATGGTCGCAAAATTTGCGACCATAGGGCGACTCGGTCGCAACTCGGTCGGTAGCACTTAAACCATTGAAAATAAAAGAGATGACCAATGCGACCATAGAAAGTGTGTGTATAATCTTTTTTTTATAATAACACCAATACTTAAGCGTTAGTACGCATGGATGGTAGTAGTAAACAGGCCTAATAGGGAATTAGGTATTTCTAGGTAGCATTGGTCGCAAACAACAAAAAGGAGATAAAAAATGACACAAACCGAGTTTAAAAATCTCCATAAACTAGATGAACAAGAAATGGCCAGAATTGCCCGTTTAAGGGCTTATTTTGCCTGCACCACACCAAGTGTTGTTATTGACCAAAAAGAAGGCCGGTGGGTATACCAGGTGCTTGAAAAAAGGGTAAGGAAATGACTTGGCATAGATGTTTTAACTGCCGTGACCATTTTTATCGGCCTAAACGCAGGTTTTATAAGTTTTGCTCTGTATTATGCTCAAATAGGCATACTAACCGTAGCAAAAGACACCAAAGACACGCTGTGCTTAAAAGATGGGGTAAAATATGAACGATATTTCTAAATGTTGGCGATGCTTACAAAACTGGAAGCCAGAAAGTCCTTTAATGCCTACAGACAAGTTTAAGGTCATAACCTGCAATCCTCACGATTGCGAAGGCTTGGAGATAAAGATCAGGGTGCCTAAAAATATATGTGCGTCATGCCAATATGCATTGAAATTGAAACTTGAATTCGAATGCAGGTTGTCCCGGACTAAGAAGCGTATAGATAAGGAGATTAACCATGGGTAAAATTAAAAATCCAATAGCATTTATTATAGGATGTTTATTTATGGCCGCGTCTCTTTACTCTTTTTTTAAACAAGACTGGAGGATGGGGATCTTCTATTTTTGTTCAGGCGCAATAAATATTGTTATTAATATTTGACAAAACACAACCGTTGAGTTATAATATATCCATATGAAAAAAATAAGAGCGAAACAAATTAAAGAGGTTATGAGGCATCTGGGTACCATAGGGACTGGTAAAAGTAAGATAAGGGGTGATAGTAATTACTATAGCCGCATATCTAAAATGAGAAAGAGGAAGAAATGATAAATAAAGATCCACATGATGGTATTAAAATCAATGTGCCAGGCGTTGGCGATTGCACATACACGGGGGATTAACATGCCGAATATTATTTTACCAAAAGCATATGACCATGAAAAACAGGATTTATGGGAAGCGTGCGGATTTGAAAATAAAGAAGAAACTAAATTATTATTAGATACCGTCGGTAAAACTTTAGATTCATTCACCCACCCATCAATGAAAATAGAGTTCATCGAAAATTTGGATATATCTAACCGCCAAAAAATTGCTTTATCTTATTTTACTTGCGGACTATATGCCTCTACACATATAGATCAGACCCTCAAGGCCGTGACAGCACAGGCTATATCTAAAATAGAAATGCTTAAGAAAGAAATTATCAGGTTAGGTGGTTCCCTTAATCCAAAAGATTTTGGGGTAAAGACCCCTAAAAGAACTCGCCGGGCCTCCCATAGTAAAAATTAATATGTCCTATAAAATTAGAATAATCCGCTCATGTTATGGTAATTTTAAATGGGAACTATTGAACGGGGCAGGGTTGACGATAGCAGAATCACCTAATATGTTTACCTCGAAATATGCTGTCAATAAGATGGTAAATAAATTGTCTAATAAACTTCAATGCAATGTTGAATTCTTTGATCTTGAAAAAGATTTTATAGAATAGATTTTACAATACTATTTTTTTGTGGTATTGGTTAATCATGAGTAATAATCTTACCCCAAAACAAGCTCTATTCGTTATTGAGTATTTAAAAGATATGAATGGTGCTAAAGCAGCAATTCGTGCGGGATATTCACAGGATTCTGCAAAGGAAATAGCATCAGAAAACTTAACGAAACTTAACATAAGAGCCGCGATCGATGAGCAAATGGAAGCGCGTGCCCGTCGGACATTAATTACTGCCGATAAAATTTTAGCAGACATGGATCGCGTTGCTCAAAGATGTATGACCAACGAGCCGGTGATGGTGTTTGATAAATATAAAAAGAGATGGATGCCGCTCATGAAGGAAGTTATAAATGAGGATGGCACTACTACTAAAGAATATGTCTACCAATTCGATTCCGCCGGTGCCAATAAAGCCCTGGAAAATCTTGCCCGTAACCAGAAATTATTAACTGACCGCAATGAGGTCGGTAATTTAGACGGTACTAATTTCGAACCTATAGCTGTCACGGAAGTATTCGTTGATTCCCCAGAAGCAGCTAAAGAAATATTAAAAGATAAAGATGCCAAAGACACTGAACGTATTTTACCCGAAAGCATTCCATCCGCTAGCCCGGAAGAAGGCCAGGTACAAAACAGCTAAAGGCGGCCGCGGCAGTGCTAAATCAGAAAGTTTCGCACGGTTATCAATACGCAGAAGTTTGACTGAAAAGAATTTAAGATTTTTGTGTTGCCGTGAATTGCAGAATTCATTACGTGAGTCCGTCCATAAAACTATTGTCGATACAATTGAATTTATGAGCGTTGAACACGATATGAACCTGCATAAAAGATTTAAGGTAACAGATAGGTATATACGTAGCCATACCGGGTGTGAGTACATATTTGCGGGACTTCGTAATAATTACAATGAAATAAAATCTATCAAGGGTATAAATGTTGCATGGATTGAAGAGGGGGAGGGGATAAGTCAAGAAAGTATTGAAGTGCTTGACCCTACAATCCGTACACCTGATAGTGAGATTTGGACGAGTTTTAATCCCGAGGTTCGATTAAGTCCGTGCAATGTCGCATTTGTCGACGAAGTAGATCCCAATGATTCCATAATCGTGGAAATGAATTACCGCGATAATCCGTGGTTTCCTGAAGTATTACGTAAACGTATGGAATGGATGAAGAAGACAGACTATGAAAAATATCTCTGGATATGGGAAGGTCAGTTCAAGAATTATTCGGAAGATGTTATTTTTAAAGACAAGATTGAGATTAAAGAATTTGATAGCCCGGGAGAGAATGTCCAGTATTTTATCGGTATGGATTTCGGTTTCTCTGTTGACCCTACTGCTATTATTCAATGTTTTATTGATGATAATGTTTTATATATCGACCATGAATTTTACGGACATGGTGTTGAGATAGAAGAATTGCCAAGCGCGTTGAGATCAATGCCTGCCGTGAACCGTGGATTTGAAATATTAGCGGACTCATCACGTCCTGATACTATAAGTTTTTTAGGTAACAAAGGTTTTAATATTGAAGGCGCCGAGAAGCACGCGGGGTCGGTCGAAGAAGGTATAGATTTCTTAAGGTCATTTACCAAGATTGTCATTCATCCTAAATGTACGGGTACAATTGACGATTATCAATCGTATAGGTATAAGCGGGACCGTGTTACCAATGAAGTATTGCCAATTCCTTTAGACCTGTCAAATCATTCACCAGATGCGACGCGGTACGCATTAAGGAAATGGACGCAAAATATAACCAGTATTTATGATGTAATGCCTAAATAAAAAGGATTGGCACATGATATCTATAATTATTTCAAGCAGGGTGGAGGGGAATAAAAACCATAATTTAATCGCTTTACTAGAATCATTACGGGTCAATACACTTTATCCTAGCCTGATTGAGGTATTGGTTAAATATGATTTTTGCGATCAAGAAGCAAGATTTGTGCATGATTCATTATTACCAGATAATAAATATCCCTTTAAAATAAAACAGATTTATGAGGAGAAATTACGAGGGTATATTGATATCCACTACGGTTATAATTTATTAATTCCTTTATTGTCCCCTTCTTCCAAAATAGTCATAGCGATGGCCGATGATTTTACAGTAAATCATGGCTGGGATTTTGCATTGTGCAATCAAGCTCAAACCGCCGGGGATTATTTCATCATTCACCAAAGGCCGCATCCTCCAATAAGCCGGCCTGATTATAATATCAATCCATTCGATGTATCATTCAATCCATTCCACGCCGAGGATTTGCATATTATAGATGAAGCGCCTGCCTGGTCTACTAAATTAATCAATGATGTTGAAACATTCCCTATATCATTTACCGACGCATGGACTTTATGCATTGAGCGTGTCTTATGGTTTAAATATGATATTAATATAACCCGTTTTACTGACGGTATATTTGTCAACCGTAAAACAGGGAGCATGGATCAAGAAGATCATCCACGGTGGAATACTGACAGGAAAGAAAATTTTGAGTATATGAAGACAGAATTATTTAAAGAGATAATTGAATCACAATGCAAGAACATAGTGGAGAGATTATCATGAGTCGTGACTTCTCTATCATATTACCCACCCGCGACCGCCCCGGCCTTTTATTTAATTTGTTAACTTCCATCCGTAACAACACCGCTAATATAGGCGCCATTGAAGTATTGATTGCGGTGGATGAAGATGATGTGCGTCAAAATGCGGTTATTGATCGCAACCAATTCCCGTTTGCTAAATTCTATAAAGTCAAGCGTTCTTTAAACTTCTCAAAAGATTATTATAATTTCCTATGTTCTAAGTCAACAGGGCGGTGGGTCATTGCCTGTAATGATGACGCTGAATTCATAACAAAGCATTGGGATGTTTATAGCAAACAGATATTGGAGAATAAAATAGGCAACGCCCCTAATATTATTTATGGGTGGATTGAAGACATGTTGGGACCGCATCGTTTGAATCATTTGGGTAATTATTGTTGTTTTCCATTGCAAGGAAGGGACGGTATCAATGCTTTAGGTTATTTCTTTCCACCTACCATACCAACCTGGGGCGCTGATATTTTTTTAGAACAGCTCTACAGGAACGTTGGTAAAATAATTCATCTTCCTATTGTCATAAAGCACATATCTATTCATAATGGTCTACGTCAACCCGATGAAATTTATAAGCGCATTGCCATGAACCAGGTGGCATGTAATATTAATCCGACGCCTGATCAGATTAATACGTTAATAGCTGCCATCAGAGCAGGCCACAAGGAATGTTTAAATGCCTAAAAAGAAAACTGTGTCTGTCGGTGATGATCTTGAAAATGCGCTTGGACCAAACTTAGGGTTAGGTCAAGGCATTGGCCCAGGAAATTATCCTATGAGTGGTGTATTCGACGCAAGTTTTGGCGGACAGAATACTGCCGCATTATCCACCCAATACGAATTCTTCACAAACACATCTTATACCCTTATTTCTTTACAGCGCGTTCTTTTATCATATGCGTATGTTTTATTTGGACCGCTGCGCACGTTGGTTGACCAGCCGGTCTATGATGCTTTTCGTGGTGGAATTAAGATTAAGACGGACGAAGTTGACCCCGAAGAAATTGAAGCATTGCATAAAGAACTTAAACGCCTTTTTATTTTAAAGAAGGTCAAGACTTCTATGCGGTGGGATAGATTATTTGGTGGTGCCGGTATAATTATTAATTGTGAACAAGATTTTACCAAGCCATTCAATATAGATTTAATTAACGAAAAAAGTAAATTGCAGTTTATTACCGCTGACCGTTGGGAATTAATGTGGCAGGGTACGCCCCACAGCCCAGATGCGACTTTTGCTTATTATCCGGGGTTCGGTTACAGCACACCAAGCGGAGTTCCTGATGCAATGCTTGAGGACGAAAGCTATCGTTTTAATATCAGTAAAATAAATCAAAGCCGTGTCTGCAAAATAATGGGTGACGAAGCGCCAAGCCTTGTACGCATGCGTTTGCAGGGTTGGAATATGTCGGTCATTGAATGTGTTATCCGGGAGATGAATAATTATTTCAAAGAGAATAACGTTGTATTTGAATTATTAGACGAGGCCAAAGTAGATGTTTGGAAGATAAATAAATTTAATTCAAATATCTTAAATTCAATTGCGCGTAATCAGACGGTGAGTCGCATCCAGATTGCGCAGACGATGAAGAATTTCTTAAATGCGGTTGTCCTGGATAAAGAGGATGATTATGAGCAAAAACAAGTTAGTTTCGCCGGACTTCCCGAGATCCTTGAGCAAATCAGAATTGGAATGGCAGCGGCAATTAGAATGCCAATGTCGAAGATTTTTGGACTTGCGGCGTCAGGGTTTGCGTCTGGTGAAGACGATCTTGAAGTCTACAACGCCATCGTCGAAGATCAGCGGGACAAAGCCGAAGAAATATTGGAAAAGATAATTCCAATTGTGATGATGAAAGTATGGGGTTTTATTCCTGACAATTGGTCAATGGAATGGGCCCCTTTACGTGTACTTAAAGCAACCGAAGAGGAAGAGGTTAAGACATCTAAATTTGCCAGGGCAAGCGCTTTGTATACGCAAGGCATTGTCAACCCACAAGAATATTGCCAGCTTTTAAAATCAGAAGGTCTGCTTGAAATGGAAACGGAAGTAGCCAAAGGTGCAGAGCCGGAGCCTCCTATAAGTGCCATGATGGAAGAGGAAGGTCAAGCATCATTCGGTCAAGATGGTGCCAAGGCCAAGAAAGAAAAAGCCAAAGAGGGATAAGATGTCTCCCAATCTCAGCGAATATTGGTGTGGATATTGTGGCCGTCATATCATTAAAAAGAATTTTAATGATTTAGTACAGCATTTAAATTTATGTTTTATACAACATCTTGTCGCGTGCGAGTTAGTCAAGACATCAAAACCCAAAGAATATAGGACTTTAGAAGTAAAATCTTTCGATGCGACTAATAAAGCCAATCTTAGATAAGCCGTCGTATCATGTCCAATTGCAAAAGGACATATTTTCTTATTTGTATGAAAATATTTTCAAAGAAATATATAAGATCCTTAAACCCCAAAAAGAATTTAAGAATGCGGCATCGACGATGCTCATTCAGTATTTGATTGAAGGGAAGCTTACTTATGAACAAAACAAATATTTCAAGGGCAAGCTAAATGCAACAATTTCTAAACAACTACGTGAACTTGGTGCAAAGTACAATAACACTATTAGAGCGTATCAATTGGAAGCCGAGCGATTACCTATTGAAATTAAAGCGGCAATTGCACATGGAAATATAAGGAACAAAGAAAAGGTAGAACGCGTCCAGGAATATTTGATTTCCATAGAAGGCAAAGAATTGCCGCCTTTAGGTATTGAATTATCATTTAGCAAGACATTGACAGACTTACATAAGCAGTTCGATAAGACGACTAAGCCATTAATTCCCGAAGATTTAGAAGTGCCGATGCATAA
>QGNH01000277.1_pt1 | contig 15638 bp, 12 predicted proteins | sample 1735481 | NCBI WGS metagenome assembly QGNH01 (sample SAMN09239004, study PRJNA386568) | Viral metagenome, whole genome shotgun sequencing project. | reverse complement strand
CCCAGTTTGTTCCATACTACGCCTAAAAGGAGATTAAATGGCCATCAGAGAATATAAGTGTTCATCTTGTGGGGTAATGATTGAAAAAATTATTCCCACCGTCCAAACCCCTCAGCAAATCATCCCCTGCTCGAAATGTGGGGCAGATGCTGAATTTCAACCCATTCCTTCCAGCGTTGGTCTTCTCACAGAGAACTTCGCTGAGCAGAAAATTGATATTACGATTGGTAAAGATGCAAATCGCCGTTGGCAGGATATTTCTGATCGTAATGCGCTTCGGGAGAAAGTCAGAACACAATCCGGCTCGGTAGGTTTGTCAATGGTGGGGCGCAACGAATTTGCTCCTCTGCCCGAAAGTGAGAAAAAAGGCAGGACTGAGGCCCTTGAAGCCGTTACAAGGGAAGGATTTAAGCACAATCCTGACACTCCTACTGACAAAAAGATTCTAGGCACCAATTAAAGTGGCAAAAGAAAAGACTTCTCCAATCTAGAATGAATCGAAGAAATTAAAAGGGCTTTTGATCTAAAATTGCAACCATAGGGAGAGATAAACATGGCTCTGTTCGCACAATACACCCCACCTGGAGTTTACACTTTTGAGACGGTGAGTAATCCTGGAGTAATCACCTACGGGAATATCCGCCTCCCCGTGTTCATCGGTGAGGGCCAGGAAACCTTCTCCGTAGTTAACAAAGAGCTTCATCGTGGCAGTTCTGCCTCCGCTGATGACCTCATCGTTAATGAGGTTCTCCCGGTTTTGACAATCGGTCAGCAGAGCTTCCAGCTGACTTACACTCCAGTTTGCACTGGAGCCGGAACTGGAACCCTGACTAATGATCCCACCCAGATCACCGTCACTCTCTCTGATGGTCAGACTCCTGTGGTGGTTACCTCACTGAATGGTTCGACGGGTGTGTTCACTATTTTCAACATTTATCCAGAGGGCACACAACTAGAGGCCTCCTACTATTTCAAGCGTAAGGACACCTATGTGACCGAGAATGAAGCCTTCCAGGTGCCCTCTTTTGCACTTTGGTCCGCTGACGCAAGCTTCCCCCTCACTCTCTCTCTCCCTGGAGAGCTTGGGAATGATGTTGACCTTGGATTCACCTTTACCCCCGGAGCCGGAGTATCTGATGCTCTGGCAATCAGTGGTGTCGGAACTGATGCAGTTTCCATTGAATTGAATGCATCTCAGCTTTTCTCTGCCACTGCCGTAGCCCTCACCTTCACTACCTCTGCGGTTACCAGAGCCACCGGCTCCTTCGCTGTCGATGGTGTGACTGCCGGGATGGGTGTGACCTTTGCTGCCACAACTGCAAACAACACAACTACTGGAGACTACTTCGTTGTCTCTAACATCACTACAACCACCAATCCTGGGGACACCTTGCACTTTGTCGGCACCCCCGGTTTCGCCGCAGAAGTTGATGCAACCGCCACCTATGCGGCCTATGTGGTTCGCACCTATGGCAATCTCTCCAATCTGCTCACCGTTGGAATCCCAACCCCGGCTGGCAATCTAGCTCTTCAGAGTGTTTTGTCCTCTGGCGTCCTGGGAACTACTGTAGTCGCAGCAGTCGCTTCCGCTCCATTTGCTGGTGGTGCAGGCCCCAATTCCAACACCACATTTGCCACCAAGCAGATCCCTGTTGTTGATGGATCTAATGGTGGGGTGGTGACTACCAATCCGGCTCTCATGACCGCCCTGGTCAATGGGATTGCAGCCCCCGTTCTCTCCCTCAACGGAGCTACCGGCATCTTCACTATGGCCAACCCAGTGTTGTCTGGTTCGACCTTTGAAGTTAGCTACTACACCAACCACTACCAGGACACTTATGACATGTTGCCTTCCAGCAACGTAGCAAGTATTGATGCGGTGGGTTATGGTCCAGATCGCAATGATTTTGTTCAGGGTGTGGATTTTGTGCTCCAGACGCCAGCCAATGAAGATGCTCGTATCCAGTGGGGGGGCTCTGCCTCTATCGCTACCGGAAGCACAACTCCTGGGTTCACTCCTTTCAACGCCTCTGTCATCACTGACACACTGGTTGATGAGATCATGTTCCTCCGCCCCGCTACTGGGGCTGTTACGGGTAAGAATTTTACCTTTATTCTTCCTGATGTCCCAACCGATGGATCGGGTCTCGGTGTTGTGACCAACAACCCCTCCCTGGTTCATATGTATGTCGGGGACAATCCGGAAGATGCCTTCCATGCTGGCGAAGTGGTGGTTACTCAGGTTATCGGAGCAATCGCAACCGTAGTCCTCTACAATCCTCCCTCCATTGGAAGCATGGTATTCGCTACCTACTACCGCAATACTCTGAATGCCCATGCCTTCACCTTGAAGGTTGTCAATCCAGGAGTGACCGGCCAAGGCACCTATACCATCGCTGATGAATCCAACAATGCTCTCCCAACCATTGCCCCCGGCACCTATAGTGTGGCCGAGTCAGGCCCCTTTGTTGAGACTGGTGGAATCATCTGGCCAAACAAGTTCTCTGATCTTAATGCTGTAGGAGGAGATTTGGATGAAACCATCACCCTAACCTTCCAGCCAGGAGATGCTGAAATTATCGTGACTCCTGCCGCTCAAGCGACCATCACTTCTATTACCAATGCTGGACTTTTGTTCACTTCCACAAACACTGGCACCGGTCCTAACGGTGTGGCTTCCATCGCCTTCATCGGTGTGACTGAGAAAGATGACAACGTTGCTCTTTCCAAAGCTGGGCAAGCCATCAGTGTCTATATCACTAAGACCGGTGGGACAACCCGTGATCTTCAGGACATCATCGATCTGTTTGCCTCACAGACCCCAGTTGGTGGCTGGCCCACTTCTACGGGTGTGATTATCTGCTCCTCTCTCGGGACTGTCGCCCTAACTACAACTGCCGATTCAGGAACAGCTGAGAATTTTGCTGATGGTGCAGCCGCCATTACTACCCCCCGCTCCATCCATTTCTGTGTCACATCTAGTGCTGGGCTTACCGGTGGAGCGGTCACAGACCCCTCTCATCCAGCCATTGGAGCAGTTTGTTATTTGAATCAGACTTATGTTGATTCCAACACTGGCGTCAAGTTCACCATTCTCGATTCTACAAATAGTGACATAGTGAATGATCATCTTTATGGGATTCAGTCTCTTCCAACCCCTGGTTACAACTATCAGATTGGTGATAAATTGTCCTTCGTGGTTAGCAAAGAGACCCCATTCACTACAAGCACTCGTCCAATCATCAACATTTATGGTCTGACCGCCAGGGTTGTTTCCACCTATGGGATGAGTACTGGTAATACCGCAATCCTGACAACCTTTAAGGGTTCTGGCAAGACTCCAGCGGTTGGTGATTTCTATTACGTCAGCCTCACCACTGAGAAGACCGCAGCAGATTTTGGAATCAAGATTTTTGATAATCCTTCCGCCGCATATGCTCAGTATGGTCAGGTCACTCCGCTCAATAAGCTGTCAATGGCAGCCAGCCTCTTCACCCAGAACGGCGGAAATCTCTTCGCTTGCCTCCAGGTTCCCAAGCAGACTGGCCTCAATACCGCCGCTGACCAGACCTTCATCAATGCGATCAGCAGCCTAGCTGCTCCGCTTCCTGGTACAGAGCAGAAAGCTGGTATGATTCAGGTCATGAGCACCAGCCAGACAGTCATTCAGTCTTTGGGCCGCTTTCTCCTGACCCAGGCTTCCCCCCGTAACAACGGTGAGGCAGTCAGCGTCTATGGGTATGGGTTCAACGACACTCCAGCCTCCATGCAGGCCCTCAGCACTGGTTTAAAGAACGAGCGTATGATTGGAATCGCCTCCATTGGTGCAATCCTCCAGCTTGTGGACCCCACTACCGGCATTGCTAACAACTACACGGTAGATGGTTCTGTGTTGGCCGCAGCAATGGCAGGAATGATGGTCTCCCCGGCCAGCGATGTTGCTACCACCTTGACCCGTCAGTCAATGGTAGGGTTCCAGGGCCTCATCACTCGCTACGACGACCCCACCATGGATATGTTGACCAGCAGTGGTTTGACTTGCGTGGTGGAGAACGCTGGAGCCTTGGTGATTCGTCACTGGGTTACCACTGACAACTCCAATCCTCTTAAGAGGGAGCCAACCTCCCGCTTGGTTGTTGACTACGTTCGTCAGACAATGCGTTCCAGTTTGAACCAGTTCATTGGTCGCAAACTCATTCAGTCTACCGTAAATACCGTCACTTCAGTGGTTGCCACTACCCTGGCTGCGTTGGTTGCTCAGGAAATCATCGAAGGTTACAGCACGATCTCTGTTATGGTAGATTCTGCTGACCCGACCATCTTGAATGTTAGTTTCATGGTGAAGCCGATCTTCAGCTTGCTCTGGATTTCCGTCACCTTGACGGTTACGACTCAACTTTAAACCCTGGATGGGGGACTTCGGTCCCCCATCCTTCCATCCGGAGCCATTAGTGAAGATTCATCCTGTAGTTCAGCATCTGGGCGGTACCGTTACGGTGACGCTTCAGGCATCGTTTGTTGGTGACTCCACCGACACGACTGACAAGCAGAGAATCGGTGCATATGGCGATCCATTTGTAAATCTAGGGGGGTTGTTCGTTAGCCCAGCCCTCCCAGCTATCGGAACCATTGCCCTAACAGGGGTTCCAAACCCAGGTGAAACTTTTGCAATCGACACTCAAACCTTTACTTGGATTGCGACTGGTGCGATTGGTGCGACCGGTTCAACTGGGGCTACTGGAGCCACTGGAGCGGCTGGAGCAACTGGGGATGCAGGGGCAACTGGAGCAACTGGGGACACAGGACTAACCGGAGCAACCGGAGATACAGGATCAACAGGGTCAACTGGCGATACTGGAGATACAGGAGCGACTGGAGCAATAGGCGAGACTGGTGGACCTGGAGCACCGGGTGGTCCAGGCGGTGCCGGTGGACCTGGAGGTACTGGAGGCGATGGTGGTGCCGGTGGACCTGGAGGTGCCGGGGGCATTGGTGGACCTGGGGATACTGGCCTAACGGGAATTAGTGGGGCAACCGGGGCAACCGGAGCAACTGGAAATAGTGGTGCAACCGGGGCCGTCGGGCCTATTGGGAATACTGGTCAAACCGGTCCCACTGGAGTCACTGGTCCCCTAGCTACAGGACAAGTTCTTCTAGGTAGCGATGCCCTAACTAGTGCAGCTAATATCATCACTGCCATTACCGCTGCTGCATTAACAACTGTTACGGCTGCAATAAATGGTTCAATCATAACCATTACCGCCGTGACTAATGGAGAGGCAGGGAATCAAATAGCTTTCGTTAATTCCTCTTCCAATATGATAATGACTGGTGTCAGTAATCTTGGGGAAACTCAATGGGGCCGAGAAGCCATTACTTTCCAGTTGGGATCTTCCGAAATTTCCAGAGGTGTAACCACTCAGATGGCTTTGACGCCAATAAGTTTTATGAAACAGCTACCATTAGGTTCCCCTGGGTTGTTACCCACCCAAGCCGTTGTAGCTGATCCGGTTACCGCCGCTGCCGCTTGGTGTGAGTTGATGGATTCACGCATCTCTCTAGTGATGACAGCCTTGCGAGGAAATGAACCTCCGCAACTTGTTGCGCTTCCTGATTCCACAGTGTAAGAGGTAAAAATATGCGTTCTAACAGATTAAACAAAAGAGCCCTTGACCAGACTGATAAAAAGGATTGGCCATTGCAGCAAGAAGCTGAAGAAATTGATGCTCCCGGTAATAAGACTGTTGCATTGGTCAAGTCTAGTAAAACCTGTCCCTGTGGTAATGAAGGCTGTGAAGGATGTGGTAAGGGTAAGGGTAAGGAAACTGCGGCTAAAGCTGCTGCTAGTGTTGAAGATACTATGAAAACCTTTCTGTTTTTAGATAATGATGGAGCCCAGATTAAAATACGCGCTAAAGATCTTGTTGAAGCTATGCAAGAGTTAATTCGTAGGCTAAATATTAAAGTCATTCCAACAGCTAGCACTGCTGCCTCTGATGATGGTAAGGCTAAAACTGCTGATTGGATTGGTGATTTGATCAAACAGACGGTTCAATACTTAACCCAGCATAGAAATGATCCCGATTTAAACCAAAAAGTTCAATCTCTTCCACTTGCTCGAAAGGTTGGCCCAACGGCCCTTCAAAATCCAGTTAATCAGTTTGTTCAGGATGGAAATTCTTCCGCCTTAGTTAATGAACTTGAAACCATCGTTCAGGGCAAGCGAACATTTGCAAATAAAAAGAAAGCTGAGGAGTCCTCCGTGGAAATTGATGCCCCAAAGAAAGAAAAGACCGAAGGAGAACAGCCCGAAGGGTTTGTTGATCCAAAACGCCCCATTCCCGATGAAAAGCCGGTTAAACCATCTGCCGATAACGCTCCAAAAGTGGTTAATCCAGAACTTCCTGGCACTCATCGTCGTGTAGAGTTGGATGCACACACTGATGCTGATCCGGCTCCTTCCGCATGGTCGGTAGACAATACTCGTGAGATTCAGCATAAGGCTGCGGGCAATTTTGATACATCGAAGCAGACTCCAGCTAAAGTGGATCCCTCTCCCACTGCGTGGTCAATCGACAACACTCGTGAGACACGTCATGAATTATCTGAGCTTACGACTGAAGAGCAGGACGAAATGAAGCGAAAGAACGGCAATTTAGAGGTCTTTATTCCTAAAACTGCCGAAGAGATTGACTTCATTGTTCAGGCATCAGGGTCATGGGTAGGTGAACGCCTCAACAAGGGTGTATTTGCTGGCAAGATGCCAACATTTATCATCAATGCCAGTGAGGCTGTTGCTGTGGTAAGTGCGTTTGGTGATGTGTTTGATGCTCAGTCCTCCAAACCCACCAACAAGTATGCATCAATCCTGAATCCTTCTGCTAAGACGGCGATGGACGGCCCCGGAGGCCCCGATCATCGTGGCCCCGACTTATTACCCCCTCCATACTCGGCAGGGCTAAGGGGCGGCTCTGAGTTAGCTGGAGAACCATCAGAAATCATTCTTATTATTAAATCAAAATCTTTTGGTGTCAGAGAAGTTATTCTTCCCGTTAATGATAAACCGCTACACGCTGGCACTCTTCCAGGTCTTGTTCAAAGAGCTTGTGATCAAATGTTAGCTGGCCATTATACCACAAAGTCCTCTGCTAAGACAGCAGCCGCAGGAGGAGCCGCAGAGGAACCAGAGTCTGAAGAAGAGACTTCTGTTGATTCAGTGGTTGTCAGCCTTCTTGAGGCTTGCAAGAGTGAGTGGACCAGTTTGGGTGACCCAGTCAACCCAGCCACATGGCCAAAAGAAATTGATCGTGCCCTTCTTAGCCTCAATGATGAACTTGTTGCGGCCATTAAGAAGGTTGAAGACAAGTTAGTTGAAGGTGAATTCTACAGTAAGAATGTAGATGAGGGTCTTGAGGGTGGTGGCAGTTCGGTCGATTCTCTTAACATCGCTCCTCCTGAAACGGAAGCTCCTGATGCGATGCCTATGGGCGACGAGGGAATTCCAGAAGCCGATGGCCTCAATACCGCAGCGGATGAAGCCGACGAGCCCCTCCTTTCGGAGGCTCCGAAAACAGGTGGTCTAAAAAAGAGGGCTGGGTTGGACGATGTGAACCAAGTTCCTGACTTTAGAGGGGGAATTGGACTAGACACTCCACCCCTCCCTCCTTCTGAAGCTCTTCCACAGCGCAATGAATTTAAAGTCACTTTTGAAGATGGTAACAGTCTAGTTACTGGCTTTAATGGTACTCTGGATGACGCCAACGCTTATTATGTTGGACATGGCTTCAATCATGGTGATGTGGACGGTAAGGATCGGATAGTCAGGGCCGTCAGGGTTGAACAACTGAATGCGCCCAAGATTGCTTCAGCTAAAAATGCAGTAGAACTTCCTGATGTAACAACTACGGAGACTCGAAAAGCCCTTAAATTCACCCAGTCTCTTCAGGGCGATATCGCTACCAAGTTCTTTGAGTTCAAGAAGGTTGTTCAGGAAGCTAATGACTCCTCCTTAGTCAAGAATGTAGGAGAGGCCTTTGTTGCGCTGAAAACCAAGCTTGAAGATGTAGAAAAAATCCTATCTAAGCAGCTTCTGCTACTCGAAACCGCTGAATCTTCCATTCAAGATAAAAAGGACAGCAACGCCAAGAAATCATTTCTCCTTGGTGCAGATAATTTCGTAAAGTGCAGTAAGTGTGGTAAGGACTTTAGCTGCTCTCCTTATGGTAAGGAAGAGAAGGAACCTGTTTGCCCCAACTGTGAAAAAGGCGAGAAAAAAGAAGCTTCGGCCAAGACAGCCTTTTACCCATTACTTGTTATTTTTAAGGAACTTAAAGATTTCCAACAAGCTCATCCTGAAATGTCCGAGGAAGAGGCATTAAAAGCATTCGCCTCTACTGGTCAGGGCAGAGAGATTGTTCAACGAGCAGCGGAACGGCTTAGTCGTGCGGCTGAAGCTGATGTTCAGAAACTTCAGCTAACTAATCAGAATCACCCAACTGCTTCGGCCAAGACAGCAGCCTGCCCAGTTTGTGGAGCTACGGTAATGCAGAATGGTAGGGACACAAATGGTGTGCTCTGCCCCAATTGCGCCGATAAGCCCTCTACACAGGTTCCAGGCACCTCTCAGTCAACTACTACCCCAGCAGTGCCCAAGCTGCCTCAGAATGGCCCGGTTAACCCGTCTCCAATCAAGCAGTATGGCTCTAAATCTAAGTTTAAAGGACTGAATTTGGCCAGTGCCGAATAGTAAAATGAGATTTATATCTATCAAATTCTACCAATAGGGAGATTAAAACATGGCCAATTCACCTTTCACCGATTCCTATCTGTACCGTCAAGGTACTACCGCCCAAACCAAAACCGTAATATCGTCAAGATTTAAGATCTTCACCCATGCGGTGGGAGTTGGCAAGTTTGTGAAGATGGGTGTCACCTCTAGCTTCAATATCTCAGAATCAAAGAATGTCGAAGCAATTCGTGGTCTGGGCTATGGAGATATCGTTGCCGAGCTTGTGCCCGGTATCACCCAGCCGATGACGCTGACGATTAACCGCACCGCACTCTACCTTGCCAATATCATGCAGATGTTGGGTTACAAGGCGGGCGTCAGTGGCTTGGTTCGTTCGCTCAAGCATCACAAATGGCCATTTGACATCAAGACCGAAATCGCATTCAGTGAACTCGCCTCCTTGGCCCAGAATGTGGGTCAGGCTGACTTGGCTGATGTGGCGGGTGAGGGTGGACTCAACAACTATGGTAACCCTGGCCTCTACGCTGTAGTCACCATCTATGAGGGCTGCTGGATGGAGTCCTACACCTCCAACTTCCAGATTGAACAAGCAGCCGTCACCGAGGACGCAACTATTATCGTCACCGACGTGTTTGATGTCAACGGATCCGTGTATGGAGATTTCATTGATTCTGGTCTGTCTCCTTCTGATGTGACCGGAGCATCTCTCCTCTTTTCCTCTATTTCCTAATGAATGATCTGCTAAAGAAGCATCTGTCTAAAGCTGTCAAGACAGCGGATGCTTCTTTACTTGTTCATAAAAAAGCTGTGGATGCGTTGTTGACTGAAATGGCTCGACCGGGAGTGGGAACTATTTATGACCGGGATTACCAGACTCAACATGAAAATCCCTTCGAGGATTCCCGTTTTGATGCGGTTCCGGTTCTCGAAGAGCCTAAAGAAGCCTCCGATCCCAACGCCAGAATGCTTCAGACTGAGTCGGTAGCAGGGCATGTGCGCCATTATCCCCCCAAGGAAAAGAAGCTTATGTCGGAGACGACAGAAGAAGAAATTGGCAAGGACAATGATGAGGATTGGATTCATCATCATAGTAGCTTGACTACTAAGGTTCACGCTTACGATTTTGAATCAGATCGCAATCGCAAAATTGCCAATCGAGTTGCTGCAAATCGCTATTTCAAGCAATTTGTTTCGGCTGAGAATGTCAAAACCAATGACGATATTCTAATGGTCAATATTCCTCGTGGAAAAGTCGCCCAGGCGGAGTTTGGTCCTTCTGCTATGGTGCGGATGGAGCAGGAACTTTCGTCAACTTTAAATGTACGTGCCAAATATGCACATGTGGTGCTTAATGCTGGTTTCGATGGGGTCAGCTTCGAGTTCATGCTGGTCTGAGGAGTCAAAATGAGCTTTACCAAACATGCTACTGGGCTTATTTCAGATCCTGTCATATCAGTCTCTATGTGGGATAAGTTGCACAAAAACCAGTTTGGACACAAAACAGCCTCTTTTTCTAAAATTGCATCCAACACCTCAAAGTACCTGCTATCTCATGTAACTATCATGGCTTCGGTAATGACAGAGGGTGATCCTTACGATTATCTCATTAAGCCGGAATGTAGCTATTTTGTGAATAATAATGATGATGCCTGGGAAAATACTGTTTTAAAGATGTCTTATCGTAGTTTCGTTGGTGCGTTCAACTTCTTGGAGCACTATCAGAATTCTAAAGCGGCCAAGGGCCACATTCTTGATGCGGTTTTGAGAAAAATCAAAATTAGCGGAGATGTGTGGGTCTATTTTGTGGATCTGTTGGTTGCGACTGATTTGGCTCAAGAAGATCTGGTTCATAAGATTAGAACTGAAAAAATCAAATATCTTTCAATGGGTTGTGTGACTGACATTGTCATATGCAGTTATTGCAATCAGCATGTCACCGACAATGGCAATTACTGCTCCCACCTTCAATACAATAAAGGACAATTCCTTCCTGATGATGACGGTATTCCTCGTCGTGTTGCTGAGTTGTGTGGACACAAGTCAATGCCTAACGGCGGAGTCAAATTCATTGAAGCATCCTGGGTGGCAATTCCCGCCTTCCCCGGAGCTTCTCTTAGGGGCATTGTCTCCAACGAATGGGAAGGCCCCAAGACTGCCTTTACCAAAGATGCTGAGTATGTTGGCAAAGCCGCATCCCAGCTTATTCTACCCAAACCCTCAGCCCTTATGGCTGAGCTTAATCACCTGAAGATGTAATACCATTAGTAAAACTAGAGAGTTTACAAACTTTCTAGTACCAGGAATAGAGAGCCCATTTCACTACCAAAAAAGGAGTCAGAACCATGGCCGAAGATCGCAAGTCATTGAAAGAACGTCTCGCTAGTGTCCGAGAAACAAAGCAGTCCGCACACAAGGAAGCCAAAATTCGTGTAGCTTCTGCCTGGACCCTTGCCAAGTCTTTGCTCCCGACCGCTCCAAATGAAGTTCAGTACCAGTTAGCCTCATCCCTCTTGGCAAACACCACAAAGGCCCTGACCGCAATGCTGCGTCAGACTGCCATCAATGCTCATTATACCAAGGTTGCGGAGAAGTTTGAACAGGTTCACAAGGTTGAACTCAACGAATTCTTGGAAGATGAGTCTTTCCTTAAGAAGATGCAGAATGAAGTCAAGGGCGAGTTAAAGGGCGAACCCAAGTCAGCAAAGGCCAAGAAAGCTGATGATGACGAAGCTCCCAAGGATGAGGCCCCCAAGGACGATATGCCACCAGCAACTGAGGAAGTTCCTCCGATGGATGAAGTTCCCCCAGCAGAAGGCGACATTCCTCCCGCACCCGAAGGTGATGTTCCTCCAATGGACGATATGCCCCCAGCAGACGCTGGAGCCCCCTCCGGTGAACCCATTCCTGATGAAAAGAAGGAAGAGCTTCAGGAGAAGATTGACAACCTCGAAGCCGATGTTACGGCTCTGGAAGAGACAATTGAAGGCGAGGAAGAACTCGATTTCAGCAAGATCTTCAATGAAGATGAGTTGGGCGACAAGACCGACGCATTGGCCAATGAAGACGAAGGCGAAGGCGAGGAATTTGGTGAGGACGGTCTCCCCGTCGAAGCCGATGGTGGTGCAGGATTCTTTGGATCCGAGCCCAATGAACTCGAAGAGGGTGGAGCAACCGCATCCCCAGAAGATTTCTTCCATCATGCTTCCCGTTTTGACGTGACCTCTCTCGACGTTCTGCTTGCCGATCAGAAGACAGCCGCCAAGGTCCAGGGTGTGGATGACCCCATCGTGGAACGTGGTGATATGGCCGAAGACCTTTTGAACGAGGGTGGAGTGCCAGATATGGAAGAGGATCATGAAGACATCATTCTCTATGAAGTCCTTAAGACCCTCAAGACCGACAAATACGATCCAGGTGCAAAGCGCGAGGGTGAGCCCAAGCTCGAAGCCCCGAAGAAAACTGTCGCTGGCAAGGCTCCGGCAAAGGCCGCATCGCTCCGCAGTCTTGGCAATGTCAAGACCGCTGGTAGCGAGTCCAAGTCTGAACAGCAGATGCTTGCCAACCTCGTCTTCACGGACGATATCTAAACAGTAAGCGAATAGCTCTCTGAACTAGCGGCCTCTTAAATGAGGCCGCTGATTTATGTGGACAAATGAAAGCCCTACGTGGGAATTGATTCATACCCTTAAAGAAAAAGGGCTTATGCCTTCAAAAATATGGGGCTCCCTTAAACAACGCACTTCTACTGCTAAATTTTATTATTTTGTAGACAGCTATACCCCTTATTTTAGAAATAGGGTACACACCGCACAGTATCTTTCGAATTGGATGTGGATTTACGAGCAAATTAAAAATAAAAAATCTAATCCTAATGCTAATCATATGAATATAAAGTACCAGGTTAGTCGTGATGATGTATTACACCCAGAAGAGTGCAAGTGGGTAGAGGTGACAGGTTTGAATCTTGATGATCTTGAGTCTTTTTCCAGCAATTATGATAGCTTTTCCTATCAGAGTGATACTAAACCACAGATGCTCAGAGAGTTCCCTCTGACCACTTTTTCTTGTCAATTGGCAGAATTACTCTATTAATGCCTGACGAATCCAAGGCACCAACCCCCAGATAGGGAAGTCTGTAAATCATCAGGATTAATCTGTTTGTTTACTCCACTTCTGGTCACCCACCTCTTTCCGGAGTGAGCTATCGACACCTTCTTTCTCATCTCTGCTCCACACCTAGTCTTTACATTACTCTTGTTTGCTTCAGATATCTGTTTTCGCCACTCTTTATCTCGTACCATGCCATTATCCCCTCGTTTCTGGGCAATTTGAGACATTAATTTTTTAGTTTTCTCNNAACGTTTCACACCCAGATGCGATCCAGCAGTAATGCAGGTATTGTAAAGTTCTGCTCCCTCGTCTCTGAGCCTATCTAACCAATATTGCTCACGAGAAAGCAGCACCTCTCTTGCAGGTTTGGTCTCCTCTATCACTGTCCAAATGAATGAATCTGTTCCATACTTGTCCCAAGCTCGTTGTAAATGTTGATTACTGTGAACCTTTCGAGTTAGCTCGTTATGATGTCTTCTCCATCTTCTGTAGAAATCAACAGCAGAGCCGATGTACACTATTCCGCTCAATTTATTTTCAATTCGGTAAATTCCGGCTCTGGTATCATATGGAAACGGGTAAACCCCCAGTGGTCTAGTCATTTTTATCCTCTATATCTAATACTGGAAAACCATGTTATATAAGTAACTTTGTTTTGTAAATATCTCTTCCTTATTTGCACAAGCGACTCCATCTTGTAGTGATCTCGCCATCTCGGCTGATCCATGGGGAAGCGAAAAACTCATATAGGAGAGTAGAGAATGTATCTCGAACTTAACGTATATCGGGTCGGCGCAATGGAAACATTACGTTCGTAAGGTTTAAATTCGGTGAACGCTTCCAGGTAATCCCTGATGCCAACGCCGAGCGAAGCAAATCATACGGTGCTAAGATTTGAACGTGTAGAGACTATAATAACCCATCTAACTTGAAGCAATTTCAACAAGATGAAGGCATAGTCCAGACCACAAACACTAATGGTAGTGGCAGTGAAAACTGAAGTGGTAGAGAAAATTTCCTAGTGGGAAGAAAACCACAAGTGAAACAAATGCGAATATTACGGCCAGAATGACGGAACTTGCGTCCCCAATCTGACTATGACCGGTGACCCCGGTGTTGATAACGCTGCACTAACTGCTGCTGGCTACGCTTCTGGAGCCATTGTCAGTATCGTGTACGGTGGAGCTTCCACCCCTGGCGTCCTCAACCTTATTGTCCATCCTCTGGATGGAGCAAACTCCCAGACGGGAGCCTCCCCCGAGCAGCCTTACGGCTTCTTGCTCTTGGGTGCTGGCCAGTTCAGTTCTTCCATTACCCCTTCGGGTTCTGGAAAGACTCCTGTGGTCCGTGCTTTCCCCAAGTTCAAGGTTCCTTCGGCTCAGGTAACTGGTGCTACTCCAGTTTGCGGTCAGTTGCTTTATTGCGCTAACGTAAACGGTGTAGGCGGTGTTGGTCCTGGTATGTTCACTGCAACCAAAGGTTCAGCGAACACTGCTGGTGTCACCCCAGTGGGTATCTGCACTCACGCCATCTCTGCCACCGAGCCTTGGCTTGGCGTTGCGTCATTCTTGTAAAGGGAGACAAATACAATGACTATTCTATCCCGTACCCAAGCACAGACCGCACAGTTGGGTCAGATTCTCAAGACCGCAGCAGGCCGTCAGAAACTCGCCGCCGCTCTGGGACCATCCCTCCGCCGCCGCCGCGATTACATGAGTATCGCTCGTAAAGCACTCATGGTCGAAACTTTGCCTGATGGAGCACTTCCCATCTACGACAAGGAATTTGACGAAACCGGACGCAGCTTCGTGCAGGCGTTCGTCGTTGGTGAGCAGGGTGGCGATATCGTCAACGTTGCAAACCCAATTCGTGTGACGGTTCCGACATTTGAAATCGTCGCTAACCCGATGATCCCCATCACCCAGATCAAAGAGCGTAGATTCGATATCGTTTCTCGCGCCCTTAATTTGGCTAAGGCGGAAGTCGGCGCTGCGGAAGACAACTATGTGTTCAATCTTTTCAAGACGATTGACACCGCTGCCACCGCCGCCACCACCAGCACCCTCTATACCGATTATGTGTATAATCGTTCACTTGCCTACACCGTCAATGGTTCAACCACTTTCGGCCTGACTGTTGAGCCTTTTGCAGATGCCTTCGGTATGGTGCAGCGTCACGACCTCTCAGTTGCCTACATCTTCATGAATCCTCGTGATTATGTGGACATCCTGAAGTGGACTGATAGCAATGTAGACCGTGAGACTCAGCGTCACTTGCTGAAAACCGGTATTATGGGCTATCTGTGGGGTGCAACGATCTTGCAGTCCAGAAAAGTCTCCTACGGTGACGTTTGGGTCATGGCTGATGCCGAGTTCCTTGGTGTCATCCCTGAGCGTGTTCCTCTCACCGTGCTTTCCGCTGACCGCCCTGACCTTCGTCAGATTGGCTTCTCAGTGTTTGAGATCCTCGGATTTTTGATTTTTAATCCTTCCGGATTAGAGAGAATCGTAATTACCCGTTCTTAAAATCCAGATTCGTCTGGTAAAAATGAGAAAGCCCCAAGAAATTGGGGTTTTCTTTTTGTAAAGTGAGTATTAGTTTAGTATCTCCCTCTATTCAGTAGAAGGAATTCATCTATGGAGAACACATGGATCTAAAATGCTACAAATTCACCCGAGACGTAAACTTTCCCCAGAAGGGACCAGACGGGAAAACCCCTACTGGCTTTGTGGCTCAGCCTGGAGATACACTCACCCAGATTACCCACACCACCTATCAG
>QGNH01000890.1_pt1 | contig 15639 bp, 18 predicted proteins | sample 1735481 | NCBI WGS metagenome assembly QGNH01 (sample SAMN09239004, study PRJNA386568) | Viral metagenome, whole genome shotgun sequencing project. | reverse complement strand
ATAGCCAAGATACGGGTATTAATACCAGCTTGTTCGCCGTTACGAACCGTCTTGTATATGGTACCAGCATCGACCGCTCTGAAACGATTGAATGGGAATCGACCATCTTTATCCGGCTCAGTTTCGCGATCATAGATAATTTCAGTACCCATCCAGCCAAAGGTACAAGCATTCTGCACTTGAATGCTCAGGAACTGGTTCAAAGTAACCTTTTCTTGATTCTCCAAGCCTTCAGTGTGTCCGCAATTCAACAGGATGGTTTCAAGTCGCTTAATTCGTTCAGTAACTTTTTCAAATTGCTCTGTATTCAGGAGCTTGTAAAACTCGGGCTTGATCTTAATCTCCATGCCCTTGTCAAAACGATCTTCACGCTTCTTGCCGAACTGGCTGACCTGACCACCTCTCGTACGAAGGATGCCGGCGACCAAGTGATCCTGGACTCGAACCAACTTTAGGACGGAATCTGGAATTTCATTGCGCTTAGACTTAACGACACCAGCGTAGGCATCATTATAGTTAGGGCTTTCCATGAACGTGAGGGCTGGGGCTCGCTCTGTAGCCTTACCCATAGAATCATTTAGAGCTTTTTGTAGTGGGAATAGGTCGGGTCTGCTTTTTTTGAGTTCGTCCATCGGGCTCATAGTGGGAGCCGCAGACATATTCAAGGTCATCTCTTTTTTGACGGGCGCGGGCGTCTGAGCGACCATGTTGATGGCGCTGATGATAGCTGGGATGCTTATATCTTTAATTTTCCCGTCATTAGCCATAGATTATCCCATTGAGGCGAAGTAGATATTGGCGGCAACCGTACCAGGATTGGTGATCGTTACCGAATATACCGGTCCATTCATAAAAAACACGCCTGGAGCAGTAACTCCATTGATCTGGAATGGCGCGACGGCCATTGGAGACCCACCGTTATATATCATAGAAACTGCCTGATCAGATTCGAGATATAGGAAACTAGCCGGATCGTAGAAGGTCAGGGTAGGCGTTCCAGAGGAAGTAGCGGATTGAGACATTGTAATAGTCGGCCCAACAAAAGCCGAGAAAGTGATGGTTGCATCGCCCGTACCGCTTGCTAGAGTGAGGGTGCCAGAGGCCGTTGGAGCACCAGTTCCGGTCGTTGTAAGGGTCGTTCCAGCTGCAATGGTAGCGGTAACCGTGAAAGTTTGGCCATTATTTGTATAAGTGGCACCAGCAGTTGCATTGGCAGAAGTTACGGTGAAAACGGTCGTATTTACAAATGTATTGACGTAAGTGCCCACAGGAATGCCGGTTCCTACAACCAATTGACCGGGAGTAATGCCGGTAGGCGATCCAGTGATAGTTATGGTCGCGGTACTATTGGTAATCGTGGCGGTCGAAGTTACCGGATTGGAGAAAGAATACGTAAGAATATTGCCGCTCGTGACGCCTGGAAGTACTTGAATTTCTTGACTATTTGATAGAGTATAGGGAACGCCGTTAATTTCTCTGGACCAGCTGAATTGATTCAATGCCGGAGTGGAGGTTTGGCATAAGTCGTTGTATGCATTGAGATAAAATAAGAAATTTGTTTTTGGCATGAGTAGACCCCTATAGGGTAAGATTGGAGGGATTAAATATAGGAGAATGTAAGCTTTTTGAAATGCTTCCGAACGCCTCTAATAACGCGATGGATGGCCTCATTTTTTACACCAAAATGATCGGCAGCGGCCTGTATGGAATTCCAAGTTTGTCCAGTCTCATTACATTTGATGGGCCTCTTACTTTTCTCTCTTTGGGCGGAAAACCCACTTAAATTGTAACTTTCAAGGGGCCTTATTTTTTTAGTTCGAACTTTTCTAGGCTTAGACCGTTCTGGATTAACATATGAGAAACTCATACCATGAAAATGATCCCTAACGCCTCGCAATACCCTATGTATGGTCTCATTTTTCACGCCAAAACTTTCTGCGCATTTTTTTGTAGAATCCCAGACTTGACCTGTCTCATTGCACCTAATTGGTTTTTCATGTTTTTTAGCCCTTATCGCTACACTTTCAGGAGACATACCATGAGCCCACTTGTAGTCTGCCGAATTTCCACCTCCAAGACATCCATTGTAGCCATTTGGAAATAAAGTATTGTTTTTGTTGATATATTCTACTTCTATTTCATTTAATTTTTTAATGAGTTCAGATTTTGACTCTCTTTCTATTGATTCTAAAATCTCTACTTTAAAATACTCTCTTTCGTATTTCAGCATAGCTCTTTTTAGAAAAACACATGTGCTAGAAGGATGAAAATGTTCTTTAAATCGTTGCTCAACGGACCTTATGGTTTGGCCTATATAGCATTTTTCATTTATAATATTCGTTATCTTATATATGTATCCGATCATACTATTAAGATTATATCACATATTCCAGGAAAAGCCACCTCTTTTTCCTGTTCCACCCGAATAAGTAGGCGCTCCAAGAGTATTTTGAAGCTCTTTCTTCATCATTTCATGCTGTTCGGGAGTATGCTTTTGCTCTACCGGCACACTTTGTGCATTAGGATCCGTGGACGTGATATTGGGCCTTTGAGGTCCACTAATGGGGAACATGTTCTGTCCAAGATACCTCAAACTATCGCAGATATCGGCAATACCGGCCTCGTCATCTGGAGTCTTGGTAACTTGGCCTTGACCATCCAAAAGGAATCGGTGCTTCATTATGGCGGACCGGACCTTTTTTGTACTTTCTACTTCCAGCACCTTCAACAGCCTTTGGCCGGTTGCGGTCATGATCTTACTTCTCACAGCACCGATGCCACCCTCGACATCTTTGGTAAACTTAGGGCAAGCCATACCATTGCGGACGAATGCTTTCACGTAGGCGGGCATGTTGGTATCGCAGTACCATTTCCTGGGCTTGTACTTATCTCGGAAATTTATAGCTACCGGCAGAAGATCTTGGATTTCCAATTTTGGGCTACTGAATGCGTCAATAATCCAAACCTCACCGTTGGGTATACTAGCCATAATCAAAATAACGGCATCATGAGTAAAACCCCAGTCAACCCCACAGTAGATTGGGATGTCTAAAGATCTCAATACTCCTAGGACGGATAAATCGCTAACATTTGCTGGCGCTTCTGTCCCGATCAAAGTTTCAAATGCTTTCTTTAGAGTAATGACGTTTCCATCTCTGGCCCTGTCGGAGTAGCGAGGATAGACCAACCCTTCCGAACCGGGCTTCCAGCACATCAGCTCTGCTTCTGCGATTTCTACGTCATTCTCTGCGAACTTCTGAATAACACTAGAAATTGGTTTATAAAAACCGCCCGTGGCGGTTTGGGGTTTTTGAGAGAGCCTAGTTCTGCATACAGGTAGTAGTTTACAACCAACGCAGCCACCATGAACATTGGGCAACAGATCGTACTTTGGCTTCTCGATATCGGGAAGAGCATTAAACTCATCCCCAGTAAGCCGTATTAGTGGTAAATTTTTGGCAACAAACATGTCTTGTTTAGGAAGTTCGGGCTGATGCCTTTCAACTGGGCATGCTTCGGTAACGTCCAAGATATTCCAGGAGAGAACCTTATAACGAGTTTCTTCCGCTTTTTCCAAAGCCGTCTGCATGTTTCCGAACGCATATTTTCTGGTGGAGAGATAAACCTTAATCCCATGAAAACCACGGCTAAACCCAGTGATGTTTACGCCCTGTTTGATTGCCTTAGGATCCGCGAGATCCAACTCATCCAAGAATAGGAAGTTGGCGTGAAGGCTGTTCATGCCTTTAGGGGTACAAATAAGAATTTTGATGAATGGATTTTTGCCTTCTGGAGTTCTATATCGAATGGTGCGCTTATTCTGGGTCATGTTTTCCCAACCGCGACTACGTAGCAGGGGATCGATTTTCACAACGAAGTCGTTGATGTAACCAATGGCGACTGAGGATTGCTCTTCGGTTGCCGCTCCATGTGCCACCGTTCTAGAGAAATGCAACATGATCAAAAGCTCTAGGATGGCGACTGATACGGTCTTCATACCTTCTCTACAACTCATCAATATGTAGCCTGGAGTAATATCTCCAGCGTTGTTTTTTGCTGTATTGTAAATTTGCCAAATAGCATCGAGGGGAGAAGACGTACTATCAGGATCGGTGATCTCCAAAGGGAGTTCTAAATCCAGAAACATTCTGGCCCAGTCCTTGATGTCATCGGCAGAAGTAAGATGGTCGAACATTAAGTCCGCCATCTCCTTTTTCTGATCATCGGTTAAAGATTTGAAATCCATATGATAAGATTGGCTATTTTCTATTTAGGGCCGGATTCTGATAGCCGTCCGGGTTTTGACTGACCTTGCGCCACTCTTCATCTAGGCTTGCCTCTTTACGCTCAAAGTCGGCATCCCGAGGGTGACACACGATACCGCCTAACGTACCAAGTACGCCTGCGATCTCTACGCTATTCCTTAAAGCTTCGCTGACAGCCTTAGTGGCATCGAAAATGCCCAACTCTTCGGCACTTCCGAATACTTGATTTTCAATATCGTAAACATTATCCGGACTCTCAACCAGCCTAGACCGAACGTGGGAGGCCTCTTCTTCATTATACCCGGCGTTATCTAGCAGGCGATTCAATACCGCTAGCAATGCAGGAACCAGAACCTCTTTGGCAGGATCTCCATCTTTTAATGCTTCTGAAATGAGGAGCGCCATATCCAAAGCAATACGGCCACCGCCTGGCACCACCCCATGAACGATACTGCTTCTGATACTGCATACAGCGTCTTCCGCCCTGTCAGCTCTTTCCTTGATATCGCTTGGACTGGATCCTACGATAGTCAACTTTGCAATTCCAGAGGTGATTTTCGCGATACGCTCTTCAAGCCATCCTGCTTCTGCCAAAGACTCTGCACGTTTAAGCTGTTTCTTTAGTTCATCCGCACGGAACTCAATGTTCACTGGTTCTGGATTACCGCTCAATGTACTTCTGAATCGTGTAGATTCAAAAAACTCCATTCCAAATCCCAGGTCTTCAATGGTAGCCTCAGAAAGTTGGTTTTTCATGCCGAATACTTTTGCTCCCGTAAAAGCGGACAAATCGGTGAGCCAATGAGTCTGGGCATTCATAAATTGAGCCAAAGGAGCCTTGATTGGAACAACCTTTAGCGTTCCAGTTTGCTCAAAGCTATATGAAAGAGTCGAAATGACATTTTCCGAAAAGCCATTAGCTACAACAACAATATTTTTAAGATCTTCAAGACTTTTAGGATCCGTTTGAATTCTTTGCTCGATGGCATTTAAAAGAGGGCCAAGTCCAAGTAGATCTTGTAAGGCACCATCGAATAGGATGAATTTAGGTTTCTCCAGATAACATCTCTGCGAAGCCTGATCGTTGATAAAATTAGAAAAATACTTACCAGAACTTTCTTCTAGCCCAATTGGAAAAGGATATCCATCGATTCTTTCAACCTTATACCCACTTGGGCCTGGCATTTCTCGAATAGTTACATGGGAGCTTTCTCCAAATCCAACTTCTTCGAAGCATTCTAGAACGGCGTTAGCAAGAGCTTTCTCACCATTTGCGCTGATTGTAGCTACGTTCAACAGTAACTGTTTTGATTCTTCGCTCACCTTGATACTTCGACTAGCGATGTAAGGTAGAAGTGTCTCTTCTACGACCTTCTTGATTCTACGAACCGTTTTCTGGGGACTTTCCTTTGGGTTTTTGTCGCAGAAGTCAAAGATGTTTCGGATAAGCTCGTAAGCCAAAAGGGTAGTCGTAGTAGTACCATCTCCAGCTTCAGAAGCGGTTCTCATGGAACTAGATAGCGCCGTTTCGATAATAAGGTGCTGGTAGGGATCCTGGGCGCCCAAAGACTTGAAGATCGAGACGCCGTCTTTTGTGATCTTGGGAGGGACATTGGGGTAATCACTCTCGATCAGAGAAGGCCTGCCTCCTGGCCCAAGGGATGAACTGACAGCCGCAGATATGCGTCCCATAGTGTGAATAACTAGTTGTTGTAGCTCATTTTTTTGGGTCATGAACTGCTTAGCATTGCTTTTTGCGACACGATAGGCCATAGAGATCTCCTTTGACTAACCTTCTTATATCATAAGGCTTGACCTTTAACCGGATCTGCTATAGAGTAAAAAAATGAATATCTTCGTATCTTCATTTAATGCCAAGGAGTCTGCGCAGGCATTAGACGACAAACGACTCATCAAAATGATCTTAGAGACATCTCAGATACTAAGCACCAATGTAACATTGGCCGGTCTACGTCAAGGGCCATATAAGGTCACCCATAAGAACCATCCCAGCACCATTTGGACAAGAACCTCTCACGAAAACTACTTGTGGCTTTGTTCCCATCTACTGCATCTTTGCGATGAATATACTTGGCGATTCAATAAAACCCATAAATGCGAACAATATATTGACCTATTCTACAATTGTTCCACCGACTTGGCTTATCCTCAAGAAGGGTTAACGACATTTCCCAATTGCACTACATTTAAGGAAATTAAAGAAACAACCAAAGCATATAGACTATATTTAAATCAGAAATGGGCAAACGATAAGCGTCATCCCAAATGGACTAATGTTGAAAAACCGAAATGGATAGACGATGGAGTTCTTTTCAAGGAAAGTTTTTTAATTAAAGTATGAAACTTTCCATAGCATCCCCGAGTCAGGCCTTCATAGCGGAGTATACTGATGAGGAGATGCGTCTTCTGCGTAAACAGCTTACCTATACGAACACTTCTGTCCAGCATTTGATTAAACGCCATAGTAACCAGTACCTATGGAAAACCCGTAACCCCGATACTTGGCAAACTCATTTGGATGCCTTGAAAGTAGATCTGAAAAAATGCTTAGTATTTGACAATGGGCAATGTTTTTATATTCGGCCTGGTTCAATTCCCTATCTAACCGACATCAATTTGCAATTTGCAAATCAAGTACAATACCTTCCTTTTAGAAAGACACCCTGGAAGAACCCGTTACCGTTCACCTTACATCCAGAGCAAGAGCTAACCTGGCAAGGATTTCTAAAAGAAAAGCACGCGAATGCTAGCCTCTGCACTGGGTTTGGCAAATCTGCCATTATATTAAAGACTTGTCATGAGAGCGGCCTTCATACCTGCATTGTGGTTCCATCAAAGAGTATTTTCAATGAACTCATAGCCGCCTTCGAGCACCATTTTGGCAAAAAGATTATAGGGATGTTTGGGGACGGCAAGAAAAAGCTAGGCAAGAAAATCACGATCGCCATTGGCGACAGCCTAGCCAATATCAAACCCGGTTCTGAAGAACACGCCTTTTTCTCTAACCTAGAAATGATGATTGTAGATGAAAGCCATGAATTTGCAGCGGAATCCTTAGAAGCCGTTTGTCATGGGGTATTGGCCGATATTCCATACAGGTTCTTCTTGTCCGCAACTCAAATGAGGAACGACGGAACAGGTCCCCTCTTGCAATCCATCATTGGTAAGACAGTTTGCACTTTGACTACCGCCGAAGCTGTTGCCAAAGGCTATATATGTCCCCACGAGTTTCGCATTGTGTCTCTTGAGTCTTCCAATCCAGCCTTTGATCAATCGGATCCATTGGCTCAGAAACGGGCTCACTTTTTAGACAACAAGAACATCGCCAGCTTCTCTGCTAAGCTATCCAATGCCATGGCAACCCAAAAGAAGGGCACACTTATTCTAGTTGAGGAGTTGTCTCAGATTTCAGCCCTTATGCCTCTGCTCAAAGTCCCATTCGCCATTGCACATTCCGAAAAGAGAAAAGATAGGCTCTTAGCGCTTGGCTTAGAAAAGGTAAATAGCACAGAAAGTGTCGAAAAGTTCAACAAGGGCGAAGTCATGGTACTTATAGGGACTTCGGCAATTGCCACCGGGACTAACATCTTTCCCTGCCATAATGTAATCAACTGGAGAGGCGGAGCTTCCCCTATTAAAACGAAGCAAGGCGCCGTAGGGCGAGGAATTCGATGGGGTCGCTCCAATCCTTGGGCCTCTAAGTGTACTCCCAAGGATAGGGCCATTATTTGGGATTTCAACGTTCTTGACAATTTCACAATGGCCCGGCACTTGGAGTCCAGAATCGAATGCTATCTGGAATCTGGTGCGGGGCTCATTAAGTACATCCGATTAAAACCTTGACTCTTAGCCAATATGATGGTATAGTGTAAAACATGGAACCTGGAAGAGAACTAGATAAGCTGATTGCAGAAAAAGTAATGGGCTGGAAGAGAACCAAACTAAGCTATCAGCTGCATATTAATTTTGACACTCTAACCGTACATCCGGGCGTCAAAGACCATTTTCTATTGGAACCACCAGAATTTTTTGAAACTCCAGAGGATGGATCAGATAGGAAGCATACGGAACCTCCCACATATTCCACCAATCTCGTGGCCGCATGGGAAGTCGTTTCTAAACTCGCCCCCATCGTTGGCGATTTCCATGAAGCTGATGGATTTTTCATATTGAAGTATGCCGATAGTGCCGATCATACTACTGGGAAGAACTGTCCCGCAGAATGGACTGAAGATATGACTGCCTACGACGCTAATGAGGACTCTGAAGACACCCATAAGTGGTCTGCCCACTTCCATCCAGGCCATCCTGGTGCCGATACCGAGTCGGCAAAGATGTTCCCAGACTATAAGAAGTCCTGCGCCCGAGGTCGAACGGCAGCACACGCTATTTGCTTAGCCGCACTCAAAATCTTCGAGACATGATATAACCCTCTAGAACCACAACGGTTCGGAGGATTTATGGCCAAACAGCCTGCAAAGTTTCGAGACAGTCACGACCCCGGATTCGCCCAATTAGCAGTAGAGATCGCTAAAGCTATAGAGCGCAACAAAGATGGGGCCACTCAGAAACAACACTTTGAAGAATTAGTTACAGCAGAACGCCTATTTCACGAAACAGTTCTAAGTTATCGTATTTCAACAGAAATCTATAAACGATTTATTCAGCTTATCCGAATTACCAACAACAATATCCTTTCAGCACGACCTTATTTTCGAGAATCTTCGGAAACATTTTCTTCCAATATAACACCGGCCTTAAAAGCGAAGGATCCGGAAGCAATGAAGCCATTTGATATCAATTTCCATTTTGTTATTTTCTGCAAAGACCATTGGATTGGGATATGGCCCAAAAAACTGGAGATGCTCTATAAACGAGTTGAAAGAGCCAGGACTATATTGATTGAAAATAATTTACCCTTAGCGATAAATCGCGCTAAGATCTTCTATAGGAAGACACCTAAAGGCCACCTTAGCTTTATGGACATGGTTGAGGTGTCCAGTATGGGAATTTGTGCTGGTATTGATAAGTATGTAGGTGAATTTAAAAAGAATTTCGTCGGAGTCATGATTGGCAGAAGCGTTGGCAACCTTATTGACGTGTATTCTGAAACCGTCATGCACTTCTATCCCCAGGATCGCCGGATCCTCTATAGGGCCAACAGCATCCGTGGCCGTCAAGGGATTACTGATGTTTCGGAATTGGCCGAGGCGGTCAATAAAAGCTTTGCAGCCGACCTATTAGAGGGTAAAACTGCTCCTAAGTCGGTGACCGTTACAGAACTTTCCTATTTGATGTCAGCGGCCTCTCTCGTTTCTGCCGATTCCAATGTTGGTGAAGAGGGATTCGATATTTATAGCTATACTCCGGATCCAACCGAAAACGCCGAACAGTCATTGGGCCGCAAACAGGAAATGGCCAGAATCTTCCGATTGGCGCGAAAACTGCCTTTGATCAATCAAAAGGTTCTCAGGCTTAAGGGCATTGAATTTTAATTATGAAAAATTGTATAAAATGTAACCAATATAAAGAAGTATCTTGTTTTTATAAAGATAAAAGCAGAAAAGATGGGTTAAACAATAAGTGTAAGGATTGCTGTAAATTGCAAAATAAGCAGTGGTATGAAAACAATATAGAAAAAGCAAGAGAAACAGGAAGAAAACAATACCAAAATGACAAAGAGCGATCAAAAAAGGCCTATAGAAAATGGAGAGAAGAGAACAGGAAGCGTCACAATAAGTCCATTAATGCGTGGCACAAAAGGAAAAAAGAAGAAAATCCTCTCTATAGACTTAAGGCGAATTTACGAACAAGGCTGTCGCATTTGTTAAAAGCTAAAAAATGGAACAAAAATTGCCATTTTAGCGAATATCTCGGATGCACATTAGAAAAGTTTAAAATTTGGGTTGAATCCAAGTTTGTTCCCGGAATGTCTTGGAGCAATTATGGAGAATGGCACATTGATCACATTGTTCCCATATCTATCGCCCAAACAGAGAAGGAAGTGTATGAACTTTTTCATTACGGCAATTTACAGCCATTATGGGGAATAGATAACATAAAGAAAAGTAACAAATTAACTTATTGACTTTACTGAGCGGTATGCTATTATCTAGGTAGGAGTTATTATGAAAATTTATATAAACCTAGCCGACGACGTTTACATTACCGATGATGGCACAGATGGTCGTAAAAAATGCAAATTAGACTATATTTGGATCGGACCCGATGAAGGCCCGACTATAGGATATTTAAATGGCGCAAAACTGAAAAAATTGTATAAAATGATCGGGCGCGTTCTAGAGAGAGGAAAGAAAAAATGAAATTTTCACTAAATAACCGACTTATTCTGGAACCATACGTTAAGGAAGCCCTAAAGGCCGAAATCAAGGGCGGAATCGCCACTCCAGGACAACGAGATAATGTAAAGGGCCTTAAACTTATCTTGCCAGCACTTATAACTTTCCCGAATGGCGACAAGGAAGAGGTTCCGGCAGGATCTATTGCCTATATTCGAGAGGAAACCCTGCATACTCATGCGTGGGCCTCTAAGCCGTTTAACTGCAATGGCGTTGAAGGTAAGTTCTTGATCGTAGACCTTACTCATATAGAATTCCTTGATATTCTGGAGGAATAGTGAAAATTGGTAGGCTCGCAATATACAGAGAAAGCAATGAATTTTCTTCGTATAGGGCGATATGCGGCTGTTTCTTTATTTATACGCCCTTAGCCACCATTACGTGGTTTCACAAAGAATGTAAGTGTGGATTTTGCAATAAACATGTATGTGAATGTGAGGAGACTGAATGAAGACCCTTTGTTGTGGAGATCCACACGTTAAACCAAATAACTTAGAAGAGTCCGAGGCTCTTATGGGATTCGTTTTAGCCAAAGCCCACGAACTAAAAGTAAATCGATTAGAAATTCTCGGCGACTTGTGGGATACCCATAGCATCGTTAGGCTTGAGGTTACTGAATTTTGGGACCGATGGTTCACAACATTTTCCGTATTGACCCTTTTTAAAACACTAGTCCTGGTAGGCAATCACGACATGACTGGATCCTACAGTAGCAACTATAGCGCCCTACACCCATTTCTTTCATTAGAAAATAAAAATTTTAAAATCGTTCACGAGCCCTATTTGGACGGTCTTTACGGCTATCTGCCCTACATTCATTCCAATGAAAAATTCATCGAGGAGGCAAACAAGCTAGCCGAGAAGGGCGCCACCGTATTGGTAAGCCATCCCAATTACGAAGGAGCCGTTTATGATAATGGGTCAGCCGTCAGTAATGGCGTTTCTGTTTCTAGCCTTGATCCTCGTTTTCTCCACCTGAGAGGCGGTCACATTCACACTGAACTCGAATTAGGAAAGATCTGGTACACTGGCAATCCCCGTTGGCTGACTAAATCATGCGCCAACAAAAAGAAGGGCATCTGGCTAGTAACCCATGATGACGATACGGGTGCCATTTTATCCAAAGAATTTATCTCCACCGAATCAGTCTGTACCCCCATCGTCTCATTGGTTTGGAAAGAGGGCGAAGAGCAACCAGAAGTCCCGAAAAACGCCCGAGTAGACATCGAACTAGTAGGCAGCTCAGATTGGGTTTCAAAGGTCAAGAAAGATTTGGTTGGGGTCTCGGTATCATCGAAGATCACAGATACCAAGAAGTCTAGAGAGCGCAAGTCGGGCAAGAGCCTATACGAATTCCTCTCCCATCATTATCAGACCGATAAACGTGAAAAGATTTTGAAATACTTGGGGGATTTAAATCTTGTCTGACAAAGCCGTACCTATAGCAGATATCACGAAGCTGGGGATGTTTTTCGGAAGAATTTCCGAAGTTCATATTCAGAACCTCAAGAACTTCCCTTGGATCTTTTTCAATGACCTGACCGAAGTTACGCTCGATTACAGCGTAGCATCTAAAAAAGAAGATAGCTCCATGGTTTCTTACGGTTTAGTTATAGCAAAAGAGAATGATAACCTAGAAAAGCGCTACAAGGCCATTGAAGATGCCGTAAGGGCTCTTTTTTGGAAAGAAGTTCATGTTAAAATTTTCATAAATCACAAAGAGGTATTTAAAAGTGATTAACGACGGAACAAAACCACCAGAAGCAGTAGAAGAGAAGCCACCTGAACAAGTCGATGAGAAGGTAGAAGAAACTGCCATGTCCACGATCCCCCATGCAGATTTTACCATGAGGGACCTAGAAGCCGTATCCAAATTCAAGGAAAACGGGATGTTGGGGCTGCATACCATTGTCGATGTGGACGTAGAGCGCATGATGGCCCTTTATATGGACGGCAAGAGCTATCGCCAGATCTCCCAGGTATTGAAAAAAGATAAAACCATCATCCTGTTCTTAGCCCATAAATTTAAGTGGTTTGAAATCAGACAAGATTATCTTGCAGAACTGACTGCGACCCTAAAAGATAAGATCGTCGAGAGCAAGCTTCAATCCCAGGAATTCTTGCTGGAAGTGATTCTGGCCTATCAAAAAAAGATCAGCAGGAACATTCACCAATACCTTAGAACCGACAGCGAATCCTTTGTTGATAGAATCGATCCAAAGGATATCGGAACTGTTCTTAAAGTAATGGAATTACTGCATAAATTGAATCACGAGACTTTGGGAACCCCAGGAGACAAGTCCATGGTGGGTCTCAATGGATTAGGTGAAGGCATGACGATAACCAAGACAGGTCCCAATTCTGTTGAGATTACTCCTAAGCCTACTAGCCCCGTTTCATCTAGACTAAAAGCATTTGCCGACTTTAAACGTGAACAAGAACGCGCATCGGCGGCTCCAGTTCGAGAGACTCATGATATAACAGCAGAGGAAGAGAAAACTTTAACTAAAAACGGAGAAGAAAATGAAAGTAAATAAAAAATTGACAGTAGCCCTTCTGATTATTTTGGTAGCAGCAATCACACCTAACGTATTGGCATCAAAGGATAATAATCCAAATACCATTGTGCTCAGCAAGGACAATACGTTGGTTCTAAATAGCGAAGTAGATGGCGATTCAGTTTCCGCCGTTATCGCTAAAGCTAAGGAATTAGATTCAAAATTTTCTAAGAAATTCACCAATTCAAAAGCGCCTCTTTACCTGTTTTTGAATACTCCTGGCGGCAGCATCCAGTCTGGGCTGGAATTGATCGAAGCTCTCACCGGCATTGGTCGTAAAATCAATACAATCACCTTGTTCGCTGCGAGCATGGGCTTTCAAATCGCACAGGGTCTTGGCGATCGACTGATCCTAAAGTATGGGGTTCTTATGAGTCACCATGCTGCGGGAGAAATGCAAGGCAGTTTTGGCGGCGTTCATCCAAGTCAAATGGATAGCCGTTACCAGCTGTGGCTTGATCGTGTCCGAGAACTTGATGAGCAGACCGTCTCTCGCACCAACAACAAACAAACTTACGACAGTTACACAAAGGCATATGACCATGAGCTATGGCTTACTGGTGCCAAATCCGTCGAACAGGGTTATGCTGACAAAATCGTATCCGTAAAATGTGATGCCAGCCTTGATGGATTCATGACTAAGCACGCCAACTTTATGGGACTCGATATCACTTATGATTTGGATCTATGCCCCATCAATACGTCGCCTATGAACATCCGAATTGCATCTGGTTCAGAAAAATCTACCAGCCGTGAGTTTGTTGCCGAAGTTAAGGCCAAATTCTTGTCTCAGTTCTATAACAAGCAACGTCAGGTCCTCCCTCTGGTATTCTGATGCCTCTAATCAACTATTCTTGTGATTGCGGAGAAGTATTCAAAAAATACCTCAAGTCAGCCAAAGACGCTCTTCCTTCCGTTAAGTGTAAATGTGGCCTCGAAGCTCGAAAGAGTTTCGGGGCTACTTCGTCTTCGCATTTAACAGTTATTGACAATGGCTTAATGTCGCGTAGACTAGAGATTGACCCAAATATCATGGAGATCAATGATGAGCGATCCAATAGAGATTACACTGAAGAAGAGTAGGCAGCCCGAGCTTTTTCCGGAAGAAAACATGTTTTGGGGTCTCGGCTCGTCATATCAAACCATACCATATGTTCAATGTCAAACTCCGGGCATGTCTCTATGGTTAGCCTTACATTTTATAGGTACGAGAACTGTTGAACGCAGAGAGCCCACCCCTAGAGAATACAATGTGGTGTTACGGGCTATCAGGTTTCCGGTATTAGATAGCTGCTTGTGCAAAGACTGCAAGAAATATCGCAAGTTGACAAAGAAGAAGAAATCGACTACAGTATCACCATGAGAGATTCGTCAAAACTTTCCCAAGAAGACAGGCAACCTCGCCTTTTTCCAGAACAGCCAAGTTTAGAGGATTTGGCCCTTCAGAGCCTAGGAAATTTTGGCATCCCAGACGTTCTTTATATGACCTATGACGATTATATTGCTCTTATGATGGCAACCCATGGTTACACGAGAGCCGAAGCCGAAACTTTTGTAAATACGCTTGAGAAAGTATAAAATAAATGCTAACCCTTAAATCCCTCACATTTAGTGGCATTGGTAGGTTCGTAGAAGAGCAAACCATTGATTTCACCCAACTTGGGTCTCTTGTCCAAGTCGATGGTCAAAACTCCAATACCGGCGGGTCTTCTGGATCTGGTAAGTCCACCATCTTCAAGGCCTTGGAATATCTTCTCGGTATTAACGATATCTCAAATGGTATTCTTCAGTCCCGCCTCACCAAAGAGGCCATATCCGTTACAGGCCAATTCGACTTCGACACCGTTCCGCTTATACTTCAACGAAACAAAAAATTACTGATTGACCTAAATGGTGAAGTCACGACCGGAAGTTCCAAGATCACCGAAGAGAAACTGGATGAGATCATTGGCATGCCTCGGGACCTGTTCCGCAAGATCCTCCATAAGCGTCAAGGAGAAGGCGGCTTCTTCTTGCAAATGACTCCAGCAGAGGTTCATAACTTCTTTATTGACTGTATGAGCCTTCAAAAAGAGCAATCAAAGGTCCTAAAACTACTAGGAATTCTTCTCGATCTAGAAAAGGCTGACATTACCCTTAAATCTACTGTAGAATCGTTCAAAAGCTCCATAGGAGCCACTCAAAGGGCAATCGCCGCCCTTGGTTCTTCCCCCGTGAAAGAAATCGATCCTGAGGCTGTGGAAGAGCTTAAAAAGAAGCATTTAGAGGCTATTGAAGCTCATAAGCTTCTTAAAGCCGTACAACAATCCGCTATGGATTCTTTAGAAGCAGATCGCCCGCAGATCGTATCTACTCCCTTCGATCGTTCTGGCATTGAACAGAGGCAAAAACAGATAGACGACATTAAAGTCCAAATGGCCCAATTTGAAAAAGTTG
>QGNH01000879.1_pt1 | contig 15642 bp, 24 predicted proteins | sample 1735481 | NCBI WGS metagenome assembly QGNH01 (sample SAMN09239004, study PRJNA386568) | Viral metagenome, whole genome shotgun sequencing project. | reverse complement strand
GATGCATAATCAGCTTCGCCAGTTTGCAGGCGCATTACGTGCGAGGACAACAAGGGAGCAAACGCAGCTAGACGCAATCGAACGTCTACTAGGCGAAGATTTCACAAGTCTCAGGCAAGCTAAGAGAGAACTAAGCAAGCAAACACAACAAATAAAGCGAACGTCCAAGACAGTAGTAAAAATAACGAAGTCTTTAGCGAAGGTATTTCGTGAGGCATTCGGTGGGTTGCAAGGATCAGGGCAGCCGAAAGCAAGGCAAGCAAAAAAGTCAGGAATAAAATCACAACCTACCTCCGTCACTGCTGGCAGACAATTGAAAGGAAAAACACAAGGAAAAACACCACAACGCAAGACACCACTAGCGCGAGTGTTGAAACCAGTATCGGCCAAAGTCTTCGTAAAACCAAGTAAGCGTATAAAGAGAACATTTGAGAAACCTCTACCTGTAGAGCCTACTCCGAAGGCACCAAAAAAGTCAAGCAAAATAACGAAGTCTTTTTTGAGGGCAAGAAAGGGAGAGAGTCTTTTAGAGCTAACCAATCGCTTGATCGACAATCAAGACGCTATTGACGATACCCTAAATAACAAAGGGTATTGGCTATTCACCTATGGCAAGGGACGTGCGAAGCGTGCATATAGCAGTATCGGGCTCGCTGCACGTAGGATACAAAGCTATGATTTGAGTAAGAAGATTTTCAGAGGAGATTTAGAAGAAGATGAATCTGAACTTGTGAGAAGCATAAAATTCATTCCTTTTTCAAGCGCACAATCGGGGTCTGTACGGGAGTACAGTGACATGAGAGAGAAGCAAATTGAAGCGCGCAAAATTGAGAGACTAGCTATACTACGTGTAGCTGATAGAGATATTAAGCAAGCTGGTCTACCTGCAATTCTACCATTCAGTGGAAACATAGCAAAGGTAGCAGCTTATCAAAAGATGAGAGATAAGGATCAAAAACGTATAGCAGACTTGGAGGCACAGTTAGCAGCCAAGAAATCAACACCTAAAAAGAAAGGCAAGAAATGATACTTGGAAAGGAATGGAAAGGGAGGCACAAATTGCGACTAGAGCTAATACTCACCCCAAGCGAAGTACTTATGTTACGCGAGCTAAGAAGTCAGCTACTCGAAAAAACCTCAGTAGTTAGTCCAGAGCAGTTTGCGCGATGGCAACAAAAACATGGTCAGAGAATTACAAGTTAGCGTGACCCTCCCCATTTACACCTTCGATGTAGAGACAGACCCATTCAAGCATGGTCGCGTGCCTGTCCCTTTTTCATGCGGTCTTTTCGATGGGGTGAATTATTGGGAGTATTGGGGAGATACGTGCATCGCAGACATGATGACGCAGCTAGAGAATCTACCTCCGGGTTATGTGTACGCTCATAATGGGGGAAGATTCGATTTCTTTTTCATTATGCCGTGGATACTAGGCTCTGATATGCGTATCATAAATTCACGTATTATAAGCGCTAAGATTCAAGGGGTGTACGGTGAACACGAGTTACGTGACAGCTTCGCAATAATGCCATTTGCTTTGAATAAGTATAAGGGTGAGGGTCATAAACAGGAGATAGATATATGCAAGCTGGAAAAGAGAGTCCGCAGCAAACATCGCAGCGAGATACTAGAATATCTCAAGCGAGACTGCACAAGCTTACACCTTTTGGTTTCAAAGTTCTGCGAGACCTTTGGCTCAAAGACCCTTACTATCGGCAGTGCATCCATGAAGGAACTGAAGAAAGTTCATAGCTTTGAAAACCTTGACTCTGGAGACGACGCCGACTTGAGAGCGCTCTATTACTACGGTGGTAGAGTCGAGTGTTTCGAGCAAGGCATAATCAAGGCACGTAAAGGACACCACTTCAAAGTGTTCGATGTGAATTCGATGTATCCATTTGCCATGAAATCAGTGAGGCACCCAATTGGAAAACCGACGCATGAAAGCAGAGAGATTGAAGACTCTACCATGTTCTTGTCTGTTACAGGACGCAATCAGGGAGCGTTCCCAAGCATTGTCAAAGGAAAGATCATGTTTGACTTGCCTCACGGTACTTTCCATGTTACCAGACACGAATACGATGTTGCTCTGGAATTCAACTTGTTTCAACTCGAACGAGTTGAAAGATGCGTCAATTTTGATGGACGCACAGCAACTTTCTCTGAGTTTGTAGACAAATTTTATAACCTGCGAAAAGTAGCTGATTCGCAAGGTGATGAAATAATGAAGCTATTTTATAAGTTCATTCTCAACAGTGCTTACGGAAAGTTCGGTCAGAATCCAGACAACTACAGACAGTACACGATAACGGAGTCTACCAGTGACCTTAGAAGTGATGGATGGGAAATGGACACACTCGAACACGGTGATAGATATATCGTATGGTCGAAACCCTCTACCGATACGTCTAGATTCAACGTTGCCACTGGCGCATCAATCACTGGAGCGAGTCGCGCTATTTTACTTCGTGCAATTGCCACTGCTAGAAGACCTCTCTATTGTGACACTGATAGTCTTATCTGCGAAGACTTACCATTGAAACAGGACGCATCTGAGTTAGGTGCATGGAAGACTGAAGCTGAATTCGATACGGCTGCTATAGCAGGTCGCAAGCTGTACGCCTTGTTTGATGGTGAGACATGTGTCAAACAAGCTAACAAAGGTGTCGCTGTCACAGCTATTGATATCTGGAACATCTGTTGCGGTGACGTGATAGAAAGCAAGCGTGACGCACCTAGCTTCAAATTGGATGGCAGTTACAACTTCATAAAAAGACGCGTCAGAATGACTGGAGAAAAAAGACCATGACTGAAAAGACGTACACGATAACCAATCGACAAGCTATCATCGATAAGATAGAGTCAATAGGTGGGCCTAAGATTGACGTGTCACAATCAACAGGCATCGCAAGGGCTGATGGGGTGTCACTTCATTGGATGCTATCAGGAGATACTGTCACGATAAACATTGTGTCTAAACCGTGGCTCGTTTCAGAGGCTCGAATATGGGAGCATATAGACAGTGTGTTTTTACAATGTCTATAAATAATGACTTTGATATCTGCGAGTGTGGATGCTACCGTAAAAATCACCTATACGGTAAAGGCTTGTGCAGAGTATGTAGTTTCACAGGCACGATCATAGGACGCTGCACTGGTTTTCGCTTGCTATCAGCGAGACTGGAGCTAGTAGAAACTAGGTCGAAACCTCAGATGAGACTTGACTTAGGCGGTGCAACAGGTTACAATATAAAGTGAATCTATCGGGGAGATAAGACTATGTTACTTTTGAATCCGTATGCATCAACGGTGAATGCGAAGGCTGGACTGCACACAGCTAGCTTTACTTATGGGTGGACCTATGACGACCCTGCTTATATCAGCATCGGTGGGAGACAGGTGATCGGTTCTGAATTTGTTTTGAACCTCAAGAGTTTGGCACCCTTGCAATTCAACTCCATAAAATCGATACGTTTCAACGAGTCATTTTCGTCGCCGGATTCTAACGGCACTAACGATGGAGAGCTATACATTGTAGTACCTTCTACGGGAGAGGTTACTCGCATAGGGTATCCAACAAACGGCATCAATAGCCTCACTGCTGGATTCATCAATTCCAACCCTATCGTTTCTGGTAGTGTTCCGGTGAGCGCCCCCGGAGATGGGTCAATTCGATTCATCAAAGTAGTGCAATCTTTTGGAGGGGCGTCAACTCTAGCTGGTTCGATGTTCGGCATTTTGGATGCTACCGTTTACGACTACACTATCAACCCTTATGTTATTTCGGGGTTCAGCTACACCCTCTAGCACTTCGTGCCGTATTTGACAGCTTCGCGGTGAAAGATTTTAGAAGAGGTAAGTTATCATGGCTCTCGGTTTCGACGTAGAAAGCATACTTGCGAAGGTGGCAGAAAATCCAGCTATCAAAAAAGTGATAGCTCAAGTGCAAGACGTTTGCAATGGAATCATTCTCGCGATGGCTCATTTCAACAAACGTTTTGACACGCTGGAAGCGAAGGTAGACCGCGCGGTGTTCTTGCTTGAACACCCTTCGCAGGGCGCACCGGCTGGCCCTGATGGTTTGATGGCACTACTCGCAGCAGATGGACAAGAGATGAAAATGCAAACTGTAGAGCCTATGTCTACAGAAGTCAAACCTAATGGAGAGGTAATCGAGTGGCGGAAATTACAGTAGTGGATTCAACACCTACACCGGAGACACCGGTAGAAGATGAGGTAACATGGGAATCAATATTATCGGGGGTGAAAGAATCAATCCTCTCCGGATTCAATTCGCTGAGAAGCGAGATGCAGACGGAGCGAGAAGCGAACCTGTCCGAAAGGTCGCGCCTGTTGGAGAGCAACACACAGCTAACCTCTCAGATAACGACGGCGAATCAGACTCTAATGGACAAGCTGAGTTTGTTGACCCCGGTACCCTCGATTCCGGTGGTAGTGGAGATGCCCCTTTCGGATACACCAAGTCTGGAAGAGTCCGTAATAGACCCGTTGGAAGTGCCACTCGCGGAACCGGTAATCGTTCCACGTCCAAAACGACGGACTCTATAGCGTCAATGCTTTTCACGGTGCATTCGATTGCAGCGTCTATGCTAAAGCTACCTTCTCTCAGGATACCAAAAGAGGGGGCAGCAGAGCTAGCGGCTGCGATTGTAGAGGTAACTGAGTTGTATGAAGTTGACCTCTTGAGTGACAAGCAACGCGCATGGGGGAATCTTGCCATTGTTGCAAGCAAGGTTTATTTCTTCAACGATTACAAGGGACCGGCTGTAGTTGTCACTATTGACGCAAGGGAGGAAACGGCAGCACAACCATTGCCTGATTTCATGGTCAACGGTTCCGGCAGACCAATGTAGGTGCTTCACATTTGAAATGCTCTTATGGAGCGGAGAGGTTTTTGACATGGAAGTCACAGAGGCTCAAAAAATCGTAGATGCAGAGATTGCCAAGCATAACACGGTACTCAATGCTGATGCTGTACAATCAATCACTCACGCTGATGTACAATCAATCGTAAATGCTGAGGTTGACAAGCATAATACGATTGCTGAGAATGCAGATGGAAAGACTGACATGGTAGTTCTCAAGTCAGTCGGTGAAAAGGTAGTCGTGGAAGATGCGGTAGATATGGACGCCCACGATCACAAGTGGAAGCGCGGCATCCTTCCCGGACAAGTGTACATGAAATCGTGTACTGTCTGTGGAGTGATTGTCAAACCCATTACGCAAGATCAATGGTTACAGACACTCGCATAGTGCAGCTACAAAAATGACTGTCAGAGCCAAGTCACAAATTCGCTTACCCGGTCCTACTAATCGCACTACGGTGATTGGTAGGACGGGGAGCGGAAAATCGCAGTTTGCATCATGGCTTTTGAGCACACAGAATTTCGATGCGATGCCATGGGTTATAGTAGATTTCAAGGATGAAGACAAGGATATTATCAATCAAATCGATGGGGTGATTCTGATTGACTATTCCGTAGTACCTGATAAACCGGGACTGTATATGCTAAAGCCTATGGACGGGGATGACGGACTAGACGAGTGGCTTTGGAAGGTGTATTACAAGGGTGGAATTGGGCTCATGTTTGACGAGGTATTTCCGATAGGTCAACACAGTAAGCCATTCAATACCATCCTCATGCAAGGTCGCTCAAAACATATCCCTGTAATTGTCTGCACTCAGAGACCTAGTAACATTTCGGTCTACTGTTTCAGCGAAGCTAGTTACTACATGATTTTTGACCTCACAAAAATAGGCGACAGAAAAAAGGTGTCTGAAGAAATCTCGCAGATACCTCGCAGCTACCAGCTACCTGAATATCACAGCTACTATTACGACGTGTCTGGAAAGTACCTTGAAAAACTTGGTCCAGCGCCCGATGCTCAAATCATCCTCTCACGTATTGCGAAGAAAATGCCACCGCCACCGAGACGCACGCTGTAAGTAATTTGAAATAGTTCTTGACAACAGCCTAGCCTTGTGCTAGGCATTTTAATGCTTCTATATAACTTGTAACTATTTTAGTTACGAATGAAAGTTGTAGAAAAAGAGTTGCGCTTCCAGACAACCTATGGTATACAATCAAGACAGCCCCCGGAGGGTATCAGCTAAATAGCTGCTATCTGGTCCGGGTTTTCGCGCGTTTGGAGTCAATCGTTTTTGAGAGGGTATCAAATATGGCAGACGAAAATATTGTAACTTGGAATGTCACTAACTGGATCACCATCGTTTTGATGGCTGCGGTAGGATTCGGCATTCTGGCAGTAGCACAAAAATTCATCGCTGCTAAGAAAGCAGCCTAGAAAGGGTGAGCATTTGGAAACACCAATCAATTGGAAGCTGATTTCTCACCCTATCAATTGGATAGTGGTCCTTTTGATGCTGGTAATCGCTGGCACCGCTGGACACTTGCTCTTGAGTTTTTTTGACCGCAACCCTGCAACGGATGTCAATCCTAATCTTGCGGTAGGACAGTCGAGCATAGGCATTCAGCGCCCTGCTTAGATACCCTACTGTGTGACCCAATCGTAAACGAGTCGCTTTATCCCGTAGACTCAGGGGCAACAAACTAACGGAGGTTAGGATAAATGGCACCTGCTAGCGTAGCACCTATGACCCTTGCGCAGCGACAGGCTATCTTGTCGCAACAGAATTTACAGAATCGTCAACTTGTTCTGCAAAACTCAGTCAATATGATTCAGCCTCTCCCATCGCAGACCATCTTTCCAGCTAACCAGCCGACGATTCAGTTTACGCCCAACTTCGTTGGACTTATAAAGCGATTCTATATAGAGATTGTTGCGACCATCGCAAACACTGGACCGACGACCATCAATCTTACGCCATGGGGTTTGGCGAACCTGATTTCTAACATCGTTTACACGGACCCTCAGAATAATCAGCGTCACAACACGCTAGGTTTGCACCTTGCTCTGTTGTCTTGTGCCAAGCGCAACCGTCCTTTTGGCACCGCTCTGACTGTCAACACTTCCGGCACAACGGTTGCAGCGAACATCGCATCGATGTTCAACGTTGAAACCGCGTCGTGGCCGGTGTTTGTCGCACCGAAGACGATTACCACTGGAAATAGCGCGACCCTTCGCGCGGTATTTGAATTGCCCCTCGCTTATTCTGATACTGACTTGCGCGGTGCGGTTTATTCCAACCTTGTCAACGCGACTCAGAATTTCCAGATCACGATCAACCAAAACTCCGTGACGGCGAATCCTGCTGATCCAACCTACGCAATCTACAGTGGTGCTGCGACCTCTGCGGGAAGCATTACCTCTGCAACCATCACCCCGTATCAGGAATATCTTTACCAGCTTCCAACAGCACAGGATGGTACACCCATTCTCCCCGGTATCGATATTTCAACCATCTATCAATTGAAGAACTCTCCGCAAGCTGGCATCACAGCCAACCAGAATTTCAACGTGTCTTACGCTAACTTCAATTCCTTCGTATCCACTCTTGCCATCTACAATTCAACCGGCACAAACGCTGGTCTGTTGAATGGCACTGACGTGAACTTCTGGCAATTGACCGCTGCGAATCTCACGCCCATCTGGAAAATGGACCCCCTGCTGGTCGCACAGAACTCGCGTGAACGACTGTTGCAGGAGACACCCCCCGGAGCGTACTACTTTGATAGTCGCCTTGCACCTATCCTGACAAACCAGTTTGGAAACGTGCAGCTTACTGTCAACCCGCTTGCGGGTGGCGCAAACGCTACCCTGCAAGTACTTTGGGAATACTTTGCAAGCCTCAACACTGCCGGTTCTGGCGGATCACTCGCTAGCAGCTAAAGTAAGGGGAAAAGAGTTGCGTAGGCTTGAAATCCTCTTTCGGGTCGCGTAGCAGGGATAAGCCGGGTACGGTGTCACGAGGTAATTCTCTTGTACAGCACCGTACCCGGATAACTCCCGGTACTTTTTGGAGGTAGTATGGGAATCATCACGAAAATTCAGGCATGGATTATGCATCCATCTGTGGACACTGAATCTGACCCAAAGGATTGGTTAGCGGGTTTAGCACTGGTAATCATTGCGGCTTTCTTGTGGAGTCGAGTTGTAAAACAGCTAGTCGAAAGCTAGCATGTAATATCGTCGCGAGGCTGGAAAGCCAAGCATATAGACACGGAAAAAGTAAAACGGATTTTAGACAGAAATTCAAACGGAGGTTTTTCAAATGAAAGTATGGCATCTTGGTTTTATCGTGCTACTTCTCGCAGCATACTTTGTAGGCGTCAAATATCCTACCACCGGTAACACCTTGCTTTCTAAGGTGGGTCTTTAGCTGGATTCAATTCATAGCATCTTGTGAGGTAGCAATTGAATCAATCAGGGATAATAGCTTTCTTTCTCATTGCGGGATTTCTCATCTACGTGACAATGAAGGGTGAGTTACCGAAGTACGCAAAGGTGGTGGGACTGTGAAAAGTCTTCTAGAAGCTATCGCAATTGAAGAGGGTTTCGCGGCTGGTCATAAGTCACGGCCTTTTCGTAACAATAACCCCGGAGACTTGCGGTGGTGTTATGAGAGCAAGCATTTTGGAGCTATACACGGAGACCCATCCTTTGCAGTCTTTCCAGACATAGAGACAGGCTGGCACGCCCTGATTGGTTGGCTCTCTGTACCTGCTAAGTTTGATGGAGGTAAGCTAGTCGATGGTTACTTAGGGGCGACGATAGCACAAGCCTTATTTCGCTTCGCTCCACCGAATGAGAATGATTCTAACAGGTATCTCGCAAACGTACTAGAAATGACTGGTCTTTCTTCGTCAACCATTTTGACAGTAGAACTTTTAACTCTGGGGTAGTAAACATGCAAATTTCGGACACTGTTCTAGTTGCTCTAATTGCAGGAGCACCCGGTATTATCACTGCCATCTTATCAGTTAGGAATCATACCAAACTGACAGAGGTAGGAAAAAACGTCAACGGAAGATTGACGGAATATATAGACCTAACTCGCAAATCGAGTTACGCGCAAGGCATAGAAGACAGACGTAAAAACGTCGCAGACGTAGCTAGCACTCAAGAAATCGCAACTCAGAAAGCAGAGGAAATTCAAATATGAAATTCAATCTCAAGTCATTCCTTTTGGCGCTGGCATCCATTGGACCGTCACTGATCTCCGGTATTATGAGCCTTGTGCATGAGGTTCCAAACACTTCAAAGTTGCAGCTTGCTACCGATTCGCTGCACCTTGCAACGGGCGTCACAAATGCGCTTGCTAGCGGCGACCCTGAAATTCAACAGGATGCGCAGGTAGCCTCTGCGATCATTGGCGCGACGATGGATTCTGTAGCGGCAGTTAGCGCACCACCTGTTGTAGTAACACAGTAAGAAAGGTATTCGCGGAGATGCCGTTTGCCTTTATCATTGTCGGTACGGTCCTTGTGATTTCCGGTGTTCGCGGAACGTCACAGGACCTACTAACTTTGGTAAAAGGTGATTTTATTGGTACGAATTCGTATCTCTACTGGGTGGTGGCGATTCTCATCATAGGTTCGCTAGGCTATGTTTCGAGCCTCAAGAATTTCAGTCGTGCTTTTCTAGCACTGGTTTTGGTAGCACTCGTTTTGAAAGAGGGTAAGACAAGCGGTGCAGGTGGCGGATTCTTTCAACAATTCACAAATTCATTGAAGCAAATTTCGCAGGGGAATACAGGAGCGTAACATGGGAGATCAATTGATTGCATCAGTGGTCACGGTAATGACAGCGATTGTCGGACTCGCTATCATTGCAGTGCTGGTATCGAATAAAGCTAGTACGTCCAGTGTTATTACGGCTGGCGGGAATGCATTTTCGCAAGCTGTTGGCGCGGCGACAAATCCTTTCAGTGGTGGACAGAGTGGCTTTTCGGCACCAGCTGGATTGCAGTTTTAGGATGATTCACATTAGAGGTAGGTTATTTGTACGCCTATCTAAACCGTGTCCCTATTGTGGCTGTGGTCTAACCATAGAGGGTATCTGTAGAAACTATGGATGTGACTAAATGTGGAATCCTTTCAAGAAAAAAATACCTCATCCTGATGGGCTGGACTCAACCTATTACACGCAGGGAGTTGTGTTTGATGGTGGTGCAGAACACCTAGCCTATCGAAATGATCGTCCACACCCTCTAATCAATGCCTACATGGGATTCATACCACGTAGACAACTCCGTGTGACGGAACGGCAGGTAGTGTACCAGATGAATGCTCTCCCCGTTATGCCTATTCTATCTGGTTTTGTAAGTGGTCAATTTCGCGCAGCACCACTTACACAACAGGGTGACTTGACAGGTAGCGCGAATAACGTTGCTTTGAATAACTCTCTTTTTGGGGGTGTCCAATAATGCCGTTGAATTTTGATCTACTCAAAAAGCATCCCTATGCGACAGGGGGAGTTGTAATCGTTGGCGGAATTGTTGTGTTCTATCTCATGTCCAGTGGTTCATCTTCTGGTAGCACTGCACAGCAGTCACCCGCATCTATCGATGCTGCTATGGCGCAAGCGCAAGCGGCAGCGGCGATTCAAACGAATGCTCAAAACGCACAGTTACAACAAGCGCAAATCGCGGCAGGTGTCCAGAATAATCAAACTGCGGCTGCGGTCACTACGAATCAGACTTCTACGCTTGCGGCTCTTGTCGCCGCTCTCAGTGGCAATACAACAGGATTGCAGGTTGCGCAAGTCAATGCGAATGCAGCTACCTTACAACAGGCGAATCAGGAGACAAGTCAGCAAAACATCTACTCGATTCAAGAGGCTGGATTACAAGATCAAATCAATCAGGCGTATTTGTTGAATGCCAACAATAACGCTACCTCCCTAGCTGGTCTTGTAGATACCCTAAATGCGCAGGGAGCTATCGCGCAACAGTCACTTGGCATAGCTGGTACACTCGCACAGCAACAACAAGTGAACCAACAAGCCAACGTCAACGCGATCATACCTCTAGCTGGTCAACAGAAAAACAGTGCTTTGGATGCTGTCAATCAGACCACTCTTTTTCAGACCATCCTTTCAGGTGGCAATCCTGCGGTCGCAGCCACTGGATCAGGTGCATCTGTCAATGCCGCTGCGAGTGGCAACGCACTAACGGGAACCATGACGGGAACCATTGTTAGTGGCATAGCTTCACTAGGCAAGTCTTTCGGAGCGGCTATCGGAGCGGGTTTGTTTGGGTAGCTGTTTTTCAATCGTCGCAAGGCTGGAAAGCCAAGCTGATAGGTGCGAAACAAATGACGTATGACAAAAAAGACATAGCTCTAACAGTCGGCGGAATTCTCGCATCTATTACTGTGGCTTATCTCGTGTATCGCATGGAAGCTAACAATGCTTCAGTTGCTGCACAAAATCAAGCTGCTAACGATGCACAGCTACAAGCGGAGATTGCGAATCAGCAGTCTTATGCACCGTCTATTTCAGTGCCTCAAATTTCGTCTACACCTTCTGTGACAGACTCAACAAATCAGGCTCTAGCACCGGCACCTGATTCCAATCTCTCTGCTATCATCGCAGCTTTTCAAGCTAGCGATCAAACGAGCGTTACCAGTGTAGCCAACCCAAGCATCATTCCTACGATAGCTGCACCTGTACAGCCTATCATTGCTGCGGTTGCTGATCCTACCTTGCTAGACTATAGCGTTAGTTCTAAAAACTCGTTCTCTAGTCCTATTGTTCCAGTAACACCTATTTCACAAGGTCCGGGAGGATTCGTAAAAACTCTCCCAATTTCTAACACTCTTTTGGTTGGATCAGGTGTATAATGACCCTTGCAGAAGCTATCACCCAATTAGAGGGTACGAATCCAGCATACAATAATCCGGGTGCAATTTCTGGCACCGGAAATACAGGTACATCTTTTGGCGCTGGTATCGGCATCTACTCTAGCCTAGCAGCAGGTCAAACTGCTTTACAGAATCAGCTTTCGACAATTGCTTCTGGTGGTTCATCCTACTACGACCCTAATATGAGCCTGTCTGATTTCGGTACTACCTACTCGGGTGGTAACACAAGCTATGGTTCAAACCTTGCTACTTTGATGGGTGTATCTCCGTCCACTCCTGTAGGACAGGTTATCAACTCAGGTAGTTCTAGCGGCGATTCCATGTGGAATTATTTGAACCCCACTTATACAGGTCAACAATTAGCGCAAGGAATCGCAGGTACAGCACTAGGTCAAAAATTAGGTCTCAGTGCTGGCAGTCAACCTATCAGCCTTGAAAACTGGGCAGTCATTATTGTTGGCCTTATTTTGATTGCTGCTGGACTTTTCTCTTTTCGACAGACACAATCAGTTATCAATCTCGGTGGACGTATCGCTAAACGCGGTACAGAACTAGCAGCATCGTAAACAGCACGAAGTACAAAGGTGGTTATGCGTGAAGCGTTTTTACTCCCTATTATTCCTATTGCTTTTTTCATCTATCTGCTACTCTCAAAATACGACTAGCATAACCGGCACCGTCACAGACAGTGACGGCCAAGCATGGGTCAATGCTACATGGGTTGCAACCATCGTAATCCCCGGCGGTGGTGGTACAGCACACTACCTATCAGGCGGTGCTGTTCCGACTAGCTTTTCTGGAGTGTTGACTTCTAGCGGTGCTTTTTCAAGCGCAGCCGTTGGAAACGTAGCAAAAATAGTACCTACGGGAGTGACTTGGAAATATTGCTTCTACTCTGTCACTTCCGCTCCAGCGAGTTGCTTTTCACAGGCTACAAATGGAAGTACCTTCAATCTAGGTGCTACCGCTAGCAGTCTTGTTACAGCACCTAGAATACCAGCATCCAAAGATAATTACGCCTATAGCGCTACAGAAATTATCAACCCATCGAATGGTACTGGTTATGTCAACACTGCGAGTGGACAGATATTCGCATGGCAACAATGCACTGCCAACGATTCAACGTGCTATCTGCTAGTAGGTAGTGGGAGCACACTTCCGACTGCTATTTATGCAGGGCAAATTCTTACATCCACCGCTGCTGGAACAACCTATGCGGTGCAACCTAAAATTTTCTACTCGCAACCCGGAGACACACTCGTATCTATCACTAGCGCTTGCGCTGGCTCACCGTGTATGTATACGATCACTTCACCGCAAACCATTACCCTCGTTGGCAACACAAATCTAGCGTCCAATATCGCACTCAACTTTACACCGGGTGGTTTGTGGACGGTGAATGGAGCGTATTCTCTTACGCTCTATCAAATAACAGGCTCTATAAATCAGCACTTCGCAGGTACGTCTTCGATCATCGGTCTAATGGGTGTAGTTCCGGTGGAGTGGTTCGGAGCGATAGGTGATTGGAACGGCACTACTGGCACAGACAACACAACACCGATCAATCTAACACTATCTGCAATCACTGCTGGATGTTCAAAGCTTCAAGCATCATCCTATAAAATCGCTAGTACTTTGCATATCACTAAATCATATGATGGGATTTGTGGGACTACACTTGGTAGTCTAGTTTCATCTGAGATTACTTTGGGGAATCATGCATCGTATCTTTATGAGACAAGTGCTAGTGCTGATGCAATCGACGTAGCTGGTACAGACGTAAATAACTTAGTAACCAGTACTCAACTGAGAAATTTTTCAGTAGTTCGTACTGTAGCAGGTACAGGAACAGCAGCCGGAATCTACCTGAATTTTACAGAGGAAGCGCAAATTGACTCTGTGTTTTCATACGATAGTGTTTATCCCTTCCATTTTCATGGGAGCGGATCAGGAGCTACCGGTTATATACAACACTCACTTGCTATATGGGGTGCTGGAACGGCACCTTGTCCAACGATTCCTAATGCTGGATTTTTTATCGACTCTGTTGACAACATACAGAATCCATCGCTGCTGTTTTTGAATGATGAAGCTGCTAGCAGTTGTGTTGCAAACCCAATTTTTGGACTCTATGATTATGGTCAAAATATTAGAGACCTAATTGTAACTAACTTTCAAACCACTACCATACTTTGGGGGGTGTGGATTGAGTGTACCACTTGCGCAGTAGCACCCGGAGACATAGTTTCAAGTGATATCTTTTTGACTAACCTAATTTTAGATCAAGGCTACGCGACGGGTGCTTTATTGACCCTGAAAAAAACAAACGGTGTAACGGTGCAAGGTGGATTATTCAATAGCAGAGATACCGACGCTGTTGCTTGCTCTGGCATCGATGTAGAAAGTAGTTCTGGTTTCAATATATCTGGTGCTCAAGTTTTCGCTCCAGCTATATGTATCAATAATAGTACTACCGGATCACTTAGCCATAATTTAGAACTGCGTACAAATGGCACTACTAATCTAGCTTTGAATGGTAGTAGTCAAATAATGGAGAGTGGAAATACGTGGGTCATAGCAGCAGCCGGTGATCCGTGTTGCCATGCAGTCGAGGTTGTAGGTGGTAGCAAAAATATCATAGGTCCAGACGCGTACTCTTCTCCCGGTACGAATCTTTACACCGTTGACGCAACTAGCACTCTAAATACTGTCACTGCAAATATGATGGTTTCAGATGCGTCTACAAATGACAGTGTTATTTTCAACGTGCCTCCTATGCTTGTGTCTGCACTTCCAGCAGCGTCTTCACTACCTCCGGGTACACAGCTAAAAGTGAGCGACGCTACCGCACTTGGTGTAACTTGTGTCGGCGGTGGCTCTACCTATGCAACTTGTGTCACAAATGGGTCTACATGGACGGCTCACTAAAGATAGACACAAAAAAGCCTCCCTGTTTTGGGAGGCTTTCTGTTGACTGCTGATAGCTGGTTGACTATCGCTTGCCTTGCTTGTGAACGGTCTCCACTGCGTGAGTGGTCTCCGCTGCGTGAGTGGTCTCCGCAACTTCTGAATTGACCTCTTCCAATTCGGTGATTCCGAATGTGTTGTAGCGCTTGCCATCAGCCTTTGAGTTTTTGATGATCTCAAAGTACTTGCCTACATACGTATCGTTGGGATACGACTTATCCCACTCCTGCTTCAAGACTTCGTTGACAACCATCTGATACGAGACCCCATCCTCAACGCCTGTCACGTTCACGATGAACGGAGGGGGCAATACGTTACCATCTGCACCCTTCTTTGCGTTTTTCATTGCCTCCGCTTGCTTCATTGCGGAATCGACTTTGATATAGCTGGCGATACCGTCATCCAGCTTGAGTAGGGGGCGTGTAACATGCTTGACGATGCGAAAGTTACTCGCTGCGAGTGGGGTGACATTTGCTAGCTTGATTGCCATAGTTATTTCCTCTTTCGATTTTTGAGATGGTCTGATTTTCTGACCTTGAACAAGCCTACTCTTTACCCCTTGACAAGTCAAACGAAAAGGTGAGATAATTCTTTCAGAGTCTTGGAGGCTCACCTATGATCGTATGTGATCTATGCTTTGTTGACAACCGTGTCATTCCCGCTGTCTACGATGTTCGCCTACCAGCCCTAGGGTGTTGGGCAAATGTCTGTCAATCGTGCTACGAAGCTACAGGCTCTCGCCTAGGTCTTGGCTATGGTCAAACCCTTCAGCAACAAACATCCATCGCAGGTGAGCCGCTAGGACTCGGTGGACGCACCCCTCCACAAATGAAAGGTAAAAAACTAGTAGACGAAGACTCTGGATTCGG
>QGNH01001599.1_pt1 | contig 15658 bp, 19 predicted proteins | sample 1735481 | NCBI WGS metagenome assembly QGNH01 (sample SAMN09239004, study PRJNA386568) | Viral metagenome, whole genome shotgun sequencing project. | reverse complement strand
CGCGGAGGTTGGCCCCGTGAAGGTCGGACCCGCTGAGGTCGGACCAGCGGAGGTCGGCCTCGTGAAGGTCGGATCTGCTGAGGTCGGACTTATTATTTTCGGCTAACTCCTTGACAGACAGTTTTTCGTCCGAAAACATCACTACGCCGCCGATTGACTTAATCTCGCTCATAATTTCCTACTTTCTGCCCCTCGGGGCTGGTTAGTAGCCGATAGAGTCCAAAACTTCGGCAACTTTGCCTGTAGCTTCAAGCAGATTGCCGTTTTCGTCTCTAAGAGATACGGTTACCGTCTCGCCGATCTCCGGCTCTTTTTCGATGTCCCACACCGTGCCGCAAGTGTCATCTTCAAGTCTGATCATCGCCTTCATCATATGCCTCCTGGTTAAGTTTGTGCTGTCTGTCCCCTGCCTGCCTACACCAATTTCTGCCCCTCGGGGCGGTTGGTATTAGACTCCCCATGCCTTGCGGTACTCGCTGGGGCTGATGATCATGGCACCCACGGGCATACCTGCCGCCAAAAGCTGGCGGTTGCACTCATCTATCGTGACCTGTGCTTCCTCGTCGCCAAGAGTCCCGGCTATCGCTGCGCTGAGGGCTGCGTGGGCCTGTGCGCTGAGGGCTTGCGTCTGATCGGTAGTCTTTGATAGTATGCTTGCTGGCTCTTTCATCTTCTGTCTCCTCGCTTTAGGTTTGTATCGGCGGGCTCCCTGCCTGCCTTCTCTAATAATATACATCAATGCCAATGGCAATGCAAGGATATTAAGGATATTAATGACTATTTGGAAGAAATAAATTAAACGGATTCATCCATAAATATATCAGTGGTAAGCGGCGGTAATTATATTCCTACCGGGGTTGTGCCGATAGGGGGCGGGTGAACGTAGCCCGCATGCATGGACCGGCGGCACCCCGGGCGGGGGAATATCCCCGGCGGCACGAGCAGCTCGAAAACAGCGACCGCAGAACCGGCGATGAACTTCCCTCGCAGCACCTTGACGGCATAATCAAGGGGGTCGGGGGTTCTGTGTTTTCCCGTGGTTGCGCCTGCGGCGCGAAACCCCCCAACAATCACCCTCACCAACAGTTTTGTGAATGTTTTGTGAAAAAATCTTGATCGCCGCCCCAAAACTTGCACCCCTCCCCCGCCATAATGTTTTTTCAAAATAACCGAATCAGGTAAAAGTTATCGAATCCGTGGTATTATAGATCATGACGGAGGTGAAAATAGCTGTGAAAATCCAGAAAATGACGGGCAATCCGAATGCGCATACCGCCAGGGGCATGGGCCTCCTCGAACGATCAATCAAAAAGCTCGGGTATGTAACACCGATGACCGCAACGGCCGATGGAACGATTATCGACGGCAACGCACGCCTCGAAACAACTTCAAACGTTATGGCTGAGGCAGAACCAATTATAATCCACCACGACGGAACCCGCCCGATCATTGCGGTCAGGGATGATATTCTTACGCAGGAGGACCCCCGTGCGAAAGAAATAGCTGTCGCAGCGAACCGTATCAGCCAGGTTGATTTGCTGTGGAATGCCGAAGAACTCAAAACAATGCAGGTTGATGGTGTTGAAATCGGTGCTTATTTTGCGCAGATTGAATTAAATTCACTTGCTGCAAAAGAGAAAAGTAAGGAAGCTGCCGCACAAAGGGCAGAGGTTGAATCAACGATAACCATCAAGTGCAAAGTATTCTTTTTTAAGCCGGAAGACTGGATCAATTACAAAAACAAAATCACAAACTTTCTTAACCAGAACGAAATTCCGTTCGAAATTGAGGAGTAATGAAGATCGGGTATGTTGTCTTCGGCCAAAACAGCTTGAATTATGGCCTCGCTTATTGCCTCTTCAAAAGTGGTGTCCAAGCCGAACCCGTAACCGAGCGCCTTGCTCGCTTCTATGACGTGATTTTGTTCTCTATCTTTTGGTGGCAGCATGTTTATGACTTTGTTGATTTCTGCAATAAGGCTGGGATCGGAAAGCATACCACGTCAAGGACCCGCGTCGTAGTCGGCGGGTTCAACAGCTTCAATCCCGTGATCTTCAAAAAATACGCTCACGCCGTAGTGGTGGGAGACGGCGAAGACGTTATCCTTGACGCAATAAACGAACAGTCTAACGGTTCAATTTATACCGGCATTGAAAAAGAGGTGGTTTATTCTCAGTCCGATATATCAGAAAACTCTTTTATCTACACCAACGAGGCAAAAATATGTAGGATGGAGATCGCTAGGGGTTGCCCATATCACTGCAAATTCTGCCAACTATCGGCGCTTAAAAAATACCGGGAAGTTTCAATTGAGACAATAGATCGTTCATTGTCAAAGATAAAAGAAAAACGAGTCGCGTTATTCGCTCCGAATAAAACAAGCCATTCGAAATTTGCCGAAATTGCTAAACTCCTAAAAAAATCCGGTAAGATTGACCTGGTTCCCGATGTCCGTTTTAACGATGTCGAAAAATTCTACTCGAATAATCAACTACAAATTGGCATCGAAGGGCTAACGCAAAAGCTGCGCTTCAGTGTCGGGAAGGCTTTAACCGATGACCGGCTCCGGGAAATCGTTTCCTTTGTGATAAAGCGCGGCATTGATAAGGGCATTAAGCCCAGTATATCGTGTGGGTTCATTCTGGATTTGCCCGCAGAACAGGAAGGGGATTTTAGCGAGTTGTCGCAATTCCTTGATGGGCTAAACGACCTTCCGAACATAGATAAATTTAATATGTTTTTTATTTTTAACCTGTTTATGCCTTCGCCTTTCACGCCACTTGAGAACGAGCCGATCCACTATCAAAGAAACTATCAAGAGAAACTTGACAAGGTTCTTAAGTATGACCGGAAGTTTGCTGTTGCCGTTCATGGCCGACTGTTCTCAAATTTCAACCGTGTTCTTTCGATGATTGCGACGCGGGGCGGGGAAGATACAATAGACATCATTAATCACATCAAAACAGAGCCAAGTATAAAAAACGGGCATTCAAAACTTGCCGACTCCCAGAAGCTTCCGGCGCTGGAATATATTTTGAGGTCTCACGGAGGTATTGATCGCTTTGTTGGCGTTCCCAAAGAAAAGCCGTGGCAGATTGTGAAGGTAAAATAATATGAGCCGTACCAATCACCTCACCCGCCGCGCTCACATGGCACGCCAGATCAGGGCGGTCATTCGGTTATGGGCGGATGACCCGCTGAAGCTTCAGGCCGATATCGCCGAAGAGCTACACCTGAGTGATGCAACTGTTTCCCGTGCTCTTGACGTTGGATTGAAGCAGTGGACTCCCGAATGCTTGAAAGATATTGACGAATTAAAGAAGAAAGGCATCGCCAGGCTCTACGACCTCTATCAACGCGCGATAGAGGAATACGAGAAGTCTAAGTCTCCGATGGAAACCACTTCTCAAAAAACAACGATCATGCCCGGCAATGGAGGCGACAACGGAACCGGTAAGTATCCGATCGAAGTCACGAAGACAACGAAGCACGGATACGGCGACCCGCGCCTCCTCGAAGCCGCGCGCGCCATCATGGCGGAAATAAATAAAATACTCGGCCTCAATGCCCCGGAAAAACGGGAACACAGCGGCACCATAGGAGTTGAACTGCATGACCTCAGCGACGATGAGCTTGAGCGCAGAGCGGCGGACCTTGATAGAAGAGAAGCAATGCTTACGGATCGAAAAGCAGCGCCGCCTTTGCCTGAATAGCTTCTACGACTTCTTCCGGCTCGCATGGCCTTCGGTATGGGGCGATACGCCGTTTAAGGACAACTGGCATTTTAAGTATATCTGCGGGCATATTCAAACGGCGGCGGAGAGGATAATTCGGAACGAAACCAGGGAAAAAGACCTCGTTATCAATGTCCCTCCCGGCACTTCCAAAAGCACTATTATCTCAATCTGTCTTCCGGCCTGGGTATGGATCAAGGACCCATCGCGCCGGTTCTTGACGACATCCTACAGCCCTGAGCTTGCCGCCGATCATGCGAAATCAACGCGTAAACTCATCGTTAGCGACTGGTATCAATCCCTTTTTGGTGACATTTACAAACTCAAGGGCACGGCGGAAACTTTTTACGAGACCGACCAGGGCGGGCGCCGGATGATAACCAGCCCCGGCTCTTCGGTGGGGACCGGGTTCCACGCCGATTTCTTGATATTCGATGACCCAGACTCAGCCCAAGGAGTCTACAGCCAGGCCAAGCGGCAGGAGACGATTCGATGGTTCGACGAGACCATGCCCTCACGCCTCGCGGACCCGCGTGTTGGTCTGAAGATCGTAGTCCAGCAGCGGCTTCACATACAGGATATTACTGGGCACATAAAAGAGGCATACGCGGACAAATCCACTATGTTATCAAAGAGCTGGGATTTTACGGTATTGCCCGCCATAAAGAGCAGGGACATAGTGCCTGCGGCCCTTGCCTCGAAGTACGATGGGGCTGGCCTGCTATTCCCCGGCAGGCTATCGGCGGCGGTTCTGGATGACTATCGGCGGCGGCTGCGCAATGGGTTCGCGGGGCAGCTTATGATGACCCCTCTTACCGTTGGCGGGAACTTCTTCAGGGAGACGTGGCCGTGCTGGTTCACAAAGGAGCAAATGCCGGTTTTCGATCAGATTATACTCTCGGTCGATGCCTCGTTCAAGGACGAGGAAAACTCTTGCCCAGCTTCGGTCCAGGTCTGGGGACTCAAGAACCCAAATTATTACATGCTCTACGACCTCACCACGCGCATGGGCGCAATTGAGACAGGGAACGCCATTGAAAGGGTATTGAAAAATTACCCGCGCGGAACCGTCATTGTGATTGAACCCGCTGCGAACGGTTATTATTTGCTGGAACGGCTGAAGAAAAACTATCCCGTCTACTCGTTCCCGGTTGCCCGGTTCGGCGGCAAAGAACAGCGGGCAGCTATCTCCGCAACGCTTTGGGAAACCGGCAACGTTTTCATACTTGACACTCCGTACAACAGAACAGTATACATGCCCGAGATACTGGCCTTTCCCAATAGTCAGTGGAAAGACCGGGTTGACGCAATGTCACAGGCTATAATTTATTACACCAAATGCAGGTCCGCCGGTGCGGCCTGGGTATAAGAAAAGGAAGCAACCACAATGGATGATGGCTACAATTCCCCACAGACAATTAACCCCTCCGGCATCAATGCGGATAATGGCTCCTATCAAATCAATGACCCCGTTGCGGCATCGACGGGGGCGGGCGTCCAGCCGGGACAGCAAAGCCTTTCCGGGAGCGAAAAAAATACCGCTCCCGGACCCGCCGTTTTCAAGTGGAATAAATATGATTTCTGCTGGAATGCCTATTGGGGGACGGGCGGATTCTACGATGGTACGGTTTTGCGTAAGATGCTGGTCGAGCTCGATGACCAATACCTGCTGCGCCGGGCCCTGACGTTCTACCGCAACATGTTTCGGCAGATTGTCGATGCCACGTATAAGCCCGTGTTCAGCGAGGGCAATACCCGCACGGTAGATGTAAATGGGGTACAGGGCGACAATGTCGCTCCCATTTTTCAGGCATTCCTGAAAGATGCGGATTGCAAACGCAATCCTCTTTCACAGTTCACCAAGCGCGCCGTCAAAAATGCCCGAATATGCGGCGTGTGTTTCGTTGTGGTGGATAACTACAGCGACGTTCCGGAACTTCAGAAAGATCAGATCGAAAGACGCCGGTTCCCCTATGTCTATATCCGGCTTCCTCAGCAGGTGGAGGAAAAGTTCTTGATCATGGACGAAGTGGGGCGGCTGGTTCAAATCGCATTTAAGGAAAATCCCGTGGAGGTCGAGAATGCCGCAACTCATGCGGTGGAATTGGAAAGACGTTGGAAAAAGTGGACTCCTGAGTTTTCCGTTGTTATGCGCTATGACAATAAAACAGGAAAATACGAAGACATTCCCGGAACCCAAGTCAATTACAACCTCGGCGAGATTCCGATTATCCCGGTAATGTCAAGCGAAGCTGAAGACAATACGGTTTTACCGCACCCCACATTCTACGATATTGCCCGTTGCAATTGGTCTATATTCAACTGGGACTCATGGAACGCAATCACGGCGGCGGGTGCGCTTTACCCTACACTGGTAATGCCTCGACCGACTGGGACAGAACAGAGCAATTTGCAGGCAATGGGCCGTCAACAGGGGTTATTGGCTCCCCCTGCAGAAAACGGAACTACACCCGCACAAATTCGTTGGCTTGATTATCCCACAGGTACCTATATGGCTCTGAAGGGGAGTATACAGGACCTTGTCGACGAAATGTTCCGGCAGGCCGGGCAACAGGGGGTGGCTGCACAGACAACCGCTAAAGACAAGCAGAGCGGCATATCCAAGAGCTATAGTTTTCAAGCGCAATCGTTCGTCCTCAAAGAGTCGTCGAAAATGGCGAAAGACTGTGAAGAGGAAATACATCGGGTCTTTTGTCTTTATGTAAACGAACCATCTGAGTTTGAAGTTCATTACGAAGAGGACTTCGAGCCGGAAGAAAATCCGAGCGATGACGTCGCGCTTTACGGCGACTTCATTGCATTGCCTTACGGACCCAAGGCCAAGGGGTTAGCGAAGAAGATGCTTGCCCACTCCGTTTTTGATGACGTGGACCCTGAAGACCTTGCGGCGGTGATTGCTGAAATTGACGAAGAGATAACGAACGACGAAAAGGACGCGCGGGATATACCCGCGGAAACGCCTGCAGATAAAGCGGCGCGGGAGGCGCAAGAGGCTGAAGCGACAGCAGCTCCTCCCGACCCCGCACCAACCGCGACTGCGACCCCGGCTAAAAAGGTGAGCAAGGCGGCGAAGCGCGGGTATTCGATCCGGAAAAGGGCAGTCGCACAATAATTGCACTTGAAAGGGGCGGAATGTATAATCATTACGGTTCCTGCAAAACCCATTCACGATAATTGCGCAAAGTACCGCCCGGCGCGGCTCAGTTCTATCGATTTCCTTGCAGGGACCCGATAGCAGCTTTGCGTTTTTTTACGGAGGTAGGGTATGAAAGCAGTACGGGTTGTGGTTATGACGGTCGCGGTTAGTCTCCTGTTTTCGGCATGTACCAAAACCGTATATGTAACGGCACCGGTTGCGGCAGACACTACGAAGGCATTCGTTGTTGTCGCCGACAACTGGGGCGATAGCGCCTGTGACATTTACGTCAATGGCGACCTCACTACTGCCATGTTTGTGCATGAGGAGAACGTGATCTTTACCGCCCCCTCCGGGGCCTTGCTTCAGGCCCGGCAGATGTGTAATGGCACGCTCCAGGTTCAAACCGATACGGCACTGGTTGCCGATACCAGCAGCCAAGCCTATTTTTATGCGAGCGGTGACACGCTGTTCTGGACTATTTACTAAGGGGAACCTGTGAAAGACACGAAGGACGTAGTAGCAATTGTCATCGACACCAGCGGCAACAGTGTCGCCCTCGCCGAACGCCTGGCCAAAGAGTATAAGCACGTCTACTATTCGAATCCGTCATGGGTCGCCGCTTACCCGAACCCGAACCTAACCCATATCGGCGAGGGCTTGGAAGGCGTGGAGGTCGTCGACAGTCCCTATGACGTTTACGATGAGATAGACTTCTGGATATTCCCGGACGTGTACTACGGCTCATGGGGACAGTGGTTGAAAGAGCAAGGTGAAATAGTCTGGGGGGGTTGCGCCGCTGAAGAGCTGGAGCTATACCGGGAAATCCTGAGAAAAGAAATGCCGGGGATGGGCTTGCCGGTAGCAAAGTGGGAGCTTATCCACGGCATGACCGCACTCCGGGCCTTCCTGCAAAAGAACCCCAATGTATGGGTAAAAGTCAACAAGTGGCGGGGCCTGATTGAAACGTTCTACGCCAAAAATTACGACCTCATAAAGCCTGAGCTTGACGACATTGAATTTAACCGCGGCATCCTGGCTGAAACTCTTGATTTTATCTGCGAAGCTCCCATTGTGACAGACCTCGAAATGGGTTACGATGGCTACAATATCGACGGACAATGCCCGGCTGAATGGCTTTCCGGCATAGAGGTAAAAGATAAAGTCTACGTCGGTCAATGGCGGAAATACGCGGACCTTCCGACTGTACTTACCGATTTCAATACGAAGTTTGCAAAGGAGTTCGAGAAGTATCAATACCGGGGATTTCTCTCCCTCGAAAACCGGATTGTCGGCAAGAAGTCGTACATGACCGACATCACCTGTCGTTGGCCCTGCCCTCCGGGCTTTACTTACTTGGTAATGGTAAGCAACCTCGGTGAAGTCATGTGGGCCGGGGCGAATGGAGAAATGGTGATGGGCAAGCCCGTTGCGCCATATGCCGCTGAACTCATCATGGAATCTAATTGGGCAACTAATCACATTTGCAACATCTTTTTCCCGCCCGTGATTGCGCCATTCGTAAAGTTGAAAAAGAACTGTATTGAGGACGGAATAAATCAGATCATTCCGCTCCCGAACGGGTCGAACGACATCGGCTCCATTGTTGGGCTGGGGAAGACCCTTGCTGAGGCGATAGCAAACGTCAAGGCGTATGCCGAACAGGTGGAGGGGACTGAAATCAGCGTCCGGCGGGACTGCCTGGACGGGGCTGAGGAATTACTCACGGAATTTCAGGCGCGGACCTGAGTCACGTTATCAACAGTAAAGGAGACAGCGGTATGAATACGGCATTGTGGATTTTCGCAGGGATCGGGGCGGTCATCGTGCTTTATGAGGCGGTCATCGTGCTTTATGAGGCGGGGAAGTATGCGGTCAAGGGCGCAATTTCCGCATATCGGGCCGGAGCGGCTGAGGCAAAAAAGGTGATCGATATTGTCAAAGCCGACGCGGAAAAGTCCGTGTCCGGGATCAAGGATGAATATCTTCGGTTGCGCGGCAAGGAGGTTGAAATCGCCCATGAATGGAATGACCGTGCAAAGGCGGTTGAAGACCGTGTCCTCCGCATCGAAACTCTTCTCAAGGACGAACTGACAGCGAAGGAAGCAGCACTGAAGCAGACAGCTGACAAGGTAGCGGAAGCGGTTGCCGCGGATGTGGGGAAAGTGCTGTAAATGGAAAAGCTCATCGTCAAGTGCCCTTTGCGGCTTACCGAATCGCAGAGGGCCTGGATTGATGAGGAGGTCGAGCGCCGGAAGCATGGCAACTATGCCACCAACCGCTGCAATCGGGGAGCGGTAATCCGGGAATTAATCGAAGCCACACGAAAGAGAGCACAATGAAAGTTCTCCTCTCCTCACACCTTGACCGTGTCATTCAGGATTACGACCTTGGCTTCCGGAACGGTGTTCACACGGGGCTACTGGATAATTTTATTGGTGTCCTGACCACCTATCTCGCCCTTTACGACGACCGCAACCTGATGGATATGGAGCGATCCGGGCGAGTGGTGGTCTGGCACAACAAGGGTGAGGAGTGGGGGACTCTCACCGACCCGCCGCCGATGGAAAATGGCGATGTCGCAATTGTGATTGATGTTGCCTGCCGGAAGGGGGTTGACTTCTACCTCTCTGGCATACAGGGCATTCAGCCGGCAAAGCTCAAGGACGTTATTGACGGCCTGAAATGGGAGGGGTTCAATTTCGGGTGGAAGAGATTCGATGCTAACCCGGACGATGAAGACGAATCCTGGGCATGGAAGAAGAAGGGTATTGCTACCATAAGTTTTGAGATTCCGATCTATGCACCCGGCGATGGCTGGCACAGAGTCCAGCAGGACAGCGCGGTTGCGGCAGTCCGTGTGAAGGCAGCAGCGCAGGGATTGAAGCGGCTTCTCGTTTACCTTTTGACATGAGCGAAGAAATGAATTGCTATCAAGCGACTTATCGATGTACTTGCACTGACCGCACGTGTACGGTGAGCATTTCGGCAGAGAAAAAGCCGGTCCCGAACACCCCGCCGCCCGCGTGTTTGTACGGCAAAAACGTTGGGCATATACTTTCCTCGCCGCCGTGGGAACTCAAGGGGCAAAGGCTCAAAGGTGAAGAAGCGCAAATCTAAATCAGAGCTGTTCGAGCACAAAAAGGCGCTCACGAAAAGCATTGAGGCGGATTTCGTCCGGGAGATGCGCAAGGTCCTGACACCTATGAAAGCGGCAATCCGTAAAGAGCTTGATTCCGGTAAGTCCGCGCATGATGCCGTATCTCACGTTTTCCGGGAGCATGATATACGCGGGCACCTGAAGCGGCTTATCCCGGATGCCATGATTAAGGCGGCACGGCATGGCGGATGACACGTTCGACTTCAACGATGTGGGCCCGAGTGCTGGAATATCCGTCGCTGATGAGTTATCAATAACGCCTTCGTATTTCCTCAATCAGTATTTTCCCGATTCCCCGCTCAATCTCTCGCAGCGAATAACAGCGCTGCGATGGCAGGACCGCATAGGCGAAGACATCCGGGCCAACATGGAGGGCGGTACCAACCTCGTAGACCTTACTAAGGGCCTATCAGCGCTCACCACTGAGGAGGGGTTACCGCAGTACATGCAGGAGATTGAACGCCAGGCGCGGCGGATCATGGGTGGTGACAACAGTGATTACGCGGCGTTTCAACGGCTATGCCGGTCCACACGGGCCGACGTGACGGAAATGATACAGAGCAACGCCCCGTCGAAGTTGGGGAAAGCATACGCGAAACTGATTGATGCCGCGTCCAGTCTGAAAGAAAAGGCTCTTGATGCCGCAATTGATAGCGCCATTGACAAAAAAGCTCTGTCGAATGCTTTTTCGCTTGCGACCAGTGAAATCGATAAGGCCTTGAATCTGGGTGAGTACACGCGGGCGCGGAATGATCCCGATTGCGATGCGATGGAAGTTGCACTTTCAAGCGCTGGGAACAATTGCGAGGACTGCGAGGAGCTGGCAGAGACCGATAACGGCGCTGGACCAGGTATCTGGCCGATGGGTCAAGTTCCTTTCCTCCCGAATCACCCAAGATGCCGCTGCATTTTGCTTCCCGTCTATCGCCTTGCCGAAGGCACTGACCCGGACTTCACCGCAACGGAAGACTACGACGGTGACTTCATGCAAGAGCTGCCGGACGATTAACGGAGCCATATGCCCTCAAGAGACGAAGTAAACAGGCAAAATCAAGCGATGATGTTCCGATGCTACCAACGCAAGGGCAAAAAAGGGATGACCATAAGCCAGATTCAAAGGGAATTATTGTTGAAAATTCGTGAAGCACGTGAAACCGGAAAGCCCCTTTTCGATAACACAAAGCCAGCCATAAAAGACCCCGATTAGCAGTTATTGCGTCCCCGAATAACCATTAATTATATTCCGTTCATCGAAGATTTTGACCGAAATCGGCAATAACCGCCGACTTTCCACGTGAAACCCATCAGGAGGAAAAGTATGAGCACTACCGCAGTAACAGCCACGCATTTCAGCTTTCCGGGTTCAACCGCATTCCCGACACTTGCCGCCGCCGAAACCGCCGTCAAAGCGCAGATCAAGGCTGGCCAGTCCATCGAAATCAGCGAAGTCACTACGACCACTACCGTAGTCCATACCATTTCCTCAACCATTTCCGAGCAGTAACCGGCTTCCCCGTTACCGGGGAACAGAAAGGACTTGACAATGTTTACCGCAAAACATGCAGCGCAGGGCAAAAAAAGCGACAAGGCCGTTGCAAAGGCCACGGCGAAGCACACGAAGAAGGTTGGTGGCAAGAAAACCGATACGTCACCGGGACACACTGCCTAAAGCGGAACATGGCAAGCCGAGTGCGGCAGTATCCGCATGGGCAGCAAGAGCAATTGCGGTACGGGCTTTACCAACACGGAGACAGGGCAATGTCATTGACAGCGGATCAGAAAAAGGGATTACCGGCGGACATTATTGCGGAGATTGAAGAGGACGAAAAGGCAATTGCCCGGTTAAATTCTGAAAATGCAGACCGGAGGGCAAAGTACAACCAGGCTGAAAAAGAGAAAAAGGCCGTCGAAACCATGCTTACCAGTCTTCGGGAGAGTATGGAAAAGGTCGGTTTACGAACCGACTCCGACATCGAGGAGCAGTTTCCGGTCCTGATCGAAAAAATCACGAAGGACAAGGGGTATAAGCCGTCTTCCGAAGTCGATGCCTTGACTAAACAGGTTGCCGCGCTTACGAAAAAGTATGAAGCGGCTGAGGCTGCGGCGGTAGCGGAAAAACGGGAAGCCATGCTGGAAAGGGTCGGCGGAACATTCGACCCCTTGCTTCAGGAAAATTTTGGTGTTGCCGCGCCCCTTGTTAAGGACCTGCTGCGGACAAAGGGACGGTTCGCCATGAAGGACGGCGTTGCAGGGATTCAGAACGGTGACGAATTTCTTCCCCTGAATGCCGAAAAGGGAAGTGTTTCCGCAATCGACCAGCTGAAAAAGGAATACGGTAACCTGGTGGTAACGAAGCAGAGACCAGGGACCGGCGGCGGTGGCGCGAATAACACCAGCGGCAAGAATGATAAGTTAATGTCAAGAGCAGACTTCGACGCTCTTGCGCCGTTGGCAAGGATGGATTTCATGAAAAACGGCGGGCAGCTATCGGAGAACGTCGAGTAACGATTACCACTACCACGAAGCAAAGGGGCAGTTCCGCAGTACGGGCAAGGCTTTTCGGGCAAGGCGGTTAATTCCGCAAGGGCAGTACGGATTGAAGTCAATCAACCAATTCTACTTCTCTTACTCTTACCGAAAGGTCTTGCAATATGTCCAAGCTCAGGATTATATCCAGTGCATTCACCGCTTTCCTCATCAGCGTCTTCGCGGGTGCGGTCGCCGCAACAGATTCCGACTATTCCAAGCGCAAGGGCGCGGTCATGATTCGCCTTACTCAGGGCGACGGATTCATCCTTTCCCTGTCGAAAATCACCAGCGGTGCCGTAAAATACGTCAAGGGCTATGCCTCTTCCGTTTTCTCCGCCCCGGCCTCCCTGTTTGTTGGTGCGAAGCCGGTTCTCGGTGCGGCCCTATTCGTTTTCCTGGCGATAATTGCTACACATCCGACCACGGCTAATGCCGGTATCGGCGGCGGTCTCGGCTTTGCCATTTTCGGAATTACCGCTAATGATTTTACCGCCTTCATGCCGACGTTTTACAAGGGCCTCAATACCGTTGCTCAGGAACAGACCGACTCTATCGACGCCGTAAATCAAAACGTTAGCCTTGAGCAGGCTGCGATGGGTCAAACAATCAATTACCCGATTGCCCCGGTTGCCGCTGCTGTTGATACTCCCCAGACCGTACCCGCACCAACCTACACGACAGCGGGAACGGGATCACTGGTCTTGTCAAAGAGTAAATCGGTTTTCTTCTCCTACAACGGTGAAGACATCCATCAGCTGCAGCTTGGCGGAGTCTATGCAGATTTCTACGGCGACCAACTTAAGCAAGCCGTGCGCACTCTTCGCAAGCTCATTGCCGCAGATATTATTACCGCTGCTGTTGCTGGTGCTTCCCGAAGTTTCGGTACTCCGGGTACCACCCCCTTTGGTACAGCAGGCGTGCTTACCGGTTTTGCCGGGCCGAATAAAATCCTGAATGATAATGGTGCGCCCGGCAGTGATCGTCACCTTATTCTCGGGACGAATTCGGTTTACAATATTCAGGGTATTCAGTCTACGCTGTACAAAGCCAACGAGGCCGGAACCGACAGGCTGCTCCGTACCGGAACAATCGGCAGTGTCGAGGGCTTTGCTGTGGGTATGGATACCAGTATTCAAACGATATCCACATTCGGAAATAGCGCAGGGACGACCGCTGCCGCCTATGCGGTTGGCGCAACGGCAATCACCCTGGCAGTTGGCTTTACGGGAGCACCGATAGCGGGCGATAACTTCCATTTCACCGGGGATACGGCCAACACCTATACCGTTGCGTCATATGCCGCAGGCGTAATCACAATCAACGCTCCCGGCCTCATGGTGCCGGTTCTTGGTACCGTGGCGTTGGTCTGGAATACTACTGCCGGACAGCCGAACCCGTTCTTTACACGTGATGCTATCACGTTGGTTGCCCGTATGCCCATGATCGGCAGCGGTGGCAGCCCGATTGGTCAGCTTATGGATGTTGCGACCATTCCCGATCCGCGTTGCGGCCTGATTTATCAGCTGCTCATGTGGCAGAGCGGCCGCACCATTCAAATTGAAGTTGCGGAAGCCTGGGGAGTGGGCGTAACCAACCCGCAGAACCTCGGTATTCTCTGGGGCTAAGATTCCCCCCGCCTTAGCCGTATGGGGCTGGTTTTCCATCAGCCGGCCCCTATTTGTAAACCAGGGAAAGGAGTGGTATTGTGCCTACACCGAGCTACACCAGTTATCCGTGGATGATCTCTTTTGACGACCTTGAGGATGAGCTTATCCTCAAAAAGGGCCTGACGTACCTCACTACGCACCCTTCCCCGGATAACAACTATTTCAACTTGACCGCAGCCAAGTTTATATCCTTTGTGAACGCGAAGAACATAGACGTTTCGGTTTTAAACGGGCTCACCGTGGACCAAACACAACCGAACCACATCCATTATCTTTGCAGAGAGTGGCTTATAAAGTGTCTGCAGATGTTGGTATGCGGAAACAATATCGGCTTCAATAATGTCGGTGACGGTATTCAAAACGATGTTTACTATTTCAATCATAAAAGGTATTCAAGCGAACTTACGAATGTTCAAACTCAGATTACCTATGAAATAATTGTTACCGGGGTCCTGCAAATGAACCAGACGCGAGCAGGAAACTCATTCAGAATAATGTTTTAGGGGGGCATGCTATGATGGAAGTAAACGTTGATCTGAAGCCGTTTCTTGGCGGAATGCGTGAGATTCCAGATGCCTTGCTGCGGGAGCTGCGGAAGGAAATCAGGTATCAGACGGTGGAAGTTCAAAAAGTAGTTATAAAAAGGGATGGAAGCGGACACAGGCACATTACCCGAACGGGAATGTTAAATAATTCCGTCCAAACAGAGTTTGCGGATGATGGGTTGTCGGGGAAAGTCGGGTTTAATCCAAATATCGCCATAGTCAAATCAAACGGCAAAACAAAAAAGATCAATTATGGAATATATGTTCATGAGGGGCACGGTACATGGAAACCGGACCGATTTCTACCCGCAGCACTTGAAAAGCGTGAACCCCTGATCCGGGCGGGGATGGAGAACGCGGTTAAACGAGGGCTGAAGAAGGCGGGAGCATAAAATGGACATTCCCCGTGTACCAGCGGAAATAGCACAGATCAACGATACCGAAGCAAATTTAAGGGCCAATCTTAAAAATTCTCAAATCGGCATTGCCAACGATACGCTTAAAATTTTGGGACGCACAAACCCCGATGGAAATCTTGAGGGGCAGACGGGAGAGATAACGGGTGGTGCCGGAGGCGCTGATCTCGGTGATCCCTCGAATGTAGCCGGGATCTTGAAATCTGCCGCGGGGGTTATTGCCCGGGCAATTGCCGATACCGATTACGCTACACCTACTGGCGTGGCGTCATCGATTGCGACGGAAACCAGCCGGGCCGAAGGCGCCGAATCCACCATTGCGGGCAACCTCTCGACCCATGCTGATCTTACCACAACCGCGCATGGGGGAATCGTAGCCTCATCCGCAATAGGGGCCGACTCCGGGGTATGCGGGCTTGACATAAACGGCAAGGTTTCGACGACGAACCT
>QGNH01001464.1_pt1 | contig 15663 bp, 19 predicted proteins | sample 1735481 | NCBI WGS metagenome assembly QGNH01 (sample SAMN09239004, study PRJNA386568) | Viral metagenome, whole genome shotgun sequencing project. | reverse complement strand
GCACCATAATTAAAATCTGCCGCACCAGTTGCATTACCAATTTCTGCAGCCGATCTTAAGGTGTTTGCGCCTACTACACCCCAATTAGTATCTACAGTGGTAGGAAGATTTGATACTACAACAGTACCAATACTATTCGTGCCAGCTGGAAGTGGACTATTAGGTGATAGAGCTACAACCAATGCTGGATCTGTTGCTGCAGCAGCAGTAGAAGCGGCCTTAATTGCGGCGGGACCGTTAGTGCCATNNGGCAGAAACTCTTAAGGTTTGAGCATCTGTAGCGCCAGCTCCAAAATGAGCGGCCCCAGTTGCGTTTCCGATCTGAGAAGCTACTCTAAGAGTGTTAGCACCAACAGTACCATAATTAGTGTCATATCCTAAACTTGCAGGAGTGCTAGCAATTAATAACGCGCCAGAACTAGACAATTGCAAAGAAGCTTGTTGTCCATTGGTTAAGGTAACTCCGGCACTGTTATAAATACCGCCAACCAAGGCAGAGTAACTAGACGCCGTTCCTGGGGCAGCAGGACCGTTATTAGCACTAACAACTTGCAACCAATAACTAGCATTAAGTAGCTGATCGCCAATAGCATTGCCGCCAACGTCTCTTAAAACTGCAAACTGACTTCCATAAATATCTACAGAAGCCTGTTGCGTAGTTGGATTGGTAGCATCGCCCAATTTTGTAATAATATCTGTGTAACTAACCTGTCCGGGTAGTTCTGACCTAATCGGTAGTGCGCCATTTGCATCAGCCATTTTGTATACTCCTATTGTATAATATATTGTTCAAGTTTATTTGTTTTTAAAAAGTTTATTTTTGTGAAGCAGCATTTATCTTAGCTAAAAGCTCTTCTTCTTTGGCAATTGAAATTGCGATACTAGCGTGCAACTTCTCTATTTGCTCTTGGAATTCCATGATCTTCATTTCCTGATTTTCTCTGGCAGCATTCACGTTTTTGTATTCTACTTGCGCTCTTTTCAGTTCTAATGGGCTCATAAATAGTATCCTCAATTGTTAAGATTAGTTGGGTTTGTTTTATTTAAAATTTATTAAGCAATTTCAAGTACTTGTATTCTACCATTAAAATTAGCCGAGGTAGGTCTAGAGTTCAACACTTGAATGGCAATAACATCTCCACTACTCAGAGTAAGCCCGTTATTGTTACCAGTTATATAGTCGAAATCTGTCGTAAGATCTCCACCAAACATTGTCCTTCTTAAGTCAAAGATTGCCGAGTTATATAATACGGTATATTGAGCTACGTTTTCACCAGAAGCATTTGCTTTTTGAAAAATAGCTGTTTTACCTGCTGGTACGGTGTAGGTAACTACTATTCCGTTGGCCATGGAGGCTATAGCGGCGGCTCCGTATGTACTTTTAACTGTTTGACCAGTAACTGGCGTTTCAACTATGTTTACGTTTAAAGAGCCGTCGGGGTTGGGCTCTAGAATGTTTCCGTTGGAACCTATTACCTCAACTTCTCCGATGTTTATTGGGCCGTCGATTTTTACTGCTAATGGGTTGTCTGGACCTATCAGGTTACCATAGGGATCTACTGGAATTACTCTGTCGGCATTTATTGGAGAACTTTCGTAAATAGCAAAATAGTGATCTTTTTCAGTAGGTTGGGATGTTTTTTGCTGTTCGCCTGCGGAGATAGTAGCATGGTCTGCTACTTTAAAAGCGGAAACGTTAGAGATGTTCGGTGGAGATGGGCTTAAAGCGTTGTTATTAGGACCAACTATTAGCTGGGTCGAACTAAGTACCCGTTTTACTTGATAATTTGTTTGTGGTTGGGTGTTGGATTGAAGGATTATCGTTTGTTTGTCTTTGAAACCGATAGTATCAGCAACTGTGACTACACCAAATTGAGTGCCGTCAGCGGTAAAAGCTACAGGCGCAATCGCGAGAAGCGCACGTTCCAAAGCCATAAATTCCAATCCTATTAAGGAGTTAGCGCCACCGCTAACGGACTAAATCCCTAGCCACCTAGAGATATAGTTAAAGATTGGTGTTTACAGGATAATTTCCCAAGTTTTCTTGCCGCAATCGTAGATTCGCAAGAGACCTAGGGATTTGGCCAAAATATGCTCTTTATCCTTTTTCGTACCTATAGCGCCCATTTTGAGAAGCTTTGTCTTCAAAATCGTGTTTAGTTGGCATACATATTTATATTAAAACAATTATTATTAAAAATCAAATAAAAAAGGCTAATCACAATAAAGTGATTAGCCTTAATTAAATTATTTTTATTTAAAAATTAAGATCCAAGAACTGGAGCATTCTGTAAAGTATCATCATAGCCATCTTGACTTATAGAGCTTTCATCAGAAATTGTGGTTCCAACATAAGTTACTGTAATCTTTGATGTTGCTTTCGCATTATAAGATCCGCTGTATCCAGTCGCAATAACTCCACCAACCTTAAGAATAGTAGCGTTAGTTTGCCTATCAAGGATAGTAATTGTAATACCCTCTAGAGCCAAAAGCTGTCCTACGGTAGCGACTGCGCTATCGGCGTAGGGTCCATTTCCGACAATTCTAAACCCTGAACATGTAAGCGAAATAGCTTCTTGGCTGGTTACTGCAATTTCTGCAGGATTAAATTTTCCCAAAATAAATATGGGTTCACTTCCGATATTGGCGCTATAACTCACCGAGTCAAATACGCCAACAGCCACATTATTTACACTAATAACAGCCCTTCCCCCGGTCATGGTCTTTTGGGGACCTCCACTTGGGGTTGTTTGTGGGGTTGTGTTCCCTACTTGACTTAAGCCTGAATTTGTAGTTAATGCCATATATTATTCTCCTTTAAAAAATTAACTAAGCGCTAGAAGCAGTCTGAGTAATCTGACTGATCGAAATATTGATTGGTATAAAATATAATGCTGTAGCAAGTTTAATTTCTACCGCAACTGACATTACGGGTCCTTGTATTGAGATTGAAGCATTTTTATATCCCAACGGAGCGTCACTCGAAGGGCCGATCATCTTGAGCCTTCTATATCCGTCCATTTTCTGACTCAAGTAAGCTAGGGCAGAATTAGCACTCACGTCAGCTAAGCTCTGTCCAACAAACGCAGCTTGGAAGCTGGATGCTAAATCCAGTGCAAGAAGATCTGACAGATATACAGCCTGAATACTATTGTACACAAAATTTGTATCATAACTATATGTGGTCTGATCAGATACCCAACTATTACCAGCGTTATTTGAAGTGAGCAATAATAGTCCAGCATCTAGGGCGTCAGAGACATCTCCAGGATTACCAGAATCAAATCCACTTGGATCTAAGAAGCTGATAACATTGGCTAATTTGTTTACAATAGCCTTATAAAATCCACCTGCTTGCATGCCCGCCGCAATTACAGAAAGCATCCAGGGTTGGAAAGTTTGTACAACACCAGCCGAGCTAATATTATTGACTTGTTGAAATGTAAGTGAACACCTAAAACTTGCCAATGAATGAGCTGCAACTTTCACATTAGCATAAGTATCTAACAATGAAAGAACACAAATTCTATTATGTTTTAAGGCAACTGAGCTATTATTTATACAGTTATCCTTAACAATTGCGTTAATAGCGGCAATCGTATAAGTAGATGATGGGTCCGTTAATCCGGCTATAATATCTTTGGTCGCATCTTCTGAGAAGAGTGGTACGATAATATTACATTGAATGCCGTCAGCCTGAAGCATCGCATTTACGATATCAGCAGAAAGTGTCGCCCCTCTAGCTCCGCCCGATAAGAATAAGGCACTAGCCATAACAGCTGGTAATCCGGCGGTGGCAGAAGCTACAAAATTTAAGGGAGTGGAAGCAATAGCCTGTTCGAATCTGTATAAACCATCTTTGATTCTGCCTGGTTCTAATCCTGCTCCGGTAGCGGCGATTCCAATTGCGGATACAGAATCTAATGCACTAGTAGGAAGCTGGAGTAATGCGGTCGCAGAATATCCAGTCTGAGTTCCAATATAAGCCGCAAGACTTGCTAAATTACTATATTGAGCAAGTTTAATGGACAGATTAGATCCGGTTCCACCAGATACAGAAGTTGTGAGCATTCCGGTGGATTGATTAATAGTTAATGTCGCACTCGTTCCTGCATAACCGATTGCTAGAGCTACATCTTCATTAATATCAATTGTGGAGTTTAAATTAGTCTGTACATTGCTTAGTAAGAGTTCTACAGAAGGCTCGAATGCAGAATCTGAAAGACCGGCGGATAATCCCAAAGAAGCTAAATCCCCTGGGGTGCTATCTATCAATTCTACGGATTTACCCCAACCTTTAGCATTGGCGTTTACATCTGCCGTCACCGTCAAAGTAATGGCTGAGGCAGATCCAGATGCGGTCAATCCAGAAGGAAGGCCCGTTAAAGCTGCTGCCACTTGCACTCCGGTAGTATAAGAACCGGTTGGCAAAGTTACCACTGCTACTGCAGATCCATTTAATCTTACAGAAAAAGAAGATCCCGCAGCGCTAATGGCCGAGAAAGAAGGTATAGCAATACCCACTACTGCTGGCGCTACTTCTGATTGGGTTTCGCTAATTTGATACATGTAGCTATTGCCCAATACTCCGTAGTTTGAATCCGACAAGGTTCCGTAACTTGGTAAAACTGCGGAAGCAGAAGTTCCAGTATTAGTTTTTAAAATATAAACTAAATTGGCTGAACCAGTGATATTTGGGTCATTTGACGGCGCAGTTAAGGCCGTGAATGCGTCTACGATCTGTCCACTTTTGTACAAACTTTGAACATTTGCGAGCTGTGATACATTGTAAGAATTGGCTGAAAGAGCTACTTGTTCATAGCTTGGTCCGCCATCAGCTTCACCCATGATCAGGATTACGCCAGAAGCTCCCAATCCAACTGGGGAACTTTGTACGCTCACTGAGGGATAAGCCCCCGGAATTGATGTGATAATATTAGCAGTACTTAATAATTGTGACATTGTGTGTTCTCCTTACTTAATCTTTTTTAAACCAAAATTTTCAATTCCTGCTTGAAAATCCTTGGGGTCTGTAAGTTTGGCCGATTTCAAATGTAACCACAGAATCGGTTCTAATTCTTTTGATTTTCCATAAGCCTTTTTAACTTTGGCCCAAAAAATCCTAAACTCTTCTCTTAACTGCTTCTCGGACAAAACTTTTACGGGTTCCTTATAAAGAGAAGCTTTAAATTCTTCGGCTTCTTGTCTGCTCATTTCTGATTTTTTAACCATTTTATTTAGCCTTTTTCTCAGACATGACCATTGGGGGCATAGAGTCATCCATTTTATCTATTGGAGCTACTTCTTTTACATCTCGAACGTTGCTATTGTGCTTATTTTTGTGATGTTTCCATTCCATGAATTTTGCTAATTTAGCAGAAACTCCGTGTTTTATTGGGGCAAAACCATCTTCATCGCGAATATCTTCAGATTTGTGCTCTGGTTTTACATGTTTTCCGGCTTTAGCTTCATTAATCCCCACGGCTACAGCTTGTTTCTCGCCGCCGGGCCATTGAGATTTATGTTTCATGTTTTGTTCAATGTTTTTAGAGGCCAATTCTTGTGGGTAATCAGCCGCCTTGTCAAGGTGTGCTCTAATCTGTTCCGGTGTCAGGCCGGTCTTTTCGAGTCTGCGTGCAATTTCTTCATGGCTCAATTCTTCTGATTTACCCATCTTTTTACCCTTCGCAGCAGCTTCTTGAAAGGCTTTTTTTCCGTATTTCTTTCTACCTGCTGCGGCAGCCACTGCTGCTGGATCACTTGCGCCACTTTTAGCTGCAGAAGCTTCTACGGCTTTAAATCCTTCATATTTCTTTTTCATTTCGGATTTTTCAAATTCTTTGTTTTCTTTGGAAATTTCTTTCTTAACTTTATCCTTAAACTCGTAGCGTGGTTCCATTCCATCGGGCTTATTGTTTCCTTCGGCTTCTTCCTTGGGATTGGCACCCGGCATGGGAGTCTTCCCTAGACGTGCATCTGGCGCTTTATCGTTTTGTTTCACTACTTTGAAGGATTTATCAGCGCTACTGGCATCTTTTGCCGATCTACCAGAAATTTCGGGGTGTTTTAATGATTTGTGGTTTTCGGGTTCATATTTAGCCAAAACTTCTGATTTCTTAAGTAATTCTTCTGTTTTTTTAAGTACTGCGATCGCAGCCTCTTTTGCACTAAAAACTTTACTCATGTTAAAAATTCCTTTATATAGGTAAGATTGCCTTAATTAAAATTGTAAGAAACTAAATGCTTGATTTCATTAGAAAAAATATTTTAAAATGACCTAAAACCTTGATACCATTAAAGATTGGCTAACTTGATTCTTTTTTGGTTAGCCATAGACTATCTTCTTGGATTTCCGCCAAAGCTGGCGAATCTAAGTTGGAAAGTATCGTTATTCCGCCGCTATAGGTATCGCATTCTTCTGGTTCCCTGAAGGCAATGGCCTCAATAAATCTTTGTGGAGACTTAGCTACCGTATTTTCTACTAAGGCTGTCACATTAATCGTTCTGGAAAAAGCTTCTTCTCCATTTGGACCCGTGAAATTGCCATTTTCATATAGATCGCTCGAAGCAAATATGGATTCAGCCATTCCATTAGCTTCTAATAAAGACTCTCGGTATCTCATCAAGGAATATAGGGCAATCGCATGTAACCACACTAAAGTACTGGGATCTCCGTGAACCGTGCATTCGATATTATAAGTTTCTCTGAAAAATGAATGTTCTAATCTGGCTTTATATAGTTGATATTTTGGAACAATTCCAAATCTGGTGGCAGTTTCGATGGTTTTTTGATCTAAATCCACTACTATTCCACCTACCGCCAAATTTTGAATAATGTATGCTTGTCCATTGTCGGGGTTCAGCAGCAACATTCCAGGAGCTATAACAGAATTTCCAATGATATCTTGGGGTATAGAAAGAACTTGGGTTAGGGGATTATAGTTAGTAGGAACAAACGGCTTGACTATGAATGGGATAGGCTTACCAATTTCATTAGGGTAAAGAAGAATTGATTCGGTTGATCTATCCCCTAATGTCTTGTGATCGGCAATCTCTTCAGAAGATCCTAAAGTGATACTAATAGCCGGAAGTCTGTCCTTGTCTTTGCGGAATCTAAGATAAACCTCAATATTATTGGCCAAAAACCATTCTTTACAAGCCTCGACTTGTTTTTCACCATAAATTTTATTTAAATATTTATTGTGTGTAAAATCATATAGCATGTGAGATATAAGCCAAGGATTCTTGCGCATATCATCTATGCCAAGCTCTATTGCCGCTTTTATTATACTATCGCTTGGTACTATGCCGCTCATATTAAGCCTATATCATCTTCTACTTGAATTTACTCAAGATTTCTGGAAGAATTTGGTTATCCCATTGTGATAAGGCCCATTCTTCAGCTTGTTTAAAAAAATCTTTACCCTGAACTTCTGGGTAAAACCATTTATCTTTGGACTTTTCGCCAGAGGAAACTGTCCTAAAGGTAAACATATTCCTCTGAACATTCCCTCTGTTATTTTTGCTCTGAAATATAGTAAGTCCCTGCAATTGTGGGGTATTACCTTTTCCAGGAATATCCGATTGAATATCTATGGTGTGTAGTTTGCCAAGTTTTGGACTTCCATTTGGGTGTCTTTCAATTGCCCTAAACGGAATCTTCTTACTTTTCAAAGCAGACTTAATTTGTCCAATTATTTCAGTATTTTCTTGTGTTGGTTCAGAAGACTTCTTACCCTGTTCAAATGGAATCACCTTGTACATACTTCCACTCTTGGAAGTTTTTCCATTTTTAAGCAGATTTGGCTTCATATCGAATTTTGGCCTACCGTCTTCAATGTAAACCGCCGATTCATCTAAACTAACTACATGGATGTTTTCGGATATACTTTCAACTTTCAAAGCTTTTAAATATTCTTTTTGTGTGTAACTATTAGCTTTTAAGTCCGAATGAGCTAGTTCTGTGATTTTGGCATGTGTTGCTGTAGCCAATATTTTAACTGCAGCTTGAATTTCACCCTCAATCTGGGTTTTAACATCTGCAAATTCTGCAGCTATGGCCTGAGCATCGATTTGCACCTTAATATTTGGCATGAATTACTCATCATTTAATTTTTCAGGCTTTACGGGAACTCCAGACGAATTACCCTTAACTCGTCCATCAGCCATATTTATGAATCGTATAATGCCGTCTGATCCCTTTACTTTCATTTGGTGTTTAGAATTAACACCGCCAATGGGCAGCTTAGTCTTAGGGATGTGCTTAGTACTCTTAGAAGTAGGTAATTTTCCAATAGATGTGCCGACGGAACCACCCATCGGCTCAGGACTGTGGGGCTTGGGCTACTCCTTCCGTGGGGGCTGAAGGAGCCTCTTCTGGCGGCGGATTAGAGTCTACATCTTCATCTTGATCGTCCTGTTTTTCAGGAGACTCTAAAGGATTTTCTTGTTCTCCAAAACCTAACATTTTGGACATTTCGATCATGGCTTTTAGCATGGAAAGACAGGAGTTGTATAATTCTGGGGCTTTATCTTGAGCCCTTTCTAAAATTTCCTTATTAGCTTTAAAACCATCTAAAGCTTCTCCTACCAATTGAGCTACCTTTTCTTTTTTGATATTTTTGGCATGGCTGTCTAATCCATCTTTCAAAACATCGCTTAGATCGGGTTCTTCTTGTGAATCTTCTTCAGAAAGTCCCATATCGGAAGGAGCCTGAGCTTCTTCGTAACCATCGGGCCTGCTAACGTTCTCTTCCATGGTATCATTTACTGGAAGGTCTTCTTCGCCCATTTGATTAAGCATGTCCTTTTGATTATCAATGGCGGCATCCAAGTGCGCTTCCACATCGGAAGAAGGTTCTTGTTCTATATTACCTAACATTTCTTTAGTATTTCTCAACGCGGCTTCTAAGTGGTCTTGAGCGCTGATACCAGAATCATCGTTATTTGAGGCGTCTTGATCAAAATTATTATGAAACTCATCTTCCAGAGAAGCGTGATAAACGTTTGAATCTTCATTTAATCTTTGATTATTTACATTAAATTGCTCTGGAAGTCCCATTTGTGTTCCCAAGCCTTGTACCGGCATATTGCCAGGGATAGGCTTGTCTATTTCTGGAGGTCTGGTATTATCAGCTTCATAGCCAAGATTTCTAATACTTTGGGTTTCGTCTGGCTGTCTATCTTTTTTCATTTTTCATCCTCAAAACATCTAATAACATTTCTATGGAATCTATATCCCAGTTCTTTCCAAATTTTACTTTGATTCCGTGTTCGGTCTTTTTTAATTGAATTTTTCCAGAATTTCCATAACAAATACAAGGATTTAATGTCTTACCATTGAAAATACTTTGTCCACAATCTGGACAAGAAACACTTTCGGATTTTTCCATTTCTACAGAAAATTCTTTGGGCTTATTTTTTCTCTCCATGAAATCTCTGAACTTTGAAGATTTCTTTGGCGGCAGCTTTAGTTCTGGTAAGTGGATTGGTTTTTCTATGATAGGGAGAACTTTAATTGGAGGTTTTGTGGGTTCTAGGGATTCTGTGAGTTTTTGAAGGACTAGGTGCTTGATAGCCTCTTTTTGCTCAATCTTTTTATCAACAACTTTGTGTATTAAATCATGTAGAGCTAAGCGTTCATCAATCAGTTTTTGAACTTTTGAGGAGATATCGTCTGAAACAGCAGATTCTTTTTCTATTTCGTCTGTTGAATAAAGTTCAAAACAACTCATGCAAATTAATGCAACCCCTGGAATAGATCTATATTGAAAATCAACGAGAATTTTACTAGACTTTCTGATATTTCCACTGTAAACATCTCTTTCAAGTTTGTTCACACTTATAGTACCACCGCCCGGAACAGGCAATTCAAACTCTTTAGCTTCCCCTATTTCCATGGGAGATAGTTCTTTAATCAATAAAGCCAATATAGTCCTAGGGACTATTTGAAGTGCCGTTTTTATTTCTTCATGATCTAACGTTGTGCGAGTTCCAGGCTTCCAAAGTTCAGTTTTAATCAAAGACTGAACAAAGTCTTCTCCTAGGGTGTGATCTATGAAGTAGGTAGAATTACAGGACATCTGATTCCTTAAGTGGAAGCGTTTGCAGCAGATTGAACTTTAATAGAGGTATCATCGCAAATAAGGAATACTAATAATGTAGAAGCGCTAGAGACAACCCATTGATTCTTATAACAAGCGATGTAGGTCCAAGCGTTAGGCATACAAGGTACACCAACGTTACCACTTGAATCAGCCACGCCGGGAGCTAGAGAGGTTATAGTGCTAACAGGACCGGTTGTTACAGAACCTACAGATCNNTTAGGAAGGGATACGGGGGCAGAGGAAACATTGGTAGTGTAGGAACCATTATTGAATATTGGCATAAGGTGCTTACCAACTTCAGATACCTTTCTAGATCCAGCAGCATCGCTATACTCTAGGTTATCGATCGCGCCTTGGTCCTGAGTTTTGTATCCAGGGAAGCCTCTCTTTAAGATTTGATTATTTGCCATAAATGTTCCTTTTTAGTAAAGATTGTTCCAACTTAGCTTATATCATCACTTTCAAAGTTACCCATGTCTACATGGATAACCGGAGAAGCTGGAAAAATGCTTTCTACTGGAGCTGCATCAGCCCTTTTAATAGAAGCTTTGGATGGAAGCTGATTGGTTTGTTCAGATCTGTTTTGGTTTCTAAATAAAAATTCCCTAGTAATTTCAGCATACATAGGCATTCTTTGGGGACTTCTTACCCCACCAGACGTAACATTGGTAATTCTAACCTCTTTAAGAAGTCTAGTCACATAAAAATAAGCTCTGTAAAGATATCGTACAGAGTAAATTCTACCTTTTCCCGTAGAAGGATCTATTCCTGGGTTTTTGCCACCAGGAATCCATCGAATATTACCATCAGAAGTTATTGAAAAATCTAGATTTTCTGTATATTCGGTGTTTTGACTGTCTATTATAGGGGCATCCATTTTAACTATTGGAAAGAATGCAACATTGTCTGAATTTGGATCGTAATCCATCTCGTGATATGTGACTACAAAAACATCTGCGTCGGGATCTTTTATATAAAGCCTGTCTCCGATTTCTAGGTAAATACGATTTCCATCAGATAAACCATTTTGATTGTAAAATCTAGGCATAACTAGTCGATTGGTAGAATTATCAGAAATTCCAGAATCCGCCCTTTTATGGGTGGATACGTTATCCGTAATGGTGGCTGTAAACACGCCAGCAGCCTTATAAATGAATCCATTGGAGGTTATGGTGTCTACCCCATCATTGCGCCTATAATCGCCTCTATCAGCTTTGCCTATAGGGCTTGGGATAGCTTTAAAATGTACAAAATCAACCCCCAAACCAGATACGAATACGTCCTGTCTAAAAAGATCAAAAGATTCTTGAACCACCGGCGCAAACGGGGTAATAGTATCTATTTGCAGTCCAGTAGGTATTCTGTCACTCATTTTACTTTCTACAACCTTCGCAAATATCTTTTAGTTTTTGATCTGTTTGTTCGTGATTAATTTTAAGAATTTCCATTATTAATCGAAGTTCCAAATCTTCTTTTTTTCCTAAAGATTTATCGTTTTTTAATAAGATTTCTTCGGGGGAATACTCAAGTTTGATAGATTTTCTTTGATGTTTAGACAGTTTTTCCAATCCTTAGCTTNNTAGCTTCTTAGCATTCAGAGAAATAGCTTTTTCAACACTAGCGGCCGCCATAGCTTTAGAAAACTCTTTCGGAAATGTGATTTCTTTAAATGAAATAGCTTCATCATTTATCGAGCCTTTAACCTTGGAAATATTTATGTTTTGTTTGGTTATGTAAAAATCAAGGTTAGAACCGTCCTGAACGGAATAGATATCATGACCAGATTTTCTCAGTTCTTCTGGTAAGAAATGGGAATGTTTATCCACAACAGACCCATCGGACATAATCTCACTTTTCATCATGTGAAACTGTGCGTCTCTGTATTGTTTTTGAACATTATACTTAACAATAGCGGGGTGGCTACCAGCGCCAAGTATGGATTCTTTGAATTGACCTTTAGGTCGACCAGCCATCATATAGAATCCACCAATACATTTAATCAGTTTTAGTGGTTGACCGTCTAGTGTTCCGACGTCGTCGATACTAGATATTTCCGAGGGTTGTATTTGCATATATTTATTTCCTTACCAATTTTAGAAGTTCTAAATTATCTTCTAAGTAATTTTCCAAAGTTTCGCCTTCCAAATAGAATATTTTCCAGTGCGACTTACTAAGCTCAGAATCCTCACCAATCAATTCAAGTAAGGGATCAATTTCAGATTTATGAATCTTAGGAGCGTAGTTTTTAAACTTTTTTACATAATCATGATTTGCAATATCAGTAGGACTAGCAGAAGCAGCTGCATGAATACCTTGATTCCATGCATATGCCATTTTATCCTTATTGCCATGGAAAACCTTACCAAGTCTATTCCAGTGACTATTTGCAATATCTGCTTCAGCGGAGGGATGTTCATTAATGAACTTAGTAACATGCTCAGAAGGAAGTCTGGTTAAATGACCGTATTGAGCGTTTAATCCGGGATTTTTTGAAACAATTTCTTGAATAGTTTTAGGCATCAAACCCGTAGAGCCCGCAGCGGTATCTCCAGCGTTCATACCAACTAAAGTTTTGTGGTGATTTTTGTTCTTTCCACCAGAACTTTCGATCATAGAAATACGTTTTAAATCTTCATGTAAAGGGGTTTCGTAGGGCTTTCCATGTTGAACATTAGCATTTGAAGTAGCATGAGGAGCCGCTAAAGCTCCAATCATAGCAGCCCCGGTAGCCGCTCCCTTCCATCCTTTCTCCAAATTTTCAGATTTTTCGACCTCGTCCTTTTTGGGAGAATAATCGTGTTTTAAATGTTCGCCTTGATGAATTTGAGCGTGACCAAATTCTATACCTGCCTCATGAGCTGTTTTAGCGCCAGAAGCTTTAACTTTATCCCAAGTATCCTTATCTACAGATACATGGGGAGAAAATTCATAAGAAGTTGGGTGTCCCATATGAGAAAGGGCTTTATTGTTTTGTTTAATTCTTTCAGCGTGTGAACCGTGTAGTTTAATTACATGAACTTTATTTCCATTGCGATCATTTAAAGTATCCGGTGTTATACTTACTTCTTTAGCATTTGGAGGGGTTAAATCAAGTTTATGAGAAGCTTTGTGGGCTTGTTCATGAGATTCTTTTTCAGGATCGAATAATTTAATAGTTGAATGATAATGTAAACCATTGTCGTCTCTATTTGATTTACCGTTGATTTTAACAGGATGAGATAGCATCATACCTTTTTGAGCAATTTCTTTATAGGACTTAGGATCTTCAGCTTTAGATATCTGATTGGCGTAATTATCAGTAGTAAGTGTAGGTATAGGATTATACATAGCCACCATATCAGAATGTTTAGGATGTGTGCTGTTATAAAATCCATGGAATCCATTTTGTTTCAAAATGGCATGAATCTCATCTTCATGCGGAACCATTCCATTGTGGATTATAATTTTTCTGATTAGATTGTTGGGATCTTTCGATATATCGTATATGTTGTAAGCTAATTCCCGATCTTCACTTTTTCCAATTCCGGCAGCTGAACCCATCATACCTGAACTTGCCATACCAGACGACATTTGATGAAATGAATACGGGTGCGCCGACTCTTTAGGACTACTAGAAGTTGAAGATGAATTTGCAGAATGCAAAGCGCCGGGCGATTGGACGGAAGAAGGCGATTCAGATGAGCCACTGTCCATGATAACGCCGGAGACACCCATTTTGGGCATCATAGAATTAAGTGAAAACTTTTGAAGTTGGGTAGTTGGTTTCATATTAAATATTATTAAAAAAATATTTTCTAGCAAAAATTCCACGTATTTTTTTGATTAATNNGTAGTAGATAAATTCTTGGTCCCGGTCCAGAACTAGATTGACTAATCCCATCTTGCGATTGCGATTGGCTTGTGAACACATAAGTTGCAGCAATTTCGCTGAGGATAGCGATAGCTGCGATACAACCGATCAGCTCATTAACTACTGCAGGCACGGAACCCTCACGATTAGAAAGACCCGAAAGATACGATATTTCCCAAAAGGCGGGTACCCAGGAAAGTCCTGAAAGTATTGACAAATATGCTATACCAGCATTTCCTGGCTGAGACCCGGATATGGTGTTTGTACCGTAACTTGCCAACAAAGGAATAACATTAATAATTCCTTTACTAAAATTAGAAGTTTCCACCCAAGATATAGGGATTGTAAAAATTTGGGATTGGTCGCTGGATACGATAGATAGGTATTCTAGACTTATTATGGGACTTTTTTCCGCCGTAAGCTGAATATAGCTTTTGTAAAGACTTGAATCAAATGGCAGCTTTTCTTTAAAAGATTCACTTGTGATCGTTAGATTTAAATGAAGTTCTGCTTCATTTGATGCTAAATAAATTCTATCTTTTAATTCTGAATCTGTGAAGGCATCGCCGTTATAAAATACTAGGGGTATGCCCTTTAAAAATCTACTTTTTAGCTGTTCTGGAGTTAAAAAAGGCTCTATACGTTTTAATAGGCCGCTAGCCTCACTTATATGTACAGGATAAGTTCCGGTAGAATAATTTTTAGAAATTCTTAAATCAGCCATTTGAAATTGCCTTCAATCTTTTTCGGTTGCATTACAACTACCGATATATCACAAATCTAAATAAAATCCAATACTTCAATAAAAACCATTAATAATCGTAGTTATTGGTATTCGTACTGGGTAAAATACCGTCACAGCCATTATTTGTTGGATATTCAACGGTTATTAAATTAATCACGCTGAAATTTCTTATGAAATTGCCCTCTTTAACCGTAAAAAACACGGCACCGCTCTGAGGGGTGTAAACTGATGGTATATTTACACCCCAAATACTCGAATCATTCGGACTTGCCTGAAAAGCATTAAGCTGAATAACCTTACTATTATCTATACTTGGAAATGTTACTACAATGCTGTAGGGTTGATTTTGGGTACCAATTCCGAGTAAGTACCTCAAAGCTGGCTGGCCAATAGGAGATTGCAAGGGGTACCCATACCTAAATGGTTGATTCGAAAGAGTATTTCCAACACCTTGGTCTAAATCTATTACTTGAAAATACAAAGTTACTGTATCCCCAGCATTCATCGACCATTGATTGGCGTAATTAAAGCTATTTATGTTCTGGTAAGCAATAATTGCTTGTGCTGACAATCTAGGCATTGACGTCTCCTTGGGGATAAGGTATTCTTGTTTATAAAGATTGGCGTGATAGCTGATTAAAAGCTTAGATATATCACGTCGTTAGCTAACGATTTGATGTTAAAGGAGAAAATATGAACAAATTTAAGGTTGGTGATAAAGTTATTAGTATTGCAGATGAATCGACGTATCTTATAACTAAAGATGGATGGATCGGCACCGTAACTGGTGTGATTGACGATGACTCTATAGAAGTAGATAGCCCCGAATTAAATAACTCACCTACTAGGGTACAATCTAAATATTTTAATCTTGCCCCAAAAATCTTTATAGAAGAAACTACAGAACAAGAGTACGTTAATATGTCCAAAATGATTAAAAATTTAGGATCTTCTCCCCGAAC
>QGNH01001888.1_pt2 | contig 15664 bp, 9 predicted proteins | sample 1735481 | NCBI WGS metagenome assembly QGNH01 (sample SAMN09239004, study PRJNA386568) | Viral metagenome, whole genome shotgun sequencing project. | reverse complement strand
GCCCGGGACAGGTTGCGGCGTAAGTCTGAGCAGCGCCGAAACCCGCGCACGTGAGCAATTACATTCTCGGTCCCGATGCGGATCTCGACCTCGACGATATTTGGGAGTATATCGCCGCCGACAGCATTGACGCCGCCGATCGGTGGATCGCAAAGCTGTTCGATGCGTTTGAAGCCATTGGGCGCATGCCGGGCATCGGCCACAAGCGCGAAGACCTCACTGCCTATCCGGTTCTGTTCTGGCCAGTCGGCTCCTACCTAATCATTTACCGCACCCGCGCCGACCGGCATGCAGTCGAGATCGTGGCGGTCACGCAGGGTTCACGCGACATCCCGGCGTTCCTGCGGCGTCGCCTGCACTGACAAATCACCATCGGCCACGATGCCTTCTAAAAGGTTCCGGCATAGATCCCTTCGGAAACGGCGGTTCAACAAAGTTTTGCCAGGCCTGCCAGAGCCTTCCAAAACCATCAGGTTTTGGAAGATCCGGCCAATCGGACGTTTAGCATTCCTTGAAGCGCCGGCGTCCGCGATTGGCCCAAACCTCAACTTCCGGATGCGCCGTAACACAGGACTTGGTTTGCCCCTCGATCGGCTCAAGCCGGATTAAGCCCTTGGGTCGCGTTATTGCCGTACAAGAACCCGCCAAGGTTTTCCGCGCGTTCTCCTGACAGAAACCTGACACGACCCTGATCGAACCCTGACGAAGAACGGCGTATACTAACTCCACAGTGCGTCTCCAAGCGATCAGCCCGCTCTCCGTGCGCCGGAGCTTGCCCCTGTTTCTGGCCATCGTAGTCGGCCTGGCGATTTGGCAGGTTTGGCTCACCTGGCGCTTGATGGATCAGGACCGCAATCTCGCGGCGCAGCGCTCGCGCGAGCGCCTGGAACAGATCGCCGGACTGGCCGTGGCGCAGCTCTCCAGCGCGCTTGGCGGATGGGAACTCCAGTTGCGGGAGTTGGACGCCTTGCCGCCGCCGGTTGCGCTGAAGGCGAAGCTGCCTCCGAACGTGACCTTGGTCCTGCTCGCGCATCAATCCGTAGCCGTTTACCCCGCCAAATCTCTGCTGTTCGTGTCCGAGCCTCCCGCGGCTGTTCCTCTTCCCCGTGGGTTCGAGGCCGCCGAAAGGCTCGAATTCCGCAATCAAAGCTACGAGCGGGCGATCGAAGCCCTGCGGCCATTGACCGAGCAGCCGGCCACGCGCGCGGAAGCCTGGCTGCGCATCGCACGCATAGAGCGGCGCCTCAACCACCCGGATGAGGCACTGGCTGCCTACGACCGCTTGTCGCGGGAAACCGCCGCCAGCCCCGCCGGCGTGCCCTACGCGCTGTGGGCGGCGGGCGCACGCTGCGAGTTATTGCCCGGGACGGCGGCTGCGGAGCAGTTGCGCGCGGCACTGCTCGCGGGGCGCTGGCCGCTGCAGCGTGAGACTTTCGAGTATTATTGGTCCGAAGTGAATCGCATCCGTCGCACGGCGGACAGTGCTCCCAAAGACTCGCTGGAATTCTCGTTGCTCGTCTCGCGGCTGCACGCGCAGTGGCAACAGACGGTACGGACGGGCTCGAATTCCAGCGGCCGCCAAGTTCAGCAGGACGCGTCGTTGCTCATCTGGTATGCCACGCCCCAGCGCCTCGCTGCCCTGTCGGCGCCCGCCGGCTGGTTGGGCGCCGGCCTGACGCTGCCCGTCAACGCCGCCGACATCCGCTGGCGATTCCAACCCACTGGCGCGCCGCCCCCAGCCGAGCCGCACGTGTTGCGGTCCCTAGCCGAAGCCCAACTCGCTGGCCAACTCGAGTTCTCCACCGCCGCCGTCGAGAATCGGGGGACCGTCCGCGCGCTGTGGCTGGGCGGCGTGGCGCTCATGCTAGTGCTGGTGCTGGCGGGCGCGTATGCCATGAATCGCGGCGTGAGCCGGGAACTGCGGGTGGCGCAGCTTCAGTCGGATTTCGTCGCCGCCGTTTCACACGAATTCCGTTCCCCGCTCACCACGCTCCGGGGCATCGCCGAACTGCTGGCGAACGACCGTCTCGCCGACGAATCCCGCAAGCGCCAGAGCTATGTGTTTCTGGAGCGCGAGACCGGCCGCCTGCAGCGCCTGGTGGAGGACCTACTGGATTTCGGGCGCATGGAATCCGGGCGCAAGCAGTACCGCATCGCGCCGCACGATGTATTTGTCTTGGTGCGCGCGGCGGTGGCGGAGTTTCGGGAAGAAGCGCTGGCCGGCGGCTTCCAGGTGGAACTGGACCTCGATGCGCGCGCGGCTACCATCCAGGCCGATGAGGAAGCCCTGCGGCGCGCCATCCGCAACCTGCTCGAAAACGCGGTAAAGTATTCGCCGGAGTGCCGTACGGTGTGGGTGGAGGGCCGCGTGAATCACCGCCAGGTGGCGATTTCGGTGCGCGATCGCGGCATGGGGATCGATCCGCGGGAGCAGCGCCCGATCTTCCACAAATTCGTGCGCGGCTCGGCCGCCAAGAAGGCGGGCATCAAAGGCACGGGCATCGGACTCTCGATGGTGCGGCAGATCGTTGACGCTTGCGGAGGGGAGATCCGCGTGGTGAGCGCGGCCGGCGAGGGCAGCACCTTCACCATCCTTCTGCCGCTGGCGCCGCTTACCGGAGACGGGGAGGCACGCGCATGAGCCGAATTCTAATTGTGGAAGACGAGCCGGGCATCGCCTTCGCTTTGGAAAACGACCTGCAAACGGAAGGCTACGAGGTCGCCGTGGTGGCCGACGGCGTGGAAGCCGTGATTCGCGCCCGCTCCGAGCCTTTCGACTTGATCCTGCTGGATGTCATGCTGCCCAACAAAGACGGCTTCGACGTTTGCCGCGAGTTGCGCCGCGGCGGCTTGCGCACCCCCATCATCATGCTGACCGCCAAGACGCAGGAGGCCGAAAAGATACTGGGCCTGGACCTGGGCGCGGACGATTACGTCACCAAGCCGTTCAGCCCTCGGGAGCTGCGCGCGCGCATCCGAGCCGTGTTCCGCCGCGGCGTGGCCGAGGCGGGCGGCGAAGTGCATCGCTTTGGCCGCTGCGAGCTGGACCTGGCGCGTTTCGAGCTGCGCCGCGACGGCCAGCGGGTGGAGGCCACGAACACGGAGCTGAAGCTGCTGACCGCTTTCGTGCGCGGCCGGGGACGCGTGCTGACGCGCGAGCGCCTGCTTGAAGAAGTGTGGGGCTCCGGCTTCTATGTGAGCGACCGTGTGGTGGATAACCATATCGTTGCCCTGCGGAAGAAGATAGAAGACGATCCCGTTGCCCCGCGGCACTTGATCAGCATTCGCGGCGTGGGATATCGGTTCGAAGGGTAAATTGGCATGTGTCAGGAAATCCAAACCAAATTCATGCAGTCTCCTGACCGAATCCCGCTATGCCGCAAACATTACTGCGGCATTCTGGATTCGTACCAAGGAGGTGCATCATGAAATTCGAAAAAATCGAAAACGTCGCGTTAGCATTTACGGCCGTCTTTTCCATCATCCTCGGAGGAACTGCCGTGGTGAGCATCGTCATGCTGGCGGGCCTGCTTTCGGAGTTTGCCGTCGTGCCATTGCATGCGCAAACCACTCCCGCGGTCGAACTGCAGGCGGCCATGACCAAGGAACAGGTGGAGGGCGACCTCAAGACCGCCATGGCAGCCTATCAGAAGATTGCGGCGGACAAGTCCGCTCCGCGCGACGTGCGCGCCAAGGCGCTGCTGCACCTGGCGGGCTGCTATGAGAAGCAGGGGCAGCAGGCGCAGAACGTGTATCGACAGATTGTGCGCGACTACGCCGACCAGCCGGCGGCCGCGCAGGCTCGCAATCGGCTGGCGGCGTTGAAGCAGGATGACCATCCGGCCGCGCCCGCAACGATGACGCAACGCCAAATCGAGAAGGCCGGAAGAGCTTTCGGCGCGGGCGATACGGATGGCCACCGCGTGGTCTATCTGAACGACAAGACCGGAGAGTTGATCTCCGGCGATCTTGCCGGCAATAGCAAACGGGTCATATTCAAGGCGAAGCCCGGTGACTCGCCAGGTTGGTCTCCGACCAGGGATTTCTCGATGGTCTTACTGCACCTCAACTCGAAGCCCGGCCAGGCGCAGACTTTGGCAGTCGTCAACACCGATGGCACGGGTTACCGCGAGATCGCCAAGCTGGAAGGCCAGCCTTATTGCTGGCCAACATGGTCATGGGACAATCGCTATCTGCTTTGCACAGAGTCTCAAGACGGTAGCAGCCGTCTGTTGAGGATCTCCGTTGCCGATGGCCAAACCCGCGAACTGCTGAGCCTGAAAACCGGATCGGAGAGGGCCAGTTTTTCTCCGGATGGCCGTTTCGTGGCATATCAAGTGCAGCCGACCTCCGAAGCGGATCCGGTCTCACGGATCTTCATCGTGCCAGCCGAAGGCGGAGAGCCCCAATTGGTCTACGAGGAGCGCCAAACCGGTAAATTTATCCGATGGCTTAAGCCGTGCAAGCTACTCGATTGGACCGCCGACGGACGCTACCTGGCCATTGGCAGCGAGCACACCGGGAGGGGCGCGCTGGATCTCTTGCCAATCAGAGACGGCAAACCGGCCGGCGCGCCGATTTTTGTCAGGAACGGCGACTTCGAACAGGGCGCCGCGACAGCCGCCGGGAGTCTGGTTTACTATTCGGTAAAACCTGGCGGCCCCTGGGCTGTCTACGTCGCATCCCTGGATGCCAATGGCCGGCCGGGCAATTGGAAGCGCCTGGATCTCCGCTTTGGCAACAAGACGATACACCTTTACCCCCGATGGTCTGCCGACAGCAATCAAATCGTCTATGTTGCCGACAACGAAGATGTGGGACAGTCCGGGGAAGAGGTCCATTTGTACAACCTCACTACCGGAGAGAATCGCGATATCTATCATGCGCACAGTCTCGCCTCCTGTACCTGGGCGGCTCAACAGCCTAAGCTTTTCTGTACCGAACACCGAGCGGACAAAGAGGACATTTTTACGATCGCGGCCGACTCCGGCCAAGTCGAGCGCCTTTATACCCTTCCGGGATCGCCGCTGTTTGTTGAATACCCCAGCCGCGACGACCGGGCGCTTTACCTGATCCGAGGCGGCAACGGCGACAAAGAGGAAGAAGTGCTGCGATGGGACATCGCGACCCAGCGGGAGACGCCACTGGAGAAGCTCCCGCTAGACTCCGTCGGATTTGTGTCGCAGGACGAGCGCTGGCTGATGGGGATGGACAAGCAAGGCCTCAAGATACGCCCCGTGTCAGGCGGCGATTGGAAGCCACTGGTTTCCCTCGACTTCACCATCCAGCTCAACGCCACCCCCGATGGCAACTGGATTCTCTACCATGGCGTCGATGGCGCGAAAAAACACGGCCTGTTCCGCATTGCGACGGCCGGCGGCCAACCCGAGCGTCTAGGCGATTTTCCAACAAACAGCCTGGAAGGCGCCTTGGAGATCAGCCCGGACGGGCGCAAGGTCATGGTCTCCGCCGACGATTATGAAACCGGCTACGAACTCTGGTCGCTGGAAAACTTCGAGCCTCCCGCGCCGAAACCCTGATGTGGGGCAGGTTGTCAGTTGTCAACCTGCGGGCCGATTGTGAATCGGCCCTTCCCTCGCGGCCGAAATCATTGCAAAGGCCATACAATTCCGTGACAACCTCCCGCACGGGAGGCCTTAGCATAATCCGCAGTTGTGAGATATGGCTTCTAAGCAGTAGCTTGGCAGGCATTTTAGAAAAGGAGACGGATATGTATCGCACAAGATCAATCACTTTGAGAATGACGATGACGATAGCAGCGGCGATGGCGCTCTGTGTTGGCGCCCAAGCCCAGACGATGCCGGCCGGGTCCGCCCTGCCGAGGCTGATGAGATTCAGCGGGACAGCCAAGGACACGGGAGGCAATCCCGTGACCGGCGTCACCGGTATCACCTTCGCGCTCTATGCCGAGCAAACCGGCGGCGCGCCGTTGTGGAGCGAGACGCAGAACGTCCCGGCCGGCCCGGGCGGCCATTACACGGTGCTGTTGGGTGCGGCCAAATCCGAGGGCCTGCCAGCCGATCTATTCACTGCCGAGCAGGCCCACTGGGTGGGGGTCTCAGTCGAAGGGCAGGCCGAGCAGCCGCGGATACTGCTGGTGAGCGCGCCGTATGCCCTGAAGGCGGGCGATGCGGAAACCCTGGGCGGACTGCCGCCCGCGGCCTTCCTGCTGGCCGCGGCGCCCGGTTCCGGGGGCCATGCGGAATCGGCCAGCGCCAGTCCCGCGGGCTCACCTGCGGCCATGCCTACGGTAGGCGGCACCGGAACGGCCGATTACGTGCCTCTCTGGACCGACAGCTCGGGAGACTTGGGTGACTCCGCGATGTTCCAATCCGGCTCGGGCAGCACGGCCAAGATTGGGATCAACACCACCACTCCCGCCAGTACGCTGGATGTCGCGGGCGGCGGGACCATTCGCGGCGCGCTCACCTTGCCGTCAATCGGCAAGGCCACGGCTACCGCCGGCGAGAATTCCGAGCCGCTGATTTTGTCGGCATCCGTTTTCAACAGCGCCACCAGCAACGCGGTTGCGCAGACATTCCAGTGGCAGGCGGAACCCGTGGGGAACGACACCACCAGCTTTTCAGGCAGCCTGAATCTGTTGTTTGGGAACGGGAAGGCTACGCCCACCGAGACAGGGTTGTCCATCGCCAGCGACGGGCAGATCGCCTTTGCCGCGGGCCAGACCTTTCCAGGGGCAGGCACAATCACAGGCGTGACCGCGGGAACCGATCTGACCGGCGGCGGCGCCAAAGGCGCGGTCACAGTGAGTTTGGATACCACCAAGGTTCCGCAGCTCGCCGCCAGCAATACCTTCACGGGCAATCAGACCGTAAGTGGGACTGTGACGGCCACGTCGTTTTCCGGCGCCGGCGCCGACATCACCGGCGTAAACGCCAGCGAGCTTGGCGGCTCGGCCTCCAGCGCCTATGCGCAACTGGCCGCCGCCAACATATTCACGCAAAAACAAACCATCAACAACACCACGATCATGAACGGGACCAGTTCCGCAGGAGTCTTGCAGGTGACCAACACCACCACCTCCGGCCAGGCGCCTGCCATCGTCGGCATCACCAACAGCAGTGCCGCGTTTGCGGTCAAAGGAATTGTGACGGCTACCACGGGCACGGAAGCGGGGATATTCGGCTCCACTGCCAGCACGTCAGGCTATGGCGTGTACGGGCAAGGCCCATACATCGGTGTCTCCGGAACCGGGGCAATCGGCGTCAGTGGGGTAGCAAACGTCGGCGGGTTGTCTGGTTGGTTCCGGGGTGGTCCGCTGTCGGTTGCCGGAAACGGCAGCAACGCTTTGACGGGCGACCCGGGGTGTGGTTCCGGTTACGCGGGCATCGGATTCACGACCACGAGTCTGTCGGGATGTACCAACTATGCCTTGATCGGCGGTCCCGTGGGCGACACATATGTCAACAGCAGCGGCACGGCAAAGATTCACTTCCGCAGCAACAATAACGAACTGGCGACCATCGACAATTTCGGGAATGTGAACGTCATCGGGCAGAGCGGCGGAGGAAACCTGACCGTCGCGGGCCAGGCCACGATCTCGACGGCCAATTCTAACGGCGCACTGAACGTGACCAATACTTTAACCTCGGGCACGGCCCCCGCCGTGGTCGGAACGACCAATAGCTCCGGTGCTAACGGCATCAAGGGCATCATCACGGCTACCTCGGGAGCGAATGCGGGTATCTACGGCCAGACTGCCAGCCCGAGCGGCATTGGAGTATATGGAATCGCGGTCGCCGGAAGCTCCTCAAGGTCCCAACTGGTTTCGAACGCGAACGGAGTGGCGGGCGATACAAACCAAACCGGTGGCAATGCCGTGGTTGGCACCGCCGATAACGGGACCGGCGGACTCTTTGTCAACAACAGCACAACGAATGATGCGCTCATCGCTATAAACCTGGCGGACAACAAGAGTATCGCTTTTTGGGCGGGCGGTGGGCCGCCGACCTTCGGCCTTTGCTACATCGACACGAGCGGCGATCTGCTTTGCTTTGGAACAAAGTCGGCTGTCGTGCCGGTCGACCACGGAGAGCGCCAGGTGGCTCTCTATGCCGTCGAGGCGCCTGAAAACTGGTTCGAAGACATGGGTTCGGGGCAACTCTCCAACGGCGCGGCGCGCGTCGGCCTGGACGCCGTTTTCGCCCAGACCGTGAACACCGGCATCGAGTATCACGTCTTCTTGACCCCCAAAGGCGATTGTAAGGGGCTGTACGTCAGCAACGAGTCGGCCGACTCGTTTGAGGTGCATGAGCTTGGCGGAGGGACCTCCAGCGTCGCATTCGACTACCGCATCGTGGCCAAGCGCAATGGTTACGAAAACGTCCGTCTGGCGGATCATACCCAGACATTTGAAAGGCTGCAGACCCAAAGCGCACAAATGTGGCGTGCGGCGCATAAGCAGGCCGGCACTGCGGAACCGTTACCGCACCAGGCCAATGCGGCAGGGAGAAAACCATGAACATGCGGGCCAGGAGCTCCTGCACTTCGCGAGCCGAAGAGTCGATGCCGGTGTCGTGCGTGGCCGCGCAGACCCGCACCGGCTGACCCTAGTACCGGCGGCGGCGAATGCTCCCTGCACTTGCTGGTGGCTGCCGATCGGCGACCCGCCGATCTGTGGGGCAGGTTGGCAACCTATGTGCCGATTGTGAAATCGGCCCTTCCCTCCCGGCCGGAATCATGCAAACGCCAGACAATTCCATGACAACTTCCCGCGCGGAGGCCGTACAATGATCAGCAGTTGTTCCGATGCACGTCACCCGCTACAAGCGACAAGTCTTCCTGTTCCTCGCCGCCATTCTGGTACCCGCGGCGGTCCTGGTCGGATTGGCCAGCCGCATCCTGTACCAGGATCGGGAACTCGCCGCCAAGCGGGCCGCCGACCAGCGGCGCATCGCCCTAGACCAGTTGCGCCGGGAACTGGACGCGCACCTGGAAGCCATCAAGCTGCAGGAGATCAACCGGCTGATTCGCTCGCTCCATCTGAACCCTGCGCAAGATTCCGGCAACCCGGCGGTGATCTTTACCGCGAGAGTGGAAGGTGAACACCTGGTCTTCCCTTGGGATGCGCCGTGGGAGACCGCAGGCGCGAAAGATTCCGCGGCATTTGCCAAGCATCGCCAGGAAGGCGAGGCCCAAGAGTTCATCAAGAAAGACTATGCGGGCGCGGCGGCGGCTTATCGTTTGGCGCTGGCGTCCGCGAGCGGCCCCACCGAAATGGCGGAAGCTCGCTTGTTGCTGGCGCGATCGCTCGCGAAGGCCGGCAAACCCGAGGAAGCCTCCAGGCTATACCAAGCTTTGTTGAACGCTCCCCCGGATGCCAGGGACGAACAGGGAGTCGGCTACCGCTTCTACGCCGCCGATCGCCTGCTGGGGGCCGGGCGCGATCCGGCTTCCGTCTTAAGCTTCCTCCGCCAGGAAATAAACGGCGCAGGGCGGCTCACGCTGTCCGAACTCTATATGATCCGACCGCTGGTGGGCGCCGGCCCGAAGATCTTCGAACGAATCGCAGAGATGGAGCAAGCCGCGGCGCTGGCCAAAGATTTTGCGCGGGTGCGCGCGCGGATTGAATCGGGTGGCGGACCGGCTTGGGTCCCCTACGGCAGCGAGCCTTGGCTGGTTACCCTCACGTCTCCGCAGCCGCCGTTGCCGGGATTGGTGCTGGCCGTGTCGTCCACCAAGGTTGCCCCTCCGGGCGTGAAGCTTCGCACGCGCGCGGCCGCCGGTGACGCTTTAGGCGACGAGTTCCCGGGTCTGCATGTGGAATGGGCCGATAACCGGTTACTGGAAAGCGTCCACTCCGGGTTGCCGATCGGCATCTGGATCGCGGGGCTGGCGCTTGTTCTGGGCGTCGCCGTCTTCGGCGGCTATCTGCTCTTGCGCGATGTCAACCGCGACGTTCGCATGAACGAGGTGCGCTCGCAGTTCGTGGCCAGTGTCTCGCACGAGCTGAAGACCCCGTTGACGGCTATCCGCATGTTCGCCGAGACCCTCGCGATGGGCCGGACCGGCGACGAGCGCACCAAGTCCGAGTATCTGGAAACCATCGTCAATGAGAGCGAGCGCCTGGCCCGGCTGGTCGATAATGTGCTTGATTTCTCGAAGATCGAACAGGGCAAGAAGATCTACCGCCTCCGGCCCACCAGGCTCGAGGATGTGGCCGGATCGGCCGCGCGCGCCCTACAATTTCCGCTGGCCCAGCAGGGATTCCAGTTGCATCTTACCGTCCAGGATGAAATGCCCGGCGTGCAGGCCGACCCCGACGCCATCCAGCAGGCCATCCTGAACCTGCTTACCAATGCCATGAAGTATTCCGGCGACGCCCGCGAGATCGATCTGCGCCTGGGCGCACGCAATGGAGACGCGGTCATCGAGGTGGTGGATCACGGGCTGGGGATGGCGCCCGATGAACGGAAGCGCGTCTTCGAGAAATTCTATCGCGCGCCTTCGCACGAGAGCCGTTTGATTGCGGGAACGGGCTTGGGGCTGACGCTGGTGGCGCATATCGCCCAAGCCCACGGCGGGCGTGTGGAAGTGGAAAGCGCGCCGGGAGCGGGAAGCACCTTTTGCATCTTTATCCCCATTGAGGCGAGCGAATGACAACGGTTCTGGCAATCGAGGACGATCCCGCCATTCTGCGCGGACTCTGCGACAATCTGCGCTTCGAAGGCTATGACGTAATCGCCGCGTCGGACGGCGAAACCGGCTACCGCATGCAGCAGGAGCGCAAACCCGACCTGATTGTGCTCGATCTGATGCTTCCCCGCATGAGCGGATTCGAACTCTGCCGTAAGCTGCGCGGCGAAGGGATTCAAACGCCTATCTTGATGCTGACGGCGCGCAGCGAAGAGCCGGATCGCGTGCTGGGCCTGGACCTGGGCGCGGACGATTACGTCACCAAGCCATTTTCCGTGCGCGAGCTGATGGCCCGCGTCCGTGCGCTCCTGCGGCGCAGCCAGCCGGGCCCGGAGGGCGCTCTCGATCTGCCGGACGAGCTGCGCTTCGGCGACGTGGAGATCGACTTCCGCAGTTACGAAGCGCGCCGCAACGGAGAACCGGTGGAGATGACGCGCAAGGAATTCGCCGTGCTGCGTTTCCTGGCCGCCAGCGCGGGCCAGGTGGTGACGCGAGACGATCTGTTGAACGGGGTGTGGGGATTCGAATCGTATCCTTCCACGCGCACGGTGGATAACCACGTCGCCGGGCTGCGCGCCAAGCTGGAGCGGGACGCGCCGGAGCCGGGGCACATCCGCACGGTACACGGCGTCGGGTACAAGTTCGTTCCATAATTTCATGACATAAATTTTGCATTTTCTTTGCGCCGTGCGTGGATCGCCGTGACGACTCCAGCGGACCGAAAGCGCATTCTGGGAGGCGAAGGAGATTTCACATGAAGCTGACAATCTTAATTGCATGCCTGATGTTCGGAACAGCCGCGCTGGCCGCCGATGCCGGAGCGGAGCTGTTTCAGAAAGCCGTCACCGAGGAACGCGCCGCGGGGAACCTGGAAGAAGCCATCAAGCTCTACCAGCGCGTCGCCAAGGAATTTGCATCGGACCGCGCGCTCGCGGCCAAAGCGTTAGTGCAGGAAGGCCGATGTTACGAGAAGCTGGGCCAGGATAAAGCCGTAAAGCTGTATGAGCAGGTAGCGCGCGACTTTAGCGATCAGCGCGAACCGGCCGCTCAGGCGCGGGTGCGGCTGGCGGCGCTTAGACAGGATGGACATGCGGCTGCGCCCGCGACCATGACCCAGCGCAGGATCGAGATAACGTACCCCAACGTTGGCCCAGGCGATACCGATGGCCGCCGCGTGGTCTATGAAGACAGGGCGACCGGGGAGCTGATTTACGGCGACATTGCAGGCAATAGCAAACGGGTCATATTTAAGGCCAAGCTCGACGACCTGCCCGGTTGGTCTCCGTCCAAGGATTTTTCGATGGTCTTCCTTAACTTCAGCCCGAAGCCGGGCCGGCCGCTAACCTTGGCGGTCGTCAACACCGATGGCACGGGTTACCACGAGATCGCCAGACTGGAGGCCCGCCCTTATAGCTGGCCCACCTGGTCCTGGGATAGTCGCTACCTGCTGTACGCCCAGTCTAAAGACGGTATGAGCCGTCTGTTGAGGATCTCGGTTGCCGACGGCCAAACCCGGGAATTGCTGAGCCTGAAGGCCGCAAAAGTGACGGCTGTCAACTTCTCTCCGGATGGCCGTTTGGTGGCATATCAAGCGCAACCGTCGTCTGTTGCCGATCCGGTCTCGCAAATCTTCGTCATGCCCGCCGAAGGTGGAGCGGCGCAAATGGTCTACGAGGAGCGGCTCACCAGCATGCTGCCCTCGCTCAAGCTTCTCGATTGGACCGCCGACGGGCGCTATCTGGCCATTGCCAGTGAACGCAACGGCAAGGGGGCGCTGCATCTGCTGCCAATAAAGGACGGCAAATCGGCGGGCGCCCCGGTCTTTGTCAGGGTTGGCGATTTTGAAGAGGGCGCCACCACAGCCGCTGGGGGCCTCATTTACCGTTCGGTGGAACCCGGCGGCGCGTGGGCTGTTTATGTCGCGTCCCTCGATGCGAATGGCCGTCCGGGCGGTTGGAAAAATCTGGATCTCCCCCTTGGCAATATGCTCAACCCCGGCCCCCAATTTTCCGGAGACGGCAATCAAATCGTGTATAGCGCCCAGTACCAGGATGTGGGGCAGACTGGGGGCGAATCCATCCGTTTGCGAAACCTCTCTACCGGAGGGGATCGCGAGATCTATCACGCGCTCGGTTATACCCATTGCACTTGGGCGGTTCAACAGCCTAAGCTTTTCTGCGCCGAAAACGAGATGGGAAAAACGGACATTTTTTCGATTGCGGCCGACTCCGGCCGAGTCGAGCGCCTCCATACCCTGCCAGGATCGCCGCTATTCGGTCCCCTTTCCAGCCGCGACGACCAGGCACTTTACATGTTCAGGGGCGACTTCGTCAAGGAAGGGGAATTGCTGCGATGGGAAATCGCCACGCAGCGGGAGACGGTACTGGAGCGGTTCCCGGCAGGAGCCTACGGATTGGTCTCGCTGGACGAGCGCTGGGTCGTCGAAGTGGACGAGCACCGCAACCTCAAGATACGCCCCACCGCTGGCGGCGATTGGAAGCCGCTGCTATCGGACCCGCACGCGGGCCACTTCAACGTCACGCCCGACGGCAACTGGCTCCTCTACCACACCGTCGATTCCGCGGGAAAACACGGTCTGTACCGCGTGGCGACGGCCGGCGGCGAGCCGGAGCGTTTGGGCGATTTTCCAACGAACACCCCGGACGGCAGCTTGTACATCAGCCCGGACGGGCGCAAGGTCATGGTGGCCGCCGGCGAGTACGATACCGTGTACGAACTCTGGTCGCTGGAGAACTTCGTCCCTCCCGCGCCGAAACCGTGATCCGCTCATTAACCCAAAGGGGCGGGCCACGATCCATCGAGGCCCGCCCTAACTCCAGCGCTTCCGGTTAGGCTCTCATCGAGATCCCGGAAACCCTGCACCGATCTGGCCGAGGGAGGCTGGATAATTTACGGGCTTCGCGTGTGCGGGCGGCACAAGTTCCGGATGTATTGTCGGGCACTCGGAAGGTAACCCGAAACTACGTTCCAGGAAGTTGTCCGGCCAGCCATCCCTAGGCTGGTCTCTGCCTTCCAAAACCTTGCCCTTTTGGAAGCCGAGAGGGGATGCTGCCAAGTACTTTGAATCGCTCGCTGGTCCGGTCGCAAATCACGAGACCTTTTGGAAGGCTGATCCGGACGCTTGCGAAAATCGACACAAATTAAGAGGCTGCGCTCATTCAGCCTCACAATTTGCCGTCGCCTTGAGATCGCAAATGCGGCCGTTAGCGTCGAGCAGGCCCAGGTTTGCACCTTCCCTTCGAGGATCGTTCCCGCCGTGACCGGCGTCGCATGGTGCGGGCAGCGTCGGCAGCGCGTTTTGCCTCCAGTTGAAGTAACCCGGACATATCAGGACTGATCTCCCAGGACGCCGTTTATCCGGCTAATCTCTGCTCATTTTCCGGGCGTGTTGAGCTGCGTGGCTTCAGTGACGATTTTGATGAGCCGGTTAGCAAGGCGGCCGAGAAGTCGGCTCGCCGAGGTGTCAACAACGCTGCGACGGAACATCTCCAGAACATGCTGAGCTGCGCGTAGTGAATCAATGAGGCCGGCGAGATCGGCGCGAGGCAAGGAGATGGACGACGGCACCCGAGGAGGTGGAGCAAGATGTCTGGGATGAGAACGGGCCATTCGGTACTCTCGCTGAAGATCCTGCTGGGTGATTTCAAGGTAAGACAAAGTCATGCGCGGGCTCTTATGACCGAGTAACTTCATGACGGTAGGGAGGCCAACGCCGGCACGGAGCATTTCACTGGCGTAGGTGTGTCGAAACTGGTGCGGGACGATGCGGGTGGTAATTCCAGCTGTGGCGGCGACATCCTGCAAAGCCGCGCGGAGTTTGCGAATCAACACGTAGCGACCACGCGGCCGGGGTAACAGCAAACGCCCGGCATCAGGCGCCGCCGGCGGACGCAGAGAATGTAGCCGGTCGATAATCTGGCAGACCACGGAATCCACGGGGACCCATCGTTCGGTGCCGAGTTTGCCGAGCGGTACATGGATGACCCATTGGTTGGGACCGAGCGGGTGCAAGCAATCGACCGACAAATCGACACATTCGCCGATGCGCATACCGGTGTGACGGAGCAGTAGGAGAGCATTACTTGTGAAATCGTCGCGGCGGCGCAGTTCCTGCTGGATGCGTTGATCCTGCTCGGAAGTCAGGGGGCGAGGAAGATGGTGATCCCTCCGTGGAATATCGTCGCGCCCGAGCAGATGCGCAAGAGCGGGGAGTTGCCGGGTCCAAGCCAGTTCTTCCAACACACGGCGCAGGCGGACGATTCGAGCGATCATGGTGTACTTGGCCAGAGACGGAGTGCGAGACCGCAATTGAGCCAGCCAACCGAGGAGGTGAGGATCGCGCCGCAGTTGCTCCAGCGAGCGGACCTGCGGATGGTGAGCAGCCAAGTAAGTCAGAAACAGGTGGACTGTGCTCTGGTACGCGTCAATCGATGAGTCGCCGAGTGACGTGGTCAGAGATTCCGCGGCACGTTGAAATAGTTGCGCCAATGGATGCTGGAGAGGAATTCGTCGCGATCCCATATTTTATTTGGGCAGAGCGGGTCGGATGTGTTGTGCCACGGCCCGCGCGTACTGCTCATACACATCTTGTGAAGTAATTTGAACGTAGACCATGGTGGTTTGGATCTGAGCATGACCCAGGAGTTGCATCAGCGCCGGCAAGCTGATGCCACCGCGAAGCATGTCTGTTGCAAAGGTGTGTCGAAACCGGTGCGGGTTGGCCTTTGCCACATCGGTGGTTCGGCGGTGGTACCGGAACAGAGAACGTAGCCCCGCCGGTGCCATGCGCATTCCCCGTGCCGCTCCCTTGAGACCAACAAACAGTGGGGAGCCACAGTTGGTTGGCCGCTCCAAACGCAGGTAGTGATCGAGCAGTTGTATGATTTCGGGAGCCAATGGCAACCAGCGCATCTTGTTTCCTTTGCCGCGCACACGCATCTGCGATTCGGCCAGGAGCACATCTTCG
>QGNH01000276.1_pt1 | contig 15665 bp, 18 predicted proteins | sample 1735481 | NCBI WGS metagenome assembly QGNH01 (sample SAMN09239004, study PRJNA386568) | Viral metagenome, whole genome shotgun sequencing project. | reverse complement strand
GCTATCGCCCGCACGCGGGGCAAGCGGCGTTTCACCAGCTCGGCACGCGGTTCGCCGTGGTGCTGGCCGGGACGCGCGCGGGCAAGACCTACGCCGCGGCGCGCGAATTTCTGCGGCGCGTCTATCTCGACCGCGCGAAGAAAAAAGGCTCGCTGCATTATTGGTGCGTCGCGCCGACCTACGCCATCGGCAAGACGCAACTGCGCGAACTGTTCGCGGCGCTCGGCGGCGAGACCGGCGAACTCGTGCAGTCGTGGTCGAAGACCGAACGCGAATTGCGGCTGGTCGGCGAGGTGCTCGTCGAATTCAAAACGGCCGAGCGGCCCGAGGCGCTGGTCGGCGTCGGCCTCGACGGGCTGTGGGTCGACGAAGCCGCGCGCCTGAAAGCGGAAGCGTGGCTCGGCGGTTTGCGCATGAGATTGTCCGACCGCCGCGGCTGGACGATCTTTTCCACGACGCCGCTCGGGCGCAACTGGTTTTACCACGAGGTCGTGCGCCGCGCCGATCCCGATAGTCCGTTATACGATCCGGATTACGGCATGGCCCGCTTTCGCACGGTGGACAACACGGTCGTGCCGGGCCTGGCCGACGAGGTCGAGCACGCGCGCCGCACGTTGCCCGCGCGCTATTTCCGGCGCGAGTACGAAGCCGACCTGACGAGTTTCGCCGGCATGGTGTTTGACGAGTTCGATCCCGACCTGCACCAGCTCGGGCCGAAGAACCGCCTGGGCGTCGCCGCCCTGCCCGCGCATTTCACCGAAGTTCGTGCGGGGGTGGATTGGGGCTTTCGCAATCCGGGCGCGATCGTTGTGCTCGGACGCGACGGCGACGGCGTCTGGTGGGCGATCGCCGAGGAAGTTCACTCGGGCGTACCGGTCGCGGCCAGCGGCGGACGCTCGTGGGTTGAGATGGCCAAGCGGCTGCACCGCGATTACGGCATCGGCCGCTTCGTTTGCGATCCGTCGGGTCCGTCGTTCATCGCGGCGTTCCGCCGAGCCGGGCTGCCCGCGACGCCGGGCGACAACGACGTCGGCGCGGGCGTGCAGTCGGTGGCGACGACGCTGCACGTCAACCCGGACACCGGCGCGCCGGGCCTGTTCCTCGGTCCGGACTGCCCCAACCTCGCCGCCGAACTCGCCGCCTACGCCTGGGACGATGAGGTCGAAGGCGAGCAGCCGCGCAAGGAAAACGACCACACCGTCGACGCCCTGCGCTACGCGCTGCACACGAAAACCCACGCGCCGGCCTGGTGGTAGGGAGCGAGAGTTTCGAGTGACGAGCGCCGAGTTAAAGAGAAAAGGAGTGAAGCCGGGAGCGGGAGTTTGACGTTGACAATATCGTCGGGATCACGAGGATCGACCGGATTCATCATACAGAAAACGAAACATAATCGCCATCGTCGATCAAGTTATTTTTTGTGTGAATCTGGTGGCGTGACCTCGGGTAATGTCTCTGGTATGCTGTGCGTTGCATGATCGCTTTCAGCGCTTTGACTTTCCGAAGAGAAACGCTATCCTATGTTTCAGGGGTAACGAGTAACCGGCCAAAGCCCTAAAGGAAAGAATTGCCATGAGCGATATCAAACGGGAACAAAGCGCCTTTGACGAACAACTTCCGAAGATGCTTGAAGAGCATCCGGGGGAGTATGTCGTCTTTCACGAAGGAGTGCCGGCGGGGTTCTTCCCGGACTTGCCTGATGCGTACGAATTCGCACTTTCGCATTATGGACCAGACGGAGTTTTTCTAATCGAGCAAATTGCCCAACCGTCAGCGGATATTTCCTCGTTAACCTGGGAGGTTGGCGCGATTGGGCTCCAATAAAAACAGGGCCATCTCAAAGCGAATGGCGGCAAAGCGAGAGCGCGATCGTCTGAAACGTAAAGCCAAGAAAAAGGAAGCAATCAAGAACGAAACCGACCCAGTCCCACAGGTTCCTAAGTCATTCAGCGTTAACTATAAAACGCCGAACGATTTGGCGGTCAGCGGCCCGATTGTCCCGGCGGAGTGGCGCGTCCCGGACGCTTTGGCAAAACGCCTATCTGAATTGGGACGACCGGTTCCATCTCCCGTGCGAGGGCATTTGCTCGTCGATACGGGAGCGGCAAAAACCTGTATTGCGGAAGACGCGGCGTTAGAACTCGGTCTTCACTCGGTTGGTCGGGCAAAAACGTTTGGGGTTCATGGAGAGGGAGAAACCGACAAATATTTGGTGCATTTTCATTTTGTAATAGCTGACGCAAACCACAATCGCGTCGAGATTGATAGGGATATGGTCGCGGCCTCTGTTCGGCAGCTCAACGAGGCCTACAGCGCTTTCGGGGTAAAACTAGAAGGCGGGCGTCCGGTCAGGCTGATTGGTCTACTAGGACGCGATTTCCTGACGCATACAAAATTCGTTTACGATGGGATTCATGGAATCACTTCAATGTCCTTGTCTTTCGAAAAGATGAAGCCCGGGGACTAGCCCTTAGCCCCAATATCGCGGCCGTAATCGACTACACTCAATAATAAGAGGGAATCGGAATGTCGGACAAACCCTACGCTGACCTCGTGCGTTCGCTGCATCCGCGGCATCTGGCGCTGCGGGCGTTTTGGAACCTGGCCTGGGCGAGTTATCGCGGCGGCCAGTCGTACCTCACGGCCGAGAATCTGTTCTCGCATCGGCTGGAGAACAGCGAGGACTTCGCGCGGCGTTTGCAGCGCGCGTACTTCCTCAACTACTGCCAGCCGGTGGTGGACACCTACACCGCGTACCTCTTCCGCCAGCCGCCCGAGGTGCTGCCGAGCGGGCCGGTGGCCGATCTGGTGGCCGACGCCGACCGCCTGGGCAACGGCCTGACCAGCCTGATGAAGCGCGCGGCGACGTTGTCGTCGATCTTCGGCTTCGTGCTGCTGGGCGTGGATCGCCCGCGCGCCGCCGGCGAATGGCTGACCCGCGCCGACGAACTCGCGGCCGGGCTGAACGACTACCTGGTGCTGGTCTGCCCGCCCGACGTGCTGAACTGGGCGTGCGGTCCGGACGGCCGGCTGCAATGGGCGCTGGTTTGCGAACGCGAGAGCGACCCGCTGCTCGACGGCTTCCAGATCAAAAGCGAACCGCGCGAACGGCTGCGCCTGTGGACCGCGAACACGTGGACCGACCTCGGCTTGAAGGGCGAAATCCTGGCGCAAGGCGAGAACCCGTTCGGGCAAACGCCGTTCGTGGCGGTCAAGCACCGCGACGTCGAGCCGGGACTCGTCGGCGAAAGCCTGCTGGCCAACATCGGTTTCGTGAACCGTGAGATCTTCAACCTGACCAGCGAGCTGCAGGAAATCCTGGCGCGGCAGACCTTCAGCCAACTCGTGGCGGAAGGTTCGGCGGAGGAATACGGCGAGGCGGGCGATATCAAGAAGCTCGGCACCAGCAGCATTTTTCTCTACCCCGAAGGCCGCAAAGCGCCGCAGTACATCAGCCCCGACGCTTCGCAGGCGCAACTGCTGGTCGGGCAGATCGACCGGATGATCGACGAAATCTACCGCCTGGCGAGCCTGACGCGCGGCTCGGTGCGCGAAGCGAACGCGCAGTCGGGCATCAGCAAGGCCTATGATTTCCTCGACACCAACCAGGCGCTGGCCGACAAGGCGGGCAATCTCGCGATGGGTTTCGAGGCGATTTTGAATCTGGCGCGGCCCGATTGGCGCGGCAAAATCCGCTTCCCGCGCGACTTCGGCGTGGACGACCCGACCGAATTGGCGGCGAATATCCAGCGCGCGCTCGGTCTCGGCGTCGGCCCGAAATTCCGCGGCCAACTGCTGGCCAAACTCGCCCGCGCGATGCTGGCCGAACTGCCGGAGGAGCAACGCGCGGAGGTGGAGCAGGAAGCGGCGGCGAAATGAAGATATCGTTCGGGAGCTTATGACCACTTATTCTCTTCTTGTCTTGGCACGCAGCTCGCGTGAGTCATAGAGATCTGGAGAAAAGTGGTTATTTTACACACAATATTCGACTCCGCTAAGTCCTTTGGAACTTTTGGTAATAGTTGGGTCGTATCAAAGTGTCGAAATCGGAGTGCTCTCGCGTACCGTACGTTGACGATAACGAAAACCAGGGCTAGAATCACGACGTATTCGACCTGAAGGATTCGCGAAGGACAAAAGAGTGGGTTGTTTTTGTTCTTGTCATACGGTTCAGAGAGATTAGGTTTGAACTCAGGATATTTGAATGAGGTGCGATGATGGTCGATTTTGATTTTCAGAACGAATCGATCAGCCTCGATTCGCGAATCCTTTTCTTTTTAAATTACCAACCGATTGTGTCGATTCAGAAAGAGCTCCTTCCCGGCTTCTTACAAGCAATAAAAGACTCTTTTACTCAACCAGAAGAAGTAAAAAGTTTTATATGGCAGATGATGCAGAAATCAGGGGAGGCTCCCCAACAGGAGTCTAGCACTGTTTCACAATGGCGTTTTACCGACAAAGACAAACTGGTCGGTGCAGTAATCGGGCCGGAAGCCCTTATCGTCGAAGCGCCAAAATTGCAGTCCTTTTCTCCATTCCGAACTTTTGTTGAAATATTAATCGGCGCATTTACTAAGGCATACCAAGATGTCAAATTTACGAAAATCGCACTCCGCGTAATCCATACGGTAATAATAAAAACTGGTAATGCGCTCACGTGGGACGGTTACATCTCCCCATCGTTTCGCACTGCTATTCCGAATTCCGAATCTGAAACTAACGGTCTTGCTAGAGTAATCGTACAAAGGGTATATAAAAAAGAGAACTGTCTCGCCATCTTTAATTTTGGTTTGCCGAACCCCGAATTCCCGAACGTCATCACAAGGCGACAATTCGTTCTTGACGTCGAATGCAATACCAAAGATGTTTCACCCGATGTTGTCAAACAAGTCGACGAATTCCGCAACCTCGTTCGAGAACTTCTGATTTCCAGCACGGAAAACCTGCTCAAAGATCACGTCGGAGCTTGGTATGCCTAAAAAATACGTCAAAGGCCCAGGTGAAGAATATTACGCTCCATGTGAAGCGGATTTTGATTTTTTTGGCTCGAAAAAGGAGATAGATGAAGCTCCGGCTGAACTCTCTCCACCGGTCGAAATAGACACTAGTTACTATCCAGAAGTAAAACTCACGACGAAAGTCATCGGCCGTGTGGTCAAGCAAGATAGATAGTTTTTATGTCGTTCATGATTGTTCTAGAGTGTATCAGGGCGACATACTGAGAGATGTTCCTCTCTCCAGTGTTGATTCTGATGACAATGTGATCAGGGTTCAATACCCTTACCTTGTCGTGTTGAGCCAAGATTGCGACCTCCAACAAAGAGACAAACGTCAAGACGACGCAAAAAATTCCTATCTTAATAGCTTTTTGCCGAATATCCTGCTGCTTCCAGCGTTTTCCGCCGAACAACTACGGGACGGAAAACACCTTGCAGAAGGTTTCGACGTAACTCAAAAAAGACTCGACAGCGACATATGGAAAACGGTGGTAAAGAATAATAACGCGAGATATCATTTTTTACGACGTGATCCAAATAGGCAAATCAATGACCTTGTGATCGATTTTAAACTCTATCTAACGTGGCCGTACAAGTCCTTTTACAGCTTCTATCAGAGACTCTATCTTGCTAGTATAAACGAGCTGTTTCGTGAAGATTTGGCTCACCGATTTTCTAGTTATCTTGCGCGAGTACCCTGCCCAGAATTGTCGAGTCCGAGTAAACCATTGAACGAAGGTCATCTTGGTCTGCATCCCGAAGAGTAAATAAAAAGTTAAGCGTTTCTATTATCCCCACAGGCCGAGACTCTGCCGAAGCCTAAACAAAGAATTTGAACCGACTTTCTATTGTATCATTGAGAAACTTCTTTCTGTGCTCGATTTTCACGCCCGCGCGCCACTCCGCGTGCGGGACGGGACTGCTTTGGAGGTGTGCATGAGTGAAGTCGCCGAAAATCCCCAGCCGGCGGAAACGCCCGCCGAGCCGACCGCGCTGCGCGAGCTGATCAAACGGTACCCGGGTTTGCAGGCGCAGATCGACCGCATCGTCGAGGAGCGCCTGAAGCGCGAGCGCGCCGGGTTCGACTCGCGGCTGGGCGAGGAAGTGAACCAGCGGACCGCCGAACTGCAGGCGAAAATCCGCGAGTTGTCGACGCCGCAGCAGGATGAAATCCAGCAAGCGGTGCAGCAGGCGCGCGACGAATCGAACGCCGAGCGCGACACGCTGGCCGAGAAAGCCCGGCAGTGGGAAGACCGCTACAAGAAGGGCCTTGCGGAGCGCGTGCTGCTCGAGGCGGCGGTCAAGCACGGCGCGTACCGGCCTGGGCAGGTCGTCGATCTGCTGAAAAACCGGATTCATTGGCACGACGGCGACGACGGACCGACGCCGGTGCTCGATTCACCCGACGATGATAGTCAGCCCAACGGCTACACCGGCGCGGAAATCAGCAAGGGCGTGGCGGCGTATCTCGCGGCCAATCCCAACCTGATGGCCGCGGGCTCAGGTCCGGGAGCGGGCGGGCGTCCGGGCGTGCCCAGCCTGCCGGTCACCGCTGAGGCGTTGCGCGGCCTCAGTGTGGAACAATTGCGCCGACTGCGTCCCGATCTGGAGCGACTGGCGTCCAGCATGGGGCGGTAGGAGATCGTCGGGCACGGCATGCCGCGCCCCTACCGTGAGCGCACAGCCGTGCGCCCCTACATCAACAACCGACAATATTGGAGGACCGTCATGGGTCTTGGAACCGATCATGTAACCGTCACCACCGCCGCGAATTTCATCCCCGAATTGTGGGCGCTCGATGTGATCGAGGCGGCGGAGAAAAACCTGGTGATGGCCGAGCTGGTCACGCGCTTCGATGACGCGGCGGCGGGCGGCGGCGACACGCTGCACATCCCGACCGTCGACGAATTCGACGCGAACGACAAAACCGCGAACACGGAAATCATTCCGCAGGCGAACACCGAAGGCACGGTGACCATTTCGCTCAACAAGCACAAGGAAGTCAGTTTCCTGATCGAAGACATCGTCGCCGTGCAGGCCAAGCAGAGCCTGCGCGAGATCTACACGAAGAAGGCCGGCTACGCGATCGCCAAGGCGATCGACTCCGACCTGCTCGGGTTGTACGCCGGGTTGTCGCAGAACAGCACCCCCGAAGGCGGCATCGACGCGGCGGCGCTGCGCGCGGCGATTCTGGTGTTGGATGCGGCCAACGCGCCGTTGGACAACCGGGCGCTCGTGATCTCGCCGACGCAGAAAAACGTGATGTTGGGCGTCGACGAGTTCGTTTCGATGACCTACCTCGGCAACCAGCCCGACAACGTACCGACCCGCACCGGCTTGCTCGGCGAAATCTACGGCGTGCCGGTGTTCGTGTCGTCGAACGTCATCAGCTCGGGGACGTCGCCGAGCGTGGTCGAACACAACCTGCTCTTCCAGAAGGGCGCTTTCGCGCTGGCCATTCAACTCGGTCCGCGCGTGCAGGCCAACTACATCCCGCAGTACCTGGGCACGCTGGTGACCGTGGACGTGATCTACGGCGTGGCCGAACTGCGCGATCCCTTCGCGGTCGACCTGCAGACGGGCGCCTGATTCCCCGCCGGTCCGAGCCGCATCGGACCTCCCCCTCATGGACGCCGGGGGTCATGGCCGATCCCCGGCGTCCTCCTCTCTCTGACATTATTTGGGGTGGCACTGGCACACGGAGCGAAGCGGAGTTTGCCAGTGCTGGTGAAGAAACACTGACGAGCCTCGCTTCGCGCGGCAGTTTCAATGTCGCCCTGAAGATGCACAGGCGGGGGCGCCTGTGCCACACGATGAGGAGCATCAGCATGTCCATCAATTCGATTCTTTGTCATCCGCAAGCGGAGAGCCTGGCGTCAGTCGACGCGGCCGACGCTTACGCCGCCAAGCATCCGATGTTCGGCGTGTGGGATGCGCTGTCCGACGACCAGAAGGAAACGCTGCTGGTCACGGCCACGCGGCACGTGGCGGCGTGTCCCTTGTCGGCCCCGCCTCTGTCCGAAAGCCTCGGCTTGCGGTTTGACCAGGCGCTGCCGGCGCCGACCGAACGGCACGACTACCGCTTCGGGCGCGCGCAAAGCGGCACGAAGACCACGTTGGTCGACAGCGGCTTGAAGATCTATCCCGATGATTCGCTGAACGGCGGCGCCGTGTTTTTCTTGCTGGGCGCGGGGCAGTACCAATGGGCGACAGTCGACGATTTCGACGGCGTGACCGGCACGCTGACCCTGTCGCCGGAATTGACCGACGCGCCCGACGAGACCAGCCGCTACCTGCTGATCTGGCCGCTATCTACGGCGGCGCAGGCGGCGGTGATCGAGCAGGCGTTGTACCTGGCCGGCGGCGTCAACTTCCGCGCGCTCGACGAAGCGGCGATGGGCGTGAAAGCGGTCAGCAGCAGGATCGCGGACGCGAAACACAGGGATTGTGCAAGCTTNNAGCGGTCAGCGCGGCGAGTGACGGCGGCGGCAACTGGACGATGTCGACGGTGCAGTCGATCAACCACCTCTGCCACGAAGCGCGCGCGTTGCTCATGCGCTCCGGCCTGCTGCACTTCGATCAATCCGTCGAAGTCGGACGCGGGTAACGGGTCGGTTTGCTATAGTCATCGTGCTTGACATGTCCGCTTCGTCATATTAGATGGCAGCTATACGGAAAAAACCGAAGAGGGAGAAGGCAGATGACTGTATGCATTGCGGCATTGTGTAGGGCCGGAGAGGCAATTGTTGCGGCGTCAGATCGGATGGTCACGGCCGGATCGCCGATGAATCTAGAATTTGAGCACGACCGGAAAAAGCTTGACGTTCTCGGCGGCAGGTTTGTGGTCATGAGTTCTGGAGACGCCTTGATCGGGACTACGATTGACAAAGGCGTGGAAGATTTTCTTTTTGTCTCTCCATTGGCCGATATTTCCGTGGCGGCGGAGTCGCTGAAAAATAGTTATATCACCGCAAGAATGAAGGCGGTAGAAGACCAAATTCTCCGTCCCGTGAACTATACCCTCGCATCTTTCCAAAACGACGGCGGAAAACAGTTGCCGCCGCAAATCTTTGCCCAGGCGATGGGCAATATGGCGAATTTCAACCTCAACGCCGAATTTATTATTGTCGGCATGGCTGCTGGCCGCGGACGAATCGGCTACGTTCACCATCCAGGAGCTTTAAAATGGTTTGATCGGCTTGGGTTTCATGCGATCGGGTCAGGAGCCATTCATGCTTCGATGTCGCTCATCGGTCATTCGATATCTTCCGCGCTTGAACAAACCTTGCTCAAGGTTTATATTGCTAAAAAGAGGGCGGAAGTGGCACCGGGAGTAGGGTGCCAGACGGATGTGATAATCGTCACGACAAACGGAGTTGAGGAAGCAAAGCCTGAATTACTTGTCGCCCTTGAACGGGCATACGGCGGAACGAAAAAACAAGAGGCCCTCGACCTCGAAGAAATTAGGGGCGTGATCGATGGAAAATAAAACCAGTTGGCCGGTTGCTCCGACCCTACCCGATCAATCGAATTTGAACCTAGAGGTCGAGTTCGACTTTACCTTTCCCGACCCCTCGGAATCTGGGTTTCCACCCGACTCTCAAGATGAGATCTTGCTTGATTTAAGCGCCCTTCCCAAAGGGCCTCCGCCTGGACGCGATATCCTCGTGAAATAGCAGCCCAAACCAGATCAGTTCGTTCCAAGACGAAGTATCGGACTGAAGTCGGACGCGGGTGAGCGGCGAATCTGGTATACTGCGCGGCGATGATCGCCGTCACCGAAGAGCAGGCCCTGGTCGCCGCCCGCGCGAAGGCGGAAGAGGCGCTCTACGGCTCGCCGTTCCGCCTGCACATCACGCGCCTCGCGCCCGAATACATCCGCCGTTATTGCCCGCCGCAAGCCAGTGTGCTGGACATCGGCTGCGGCTCGGGACGCTACGCGCTCTTCTTCATCGAAGCGGGCATCAAGGGCGCGTATCTCGGCATCGACATCAATCCGCAGCGCTGGGAAGAGGCGATTGCGCCGCCCGGTTTCGCGGTGGCTTTTCGTGAATGGGACGCCCATCGCGTCGGCGAGCTCGGCGCCTCGTTTGACTTCGCCCTTTCGCTCACCGCGTTTGAACATTTTGCCGACGATGCGCGGGTCGCGCGCGGCCTGGCCCAGGCGCTGAAGCCCAGCGCGCACGCGTTGATCGTCGTGCCCGCGACGTATTCGTATCCGCTGTACGGCCGGCACGGCCACCGACGTTATACGCGGCATGACCTTCGCAAGCTCGCGAACCAGGCCGGTCTGAAAATCGTCGAGCTGCGTCAGGTCGGCGGATTGGCCGGCTGGCTGTTTCACTTCGCGTGGTTTTTCCCGGCGCACGTCTTACGGTTGTCGGGGAAAGCGCTCTTGTATGCGTTGTTCGGTTTCAATCGCGAGCGCGCGCGCCGCACCTGGCCGCGGCTCGTGCGTTTTTTCGACCGGCTTGGTCAGCATCACCTCGCCTGGCGCTGGGGTCGACGCCTGCACCGGGCCGGTTTGCTGCTCACCCAGAAACTCGATCGTTTCCTGCCGCTGTGCGAGGTCGGTTATCTGACCGTGCTGCGGCGTCCGCCAGCGTAAACCAACCGCTATCCACCCACTTCGAATTCAGGAGAAAGAGATGCCATCCATCAGCCTCGGGCGCAAGGAACAATTGTACGTCGTGGCCGAAAACGACTTCGGCGTGGCCGCGGCGCCGGCCGGCGCGGGCGCCATCACGCACCTGGATTGCAAGCTGCAGCTCAAGGACGAACGCGTCGATCGCGCCGATCGCAAATCCACGCGCGGTGTGTCCGAACGCGTGCAGGGCAAGCGCAACGTCGATTGGTCGATCGACGGCTACCTCATTCCGAGCGGCGCGGAGACGGCGGCGCCGGACATCAACGATTTGCTGACTTGCACGTTCGACAAGCGCGTCACTCCCCCGGCGACCGTTTCGTCCAACCCGACGACCGGCGGCGCCACGCTCAGCTTCGTGGCGGACATGAAAGTCGGCGACTTCGTCGGCTTCGTGCTCAACGGCGTGCTGTACGCGGCGTGTCTGACCGGCGTGAATTACGAAACCGGCGCGGTGACCTGGACGCCGCCGCTGCCCAGCGCGCCGCTGGCGCACGATACCGTGCACCGCTCGGTGAACTACCGGCTGCAAACCAGCCCCCAGGGCTCGGTGACGCTGCATCGCTTTCTCGACCGCGAGGTGCAGACGGCGACCGGATGCATCCCCAACGAGTGGACGTTCACGTTCAACGCGGGCGACCCGGCGAAGTGGACGGCCCAGGGCCGGGGCAAAGACGCGTCGTTCACCGGCTCGAGTGTTCTCGCCGCGGCGATGAACAATTCCCAACTGACTTTCGACTGGGGCTATGCGCTGGTCTTCGACGTCGACACCTGGGTCAAGATCGACAACGAGGTGCTCAAAGTCACGGGCGTGACCCTGGCCGATCACACCTGCTCGGTGCTGCGCGCGCAATGCGGCACCAGCGCGGCCGCGCACGAAGCCGCCGCGGCCATCTCGCCCTACCGCCCGAATCCCGCGACGGCCGGTTCGCCTGTCGCCGGCGTGAACGGCCGGTTTGCCTTTGGCGGGACGGCGCTGCCGATCACCGGCGCGAAGATCAGCATTACCGAAAACGTCAGCCTGCTCGACAATCTCTACGGCGCGGCGACGGCGATGGACTACGACTATCCGCAAACGCGCAAAGTGACGTGGGAGGTCGAGTCGCTGCTGACCGCGATCACCGGCGCGATGATGGCGGCCGGGAAAAAGCAATTGTCGGGCGGCATCTTTCTGCAGTCCGGCAGCGCGGTGGGCGGCGCCTTCGCGTGTTACGCGCCGAAGTTCGAGGCCGAGATTCCGAACATCGACGCCCCGGCGGACAAGGTCATTCCGCTCGTGCTGTCGGGTCCGGCGTTGGAAGACGACGGCGACGACGAAATCTTTTTCGCTTTTCTGTGAGCGAGGCGCCCCATGCAAGTCCCCCGTGTCGATCCGACCCATGCCCGCGGTTACGTGCCGGTCTTCAGCGGCGAGCGCAAGAAGGCCGAGGCCGACCCGAACTACAAGCCGGTCACTTTCTACGTGCGCCCGATGACCGAAGCCGAATGCGATCTCTACGACGAATTCAAGAGTCGTTTCGACCCCGCGACCGGCACGGTGAGCATCGAGCCGAATCCGGAGGTCGATGCGCGTGTCTTCGCGGACCACGTCGAGCGCATCGCGAACCTGGGCTTTGACGACGGCGAAGCCATCGGCTCGGCCGCTTCCTTCCTCGCCGCGCGCCAGGCGCTGCCGCGCGCCTACAACGCGTTGTATCAGGAAGTGCTGACCGCGATCCGCGATTTGTCCACGCTGACCGAAGGCGAACGAAAAAACTGAAACTGGCCGCGCGGTTTTATTTCGATCCGCGCGGCCGGTCGTGCGCCGCCTGCCCACCCGAGCTCAAACGCCTGCGCAATTGCGACGGCCGCAGCAACCCACGGTTCACCGAGGTGTGGCTTGACCAGGCGGTCGATCGCTGTCCGCTCGCGCAGTTCACGCCGTTCACCCGCCTCGCGCTGCGCAACTTCACGCGCTATCGCCAGCACGGCCTGCTGCCCCGCCCCGGCGGCGCCGGTGACCAGGACGCGCGCCTGATGGAAGCGCTCGATCTGCTCGACGGCGAATTCGCCACGCTCGCGGAACGAGAAGCGAAGGCGGCGCAAAGGCGCGGACGATGACGCGCGAGACCTTCGAGGAGTGGATCACCTACGCGCGCCGGGCGTCGGACCTGACGCGCACGATGTTCACCTCGTCCATCTCCGCCATCGGCGACGGCATCGGCTCGCAGCTCGTCGACGGCACGTACGAATGGCGCGACGCTCAATGCCTCGGCTACGTAGGTTGATCGAAAAAGCTCTAATGGCGCTCGTCGCCCAACCATATTTCAGGTTTCTCCGTGACAGTGGCTGCTCCCTGAATAGAGATAAGAGGGACCGATTTGCGCATCGAAATTTCGCCGCGCAAGTTAGCCCACAACTCCAATTCCACAGAGGACGAAATCCGGTGTAAACCCGCCGTGCGACCGAGCAACACCAACTGCGCGCCGCGTTGCAGCCATGGCAGATCGGTGAGGCGAGCCTTTGTCTTCAACCGAGCGGCAAACATAAAATCTTTGTCTTCGCTGCAAATCGCGTGCAACGGCCTTATATACAACAGATAACCCGACGGTTCGGGGTGTATCCAGATAACCTTTCCCGGCCACACGACGAGCGTACCTTGCGGGTAGCGTAACGGGTCGAGTCCCGCCTCGCAGAAGTTGGCGGCCGGTTTGACGCCAAAGGCGAACGCGCCGAGTCTGCCGATCAGCGCGACCAAGGCGTCGATAACTCGCGGTTCGATTTCGGCTTGTGGACAATTTGCGGCAATCGATTCGCGGATCTTTTTCAAAGTCTTGTAATCCGCGGACAACGCCGCTTTGGTCGCATAATAAAAAAGCCGTGACCACTTTTCGGAAACGGTGCATTTTCCTTGTCGAGTTGGATTCGATTGGACGAGGACCGTGTCCAGATCGTCCGCTGGAAATATTTTGACCTGAAGCGATCGTAGGGAGATGAAATTATACGGATCCCAAGACGGCGCGAGCGCTAGGGTAACGTTATTAGAAGGGATTCCAACCACCACGACAACGGCGCCTTCTGACGCGCTTTCAGGCAGGGGCTGACGCGTGATGACGATGAATCGATCAAACCACCCGGAGTCGGGGTCCGGCCAGAAACAGACAAGTTTCGAACCCCAGCGGTACGACCACCGCTCGTGAATGACGCCGTACCAAAGAACGTGAAACATGCGATATTTTTGGGGGGATTGTTGAACCTGAGATGGCAGCAGGTCCAATCGCAACACCGGGTCGCGTCCTCGCGCTTCATCTGCAATTTGTCGGAAATTTTCGAAAATGCCGGCCGGCGGCAGTGCGGCGCATACCCGACGAATCTGCCAGGCAGCACCTTGCGCTTCCGCTTCATGACCTGCGGCAAATGCAGTTTGATAGATTCGCAACAAACATGGAAACGCCTCGTTGCACGCCTTTATCATGGCGGTTTCCGTCTTAGGTCGGTCGGTCGGCGATTCGGGCGTCATTCTCGTGCTCATTCCGCCAGCGCGATGCTGCGCGCTTTTTTCGGGTCTGGTTTTTGTTTGGCCACGACAACCGACAAAAACCAAAATAGCGAAGAAGAAAGTCGCCAAAATCCAATCGCGCGACGATTTGCGGCACATATTAATAAGCCTCCGATCGTTTAGACAATATCGTAGCATAATCGTTGCAAAAAAACGTTGCCGACTTAGGAGTACCTGATGTCTGAACACCAGAGAAGTCACAGACGATCGGGACAAAGTAACGTTGTCCCTCAACCAATTAACACCATGAACCCAGAAGATCTGGATTCGGAGTTTGTCGTTCGTTTGCGCGGCGCGATCTATCGCTTTGACGTTGAAGTCGGGCAAAATTCTCAAAAACAGCAACAATGGGGTTTTGACTACGCACGCGTTAGAACCACTGAGACGCGGCGTGTCGAAGCGTTAGAACGAATCTACATGGGAATTGGCCGCTCGGATTTGACGGATCCTAGGTCATGTGCACATCTTTGGGGAATCGCAGCAGACATAGTGATTGATGTTGTCTCGAAAGGGAAGCAATATACTTTAACTGGTAATACCGACGCGTCACGAGACAAGTGGGCGTGGGCAAAATGGCATAGGTTGTATGAAGAAGAGTGGTGGCCGATTGTTGAATCATCTGGACTGGAACATCTTGGCGAACGGGACGTATTTCACGTGCAGCTTCCGGCCGGCACTATCGATTTCCAAAGCCTCCATTTGCCGCCAGACCCGAACACACTTCCGGTATTGCCACGACCTCGCGCGGACCAGCCCCCATTAATTCCGGGGATTCCCGTTGATTATCATCCCCTTTTTGGGTATTACCACAGGCCCGAAGTTCTCCGCGGTGTAGAAGCTGAATTTGGGGAAGAATTTGTATCTTGGTATCTGGATTGGTGGACACAATGGTGTCTTGAACGGTTCTTCGACCAAATGAGAGCCAATTTTAACCAGTTCATGAACACACCATCTACACAACATGGGTTACAGTTACCTTTTCCATTCCCAGATAGATGAGTTGATCATCAACACAGCTAGTTTGCAAAATCCAAAATTGACCTGATTTCGACCTCTTCGAATAGGGAGGAAAAATGGGCCCCACGGTCGATGTGTATTCACGATTTTTGGACGATTTGATCGCAAGGTACAACACGATCCGGTCTGTTCAAAAAGAAGTCGGTAAAGGCTCGCTGGAAATGGCGCGCTCCTGGGCCACTGCCCACCAATCGATGCTCAAGGACGTCACCAACCTCGCCAAAGGTTATTCGTCCTTCGCGCCCGGCGGGAACATCGCCGTTACGGGTACGCCGGCGATGTCCGGCCAGTCGGCGGGCGATTTCCAGAAGACCAGCGCGGCGACGCGGGTGATGACGCGCGAGACGTTCGAGGAGTGGATCACCTACGCGCGGCGGGCATCGGACCTGACGCGCACGATGTTCACCTCGTCCATCTCCGCCATCGGCGACGGCATCGGCTCGCAACTCGTCGACGGCACGTACCAGTGGCG
>QGNH01000721.1_pt1 | contig 15668 bp, 23 predicted proteins | sample 1735481 | NCBI WGS metagenome assembly QGNH01 (sample SAMN09239004, study PRJNA386568) | Viral metagenome, whole genome shotgun sequencing project. | reverse complement strand
AGGAAAGGAGGTCGCGGAGAATCGCCAGAGCCATTGTCTCGGGAGCCTCCGGGCTCCCGGCCAATGAAGTGGTCTGAGCCAGCGGAACAGGTTTGCGACAGACGGGGTCCTCCGGCTTCTCTGTCCGCGTAAAGCAGCCTGTTCCCCTGGCCCGGACCATGAAGCCGGAGAAAGCGAGGTGAGCCTATGGAATTTCGTTGCATCATGGCGACCACCGAACGACTGGAGCAGGGGATCTGCCAAGGGAATATCCCCGAATTGAGGGTAAGACGGGGCGCCGTCACCTGCTCGCCGGAGTGCTTTGCCGAATATCGCCTCCAGAAGCGCCAGGTGCTCGCTAAGTACAAATGTCGGTGGTGTGGCCATCGGTTGCGCGCGAAGCCAGATGTAGAGCCTTCGCGCAGTGCGCTACAGGCATCTGACGAGACGATCGCACCCTCCAACGTGCAGGAAATACGGAAGAAGGTAGGGTAGAGGGGAAAATGGCACTTTTTGACGAAAAACCGGCCGTCGCGAGCTCAATGCTCGGGAAGACCGTGCCTCAGTTGCTATTTCCGGCCGGGGTCGGATTAGGGGCCGTCGTCGCCTACTACATCTACCAGGCATTCACGGCGCAGCCGGATCGGAGTTTCGGGCTGCTGCGGGACTGGGGGCCGTGGCCCCTGTTGACCGTCGTGCTCAGCTACTTCGCCTGGGTGTTGGTGAAGATGGTGATCGCGCAAATGGCGGCGATGTCGGACGGGGTGAAGCAGGCGGCGGTAGCCCTGGCCCAGTTGGCCGCCAAAGACGACCGCAACGCAGAGCAGCTACAGAACTTGACCGAGTTCAACGCGCGTCAGGGAGAAGCGGTACTGCGGGCGATCCACGAGCAGGGGGAGCACGTCGAAGAGATCCTGCGGAGATGCTCAGCGCGGGTCTGTCTTATAGAACCGGGGACTAAATAATGGATGCCCTTGAAACCGCTCAGTTAGCCCGCCACCGTGGGGTGATCATGCAGTTCATCCGCAACAACCACTTCGCCCAGCGCTCGCACATGGACGACCTGACCCTTTGGACCCTGATGACGAGGATGGGATTCACCGTGTCCCAGGACTATGTCTTCACCTTGCTCCAGGAGCTGAGGGATGCTGACTACGTCAAGTACCAGGAAAAAGTTGACAACCGGAAGGGCACAAAGTGGATGGAGCGCATCGAGCTCACGACTGCCGGACGCCGCCTGCTGGAGGGGTACACGGGCGACCCGCTCGTGCTAATTCTCTAAGCTATGGCAAAGCATCGACCCAAAGTCGGAGAGGCGCGGCTGAAGCGCCAACGCTTGACCATCGACGCTCTCCCTCCGTCGGTAGGTGAGGCCATCAAGGACCTGCGCGCCGACTATCCGATGACCTGGCCGGAGATCGAGCGCCTTTCAGCCCTTCCCTATAACAAGGGCTGGAAGGGCCATCTGGGTAGCTTTGGATTTGTCGATTGGGGTTCGCTCGATGCCGAAGTGCTGAAGCTCTTCCCTAAGCGGCGGTTGCCGGCGTCCACCCTGCTGCGTTGGTACGATCTGCGGTACGAGCAGGTGAGAGAAGAGTTCCTCAAGATCTCTGCAAAGGCGAAGGAGATTGTGAAGGTCCTCGCCGCGGGCGGCACTGAGCACTTAGACGAGGCCGCCCTCAAGGGTGCTTCCAACGTGATCTTCGCCATGCTGGAGTCGCAGCCGCCAGAAAGGCGGGCCAAGTATCTGCTGGCGCTGACCCAGGCAACGCAGGAGGCGCGCAAGAACACGGTGCGCGAGCAGCTGGCCGCGACAGAGCAACAGCGCGTCGACGAGTGGACGAAGACCTCCGCGCTCCAGCGCGAGCGCTTCCAGAAGGACATGGAGAAGCTCTCAGTGAAGGTGGGCAAGGGCAAGCAGATCACGGTCGACGACATCAACCGCTTGCGCGAGCGCGTCTTCGGACTGCCCCCGGTGAGCCATGCCTAGTATTGAGTTTCCCAAACGCGAGATCAAACTGCCGGCGGTGATGCAGATCCGGCCGTATCAGCAGCGCTGGATCGATGAACCCAGTCGCTTTCAGTTGATGGTGAAGGGCGCCCGCATCGGCATTACCTTCGGCAGCATGACCAAGGCTTGTATCGATTGTCTGGAGTTCCCCAATACAACCTGGACCGTTCTCGGCGCCGCCAAAGCGCAAGCCATCGAGGCCATGGAAGCTGCGCACAAGATTCGCCAGCTCATGGGCTTCACCGCAGAAGTGTACGAGGAGCCCTTCGCCGATGCGCTGGGCGTCAGCAGTGAAAGCCAAACCAGAATGCAGTTGGCCAACGGCGCACGCATCATCGCATTGCCCGCCAATCCCCGTACCGCCCGCGGCTATCCGGGCAATGTGATCCTCACCGAGCACGCTCACTTTCAGGACGCCTATGCCATCTGGGCTGCGGTCGCGCGCCAGGTTGCGCTCGGGCACCGCTTGCTCTCCGAGTCGACGCCCAACGGCGAGATCGGAAAGTTTTTTGATCTGGCCCGCGACCTGGGCCTCACCGATGGGGTTCCGCCTCCGGGCGGGCATGTACAGAAAGGCGCGTGGAGCGGCCACTGGGTCGATATCAACATGGCTGTCGCAGACGGCTGCCCCATCAGCATTGCGGAGATGCGCGACCTTTTCAAAGATGATGAAACCTTTTCGCAGGAATTTCTCTGCGCCTTCCTGAAGGTCACCGGCGCGTGGCTACCGCTGGAGCTGATACTGAGCTGCGAGGATGAGTTTGCCACCACCGAGTTGCCGCCGAACTTCAAACCGCGCGGCCTGCTCTATGGCGGGATGGACGTTGCCCGCGATCGCAACCAGACGGTCTTCTGGTTGAACGAGCGCATCGGAGAAATCACCATGACCCGCCTGGTTCTGCCGATTGCTTCGATGGGGTTTGTGCAGCAGGCGGAAATCCTTTCACCGCTGATCGCCATGACTGCCTGCACCGCGATGGATTCCACCGGCATGGGCATCGGGCTCTTCGACATCCTGAATGTGAAGCATAGCGGTCGCCTGATGGGAGTGAACTTCGGCGGCTCCAGCCGCTTGCGGCGCGAACAGCAGCAAGAGGCGAGATCGGGGCAAAGCGTTCCCGATGGCGCGGTCCGGATGAAGGTTGATTTGTCGATTCGCTTTAAGCGATCGTTGGAGTCGGGGCACTTTCGCATTCCTGCGGACCCGGAAATCCGACTGGAGTTTCAGTCCATCAAGAAACAGCCGACGGCCACGGGGGTGACCTTCGATGCTCCGCAGATACAGGTAGACACTGCGATCGCCGGCGGCGAGCGCAAGAAAATCTACGCCCACGCTGATCGTTATTGGGCAGCGGCGTTGGCTGACTACGCGGCCCGGGTATCGCCGCTGGAGTTGGGTATGACAACCCCCAGCGCGGAAAGTTCGTTTGACCAATCGAGAGGATGCTTGTAATGGCTGCTAAAGAAGAGATGTTGGCCGAGATGCCGCCGGCGCCGCCGCCGGGCGAAATCGTGGACGAGCAGCGCCTCTACCTGACCCAGATCTCGCAATGGCGCAACACCCTAGCCTTTGGCGGCACCACCAACCCATCGGTGATCTGGTCGTCGATGTCGCGCAACGAAGCCACTGCCATGCTCTATTACCGCGAACTGGAAGACAAAGATGACGATGTAGGGAATTGTTTGGATGAGTTGAAGCTCTCGGTTCTGAAGCGCGATCGCAAGGTGTCGCCGGCAGACGAGAGCAGCCAAGCGATCGAGGTCGCTAATTTCATTGACGCTCAACTGCAGAACCTACCGGACTTGCATTCGATATTGGACTGCATCCTCGACTCTCCCGGTTACGGATTTTCGACGGCTGAGATGATCTTCGATGTTTCTGAAGGCCAGGTCGAGCTGGAAGACATGCGCGACCGGCCCCAGGAACTGTTCCTATTCGGTAATCGTTCCCGGCCGCAGGTGGGGCCGCTTCAATTACTGCCGTCGCCCTGGGCAATGGAGGGCGACGTCATGCCTGAACAAAAATTTCTCACGTTCACTTACCGCCCTCGCTCAGGGAACCGTATGGGCCGCCCGTTGCTGCGTAACGTGTTCTGGCCCTCATGGTTCAAGCGCAACGATCTCCGCATGTGGCTGCAGTACGGGGAGAAAGGCCCCGGCACGGCCGTGGTCAAGTACAACGACAGCGATAGTGAGCAGCAAAAGCAACTTGCAGCCGAACTCGCCAAGGCGCTGGTGGAACGCAGCGCGGTGGCTGTCCCGCAGAACTTTAATTATGACGTGGACCTACTGACCAAGGCGCGGCCCATTTCACCCGAGGTCTACGTGAAGCTCTTCCAGGCGATGCAATACAGCATCGCCCGCCGCATCAAGGGCGAGACCCTGACTTCCTTTGGCAATGAAGGCGGCACAGGGTCACGCTCCATGGGTGACACACATGCCGAAACCTTTAATGACCGCAGCGTCGAGCTAGCCAAGTCCGTTGCGACGGCAGTGAATCGGCAGGTCGTGCGGCCACTCGTGCTATGGAACTATGGGCCCGATGCCCCCATGCCGATATGGCAATTCGACACGAAGGAGGCAGCTGACCTTTCTAAGGCCATCGTGACGGACTCTGGAGCGCAGCGGATGGGTAAATCAGTCCCGACCAGCTACGTGTCGGAGAAGTACGGCATCCCAATGGTCGACGGCGAACCCGAAGTGCTGGTGCCCAACGTCAATGCGCCGCAGGTGGCCTTGCAGGCGCGCGATGTGTCCACCTTCGCCGAAGCGATGCTGATGTCGCCGGAGATGAAGCACGATCATGCGGAGTTCGACAAAGTGTTTGCCGAACTGAAAGGCGACTCGCTCGACTTGATGAAGGAGCGGGTGAAAGAAGTTGTGGACGCTGCCGCGCGCGGCCGGAGATGAACCGCTATGGGCCGCCCCGAAGACACTGAGACTGCGTACATTCGCTACGGACGAACACTGGCTGAGGCCGCAGCCTTGGGGGAAGAGGTCTTCCAGCCGAATCCCCAGCAGTCGGAGCCGACCATGGAGATGCGTACCTGCGTGCAGCGCTTCCTTGCGCTCCGCAATATGCGGCACACTTGCCCCAACCTCTGCTGCTGCCGCTGCGCTTTCGAGCGGCTGGCGCCGCATCTGCTGGCCGCTTGGGAGAGTGAGCGATGACGGCCGTCGCCAGCGCGATCGGCATCCAGCATCGCCTGGGCAGCTTGCTGGCGCATCATCTGGCAGCCGCCAATCTGCTGGGCCGCGCGCAGCTCGTCCGCGAAGTCCACAAGCGAACCGGCAAGCGCGTCGAGATCGCCACCAGCTCGCGGCTGGTCGTCCATTCCCACTTCGCCGAAGGCGATACCACCGACGCCACCATGGGCTTCTCCTTCGATCTCCCCAACGAAGGCGCAGCCGACTATCTGCGCAACCTGGTTCCCGTCACCAAAGACATCTTCGATGGCATGACCTCTCAGTATCAGGCGCAAGCATTCACGTTGGCCGGCGTGGCCGATCAGCGGCTGATCGAGCGCATTCGCGACGAGCTCGTCGCCGTGCAGCAGAAGGGTGGCAGTCAGGCCGACTTCGAAGCCGCGGTGAAGCAGCTCACCAATGAAGCCGGGGTAGCTGACCTGAACGCTTTCACGCTCGACACCGCATTCAACACAGCGATGCAGCGGGCGTACTCGCTGGGACGCTTCGAGCAGATGTCCGCCCCGATGACCAAGGCGGTGCTGCCCTACTGGCAGTATTGGACGGTGGGCGACGATAGAGTGCGTCCTGAGCACCGCGTGCTGCACATGTTCACCGCCCGCGCCGACGATCCGGTGTGGATGAAGATCTATCCGCCCAACGGATTCAACTGCCGCTGCTCGGTCATCCCCGTGCTCTCCGATGAAGCGCCCAAAGGCGCGGATGAGCCGGGCAATGAGCGGCTTCCGCTGCTGGCGCGGCTGCTGGTTCCGCAGCCCGGATTCGGTAAAGTCTTCGCCGCCTGAAGGCCGGAATCTGCCAGTATTCCCACGCCTGACTATATTTCCCGCATCCACCCCATCCCGCCGCCGATGATTGCCAGCGATGGCAACCAGTAACCATGCCGAAGGCTTACGCGACTGGTTTGAGATCTTTCGCGCCGGCAGCTACGGAGATAAAGGCGAGTACACAGCGCAGGACCTACAGCACGTCGCCGACAGTTACAACCCCGACTTCCACGAAGCTCCCGCGGTGATCGGCCACCCTGATACGAATGCTCCCGCGTATGGCTGGGCCAAAGCCGTGAAGTACGACGCAGGGAAACTGTTCGCGAAGTTGGGCGAGGATACCGACCCGAACTTTGAAGAGATGGTGCGCAAGGGGCTCTTCAAGAAACGCAGCGTCTCCTTCTACAAAAAGCCGGACGGGTTGGAGTTACGGCACATCGGATTTCTGGGAGCGCAGCCGCCCGAGGTGAAGGGCCTGGCGGCGATCAAGTTTGAAGAAGGTTTCGAGACGGCCGAGGTCGTCTTCGAGGAGGGTTCGATGGCAGCGCAGGAAAAGACTTTGACTTTTGCCGAGCAATTTAAGGCGTTCTTCGAGGAGCACTTCGGCGCGAAGAACACAGCGGCGCAGTTCAGCGAGGCCGACGCAAAGCGGCTCGTCGAAACCGCCGTCGCCCCGCTGGCCGCGAAGAACACGGAGCTGGAAACCAAGCTGGCGAAGCAGGCCACTGACTTTGCCGAGCGCGAGCGCAAGCTCGTCACGGGCGAGCACTCGGGCCTGGTAGCTGAGGCAGTCAACAAACTGCGCTCGGCCGGCAAGTGGGTCCCGGCGTTCGAGAAGATGGGGCTGAAGGTTGTGTTCGCCGAGCTGGCGAAGGTGACCGAGACCATCGAGTTCGGCGAGCCCGACAAAGACGGCAAGAAGGCGAAGGTGTTGCCGCTCGACCTCCTGACCAATTTTCTGGAGAAACTGCCGAAGATTGTGCCGGGCGGGACCGCCGTCGATGGCAAGAAGGTCATTGAATTTTCGAGCGCGCGCCCGACGGCGACACGCGGCCAGACCGTGGTTGACCAGAACTCCGAACAATTGCACGCGCTGATCCTGGAATTTCAGGAGAAGAATCCCAAGGTCGAATATGGCGAGGCGATGATGCAGGTCGCCTCGAAGCATCCGGAATTGACGGTGTCCGGCGGCATGGCCGCGGGCGCGGTCTAGCAAGAAGCAGTTGTCAGTAGTCAGTAGTCAGTAGCCAGTAGCCAGTCAAGAAAGTTTTAGCCGCGCCGATCGCGGCCAGGAGAAACGACGATGACACTCGCAGTCTCAACCAAAGGCGTAATCGGTAACCCGCAGAAGCGGACCTACCACGCCGGCGCGGCCAGTATGACTCGCGGTCTGGCGGTAGTGCCCGTCACCGATGACGAGCATGTGGCGATCGCTGGCGCCAACGTCCCGGTGATCGGGTTCATCGAGGAGAGCACGATCAGCGCCGAAGATCCCATCTCGATCATCGAGGACGGCGAGTTCATCGCCAAGATTGGCGCGGCTATCACCATCGGACAGTTCCTAAAGACGGACAGCAGCGGCCGGGTGATCCCGACTGCCGCAGTCACCGACAACATCGTGGCCAAGGCGCTCAGCTCGGGCTCGAATGCGAATGACTACATCCTCGCCAAGGTCACCGAGTTCTATGGCAGCAGCTCTTCGAGCAGCAGCTCCAGCAGCAGCAGCTCTTCGAGCAGCAGCAGTTCGAGCAGCTCCTCGAGCAGCAGCCACTAGAGCGCGAGAAGGCGAGTGGGCGGGGCGGCCGCCCAGCGAGAGATTGAAAGCAAGTCCGCGAGACGCGGAGGAGGAAGGTTCTAATGGGTGCATTCACTGGTTTGCAACCGCTCGGCACACTCAACGTGGCGTTGTCGAACTACGCCAAGGCGTACCGCAATAATGCCTTCGTTTCCGAGTTGATCGCGCCGCGCGTGGACGTGGCGCGGCAGTCGTTCCAGTACGTCATCTTCGATCGCGCCAACCAGCGCAACGATCGCGACGTCCTGCGCGCGCCCGGCGCTCGCCCGCAAACCGTACGCCGCACCTACAGCAGCGACACCTACATGTGCAAGTCGCATGCGCTGGCTGCCTCGGTGCCCTTCGAAGAAGAACAGTACGCTCTCGGCCTGGGCTTCTCGGCTAAGCAGAATGCGACCAAGCTGTTGATCGATCGCATCAACCTGGCCCGCGAGGTCTATGTCGCCAGCCTGGCCCGCGACAACACCAAGTTCACCAACTACAGCGATCTCAGTGTCGGCGGCAGCGTCTATCCGTGGGACGACTACCAGGTCGGGCACTCGCATCCCATCGTGGATGTCGACAACGCTAAGGACCTGATCAAACAGTCCGGAGTGTTGGCCAACGCCTTCATCATCAGCACACCGGTTTACAAAAATCTGCGCAACCATCCCGACATCATCGACCGCTTCAAGTACACCACGCCTGGCGCGATCGGCCTCGCCGAATTGAGCCAGGTGTTTGGGGTCCCGGTTACCGAAGCCGCCGCCATCGTCCTCGACAAGAGCAATGTGGGCTCGTGGATTTGGGGCGGCGACGCTGTTCTGACCTACACCCAGCCGGCGCCGACCATGGACGATGTGAGCGCCATGAAGACCTTCAACTGGGCGGCAGCCCCGATGACGGCAGGCGGCTACGGCGTGCTGGAATTTCCGGACCCGTACCTGGATGCGAAGACGGATTGGGAGTCGGTGGATTGGTACTGGGACACCAAGGTCACGGCCGCAGAGACGGCGTACCTATTCAAGAACACGGTCACCGTCCCGGCCTTCGGCGCGATCGCAGCCCCGACGGTGGGGTAATAGCAGGGGAGCAATCTGGGCCTCTTAACGTAACGATAGCCGCGGCAAAGGAGAAACTTATGACAGATGAAGTCAACGTGAAAGTGAACAACGAACCCGGCAAGCCCGGCGATCAGGGCAAACCCGGCGATCAGGGTAAGCCCGGCGACCAGGGAAAAGCTGGCGAGCTTGGCGAGAAGGGCAAGCCCGGAGACCAGGGCAAGACCGGAGAACCCGGCAAGCCCGCCAGCCAGGACGTGGCCGTGGACCGGAGGTGGGGAATGGAAGCGCACCCCGCCGCGCCGGGCACTGCGGTCAAGGAGACCACGGTCAAGGAGACCACGGTCAAGGAATAACGAATTAACCGAAAACTGTCCGGCTCCCGTAAGGGCAGCGACGTTGATACGAGGGCCATCTGGCTGGAGCCGCTGGATGGCCCAATTTCTAGGAGGATAACCAATGACGAAGAATGATGGCTCGGTCAAGAAGTACCAGGCTGTCCATACGGTCGCCTTCGGTAAGCAGGTCCATTACCCGGGATCTGTGTTCGAGGCACCGGAGAAAGATGCTGCTGGCTTTCTGCGGAGTGGGTACATCGTGGTCGCCCCCGCTGAGGCGGAACTGTTCGAGGCGCCGAACCCGAAGGTCGCGTAGTTGGCCTACGCGACCCAATCCGACCTGGTCCCGCTGCGCATCACGCAGAAGGAACTGGTGCAGCTCACTGACGACACCGCCAGTGGCAAGGCCAACACTGCAGTAGTGACCGCGGCGCTGGAAGAGGCGAGCGGGAAGATCGATTCCTATTGTCGCAACCGCTATGCCACTCCGCTGCAAGCATCGGATTCGGTGAAGGGCCTCTGCCTCGACATTGCCACCTGGCTGCTGTTCAGCCGGCGCCGCAACATCAAGATGGCCGAGACGGCGCAGACGCGCTACGACGAGGCGATGAACTTCTTGAAGGACATCTCCACTGGCAAGGCGCAACTCGACCAGCCCAGCGGCGCAGTGCCGCAGAGCGCGCTGGGCGGCCCGGTAGTCGCCGCCACGGGGAGCGTGCCCGAAGACAAAGATGCGCGCTTTCGCGATGAACAGTTGAAGGGGTTCTTCTAGTGCCCGAAGTCATTGTCAAAGTCGATGCTGCAAAAGCCACCATCGGGCTGGCGCAATTTCGCATGGGCATCGCGGACCGCCGCGAGCTGATGGACGTGTTGGGCGCCGGGCAGCTATCCAGCATCTACAAAACTTTTGATGAGGAAGGCCCTGGCTGGTTGCCACTCAATTTCTCGTCGAAGGGCTGGATGGGGAAAAAGTATTCTGCGGGGCACAAGCTGCTGCAAGACACCGGGCAGATGCGCGCCGAGATCCACCCAGTGGCCAGTGCGGATTCGGTTTCCCTGGTGAGCAGCCTGAAACGCGGGCGCATCCAGAACTTCGGGTGGAGCGGAACGCAGAAAGTCGCGCCCTACAGCTATTCGCGCCGCATGGGGACCGGACGGCTGTTAATTACCAACAAGCTGGGTAGAAAGCAAACTATCACTCGGAAGATCGAAGGGCCGGGAGGTCGCGTCAGCGTGAAGGCTTTCTCTCGGCAGATCAACATTCCCCCGCGGCCGTTTATGGTGTTTCGTCCCGAGGATCCGCAGCGCATGGTGAGCGAAACCAGCCTCTTCATCCGCGCGCGCGCGCGCCAGGCCGGACTGGAGGCCAACTGATGGGCGACTGTCCTTACAGTTTGGGCTGTGTGCCCCCGCGCAAAAGCGACAAGGCGCAGATGCGTGAGTTCCTGCAAAAGAAACTACGCGGGAGGCGCAAGTAGATGGCCTCCCAATTTCTACCCGGCGATGCGGTAGCCGCGATCGAGGATCTGCTGCAAGGCTTGACCCTGGGCGACGGTACGCCGCTGAACATCGGCTCGATCGGCGAGCTGGAGATCAACGACGACGACGAGCTCGTCTTTGACCAGCCGATGGTGCGTACGCGCTATGCCGGGAGCCCGGTGTACAAGAGCGACGAAAACCAGCAGCTCAATTATCAGGATGTGCAACACGTCATCGAGCTGTGGTGCTACGTCGAAAACCTGCGCGGCAAAACGGAGCAGCGTCAGGACTCGGTTGATCTGGCCGGGCTGGTGCTGGCGCGCATGGCGGGAGCGCGGCTGCCGTTGAGTGATGGTTCGAGCTCTGAGCCAGTGCGCATCTGGCGGGTGACAGACTTCATTGCCATCCCGTTTGGGATGGTTTACATCGTGCATGTTGTAGTGCCGGGGATCGCGCAGTTCCCCGGGGCGAAGGAGTCGTAAGTGGCAGGCGAGGATTTTGTCCACATTCAGTTGAGCGCCGCCGGAGTGAAGATGGCTGGCACCGGTGGACAGGTGCGCATTACCGCCGGGCGTGGCAGCTTCGTGTTTGTGGTTGGCCAATCGCAGCGCGTGACTAAAGCCTACGAGTGGAACGTGCTGCTCAAGAACGAACGCTTCCAGGGCCAGCCCATTCTTGAATTGACGGCAGCAGCAGCGCCTGCGACCTCGTCTTCGTCCAGTTCGGCGCGAGTTGTGGTTCACCCGGCCCATGGCCCAGTGATGGGTCCGGGGCTTCCCCCTGAATTCGGAGTGCAACGCCACCCCGCGATCGCGGCGGTGAAGGAGAAATAACATGGCAGGTGCTTTTGAATCCCAGAAAAAATCGGCACGGGAGCTGGTGATCAGCCCCTACTGCCAGATTGCTGCCGGCGAGATCTTCGCCGACGCCAGCCTAACCCGCCGCCAGCGTTTCGATGGGGGCGCCATCTTCGAACTGGCAGCCACGCGCCGCACCGACAAGGACATGTCGGGCAAGGGCACTGAGTTCGCCACCGACAACCAGCTCACCAACTGGGACCTGAAGGGCAGCCTGAAGGCCGAGATGAATGACTTTATCGCTGGCTGGGCGCTGGCCCTCGTCATGGGCAAAGAGGTGGTCACCGCTGGCAGCAGCAGCTCCAGCAGCCTGTTCCCGCCGTTCACCCACGCCATCGCCTTCGACGAAAGCACCACGCAGGCGAAGATGACCAACATCTACATGGCAGACACCAACGACGTGAAGACCAAGTATCCGGACTTCGCGGTCAGTGATGTCACTATCAGTTGGACGGCCAAAGGCTCAGTGGGCTTCGAGGTAGGGCTGATCAGCACCGGCCGCTGGCTGGACGAAGCCATGGCGTCGCTGCCTGCGCTGCCCACCAACGCCTACCTGCTCAATTCCGACACGGTGTTTCGCTTGGCTCCCTTTGCGGGAAGCCTGGCCGACTACACCGGCCGCTTCATGTCGGCGACGCTGAAGATCTCCTCCGGAGTGGTGAGCCACGTTACTCCCGGCGGCGGCAAGTTCGGCATCTTCATGCGCACCGGGCTGCGCAAATTCTCGTTGCAGGCGCGCATCGCCGCCAAAGACACCGACGACGTTCGCACCCTGATGAACAACGACACCATGGCCAAGATGGACATCACCACCACCTCGGGGCTGCTGCCTTCGATCCTCGGGATCTCGATCCCAAAGTTCAAGCTGAAGACCAACAAGATCGGGGTCGACGGCAACATGGTGATCTGGGACATCGAGGTGGACGAGACTTCGGCCCTGAAAGTTGTGGGGGACAGTCCGGTGGATGCGCTGAGTGCGACCGTGCAGAATTCCGTGCCGTCATATCTGACCGGGGTGGACGAGGAGGGCAGCTCCAGCAGCAGCTCCTCATCGAGCAGTTCAAGCAGCTCGTCGAGTAGCAGCAGTTCGAGCAGCTCGTCGAGCAGCAGCAGCAGCCACTAAGGGCAGGGCAGTAGCCAGTAGCCAGTTGTCAGTAGCCAGAAAAGAGGAACTATGTCTTGGAGTGTAAGCGCATCCGGAACCCCCGCAGAAGTTCGTGGGCGACTTAGTGAACAGTTCAAAGGCCCGCTGGCCGAGAAGCCTGCCGGATTGAATGACGATGGCGAACGCGAGACGGTTCGGCTAATTGCCGAGACGATTGAACAATGCCTTGGGACGTTTGACCCACAAAAGACTGTTTCAGTGAGCGCGAGTGGACACATGGGGTCCGAGGGCTACACCACGAAGGCTGGGGCTTACCAGAACGTCAGCCTGTCGATTACCCCGTAATTTACCGGCGAAAAGACCATGGCAAACCGCGAACTATGGGTGGCGGGCTTCCCCGGATACTGCGGGGGGGCCAACACCGAGCTCGATCACAACATCGACCTGTGGCGGCGCTTCGGCGTCGACGTCCACCTGGTGCCGATGGGCGATCGCGACCCGGTGGCGGAGCAAAGCGTTTTGGCTCGGGGCTGCCGGATTCACGAATACTGCGACAACATCTTCGCAGGCAAGATGGTGGTCAGCTTCTGCAACGACATTTTTCTGAAGAAGCTGCCGCTCATCATGCAACACGGCCGGCCGGCGAAAGTCATCTGGTTTAACTGCATGACCTGGCTCTTCGAGCCGGAGAAAGAAGCGCACGCCAAGGGCTGGATTGACCTGTTCGGCTACATCAGCGACTACCAGCAGAAGATGCTGGTCCCGCAATTGGAAGCCATTCGGCCGGTCAATGCTTTTCGTTGCACGCCGTACTTCAACGCTGAGCGCATCGAGCGGCGCTATCGCGAGTGGGATGGGTCGTACCGGATGGGGCGCATCTCGCGTGACGACCAGGCCAAATACCCGGCCGACATGTGGCGCATCTTCGATCGCGTGCTGCTGCCGCCCGGACTGAAGAAGAAGGTCTATGTGTTGGGCTATGGACCAAATGCGCTGGTGAAGACCGGCAAGGCCCCAGTGGATGGCAGCTTTGATCTGCTGGTCTGGAACTCGAACGCGATCCCTGCTGCCCAGTTCTACAACGGCATCGACACAATGATCCACAAGACGGGCGGCTCGCGCGAGAGTTACAGCCGCGTTTTGCTTGAGGCTTATGCCCACGGAGTGGTGCCAATCGTGGAGCGCGACTTCGCGTTTCCCGAACTGGTGGTGCACGGCGAGACCGGCTACATGGCCTCCAGCTCCGACGAGATGAGCTTTATCGCCAGCATGCTGGCGCATGATCCGGCCGAGCATCGCCGGGTAGCGGAGAACGGCCGCAAACATTTGGAGCAGCTCATCAATCCCGAGAAGTGCTGGGCAGGATGGAAGCAGGTGCTGCAATGAAGGTCCTAATTACAGGCGGAGCTGGATTCATCGGCTCGCATCTTGCCGAACGGCACCTCGCGCTTGGCGACGAAGTGTGCGTCATCGACGACCTCTCGACCGGCTCCATGACCAACATTCAGCACTTGAAGGGCGATCTCCAGTTCACCTATTACATCGATAGCGTCAACAACACACGCCTGATGGCCGAACTGGTGGACCTGGCGGATGTCATCTATCACCTGGCCGCGGCCGTGGGCGTGCGGCTGATCCTCGACAGCCCGGTGCGAACCATCGAGACCAATATCGGTTGCACGCAGATCGTCTTGGAGCTGGCGGCGAAGAAGCGCAAGCGCGTGCTGATCACGTCCACCTCGGAGGTCTACGGGAAGCAAGACCATGTCCCCTTTTGCGAAGACGATGACCTGGTGCTGGGAGCTACCAGCAAGGCCCGTTGGAGCTACGCCTGCTCCAAAGCCATCGACGAATGCCTGGCCATCGCATACTGGAAAGAGCGCGGAGTCCCCGCCGTTATCGCGCGCTTGTTCAACACGGTTGGCCCGCGACAAACTGGCCGCTACGGCATGGTGATCCCGACCTTTGTTGCGCAGGCGCTGGCCGGCGAAGACATCCGGGTCTTCGGCGACGGCACGCAGAGCCGCTGCTTCACCGATGTGAGCGATGCGGTCGATGCCCTGGTCGGCATAGCGGCACACCCCGACGGCAACGGCGAGGTGTACAACGTGGGGAGCGGCGAGGAGGTTACGATTCTGGAGCTGGCCGAGAAGATCAAGCAGATGACGGGCTCGAAATCCCGGATCGTGTTCGTGCCTTACAGCGCGGCCTACAAAGAAGGATTCGAGGACATGGCGCGGCGCGTCCCGGCTATCGCCAAGCTGCATCAGCTCACCGGGTATGCGCCCAAGATTTCCCTGGAAGCATCATTGCACCGCATCATCGGCTCCATAGCAGCAGGTGCTGCATGTGCAGCAGGTGCTGCATGATTCTCAAGGCGGTCATCACGACATTCGACAACCTGCCGCTGCTGCAGCGGCAGTTGTCCATCCTGCGCGCAGATCCGTTGGTCGACGAGATCATCGTCGTCGATAACGGCTGCGAAGACGGGACTGGGGAGTGGCTGAGCACAGAGGAGAATGGCGACCTGTACGTCATCCACCGCGAGAACCAGGGCGCCGGCGCAGGCAGGAACACTGGGCTCGACGCCGCCTCCCGCTTTGACTTTGTGCTGATGCTCGATGGCGGAATCCTTCCGCTACGCGGCGGGACACAGCAGATGCTGGCTTACCTGCAACGCCGCCCGGATGCCCAGGTCATAGGAGTGGACCACTCCGACACCGTCACTGAAGAAGCCAAAGCCTCAGCGGACTGGGCAGAACCGATTCTCGACGTTGATACCTACTGGAACCGATGCTTGTCGCAAACCCACTACTGCCTGGCGCGCTATGCGGCGTTCGATGGCCTGCGCTTCTCCGAGGAAGGGCCATTCGGTGAGCCGGGCTGGGGCGCCGACGATAACGAGATGGCCTGCCAGTGGCTGGAGGCAGGCATCGTGGTGCACGTCGTGAAGGAGAAGCTGCATCCCTACCGGCGCGGCTCGGGCAGCTTCGAAAGACTGTATCGCGAGACGGGGATTTGGCCCAACGCCTACGGATCAGTGTACGAACAGCGGGTCGTCTGGACGCAGCAGAATTGGCCGCAATACTT